>OGGL01000001.1_pt1 | contig 317106 bp, 263 predicted proteins | sample 1571221 | NCBI WGS metagenome assembly OGGL01 (sample SAMEA2582062, study PRJEB24529) | metagenome | biome: Human gut stool | place: China | collected 2011
CTTATCCGCCCCATCCGGCCCATCAATTTTCCCACTTGGCCCAAACGACTTTGCAAAACGGCCACACTCAGAAGCTCATTCGGCCCGAACGACAACCCCAAAGAGGCCCTTTCGCAAGTCAATATCAAGATGGGAAAGCCCCCTTTAGGGGGTTGGGGGTCTGTTTGGGAGTGGAAATCTAAAAAAGGGAAACGCCTCCGCGCTTCCCTTGCTGATGCAAAGATACTCATTTTTTCATCCAAATGCAAATGTGGTGCGAACTATGTTGACAGACAATAAAAGCGATTTTGTGCTCTTTAAAATAGCTTGTCCAATCTTCCCTTTATTTGCTTTATATATTCATCTTGCATCTTCGCAGGCAAAAAACTCTTGCGGATGAAGTTACTCCATTTATCTTCTATTTTGACAAAATGCTTGAAGATGTTCTCGTAGACTTTCGTATCGATTCCCGATTTTTCAATAGCCTCTGAGAAATGATGGCGGGTGAGTTTTCTCTTTTTTCCACAAAGTGTAAGTGCCAGTTCCTCTGTGTCTTCGGGCATGACCAGTGCTGTTGGTAAAAGATCGTAAGCAGGGGTCAGCAAATGAGTTTTATCATCTGGCGCATAGAGAGAAAAATTCTTCAAGTGCATATCGGCATTGCCCACTATCCACGAGAAAACGACTTGTTCCCAAAATTTTATCACATCCAGCTTTGGCACTGCACTGTATCGGTAAACAAGTTTGGCTATCCGTTCGTATGAACTTTTATATTTGTCCTCTGTCAGCCGTTCAGAAAGTTGGCACATATCTTCCATCGGGATTTTCTCTCCGTTTTTGGTTCGGTCGATGCGCCGTGTAATGTAAGAAAGTTCGCCATCACTGAATCGGATGAGTGAATGAGGTACGGTTTCTATCTTTGCCAATCTTGCCAAGTGCATGGTGAGATCTTCCAATTCCGGCAAATATGGATAAGCGGATGTTTGAGGTTTTAGGATGAAACGCCCCCACAGTCCGACGATGGTAAACCTTTTGGGTGAACGGCTCATTCGGTCAAAATCGAGTGAGAGTTTGGGTTGGACGCCGGTAAGGGTTGTCTGGGAACGAATCACCTGTTCGGCCAAATTTTCGATATTCTCTTTCTTGTAGGGCAATACCGGAGGTTGGGATGTTCCGAACATCTTCCTGCTGCATCTTGCATGGAAATCTGTTTCGCCATTTTCAAGCGGCTCATAGCAGTATAGGCATTTTCTACACATTACAAATCCTCCCCATCGTTTAAAGGTTGTATGCTTACAGCTCCGATGCAATCTTTGCAACAAGTCATCAGAAGCGACATCCGGTCGCGGCTGTCGATTTTCCAATTGTGGCTGGCGATGTCAAGCAGCCATCCTTCAGGTATCAACCCGTCGAAAAAGGCTATCATTACGTTGCTCCGGTAAGGTTCGCCTCTCAACGGGAGAGTGAGGCTGATGGGACGTGCGTCATTATCCGATAGATATTCAGCATCATAGACAAAGGCATATCCACCGGCATCTTCGGTTAATACCCCGGCTTTTCGATTTCTGAAATATACCCTGGCCTGTTTCATGCTTCGTCCTCCTGTTCCCTGCTGATGGGCACGGGGCCGCATTCCATGCCGAAGAGGCCAAGCACCTGATTCACTTTGTCGATGCGAAGGGTGGGCTTCCCTTGTTCCAATTCGCGCACGAAACGCAGTCCCACTCCCGATTTCTCGGAGAGGTCGATTTGGGTCAGATGATACTTCTTGCGCATTTCCTTGACATATTTCGATAGGATAGTCTTCTCCATAAGCGATATGATTTACACCTCTACGGGTACAAAGATAAGATAATATTTTGAAATTATACCATTTCGGGGATAAAATATTCAAATGATTTCATTCTTATACCCGGACAGTGGTTATTTCCCGATGTACTCCTCTTCCCGCCACGATTATTAAATTTTGAAAATTGTGCCATTATCTCAAAAGATTAGATTACTTTTGCAATTTAAACGATACATTGACAGCAATGAGTTTAACAAGCATAGTAGGCAATGTCTTCAAGCCCCGCCAGAAAGAGTTGGAGAAGCATTACACGGCCGCTGCCGAGTTGCAGCATCGCGTGCTTCAGCATCTTTTGGAGAAGGGGAGCGACACTGAATACGGCATCAAGCATTTGCTAAACAACACCCATAGCTACGAAGAATTTACCGCCAACGTGCCCGTAAACACCTACGAGGAACTGAAAGGAAGCATCGACCGTATGCGCCACGGGGAGGGCGATGTGCTCTGGCCGGGCACGGTGAAGTGGTATGCCAAGTCGTCGGGCACGACCAATGACAAGTCTAAATTCATCCCTGTCTCCCATGCCGGGCTGCAACGCATCCACTATCAGGGAGGAAAGGATGTGGTGGCGATCTATCTGCGCAACCACCCCGACAGCCGGCTTTTCGACGGGCGCAGTCTCATTCTCGGCGGGAGCCACTCGCTCAACTACAATCTGCCGGGGTCGCTCGTGGGCGATTTGAGTGCCATCCTGATAGAAAACATCAATCCGCTGGCCAATCTGGTGCGCGTGCCGAAGAAGCAGACGGCCCTGTTGAGCGACTTCGAAGTGAAGCGCGACCGCATAGCCCACGAGTGCCTGCACAAGAATGTGACCAACATCTCGGGTGTGCCGTCGTGGATGCTCAGTGTGTTGGTGCGCGTGATGGAACTCTCCGGCAAGCAGCATCTGGAAGAGGTGTGGCCCAATCTGGAAGTGTTCTTCCACGGCGGCATCTCCTTCACCCCCTATCGCAAGCAGTATGAGCAGCTCATCACTGCGCCCCGCATGAGCTACATGGAGACCTACAATGCCAGCGAGGGATTCTTCGGCATTCAGGACGACCCGGCCGACAAGTCGATGCTGCTCATGCTTGACTATGACGTGTTCTATGAGTTCATCCCCATGGACGAGTTTGGCAGCGACAATCCTACGGTGGTGCCGATAGAGGGCGTGGAGACTGGCAGAAACTATGCCATGCTCATCACCACTTCCTGCGGACTTTGGCGCTATCTGATAGGCGACACGGTGGAGTTTACGAGCACCAATCCCTATAAGTTTGTCATCACCGGGCGCACCAAATATTTCATCAATGCTTTCGGCGAGGAGCTCATCATGGACAATGCCGAGAAGGGATTGGCCTACGCCTGCGAGCAGACGGGGGCACAGGTGAACGAATACACGGCCGCACCGGTCTACATGGACCGCAACGCCAAGTGCCGCCACCAGTGGCTCATCGAGTTTTCCAAAGAGCCGGAAGACCTTCAGCGATTTGCCCGACTGCTTGATGGCAAGTTGCAGGAAATCAACAGCGACTACGAGGCCAAGCGTTTTCATGATGTCACATTGCAGCACTTGGAAATTGTAAAGGCCCGACCGGGACTTTTCAACGACTGGCTCAAAGCGAAAGGCAAGTTGGGAGGGCAGCATAAGGTGCCGCGCTTGAGCAACAGCCGGAAGAATATCGACGAACTGTTGGAGATGAATCAAGCTTTAAAAAGTAAGGAGGCAGAGGGCTAAAAGAAACTGCGGGATGCTGCCTCCCGGCAGTCGCGGCCTCTGCTTTCAGCAACCGTAGGGGCAGTGCTTTATGCCTGCCCGAACGCCCGACAGGGCGTATATAGATTTCAGAAGACAAAAGGTAAAATATAAAATAAAAGTCGGCAGGCGAAATAGAAGGAAAAAGGATGGAAAAAGGAGCATACAATCATCAAGACAGGAAAGTAGGAGGATGGCTTTTCCCCTTCTGCCTCTCCGTTGTTTTACTTTTCTCTTCCTGCGCCCGCATGGGTCAGCCCGACGGCGGATGGTATGACGAGACACCGCCGAGGGTGGTAGGGGCCAGTCCGGCAGACGGGGGAGTGAATGTGAAATCGAAGAAGATAAGCATCTACTTCAACGAGTTTATCAAGCTCGACAACCCCACGGAGAAGGTCGTCGTTTCGCCCCCGCAACTCGAAGTGCCCGAAATCAAGGCCGGCGGAAAGCACATACAGGTGGAGTTGCTTGATTCGTTGAAACCGAACACCACCTACACCATCGATTTCTCCGATGCCATCAGCGACAACAACGAGAACAACCCGATGGGCAACTACACCTACAGCTTCTCCACGGGGGAGGCCATCGACACGATGGAAGTGTCGGGCTATGTGCTCGAAGCTCAAAATCTGGAGCCCATCAAGGGTATTCTCGTGGGGCTCTATCCTGCCATTCCGGAGAGTGAGATAGGCACTAAGAGCGATACGCTCTTCACCACGAAACCCATGATTCGCGTTTCGCGCACCGACAGCCGGGGCCGCTTCGTCATCAAAGGCATTGCCGCAGGCTCCTATCGGGTGTTTGCCTTGCAAGATGCTGACGGCAACTACTTCTTCAATCAGAAAAGCGAGAAGATAGCGTTCAACCACGACATCATCACGCCCTCGTCCTATCCCGACACCCGGCAGGACACCCTTTGGACCGATTCGCTCCACATCAAGACCATCACGCCCACGGCCTACACTCACTTCGTGCCCGACAACATCGTGCTCACGGCTTTCACGCAGACGAATACCGACCGGGTGTATATCAAGAACGAGCGCAAGGAGCCCGACCACTTCACGCTGTTCTTCAGCTATGGCAGCGACTCGCTGCCCGTGGTCAGGGGGCTTAATTTCGACGACCGCAACGCCTTTGTTGTGGAGGCCGGCGAAAAGCGTGACACGGTGACCTATTGGCTGCGCGACACGGCACTTGTCAATCAAGACACGCTCAACGTGGCCATGAGCTATCTCATGACCGACAGCCTCGGAAAACTCGTCACCCACACCGACACACTTGAGATATTGTCGAAGCAACCCTATGCCAAAAGGCTCAAGCAGCGGGAGAAAGAGTATGAAAAGTGGGAGAAGCAACAGGAGAAGCGGCGCAAGCGCGGGGAACCGTTCGACTCCGTTATGCCCGTCAGGCCACTGGAAGTGGACATCAAGTTGCAGTCGGAACTCGATCCCGACAAGAACATCCGTTTCTCGTTCCCCACGCCACTGGCCCGAATAGACACCTCGGCCATTCACCTTTATGCCAAGCACGACACGCTCTGGTACCGCGCTCCGATGGAGTTTGACAGACTGCAGAGCCGCGAATATGAACTGAAGGGCGAGTGGCGGCCCGATATCGAATACAGTCTGGAGATAGACAGTGCTGCCTTCCAAGACATTTACGGCAAGGCGTCGGTAGCGGTGAAGAAAGGATTTAAGGTGAGGTCGCTCGATGCCTACAGTTCGTTGCTCGTCACATTGCAGGGCTTGAACGGTGAACAGGCTGTGGTGCAGTTGCTCGACAACTCCGAGAAAGTGGTCAAGGAAGTGACTACCGGCAACGGCGTGGCCGAATTTTTCTATGTCGCTCCGGGCGGTTACTACATGCGTATGTATGTAGATCTCAACCGCAACGGCCGTTGGGACACAGGCTCGTATGCCGACGACAGGCAGCCCGAGCCGGTGTATTATTATCCTGAAAAGATAGAATGCCGCGCCAAGTGGGATGTCACCGAGTCGTGGAATCCCACGGCCCGGACGCTCAACTTGCAAAAACCGGGTGCCATCACCAAGCAGAAGCCCGACAAAGAGAAGAAAATCAAAAGCCAGAATGCCAAGCGGGCCAAGGAACTTGGCATCAAATATCTGCCCGATGAACTCAAGTTATGACACTAAAACTATACAGATGATGAAACGACTCCGATTTTCCCTGTTGCTATGCGTGCTTTTGGCGTTTTCGCCAAGGGCCGGTGCACAGTGTACATTCCGCAACACAGCCTTCACGAGTGGGGAATACCTGACTTATAACCTTTATTATAATTGGAAGTTTGTGTGGCTGAAAGCCGGCACGGCCAGCATGTCTATCGTCAACACCACCTATAAAGGAAACAAGGCCTATCGGGCCAGTCTCACCACGCGTGGCAACAGTAGGGCCGACAAGATCTTTATCATGCGCGACACGTTGCTTTGTTATGTCTCTCAGGAAATGGCCCCTTTGTATTTCCGGAAAGGAGCCCTTGAGGGCAACCGCTACCGGGTGGACGAGGTGTTCTATTCCTATCTCGGCACCGGAGCATACGTGAAGCAGCACCGGATGGATGCCGACGGCGAGCACCACTGGCAGCAACACAACTACCAAGACTGTGTCTACGACATGTTGAGCATCTTCTTGCGGGCCCGGTCATTCAATCCGGCCAACTGGAAGGCAGGCTACGTGGTCAACTTCCCCATGGTCGACGGCAACAACCGGGAGAATGCGCAGTTGCGTTTTCATGGCCGGTCGAAGGTGAAGGCCGACAACGGGCACACCTATCACTGTCTGGAGCTGTCGTATATGGAGTTTGCCAAAGACCGGTGGAAGGAAATCGTGCGATTTTATGTCACCGACGATGCCAATCACATCCCCGTGCGTCTCGACATGTTTCTGCGCTTTGGGTCGGCCAAGGCCTTCCTTGTGAGCATGAAAGGAAATAACAGTAAAGTCACTTCGTTGGTAAGATAAGAATTCCGGATGACAGTCGTGTGCTATCATCCTTTTATTTTTTTAATACAGAACAAATGAAAATCACCAGACTTTTGCCGGTATTGCTGTTGCTGGTGGCAACCAAGGCGTGGGCCCTTGACTATCCTGCGGCCACGCGTGATTCCATTCTCCGTCACATCACCGGAGCCTCTATGCCCACCCGCGTCATCGACCTTGCACGTCTCGGAGCCAAGACCGACGGAAAGACCGATGCCCGTCCGTCCATGATAAAAGCCCTCCGGCAGGCTCGCAAGTGGGGTGGGGCACGGATTGTACTTTCCGGTGGTGTGTTTCTGATGTGCGGTCCCATCCATCTGGTCGACGGTGTGTGCCTCGACATCCGCGAGGGGGCCACGTTGCGTTTCTCCCCTGAGCCCCGCTTCTATCTGCCTACGGTGGCAACCAGTTGGGAGGGAACGTTCCTCAACAACTACAGTCCGATGATCTATGGTCGCAACCTGCACGATGTATCCATCGTGGGCAAGGGACTGATCGACGGCAACTGTGCTGCCACTTTCGCCACTTGGCGTGTCCGGCAGAAAGAGGGGCAGACCCTTTTGCGCCGCATGAACCACGAGGAGAGGCCGTTGGCAGAGCGCAACTTCGGCGAGGGGCATTGGCTGCGCCCCCAACTCATACAACTCTTCGGATGCCGGAACGTGACCATTGAGGGTGTGAAAATCATCAACAGTCCCTTTTGGTGCATCCATCTGCTGCAAAGCGAGAATGTCATTTGCCGAGGATTGCGTTACGATGCCAAGCTCGTGAACAACGACGGCATCGATCCCGAGTCTTCGCGTAACGTTCTCATCGAAGATGTCAGTTTCGACAATGGCGACGACAACGTAGCCATCAAGAGCGGGCGCGACAACGATGGTTGGACCCATGCGCACCCGTCGGAGAACATCATCATCCGCCGCTGCCGTTTCAAGGGGCTCCACGCCGTGGTCATCGGCAGCGAGATGAGCGGCGGAGTGAGGAATGTGTTTGTGGAGGATTGCGACTTTGCGGGCTATTGCAAGCGCGGTCTTTACATCAAGACCAATCCAGACCGGGGCGGATACGTGAAAAACATCTACATGAAAGACTGTCGTTTCGATGAGGTGGAAGACCTTATATACGTCACGAGCATGTATGCCGGCGAAGGACTTGGCAGCCGTCATTTCTCCGAAGTGGAACATCTGCTCGTCGACGGGGTGAGTTGCCGCAAGGCCCGGGCAGCCGGCATTGTGCTGCAAGGCACCAAAGCCAAGCCCATTCGGGATGTCACGATTCGCCGTGTGGAGATAGGAGAGGTGAAAAATGCCGTGAGCATCGACGATGCCGTGCAGGTGACACTTGAAGATTGTCACTTGGGAGGCCGGGCCGGAGTGCCTACACAGGTGACCGATGGCGACCGGCTGTTTGAGAGATAGGGCGGTGTGGTGCTCGGTCAAGAGTGTTGGAAAGAGTCGAGTTTTTTGTTTATTTAACTACCCGAAGTAACATTTGTGACTGACAGTCAACGGATTTAGTGCGTATATTTGCATTCGGAAAGGAATCAAACAATAAAAGGCGTATGGAAAATAAAATGCAACACTATCTCCCCGAGATAGAACAGGAGAAGATGAAAAGGCTTCACGACATCGAAGACCGGTATCACGCAGGAGACCTCACGCTCGAAGAGGCCCGTCGGGAACTGGCCGAAAAGGTGGGAAAGGTGAACCCCTACCACATTGCCTATGTCGAGCAGACCATGACCGAGGAAAGTGACGACGAGTGTATCAGGGAAGACATCCACCAGACGCTCCATCTGCTCGACGGACTGATGGACACTTCGCTGCCCAACCTGCCGGAGACTCACCCCATCATGCACTATCTGCGGGAGAATGAGGAGATGCGCCGGCTGCTCTTGGCCGTGGAAGACCTGATGCAGTATCCCATGATCAAGAATCAGTGGCTGGAGCTCTACGACCGTATCAAACTCTACCCCATACACTACAAGCGCAAGCAAAACCAGCTCTATCCTGTGCTCGAGAAGAAGGGGTTTACACGGCCTACGACCACTATGTGGACTTTCGACGACCTCGTGCGCGACATCATCAGAGACTCCGAGCGCCTGCTCGGGGAGATGCGCGAGGAAGAGTTCATCGCCAAGCAGCAAGAACTGCTCAACTACTGCCGCGACCTCATGCACAAGGAGGAGGCCATTCTCTATCCCACTTCGATGGCCATGATCAGCCCCAAGGAGTTTGAGGAGATGAAGGAGGGCGACCGGGAGATAGGTTTCGCTTTCTTCGATGTGGCCCTGGAGGAGACTGCCCACACTGCCGAAAAGGCCCCGGAAGCGGTTTCCGCAGGCTTTGCGGCCGACTTGCAGGCCTTGTTGGGCAAATACGGCTACACCGCCGGAGGCAGCGACAAGCTCGATGTGACCACCGGCCGGCTCACCCTCGAACAGATCAACCTCATCTACAAGCATCTGCCCATCGACATCTCGTTTGTCGACGAAAACGAACTCGTGTGCTTCTATTCCGACACCGACCACCGCATCTTCCCACGCAGCAAAAACGTGATAGGCCGCGAGGTGATGAACTGCCACCCCAAGAAGAGTGCCCACGTGGTGCGTGAAGTGATTGACAAGCTGCGCAGCGGCGAGCAAGACAGGGCAGAGTTTTGGATCAACAAGCCCGGCCTGTTCATCTACATTGTCTATGTGGCCGTGCGCGACAAAGACGGCAAGTTCCGCGGTGTGCTTGAGATGATGCAAGACTGCACACATATCCGCGCCCTCGAAGGTTCACAGACGCTGCTCACGTGGGCTGGCGAAAATGTCTCCGACAAGGCTTCCGCCGCCCCCGAAGCAAAGGGAAGCGGGCCCGGCAGCTCTACTCCTACCGCTCCCGAAGCCGAAGCGGAGAGTCCGTCCGACTCCTCTCCCGCGCCATCCGTCACCGCCATCACGCCCGAAACGCGCCTGAAAGACCTCCTGAAGCAATATCCCGACCTCAAAAAGCGGCTTCCGGAGATAGCCCCGGAGTTTAAGATGCTCAGTTCACCGCTCGGGAAAATCATCGCTGCCAAGGCAGACGTGCGGATGATGAGCGAACGCTCGGGCGTGGAACTCAACTCCCTCATCGGGCAGCTCAAGCGGCTCATCGGGGGGTAAACAAGTACATTCATTCTGCATTATAACCGGAATGGCCGACCTCATTTGGGGCCGGCTATTTTTGTTTTTTCCCAACAGCCCATGCCGTTTTTTCTTCCGGCTTACCTTCATCTGTTTTCAGTCATACACGGTTATGATGGGTGTTTTTACTGATAAACGATGGAATATTATTGGAAAATTTCGTAATTTTGTCATCAAACAACGAATTTGAATGCCACCCATGCTCCAAATACTCCAACGAAAATATCCATTTAAGCCGGGCAATTGGAAAGATAGTCTGCTGCTTTCAGCCATCGTCTTCCTGATTCTTTATTTCCTTGTTCCCTTTGGTCTCAATATCTATGAGCAGAATGGAGGAAATCTGTTGGGAGTTGTTCTTGGATATAGTCTTATCACCTATATCAGTCAGGCTGCCTATCAGAAATGTGTCAGCCGCTTGGCTGCCAGAAAAAGCATCTGGACAATAGCCGACGCAGGCCTTTCCTGCATCCTGTTTTGGCTTTTTCTGGGCCTGTGCAATGCCATCTATTCCATCGTCGTCTTTCATATCGGGGCCCAGTATTTTGCCAAAGTGATTCTCGTTTTCCTTTATTGGACATTCATTATCGGCATCATTTTGGGCATCGTGACCTTTCTCGTCAATTACAATCGTTATCTGAAGACGGAGCTGGCAGGGATGCTACAGAAAAACACGGAGGAGCAGGAAGACATCATTGTGACGATACACGACACGGCAGCGAGAGGCTCCGACCTCCGGATAGGGCTCAATGAATTTCTCTATGCCGAGTCGCAGAAAAATGATGTGACCATTTACTATAAGCAAGGCAGAGAATTGCTTCATAGGACGATGAGACTGACGATGGCAGCCCTATTGTCAGATTTGGACTATCACAACATCTTCCAATGCCACCGCTCGTTTGTCGTTAACATCAATAACATTTCCGATGCCAAGGGTAATTCGAATGGTTATCAACTGAAATTGTCCGACTGTCCGGCGGCAGTTCCAGTCTCCCGTACTTATGTCCCTAAGTTGAAATCGTATTTATAGGCATAGTCATCCGTCACAAAACTTAGTCAAATGGCCATTGCGATAGCCGTCTGTCACTTTTCTTAGTTGTATGGATTGAGTATTTGGGTGGTTTGAATTTCCTTTTTATTTTTGCATCAGAAATCAAAACATCTGAATATGGTAAAAATTATAAGAATCGCAGTTATCGTATTTATTATTCTGGCTATGCTCCCACTGCTTTACATCTGGGGTGTCTGGCTCTACTATTCGGGCAGTAAGTCGACTGAAAAAATCGAATATCTACGGAGAAACAGCACTGCCCTTAATGGCAGACTGGAGATTCCGCAGAATTTTATCGAGGCTCCCGATACATCGAAAACAACAATCTATATGTTTGGAGAGATTCACGGATATGCCAAGACCGAAGATTTTGCCATATCCATGTTGGAGTATCTGAATCGCAACTATGGCGTGAGAGACTATTTCACCGAGATATATACAGAAGAAGCCGAACTGCTTAATCGCTTCCTCGACGCTCCCAGTCAGAATAGGGGCTTGTTGGGGAAACTTTTGCAATATGAAAAAGAAAATATTCCGCAGCACCATACCGAAGATTTCATCCGTAAGTGGGAACGGCTGTATAACTTCAATAGCAGTCTCGATTCAGCCCACCGAATTATCGTACATTCCCTCCTTGGCAGACAGAAAGACTATAAAGGAATGCGCGACTCTGCAATGTTGGCCAACTTCATGGCTTGTATGAAAGGCATAAAAGGTAGGGTGGTTTACTGTTCCACAGGGGTGGGGCATATCTACCGTTCCCCTTATGTGGTCAAGGGGCATCATGTTGCGTCTTTGGGCACTTGTCTGGAGCGGAAGCCCTCCAACAAGGTGGTCAGCATAGCCCACATCACGCTCGACAGCGAGTGTTATCTCCCGAAAGAGTCTCCCTTTCCTACTCCGAGAGACGAAAAAACAAAACTGGCCAATGCCGACGGGCCATTGTTATATTTCACGAATGTGGAAAACTTGAGAGAGGCATCGCCCGAGAGGGGCGTCTGCTTATACCGGCTGAACGTAAAAGGCTCTCCCTACAAAGATGGCGATGATTTTGTGGGATATAAGTCACCTGTAGCATTTATGGTGGGAGAGATGACTGCGGAAAAGGGAAAGTCGACTATCGATTATTTTCAGTATTTGTTGCTGACCAGAGGCTATGACGCGCCCACGATACTGAAGTGGGAACCATGTTTTTGACACATAGAATTCGAGTGGCGAATAGATGTGGGCGCAGTTGCTTCTTTCTTTGTATGCGTTTTTTCCTTACTTTATTGAACGCTCTTTTTGATTTTTCGATTGTCAAAAAATTCTGCATGTTTTAGGCCTCCATTTTGGCGATATTTCCGGTCGGCAGCTCTTTCGGCTTGAAATACGGAAAAAATGAGGGACTTGTAATGCGTTGACAGTTAAATACTTCTGATTTATTGACAAGCTAAAAGGGGCAAAAAGGGCTCTGAAAGAGGCCGGATGAGGGCGTAGGAGAAGCTCTTTTGGACGCTCGCGGAGGCCGAATGGCTCGCTCACTGTGGCCCTTTCGCATGGTCAAATGGGCGTGGTGGGCGGATAAGAAGGATTTCGGAGTGTGCGGGAGGGGCTTTTCCGTGCTGGTTGGCGTGTTTTGAAGATAGTGATTTTGTAAAGGTTTTATGGGGCTTATGGCTGGGGTGCATCAGCTTTTTAGGGGATAGTTTTGCCCGTCTCGGCTAAAAACGTTATCTTTGCATGCTAAACTAAATTTAAAAAACAGATGGCTGTAAACGAAAAAGGACTTACTCCGATGATGCGCCAGTTTTTCGACATGAAGTCGAAGCACCCCGAGGCGCTGTTGCTGTTTCGCTGCGGCGACTTCTACGAGACCTACTGCGAGGATGCCGTGGAGGCGGCACGCGTGCTGGGCATCACACTCACGCGCCGCAACAACGGAGGGTCTACAGCCGTGACCGAGATGGCGGGATTTCCCCATCATGCCCTCGACACCTACCTGCCCAAGCTCATCAGAGCGGGGAAGCGTGTGGCCATCTGCGACCAGCTTGAAGACCCGAAGAAGAAGCGGGAGCAAATCAAGGGCAAGAAGGGCCTTTCGGAGATGGACAAGATGGTGAAGCGGGGCATCACCGAACTGGTGACGCCGGGCGTGGCCATGGGCGACAATGTGCTCAACTACAAGGAGAACAACTTCTTGGCGGCTGTACATTTCGGCAAGGGGGCCTGCGGCGTGAGCTTTCTGGACATCTCCACGGGCGAGTTTCTCACCGGGGAGGGCACCTACGACTATGTGGAGAAACTGCTGGGCAACTTCCAACCCAAGGAGGTGCTCTACGACCGGGCCCGCAAACAGGACTTCGAGCGTTATTTCGGTACGCGTTTCTGCACCTTTGAGCTTGACGACTGGGTGTTCACCGACCAGAGTGCGCGGCAGAAACTCTTGAAGCATTTCGGCACGAAGTCGCTCAAGGGATTCGGTGTAGACCACCTGAAAAACGGCGTCATAGCCTCGGGAGCCATCATGCAGTATCTGGAACTCACCCAGCACACGCACATCGGCCATATCACGGCCCTTGCCCGCATAGAGGAAGACAAGTTTGTGAGGCTCGACAAGTTCACCGCCCGGTCGCTCGAACTCCTCCAACCCATGCAGGAAGACGGCCTGTCGCTGCTCGATGTCATCGACCGCACGGTCACGCCGATGGGCAGCCGGCTGCTGCGCCGCTGGATGGTGTTTCCGCTGAAAGACGTGCGCCCCATCAACGAGCGGCTCGACATTGTGGACTACTTCTTCAAGAAGCCCGACTTCCGTGCGTGTGTGGACGAGGAGTTCCACCGCATGGGCGACCTCGAACGCATCATCTCCAAGGTGGCCGTGGGCAGGGTGAGTCCGCGCGAGGTGGTGCAGCTGAAGAACGCCCTCACAGCCATACGCCCCGTGAAGATGGCCTGTCTCTCGGCCGGCAACGAGGCCTTGAAGCGGGTGGGGGAGCAGCTGAGCCTCTGCGAGTCGTTGCGCGACCGCATCGACAAGGAGATACAGCCCGATCCGCCGCAGTTGCTGAACAAGGGAGATGTCATCGCCGACAACTACAGTCCCGAACTCGACGAGCTGCGCTCCATCAGCCGCCACGGAAAGGACTATCTGCTTGAGATACAGCAGCGCGAAATCGAGAAGACGGGCATCACGAGCTTGAAGGTGGGTTTCAACAACGTGTTCGGCTATTATCTTGAAGTGCGCAACACGTTCAAGGACAAAGTGCCCGAGGAGTGGGTGCGTAAGCAGACGCTGGCGCAGGCTGAGCGTTACATCACACAGGAACTGAAAGAATATGAGGAGAAGATACTCGGGGCCGACGAGAAAATCATCATGCTCGAGACCAAGCTTTTCAACGAACTCATACTGGCCATGCAGGAGTTCATTCCGCAAATACAGATCGACGCCAACCTCGTGGCCCATCTCGACTGCCTGCTGTCGTTTGCCAAGACTTCGGAGGAGCACCGCTACGTGCGGCCCACGATTGACGAGAGCGAGGTGCTCGACATCAAGCAGGGGAGGCATGCCGTGATCGAGACGCAGTTGCCGATAGGCGAGCAATACGTGCCCAACGACGTGTATCTCGACACGGTGAAGCAGCAGGTGATGATGATCACGGGCCCCAACATGGCCGGTAAGTCGGCCCTGCTGCGGCAGACGGCCTTGATCGTGCTGCTCGCTCAAGTGGGCTGTTTCGTGCCGGCGGAGAGTGCCCGGATAGGTCTGGTGGACAAGATCTTCACCCGTGTGGGCGCGTCGGACAACATCTCGCTCGGCGAGTCCACGTTCATGGTGGAGATGACGGAGGCTTCCAACATCCTCAACAACGTGTCGGGGCGGTCGTTGGTGCTCTTCGACGAACTGGGCCGGGGCACAAGCACCTACGACGGCATATCCATTGCGTGGGCCATTGTGGAGTATCTGCATGAGCATCCGAAGGCACGGGCACGCACGCTTTTCGCCACCCACTATCACGAGCTCAACGAGATGGAGAAGAACTTTCCGCGCATCAAGAACTACAACGTGAGTGTGAAAGAGCTCAACGGCAAGGTCATCTTCCTGCGCAAACTCGAACGGGGCGGTTCCGAACACTCGTTCGGTATCCACGTGGCCGAGATTGCGGGTATGCCCCGCAGCATTGTCAAGCGGGCCAATGTCATCCTGAAACAGCTCGAAGCCGACAACTCGGGCGTGGGAGCGGCCGGAAAGGCGCGCGTGAAACATCTCGACGAGAGTCGTGAGGGAATGCAGCTATCGTTCTTCCAGCTCGATGACCCGGTGCTCGAACAGATTCGTGACGAGATACTGGGGCTCGACATCAACAACCTCACACCTATGGAGGCACTGAACAAGCTGAATGATATCAAGAAGATTGTAGGAGGAGGAAAGGAGTAAGGAAGTAATTTAGGAGTTAAGGGAGATAGGGAGAGGAGTTAAGGGAGTTAAGGAGTGAAAGGGAGTTAAGACAACGGCTTTACATCTTGATATTGTCGATGGATCAAGCAACAAAGCTATTGTCTTAACTCCCTTTCACTCCTTAACTCCCTTAACTCCTAAATTAGTTATATTTCAATGTTCCTTACGGAATACGGAGGCATGGAAATATGGTTGTCTTTGGTGACGGAAGAAGTGACGGTTTCCGTCTTTTTATCAGCCGGTAGGCCGCCGAAACCGGTTATCCGAGAGCCTGTGGGGATGGAGAGTCCGCTCACCTCGAAGTCCACTTCCACAGGTAAGGCGTTGACGAGACGTAGGTAGGTCTTGCCCGTCTTGCTGTCGGAGACCACGCTCGAGGCCAGTCTGTTGGCCGGAACATCGGGTGCTGTGATCGTGGATGCTGTGTAGCGGTCGCCGCTGTAGGCCGAGAAAAGGCGTTGCGTCTCATAACTCGGCGTGGTGGTGACGGCAGTGTTGTCGAAATAGATCAGGTCGGGATTCCAGTTGTGGTGACCGTCTTTAGCCAAAAGCGGCGCATAGCTTGTCATGCTCACCACATCGGCGTTGCGCTCCACGTGGCAGAGGAAGAGTGCTTCGGCCAACGCCGACTCCAGTGTACGTGTTCTCGAAGCATATTCTCCGACATACACTTTCGGACCCTTGCGGTCGTAATGGTCGTAATAGTCCAAGTGGTTCATAAACCATCCTGTGCTCTCGTAGTAGTGTTCGTCCACCATGTCGATGATGTTGTGGTGCTCTTTGGCAAACTTCCAACCCTCTATGTAGTCGGCCGACGGATAGTGGAAAGGCCCTGCCGTGCCGCACACGATGATGTCGGGATACTTCTCCTTGATGGCCTTGCATATCATGAGACAACGCTCCTCAAAGGGCGTGGAGATGATGTCTTCGTTGCCCACACCGATGTATTTGAGGTGGAACGGAGCCGGATGCCCCGCGTCGGCCCTCATCTTCGCCCACTTGGAGGTTGCCGGATCTCCGTTGGCCCACTCTATCAGATTGAGAAACTCCTGACAATAGGCCGGCATGTCGGCCATGGGGATGCCCCCTTGCTGTCCGCCGTAGCCACAGGCGTTGTTGGAAGAGTTCTGGCAGGGAACGCCAGCGGCAAGCACCGGCAGGGGCTCTGCGCCGATGTCTTCGCAGAATTGGAAATACTCGTAGAAGCCCAGTCCGCGTGTTTGGTGATAGTTCCAGATGTTTCCGTCCGGCAAGCGGTCTTCCGGTCGGCCTATGGTGTGGTGCCAATGGTAGATGTTGTCGAGTCCGTCTCCGTGGCTCATGCAGCCGCCCGGAAACCGCACAAACTTAGGTTTGAGGGCGGCAATCGTTTCGGCGAGGTCTTTACGGAGCCCGTGGCCCTTGTAGGTGTCCTGCGGAAAGAGCGACACCATGTCTATCGCCGCTTCGCCTTCCCCTTTGGGAACGATCACAAGCCGGGCGTTGTGCAGGCTCTCTGCCGGAGCGTTCTTGTCCGCTTTCACGTTGAGCAAGGCTCTGTATTGTGTCCATCCTTCGCCTTGCAGTTTGAATTTTGCCTTGGCCAGTTCGCGCCCGTCGTCGCCCACCAGTGCCACCTGCAACTGCTTCTTGTCCGTTCCCAAGTTGCGTGCATAGAAAGAGAAGGCATACTGTTGGCTGTTCCTCACGGCTATGCCGTCCCAACCTTCATTCTGCAAGGTGTCGGTCGTCAGCACTGCATAGTGGGGATTGTTCTTGCTCAGGGGATTGTCCGTGGCAATTTTGATGGGCTTCGGCGAATGCCAGGCAGTGGAGGGCGACCACCCTTTGTGGTCGCGCTCATTGTATTCGAAGTCGCGGTTTTGGATGAGTTCGGCATACAGACCTCCGTCGGCGGCATAGCTTATATCCTCGAAGAACACTCCGACGAGCTTGTCACTGATGGCTTTCGTCTGTGCTTTGTCCACCGTCACCCGCGCCTTGAGGCCCGTAAGTGTCTTGAAACGCTCACCGTCTTGCGCCATACTCTCGCTGCTCATGATGCCGTCGGCACCCAGAACGCGGAAATAGTCGTTTATATAAGAAAGGTGTAGTTTGGGAATGTCGAAGAGATTGCCCTCATAGTGCTTTCCGCCTACGGTGGCTGTGTCGCGCGTCCACACCACGTCTTCTATGGTGCTAGGCTCCTCATCCTCCTTGAAAGTGCGGAAGTCGTTGGATGCATGGACATAGCGGTTGCCCTTGTCGGAGTGGAAATAGATGTCGAAAGTCCCGTCTTCCATCTGAAACATGATGGGTTTCCGGCATCCCTGCACCGACATTTGCGGGTAGTCCTGGGGCCTCCAAGTAATCAGATCCTCGCTGTAGGCTGCGGCAATGCAGGGCGCATAGTCATTCACCGACCACACGGCGCGCCACGTTCCGTCGGAGGCGTGGAGCACAAAGGGATGGTACATTCTTTTTTCAGAGCCCCACCGACCGTAGTCTGACGAGCACAACTGGCCCACATCTTGCCACCTGTCGTTGTCGTCCAGGTAGGCAAGATGGAGTCCGGCCCTGTCTCCGGGCGAATAGATGAATACCTGGCAGATGGTGTCTTTTCCCAAAACGGAGTATGCCGGCTTCACACTTTGGGCATTGCCGATGGCTGCCACGGCTGCGACAGCAAGGAAGGAAAGTAGTTTTTTCATTTTTAGTTGATGAGTAAACAAGTAGATGAGTTGACGGGTTATGGATTATTAGGGGATTCGAGTAGATAAGTGGACAAGTAAACGAGTGGACAAGTAAACGAGTTGTTTGTCAAACAACTTACAAGCTTCACCTGTTTGAGAAGACAAATAACTTGTCTACTTGTCCACTCGTTTACTTGTCTACTTTATTCACTCGCCTGCTTCTCCTCATCGCCCAAAGGCCGATGGCGATGAATGGGATGCTCAATATCTGTCCCATGTCGATGGGCAGGCCGGCCTCGAAGGCCTCTTGTATTTCTTTGGTGTATTCTATCAAAAAGCGGAAAGTGAAGATGAGCGTGAGACAAAGACCGAAGTAGAGGCCGCTGCCCACGGTCTCGGGGCCTTTCTTCCGGTAGACCATATAGATGATGAGGAAGAAACAGGCGTAGGCGATGGCCTCATAGAGCTGTCCCGGATGGCGTGGATATTGGTCTACGCGCTCAAAGATGAAAGCCCATGGCACGTCGGTCACCTTGCCGATGATTTCACTGTTCATCAGGTTTCCGAGTCTGATGAATGTAGCCGTAATGCCCGAACAGATGCCCATATTGTCGAGTACGACCCATCCGCCCACGCCTGTGTTGCGACAATAGAGGTAGATGCCGATGAGCATACCGATCACGCCGCCGTGGGAAGCGAGCCCCTGATAGCCCACAAACTTCCAACTGCCGTCGGCCAAATGGCGCATGGGCACTATCATTTCCACAAAATGCTCGAACGAACTGAGGAAATATTCCGGTTCGTAGAACAGACAATGGCCGAGTCTTCCACCCAGCAGTACACCCACAAAGATGTAGATGAACAGCGGTTCAAACTTGGCATCGGCTATTTTCTGCTCCTTGTAGAGCCGCTTCATGAGCAGATAGCCCAAGGCGAGACCGATGAGCCAGCAAAGCGAATACCAGCGGATGGCCAGCGGACCGAGGTGGAAAGCTGTTTCGCTCGGGCCCCAAACGATGTATAAGAGGTGGTTCATGTTAGTTTGATTTTGTAGGAGTTAAGGGAGTTAAGGAGTGAAAGGGGGTCAAGACAACAGCTTTACTTCTAACAGTTTCATAAACTCAGGCAATAAGACTATTCTTTTAACTCCTAACGAGCGAAGCGAGTGCTAACTCCTTTTTAACTCCTTTAACTCCTGAAAAAAGATTATACATTAAATCTGAAGTGCATGATGTCGCCGTCCTGCACCACATATTCCTTACCTTCGATGCCCAGTTTCCCGGCTTCTCGAACGGCACTTTCGGAGCCGTAGCGGATGTAGTCGTCATACTTGATGACCTCGGCGCGGATGAAACCCTTCTCAAAGTCGGTGTGTATGACACCCGCACACTGCGGTGCCTTCCACCCCTTGTGGTAAGTCCATGCCTTCACTTCCATTTCTCCGGCCGTGATAAATGTCTCGAGATTGAGCAGGGCGTAGGCCTTCTTGATGAGCCGGTTCACGCCGCTCTCCGTCAGTCCGAGTTCTTCGAGAAACAGCTGCTTGTCCTCGTAGGTTTCAAGCGAAGCGATGTCCTCCTCCGTCTTGGCAGCGATGACCATTGCCTCGGCCCCTTCTCGGGCAGCGATTTCTTCTATCCGGCGCGAGTAGTCATTGCCTGTTTTGGCACTCGCTTCATCCACGTTGCACACATAGAGCACGGGCTTCGTAGTGAGCAGAAACAGGTCGTGGGCCGCCTGCTGTTCCTCCTTGCTGTCGAAACTCACCTCCCGGGCGTTGCGTCCCTGCTCCAACACCTCCTTGAAAGCCTCCAGCACCGTCACCATCACCTTGGCATCCTTGTTGCCCGCAGCCGCCGTCTTCTGCTGTTTGGCCAGCTGTGCGTCGATGGTTTCGAGATCTTTAAGCTGCAATTCGGTGTCGATGATTTCCTTGTCGGCAATGGGATCTACGGCCATGCCTCCCTCGCGTACGATGTTGTCGTCGTCGAAACAGCGCACCACATGGATGATGGCGTCGCACTCGCGGATGTTGCCCAGGAACTTATTGCCCAGTCCCTCTCCTTTGGATGCGCCTTTCACGAGTCCGGCAATGTCGACTATCTCGCACGTGGCAGGCACGATGCGTCCCGGATGCACGAGCTCGGCCAACTTGTTGAGGCGCTCGTCGGGCACGGTGATAACGCCCAGATTGGGTTCTATCGTACAGAAAGGAAAGTTTGCCGACTGCGCTTTGGCACTCGACAAGCAGTTGAAAAGTGTGGACTTGCCCACGTTGGGGAGTCCCACGATGCCGCATTTTAAAGCCATTTTATCTTCTAAACGTTTTATGATGAGCCGATTGGGGTTGTCGGCCGATAATTTGATTGATAGTGCAAAAATACACAAATAAAACGACATTATTCAATTTTAATCCTTATATTTGTGACATTAAATAGATATTTCGGGAATCGTCTTGACTCCCGGCAGATAAAAAGTAGAACTCGTTTTATAGTTAAAAGACAAAATGACAAAAGAGAAATTCTTCGGTACCATGGGCTGGGTAGGCATGGCCACCTCAGTGTTGATGTATGTATTCTATTTCCCCCAGATACAAAACAATCTGGAGGGGCATAAGGGCACTTTCATTCAGCCTTTCATGGCCGGCATCAACTGCACGTTGTGGGTGGCCTACGGACTTTTCAAGGAGAAGCGCGACCTGCCTTTGGCCATAGCCAATACGCCCGGTATCATCTTCGGCTTCGTGGCCGCTTTCACGGCGTTATAGAGCAATCGGGGGGAATGAGGAGTTAAGAGTGGGGTCTCCAATGCCTTTGGCTTCCGGTAACTCCTTATAATTTCCAAACTTAAATAAACAGCAAGAGATATGAATTTACAAGAGATTCTGGAACATCGGCGGGCCGTAAGGCATTTCGACCCGGCCCGACTGATTGACGCGGAGCGGGTGAAGCAGTGTTTGGAAATGGCCACACTGGCTCCCACGAGTTCGAATATGCAGCTGTGGGAGTGCTATCATGTGACCGATGAGGCTGTGCTGAAGAAGTTGAGCCGGGCCTGCTTCAATCAGCTCACGGCCCGTTCGGCCCGGCAGATGGTGGTGTTTGTCACCCGGCAAGACCGCTATCACAGCCATGCCCGTGCCGTTATTGCCTTTGAGGAGGGTAACATACGGCGCAACAGTCCTGCCGATAAGCAGTTGAAGCGCACGGCAAAGCAGCATCTCTATTATGATCGGGTGATACCTTTCCTCTACTCGCGCTGCTTCGGACTGGCCGGATTGGCCCGCAAGATGCTTGCCCAGACGATCGGTCTGTTCCGCCCTATCGTGCATCAGGTGTCCGAGAGTGACATGCGGGTGGTGGTACACAAGAGTTGTGCGCTGGCTGTGCAAACGTTCATGCTGGCCATGAGCGAAGCCGGCTATGACACCTGTCCGCTCGAAGGATTCGATAGTCGGTTGGTAAAGAAAGCACTCGGGCTGCCCTACGGGGTGGAAATTAACATGGTGGTTACCTGCGGCGTGCGCCTTCCCGACGGCATTTGGGGCGACCGTTTCCGTCTGCCTTTTGAAGAAACCTACCACAGAGTGGGACAATAGCAGGCATTGGGACTGTCTTGGAGTGCAATAAACTTTGCTTCTGCATTTGCCTTTTGGCAGATACGTGTAGCCAAGAGAGGCCTACGGCTGATTGAGCGGCACCCCCTTATAGGCATTGCGGCTCATGAACACAGCGATGGTTTTCATTCTCACATAGTTTTCCGAAAGGTAGACGAAGCCCTCGTTGCCATAACTTTTGCCCCACGAGTTTTTGAAGACGAAATAGGTTCGTCCCCGCAGGCGGAACATCCCCACCATCTCCATGGCATGGTCGTCGGTGGTGAGCAGCCGGTCGAAGTCGCGCTGCCGTTCTTGTTGGGTGGCTGTGTGTCCTTCTTCTTTTTCCGTCACCAGACACCCGTTGACAGGCGAGCGGAATCCCGGTTCGCTGATGTCGCCCTCCCAGCACACAGGATGGCCTGTGCGCAGTGCCTGCCTGATGTGGGCCATGAGTGTGTCGAGAGGCAGATTGTAGAAAGTGTCGCGCAGGCGGTTGTCGGGTGTTTCGAGTTCAAATGAGCGGAAGAAGGGATGGTGGGTGAAACTTGTGAGTGAGAGATAATCCCCCGGGAGACACACGCTGCGGGCAAATTGGAGAGTGGTGTATTCAGCTCCGAGCATGTGTACGAACCGCAAGGGAGAGAAGTCTGTCTCTTCGTCAAGCAGGTTGTCGAGCCGTGCGAGGTAGTTGTCCGGTCCCGTGCGGTGGGCGATGGCCTCATTGCCCATGAGCATGGCCTTGCGGCAAAGCGTGCCATAGTCGGCCGGATGCTTCTCTTCCTCGAAAGTGTAAGGCTGCATACCGTATTTTTCCATGTAGCGCAAGGTCATGGATGCCATACCTCGCAGGCTGATGGGGTGCTTTCCGCGTGAGAAATAATAGTCTGTGGCCTGTTCGCGCATCATCATGCGGGCCACAATAGCCGGTGACAGATTCACCGAGTCGCCCATCATCAGCCGCTCACTTTCGATGGTGGCCAGCATGGCATAGACCCAGCACAGGTCGCTGCGCCCTTGGTCTTTCACGGGTGTACACTTCACGTACGCCTCCATCCGTATCTTTCCTGCCCTCTGCCGTTGAGGCTGCCTGCGGATGCAGGCCGTCAAGAGGGCCAGTCCGGCCATGGCTATGATGATTTTCTGTTTCATTCCGATGATGCAAAGTTAGTGAATTTTCCTTTCAATCACTTGTAAATGTCAAATCAAAAAGCTATTTTTGCAAATGAAGTTATAAATATCGGAGGATAGAAAATGAGTGCGAATGACACGGCAATGGATTTTTTCTCATTGGCATATTTCCCTCCCAACACACATTGATATGGAAAAATACGACTATCTGATAGTGGGTTCCGGCCTTTTCGGAGCCACTTTCGCCTATCGTGCCCGGCAGGCCGGCAAGCGTTGTCTGGTGATAGACAAGCGCCCCCACTTGGGAGGCAATGTCTATTGCGAGAGCGTGGAAGGCATCAATGTGCATGTCTACGGTGCTCATATTTTCCACACGAGCAACAAGCGGGTGTGGAATTTCGTCAACAGCATCGTGGAGTTCAACCGATATACCAATTCGCCCGTGGCCAACTATAAGGGGCGGCTCTACAACCTGCCGTTCAACATGAACACTTTCTATGCCGTGTGGGGTGTGACCACCCCTGCCGAGGCGCAGGCCAAACTCGACGAACAGCGGGCCGAAGCCGTGGCCCGTATGCAGGCCGACGGGGCCACCGAACCGCGCAATCTTGAGGAGCAGGCGCAGGTGCTCATCGGGCGTGACATCTATGAGCGGCTCATCAAGGGCTACACCGAGAAGCAATGGGGGCGCAAATGCACCGAACTGCCGGCTTTCATCATCAAGCGATTGCCCGTGCGCATGGTGTTTGACAACAACTATTTCAACGATGCCTATCAGGGAATCCCCATCGGTGGCTACAACAAACTCATCGATGGTCTGCTTGCAGGGGTGGAGACCGTGACGGGGGTTGACTTCTTCGACATCGGTTGTAAGCAAGGGGCATCCGGCCGATGGCAATTCACGATGCCCCCGACCGACGGCTGCACTTCCGGCTCCCGGGAGGCTGAGGCTGCCACGCTTGTCTATACCGGGCAGTTGGATGAGTTTTTCGGCTATCGTTTTGGCAAACTCAACTACCGCACGGTGCGCTTTGAGACCGAAGTGCTTAATGAGCCCAATCATCAGGGCAATGCCGTGGTCAACTACACCGAGGCCGACGTTTCCTATACGCGCATCATTGAGCATAAGCATTTCGAGAGTTTCGGCCCTGCCGTGTATGCCAATCCCAAGACCGTGGTCTCGCGGGAATACAGCACGGAGTGGCAGGATGGCATGGAACCTTATTATCCCGTGAACGACGAAAAGAACAGCCGGTTGGCCGGACAGTACCGAGAATTGGCGGCAACTATGCGGAATGTTGTCTTCGGAGGCCGGTTGGCTGAATATAAATATTACGACATGGCACCCATCATTGAGCAGGTACTGGGAATGGAAATCGACTGAAATGTGAATAGGGGTAAACGCACTTCTTTCGTGGATAACAATCTATGTGAGTGTCGGCGAATTTCACAAATGAAGCGAATAAAGGACGAGCAACATTATATGCCCGTCCTTTTGTTTCGTTTAGTTTTGTTTGTCAATAATAGATTTGGTAAATTCTAGATAAGAATTCTCGTTGCTTGTTTTATTTGTCATCATAGTGTCCTTGAAGGGAAACCACGTAGACGGTTACAATATCTTCGTCAATGGTATAAAGCAACCGGTTTTTCTGATCCAATCTTCTTGACCACATATTGGGCAAATATTTCAGTGGCTCCGGCTTCCCTGTCCCGGTATATGGGTGTTCTGACAATTCAAGAAACAAGGTCTCAACTTTCTTAATGACAGCCTTGTTTCCTGATTTGTAGATTTTCTGCAAATCCTTTTTCGATGTTCCCGCAAGTTCTACAGAATACTGTCCCATATATTGTTTATGTCTTTAATTTTTGTCGTTCTGCCACTTTTTATGTCTTCCAGTCCTTTCTGAATAGCCAGAAGTTCTTTCTTGGACAAGAAATCATCGTCGTCAGCAACGTTGAGGACTATCGGACGGGCATTTTTACGAGCGATAAAAACCGTCTCGTTCTCGGCCAAATCGAAATATTTTTTCTGATTGGCTCTAAATTCTCTTGTTGTGATTACTTGCATGACTCTATGAATCTAATGTTATCTCGAACAAAGATAAGTGTTTTATTTCAAGTTTACAAATTTCCGCGTACTTATTTGTGTACACCTATTAATAAAAATCGGTGGAAGGTGATGCCACAAGATATTGGATGATAGCGAATAATATCAACAAAAACACATCCGTCAAAATCTTCCAACCAGAATGGGAAGGTGGTTTAAAATCGTCGAAAAAGCCCACCGATTTTCTCACCCGGGCCCTTCAGCCTTGCGAAAGAGCCACAGTTAGAAGCTGAAACGGCCACAGTTGCAACGCAACTGTGGCCGTTTTGCAAGCCCGTTTGGGCCCTTTCAGGGCTGTTTTTGGGCCCCGATATGTGTTGAATAAATTCAAACGGCTGATTATTAGCACTTTAAAAATGCCGCCAAAATCGATTATTTTCGACGAGCAGGTTGCTTGTTGCAAATATCGCAAGCAGAGAGGCTGAAAACGAATAAATAGTTTGACAATTATCTATCCGAAAGTCTCCCCACTAAACATTGGCTGGGGCGGGGAGTTCGTTGGTTAAATTATCGGGGGCAAAAACTGCCGCCAGAAGTCTGCCCGCATGGGTTTGTTGAAGCCGTGGCAGGCCATGGGCAACTGCCGGCCGTTCTGCTCGTAGCAGAGACGGGGCTTGAGGTCGAACGAAAACTTGAGGGCTTCGGGCACGGTGGGCAGCCGGAGCTCTTGTGGAATGAGGGCCCAAAAGAGGTCTTCGTTGTAGAGGACATGTTCTTGGGCGTTGAAGCGGGCTATCTCGTCGGCATATTTCAGACAGGCATCACGGAAGACCGACACACGGCGCAGGGAGAAACCGCCGTTGCCGATGCGTCCGAACATCTGGCAATGGAGTATCTTATGGGCAGGCTTGAGGCGGAGTTTGAGCCAAAGGTATTGCTTGAGTGGGAAGCGGGTATAGCGTTTGCGGGTGGGCCAAGGGGCCGCCACGTGATCGTAGCCGCGCCGGCACCAGTCGTCCAGTTCGTCGCGGAACACCCAGGCATCGACATGGCAGATGAGTATGTACTCGTAGTCGTTAAAGAGACTGTAGAAGTTGGCCGACATCATCATCTCGTTGTAGCCGGCTATGCCGCGGGCCGTACCGAGCCATTGGGGTGACACCTCGATCTCGCCCACCTGCGGATATTGGACATGGAGGGCACCGAGGTCAAGGCCGGACGGCTTGAGAAACACGGCAGGATAGCCGGCCAGTTTCTCCAGATTGTTGGCAAGGGCGGCGGCTTCGTAACTTTTCAGTTCGGGCCGGTAGACGGGGATGATGATGAGAACGTTCTTGTGAGCCATAAGATTGTCAGTTGATGCAGGGCGCAGAGAGGTTATCTCTTGCCCAACCGCTCGTGTATGCCGTCTTGATAGGCCGTCCAGAGCATGGAGAGATCTTTCCACTGCCAAGCCTCGGTGAAAGGCATGGAGAGCAATGCAGGAATGATGTAGCCCGCCACACCGATGAAACTGCGCAGATAGCGCACTCCGAAGTTGCGCCCGTAGTGGTGGTTGAGATAGGCTTCATTGCGCACCTGATAGTAGCGTTTCCACTTCTTTTTCCGGTTGCGGCTGGTCCAAGTATCGTCGGAGAAGAACTTGTGCTTGTCCATCAGGGCTTCGGGGATGTAGAAGAGCTTGAAACCGGCCAGATGGGCGCGCAGACAATAGTCGGTGTCGTCGCAGAAGATGAAGAGTTCGCGGTTGGGCAGACCTATTTTTTCCACCACGCGCCGGGAGATGAACGGCCCCTCAAAGTCGGCCCCCACAATCTCTGTGGCTTGGTTTACTTGTTGTTTGGCCAGTTTGCGACCGTGCAAAGAACCTACGGGATTGGTGAAATTGAAGTGTCGGAACTCGTGGGTGAACACCTTGCCTTCGAGCAGACGGCGGGGTGAGAGGATTCCCACTTCCGGCCGGTCGGTGTAGGGCAGCAGGCGGTCGAGGCAGTCGGGACGTGGAAACACATCGTCGTCCATGCACCATATCCAGTCGGCTCCCTCACTATAAGCCCGTTCGATGCCCGTGTAGAAGCCGCCCGAACCGCCCACATTGTCCTGATGCACCACGAGGAGGCCCGGTTGGGCGTCGAGCCATTCTCGGGTGCCATCGGTGGAACCGTTGTCCACCACAATAATATCGGTCAGCTTCGCCTGCTTGCGCAGGCAGTCGATGCCTTGTTTGAGCAGTTCGAGGCGGTTGAAAGTCACTACGACGGCTGTTATCTTCATTCTGTGGTATCGTTATTTTGTCCTACATTCTTGCGCATCATCACTTTTCCGTTCTCGTCCACATAGCAATAGTAGTTGAAGCCTTCGCGGGTGCGCTTCCACCGGTTGTGGCTCCAGAGGTAGCACTCCGGCTGCCGGCGGATGGTCTCTTCGAGCATCCGGAAATAGATGTCGGTGATTTCGAAGTCATTCATTTGGCTTGTATTCCGGCTTATCACCTTCATTTCGCAGTTGTAATGCCCTCTGCTCACACGTGTCACATCGCCGTAGACGAAAGCTTGACGGGTGTGCTTGACAATGCGCTCGGCCCCGGTGAATACGGGTGTGTCGTGGTGCAGGAAGTCTACCCAGTGGTGGATATTCCACCAGAGAGGCGACTGGTCGGAAATGTAGCCCACAACCAACGGTTTGCCCTCGCGGCCGAGTTGCAGAATCTTTCGCAACGACTCGTTCATGGAGATGCAGAGTGCCCCCTGACGCTCACGCACATATTTGAACAGGCGGTCGAAATATTCGTTTTCAAGCGGGTGGTAGAGTTGACAGCAAAGTGCTTGGCCGGTAATCCAGTGGGGCATGGCTGTGATCCATTCCCAGTTGCCGTAATGCCCCAGATAGACGGCTACGGACTGTCCGTCGGCCAGCACCTTGTTGAGTTCTTCAAGTCCAGTGAAGGTCATGCGCTGCATGAGTTGCTCCCGGCTCATGGTCATCAGTTTGATGGTCTCCACGATGTAGTCGCAGAAATAATGATAGAAGCCGCGCTCAATCTGCTTCAATTCCTGTTCGCTCTTTTCGGGAAACGACTCGGTGAGGTTTTTCCATATCACCTTGTGACGGTATTTCATCACACGGGCCATGAGCAGACAGAGTAGGTCGGACAGCACATAGAGCACCCGCAGAGGCAACAGCGACATGAGATACCAGAAGCCGTAGGCCAGCGTGTAGGCTATAAAGTAGAGTGCGTGCTTGATAGTTTTCATCATGTTTGGTTTCTTTTGCTTGGACGGGTGTCCGGCATCAGCTTGTCGTTTACCATGCGGTACATGTACTGTTGGATGATGGCTTTGATTTCACGCTCCATTTTGGCCTGTATGGGGAGTTTGCCCCGCAGGTTATGCGCCATCACACGGTCGGTCAAGGCATAGAGTCCTTTGGTCTGCTTGCCGTCGAATTGGAGCACGTAGCCATATTTGGTGTATTGATAGACACCGTTGATGTAGTTCAGCGCGTAGGTTTCCGCCGGCGGTGTTGTGAGCAGATCGCATCCGAAGGAAAGGTAGGGCTTGGCATAGCCCAGATAGCTCAGCACCGTGGGCATGATGTCTATTTGCTGGGCTATGGCGTCGCTCACGCCCGGTTTGATTTCTCCGCTTGGGTCGTAGATGATGATGGGAGCGGAGAACGTGCCGATATCGCTCTTGTATTCATCGTGGTTGCTCTGGTTGGTGTGGTCGGAGGTGAGCACGAAGAGGGTGTTCTTGAACCACGGTTGGCGGGCAGCCGTCTCGAAGAACTTGCCGATGGCCATATCCGTGTAGCGTATGCACTTGTGAATGGGGAGCTCTTCCTCCTTGTAGACATTCTTGTATTTCTCGGGCACTACGAAAGGGTGGTGGGACGAAACGGTGAAGAGAGCCGTCATGAAAGGTTGCCGCATCTCCCCCATCTTGGTGCAGAAGTATTGCAGGAAGGGTTCGTCCCAAATGCCCCAGTTGGTGTCGAAGTCGGCATCGCCGCCAAATCGGGTGTCGGCATCGTAGTCCTGCCGACCGTAGTATTCTTGAAAGCCGGTCTTGTTGGCGAAGGCGAGAAAGCCCATAGAGCCCCGGTTGGCACCATGGAAGAAAGCCGTCTCGTAACCTTCCTTGTCCAGCAGGCCGGCCAAACCGGTGTAGGTGTTCATCGAAGCGGGCGTGAGCACAAAGGGTTCCACAAACATCGGAATGCCACAGAGCACAGATGGCATACCGTCAATGCTCTTGTGACCGTTGGCAAAGGAGTGGCGAAACACCAGACTCTTGGCAATGAGCCTGTCGGTGTAGGGTGTATAGCCCCGGTAGCGGCCTCCTTCGAGGTCTTTGTTGAACGCTCCGATGTATTCACGGCCGAAACTTTCAACGATGAGCACCACCACATTTTTCTTCCGGAAGGCGTGTGCGGGCTGCGGCCGGTGTATGGGGGTGAACACGGCATCGAGCTCTCGTTGGCTGTGATAGTAGTCGGGCACCACGAATACACTCTTACCGATGGTGCGCAGGAGGGCAAACGGGGTGTTCAGGACGATGGCGCATTCTTTCGGACTGCTTACATATTGGTTGGCATTGTTGATGGTGATGGGCCGCACACCCGTTCCCAAGCCGCCCCGGCAGCCACCAATGACCAGCGGAGTGGCCACGGCCAGCGAGGCAAGCATCACGCCGGCGAAGACCAGACGCTGCTTCAACGTTTGGTATTGTCGGCTGAAAGTGCGGGGAGTGAGATAGAATTTCCATAGCAGGAAAGCCACTATGGCCACCAAGAGGATAAAATACCAGTGGCGGAGAAGCTCGGTGAAGAAGATGCCACCGAGATTATTCTCGTTGTCGAACTCCCGGAATACGCTCGTGGTGGTGCGGCGCAGCGTGTAGGGGAAGTAGACGGAGTCGCAGAGATTGATGATTAGCGCCAGCGTGTTGACTACGACAAAGAGCCATTTGCATATCCGGTGATAGACAGCTGTTTCCTTGAACGAAAGCGGAAAGAGCATCATCACGATGTAGAGCATGTTGGTGTAGAGGATGGCGGAGGTGTCAAACACGAGTCCCCCCCCGAAGATGGTGCAAAGATGAGACAGGGACAGCCCTTCAGAGAACGCTCCGTAGTTCTCCAAGAGATAGGCCACACGGGCAATGAAATAGACGACGTATGCCATGAGCAGGTTGCCCATGAGGGCCACTGCCGGCGACACGATGGTGTCAAGCAATCCAAATTTCCTTCTCTGCATCATACTTGCTTTGTTTTCTTTGGTCCGGTTCCGAGGTTTCCGGCCGCTACATTGTATCCTTGTCAGCGTCCGGCTTGCCGTTCTCTTTAAATCTCCTGCATGTCGTGCAGTTTCTTGTAGTAGCCGTTCTTGACCATCAGTTCGTCATGGGTTCCGCTTTCCACGATGCGTCCCTCGTGCAAAACGTAAATCTCATCCGAGTTCTTGATGGTCGACAGGCGGTGGGCCACGGCGATTGTCGTGCGGGTTTTCATCAGCCTTTCGAGTGCATCCTGCACCAGCCGTTCGCTCTCGGTGTCGAGTGCCGAGGTGGCTTCATCGAGTATCAGGATGGGCGGATTCTTCAAGATGGCACGTGCGATGCTCACACGTTGCCGCTGCCCGCCCGACAACCGGCCTCCCCGGTCACCGATGTTGGTGTCATAGCCTTTGTCGCTCTGCATGATGAACTCATGGGCGTTGGCTATCTTAGCCGCTTCTTCCACCTGCTCGCGCGTGGCTCCATCCACCCCGAAGGCTATATTATTATAAAAGGTGTCATTGAAGAGGATGGCCTCCTGATTCACATTGCCTATCAGCTGGCGGAGGTCATGCACCCCCAAGTCTTTCACGTTGATGCCATCGATGAGCACCTCCCCCTCCTGCACGTCGTAGTAACGGGGAATGAGGTCGAGCAGGGTAGACTTTCCGCTGCCGCTCTGTCCCACCAGTGCGATGGTTTTCCCCTTGGGTATGACGAGGTTGATGTCTCTCAACACCCACTGCTGCTCGTATTTGAAAGAGACATGCCGGAACTCTATTTGGTGTTTGAAGCCGTTGAGTGCCACGGGCTTCTCCGGGTCGTGGATGACCACTTCGGCTTGCAGTATCTTGTCCACGCGCTCCATGGAGGCCAAACCCTTAGGAATGTTGTAGCCGGCCTTGCTGAACTCCTTGAGCGGATTGATGATGGAGTAGAGCATCACGAGGTAGTAGATGAATCTCGGGCCGCTCAACGTGTGGTTGTTCAGTACGAGAATGCCCCCCACCCAAAGCACGATGATGATCATCACCGTGCCCAGAAACTCGCTCATCGGATGGGCCAGTTGTTGTCGGATGTTCACACGCATCACGTTGTTACGGTAGTCGCAGTTCACCTTGTCGAAGCGTTCGTTCATCTTCTCTTCCGCACAGAAGGCCTTGATGATGCGCAGACCGCCCAGCGTCTCTTCCACCTGACTCATCGTGTCGCTCCACAACAACTGCGCCTTGATGGAGTTTTGTTTGAGTTTCCGGCCCACCAGCCCCATGAACCATCCGAACACGGGCACGAAGACAATGGTGAAAAGCGTCAGTTGCCAGGAGATGAGCAAGAGCGTGGTGAAGTAGGCTATGATGAGGATAGGGTTCTTGAAAAGCATGTCGAGACTCGACATGATGCTGTTTTCTATCTCCTGCACATCACCGCTCATACGGGCTATGATGTCGCCCTTGCGCTCTTCGCTGAAGAATCCGAGTGACAGGGAGGTTATTTTCCTGTAGAGCTGGTTGCGGATGTCGCGCACCACACCCGTGCGGATGGGTATTATCGTGGCCGAAGACAGGAAGTAAGCTCCCGTCTTGAGCATGGTCATGAAAGCCAGTCCGAATCCTATCACGAGCAGGGTGGTGGTGGCTCCGAAATCGGTGATGAGCCCTTGGATGTAGTAATTGGCGTTGTTGACAGCGTAGTTGAGGAAACTGTCCAACGAATGCACACTGTCCCAACCGATGAGTGAAGTCACCCGCTCTGCATCGTCTGTCTTGAAAAGAATCCTCAGAATGGGGATGAGGGTCATAAACGAAAAGATATTCAATACGGCAGAGAGTATATTGAATATCACCGACAAGGCCAGATAGCGCTTGTAGGGCGGAATGAATCGGCGCAGAACCAGTAAGAATTCTTTCATATTATGGATGCAAAGATAGTATTTAATCATAAGACCGCAAAACGAATGGCGGTCTTATTTCGTTGGCATCATTTGACCTCTTCGCCAAAAAGTGTGGCCGATGTGGAACCGGTGATGCGCACTTTCACAAACTCGCCTATATGGTGGTTGCCTTTGTCGATGACCACAGCCTTGTTTTGTTCGGTGCGTCCCATGAGCTGTTGGCGGCTGCGCTTACTGAAATTCTCTATGAGGATGACGAACTCCTTGCCTTCATCTTTCTTGTTCTGCAAGGCACTGATTTCCGTTTGCAGTTTGATGAGCTCGTTCAGTCGGCGCACTTTCTCCTCTTCAGGCACGTTGTCGGGCAAATGCTCGGCAGCGTATGTGCCCGGCCGCTCGGAGTATTTGAACATGAAGGCGCTGTCGTAGCCCACTTCCCTCACCAATGAGAGCGTCTGTTGGTAGTCTTCTTCGCTTTCGTCGTGATAGCCCACGAAGATGTCGGTGGTGATGCCGCAGTCGGGGATGAGCCGCTTGATGGTGGCCACCTTGTCGAGATATTGTTGCCGGGTGTACTTGCGGTTCATCAGCCTAAGCACCTTGTCCGATCCGCTTTGGGCGGGAAAGTGGATATGGTTGCAGAGATTGGGCATGTCGGCCACGGCCTGCACGATGTCGTCGGTCATGTCTTCGGGGTTGGAAGTGGTGAAGCGCACACGCATTTCGGGCACGGTCTCGGCCACCTTGCGCAGCAGTTGGGCAAACGAAGTGCCGTCGGCCGGCCGCTTGCCGTTGGGCAGCAGCCCGTAGGAGTTGACATTCTGCCCGAGCAATGTCACCTCCTTGAAGCCACGGTCGCGCAGGTCGCACACCTCTTTTAATATGCTTTCCATATCGCGCGAGCGTTCCCGTCCGCGGGTGAAGGGCACGATGCAATAGTGGCAGAAGTTGTTGCAGCCTCGCATGATGCTCACGAAACCGCTCACGTGGTTGCCCCCGATGCGTTGGGGAATGACATCCCGGTAGGTCTCCGTCTTCGACAGTTCTATGTCGATGGCTTTGTTGCCCATTTCGCATTGGGCCACCATGTCGGGCAGGTTGAGGTAGGAGTCGGGCCCGCACACCAGACTGGCGTGGTGGTTGTCGATGAGATCGTCTTTCACGCGCTCGGCCATGCAGCCCAGCACGCCCAATATCAGTTCGCGACCCTTCTTCCGTTCGGCGTGTAGGGTGTCAAGCCGGTGGTATATCTTGTTCTCCGCGTTCTCCCTGACGCTGCATGTATTGAGGAAGATGGCATCCGCCTCTTCCTCCTTTTCGCAAAGTTCGTAGCCGGCCATCTTCATCACGGAGGCCACCACTTCGCTGTCGGCCACATTCATTTGGCAGCCGTATGTCTCTATAAAAAGTTTCTTGTTCATTTTCAATCGGATTGGGGTGCAAAGTTACTAAATAAATCGTGAAGCCGCAGCCGCATTCCCTAAAAACTCCATTTGGGCGGCCCGGCAGAAAGGGAAGCGGGATTATCAGGCCATTTTTCGGGTGGAAAAGAACAGCGCGGCGTAGATAATCACAGCACTCGCAAAGCCGGCCAGCGCGTCGACGAGATAGTGGGCTTGGATATACACAGTGGCCATGCAAAGGAAAAGATAGACAGGCAGGAACCCCCAGAACATCTTTCTGCTGCCCGAGTGCCACGCCAGCAACATGCAAACGGTGCTCACCCCCACATGGCTGCTTGGGAAAGCGGCCGTGGGTCGTTCGCCGGTAGCCTTGGCGTCTTCCACAAGCCGGTAGAACAGTCCGTCGGCATAGCCCGGACTGGGCAGGCAGTCGGTGTGGGTGTTGAAGTAGTCGTGCATGGCCGGAAACACGCCGCGGGCCACGCTGTCGAGCCCCACAGCCTTGTAATAGAACGTGGGGCCCACCACGGGCAGGAAGATAAACACCACGTAGTAGATGAAAAACGAGCCCAGCAGGATGAAGGCCACGCGCTTGAACTCCTTGTAGCGGAAGAGGAAATACCAGAAAGTCACCGCCCCTATCATGGGATAGTAGAGGAAATAGCCCATGTCCATGAGTTCGCCGATCACTGCCGAGGGGAAGTTGCGTGCAAAGACGAGTGCCGGCTGGAAACCGAAAAGCTGCTGTTCCCAAGTGGCAAACACGTGGTCGAGGTTAGGAAACAGGCGGTTGATCTCGTAAGTGTCCGGATACCACCATGCCAGCAACGCCATCTGCACAGCCGCGCGCAGCATCATCGTTGCCCGGCAGGGCAACAGCCGGTACACACCCCACATGGCCGCCATGATGACAGCCACGCGCAGACGGCCCACGAGCATCGACTCCGGGTTTGGGAGTTTGGTGTAGGTGAAAAGCATCACGAGCAGCGTCAGCGCCATATAGGCCAGCACCACCCATTCAAAAGCCATCAGTCCCTTCGCAGGTTTCTTCTCTATCTTGAATATCTCTGAAAATATCTTCATTCCACTCTTTGTCACGGAGAGTCCCTCTTTGGATTCTCGTTTGTCCAATGTGTTGTTCTCTTCGGGCTTACAGCCAGCCGTTCTCTCTATACCAGTCCACCGCCAGTTTCACGCCCTGGTCGAGCGGATAGTGCGGATGATAGCCCAGTTCGTCCATTGCAGGCTCTATGTCGCACCGCCAGTTGCGCTGCCGCAGTATGTTGTATTTGTCGTTGTTGAGGGCCGACATGCGCCCTGTCATCCGGCCGATGCGCCCGCCCACCGCCGTGACCACCTTCAGCACCCATATCGGAGCCTTGATGCGCACCCACCAAGGGTGGCCCAACGCTTCACGAATCAGGTTGCTGAACGTGCTGCTGCGGTACACGTGGCCGTCGGAAAGGAAATATTTGCGACCGCTCATGCCGTGGTCGAGGGCAAGAAACACGGCTTGCACCACATCGGCGACATAGACGAACGTGATGTCCTGCCGGCGGAAACCCACCGAGAAGTCCACGTGGCTACGGATGCTCTTGACCATCAGGAAGTAGTCTTTCTCCCGTGGGCCGTACACCCCCGTGGGGCGCAACACGATGTAAGGGAAGTCGTTGCCGATGGAGTCGAGAAACCTTTCTGCCGCCAGTTTGCTCTTGCCGTAGGCCGTGTTGGGGCGCGGCGTGTCGTGCTCGGTGATTTCCTGATAGGGCTGTTGCTCCCTGATGGCTCCGAAGACACTCAGACTGGAGAGGTAGACAAACCGTTTCAGGGGCATCTGCACCTTGAGCAGCGCGTGTACGAGGTTTTTCGTTCCCTCGGTGTTCACGCGATAGAAATCCTCTTCGTGGAGGCATTTCGTGGCTCCGGCCGCATGCACCACATAGTCGAACTGCATGCCTGCCAGCCGGCGTTCCAAGTCGGCCGGAGAGGAGAGGTCGAGTTCGATGAAATGGATGCGCCCGTCTTGCAGATATTGCCGGCTGCTCGATCGGCGCACAGCGGCCCATGTCTCCATGCCCTGCTTCAACGCTTCTTCCACGATGAAACTGCCGATGAAGCCCGAAGCACCCGTTATGAGAATCTTCATTCTTTCATTTTTGGGGCAAAGATACGATAAAAAAACGAGAAGAGGCGAGAAAAGGGCGAAATTCGCTAAAAACAAGGGCATTAGGCCATCGTTAGGAAACATTGGTGTTTGAATCTATGTGTCGGTCACACGCGGGCAGAAACCGATGGGAACTGTCTCTGCAAACTGCCGGATAGTGGTGAATAATATGAACAAAAATACTTCTGCCAAAATTCTCCAACCAGAGCGGAACGCCGGCTTTAAACCGCCGGAAAAGCCCTCCGATTTTCTCACTCGGGCTCTCCGACCTTGCGAAAGAGCCACAGTCAGCACACGAAAAGGCCACAGTTGGCGCGCAACTGTGGCCTTTTTACAAGCTCGTTTGGGCTCTTTCAGGCCCGTTTTCGGACTCCGCTAACTGTCAGTAAAATTCAAACTGCTGATTGTCAACGTTTTGGAAATGTCGTCAAAATCGCTTATTTACGCCGAGTGGGCTGTCGGTTGCGAATATCGCAAGCAGAGAGGCCGAAAACGACCAAATAGTTTGACAGTTGTCTGTTCGGATGTCTCCCCATCCCACATTGACCGAATCACCCAAGTGGAGTGGTCAACTCCCTCATCCTCATCGTCTTCCGGCTTTCTACTCCTCAATTTGTTTCTCACACCATTTTTCCAAAGCACGCATGGGAGGGAGAAACGACCTGCCAGTATCGGTCAGGCTGTATTTGCCCCGAGTGTCGAGACCGATAATGCGGTCTTCCGCCAGAGAACGGACAGCATTTTCCATATCCTCATAGCTGACACCTTCCATCCACTTGCCAAAGTCGTGCAAGGTTGCTTCGCCGTGTGCCTCGAGCAGATGCAGCACCCAAAGCGTGTCCGGTCTGCAAATCCTTGAAAGGACATTGCGGATCGGACATTTGGAAAGGTCGGAGGCCGTTACCATTTCAGTGCATCTTCGAGTATGACGCCGTCTCCGGCAGGCGTGTCATCCTTGGCGAAGGAATCGGCCTTGTACTGGATGCAGAGCATAATCATCTCTCTGTCGCCCGTGTTCTTCAAGGCACGCTTTCCTTCGGGAGCCACCCGGATGATGCTGCCTTCCCCGATGGGGAACACTTCGCCGTCTACTTGGTATTCGCCTTTACCCTTGAGGATGAAGTAGAGTTCTTCGTGGGTCTTGTGGGTGTGCAGGAAACCGCTGTCCTGCCCGGGCACCAGCGACTGGAAAGACAGCTCACTTCCCGTCGCGCCAAGCGCGCTGCCCACAAACACCTTGCCGGGAATGGTCATGTCAGGCCCCAGATGCAACTCGTAATCCTTGATTTCATTCAGTTTTCCCACTTCCACTGCGGCGAAGTTCTTGCCGCTCTTGATAGTCTTAATCTCTTTCATTGTTCTGTTATTTAATATTGTTGTTCTTTCTTGTTTCCGATTGCAAAGTTATTGAGAAGATTCCACTCCCACAAGTAGGCACCGGGAGGTGCGACAGTTACCCCGAGGTAACTATTATGGCGGCGAGTGGTTTTGCGGAAAAAGGATTTAGCACTGTTTAACAAAATAAATGATCAAGCACGGAGTCAAATAGTTACTTTTGTGCAGTAATAACAAACTAAGGAACAAAAATGATGAATAGAACAGAAACAAGAGACCGGTTGTTTCCCGACTGTCCGATACGCAATGTGCTGTCAAGGATAGGCGACAAATGGTCGATGCTGGTACTTTTCACATTGGAGCAGCACAATCCGATGCGTTTCGGCGACTTGCGCCGCAACATTCCTGACATCTCACAGAAGATGCTCACTGCAACGTTGAAGACACTGGAGACCGACGACCTGGTTGCAAGGAAAGCTTATGCCGAGATACCGCCGCGGGTGGAATATTCGCTGACGGAGAGGGGGAAGACCCTCTTGCCGCTGATAGACAATCTGCTCGACTGGGCGGTCTCCAATATGGACGATATTGTTGCAGCCAGAATGAAATACCTGCTGAAAGATTGAATTACCATCAATGGCAAGTGTTCTGCCCATTATTTCGCCGAAACACAGATGCAATGCAAATTTATTGTAACGGATAAGGTGTTTTCTCAGATTATTTTTGTTACTTTGTCCTCATAAAAAATAAAACACATCGACTATGGGAAAAGGAAAAAAAGGAGGAAAACGGTTGAACAAGCGACAGTTGACCGAACTGTTGGAAGAGTTTTTCTCCTCTCAGCCCGGCAGGACATTCAGTTTCAAAGAGATATTCCGCACGCTCCATCTCGACACGCATCCGCTGAAGATGCTGGCCATCGACATCATGGAGGAGATGACGTGGGAGGAGTTTCTCGTGCGCGTCACCGACAGCAGCTACCGGCTCAACGACTCGGGACAAGTGCAGGAGGGGCGGTTTGTGCGCAAGCAGAACGGCAAAAACTCTTTCATACCCGACGGCAGCGACAAACCCATCTTCGTGTCGGAGCGCAACTCGATGGGTGCGCTCAGCGGCGACCGGGTGAAGGTTTCCTTTATGGCCCGCCGCAAGAATCACATCAAGGAGGCGCAGGTGATAGAGGTGCTCGACCGTGCCAAAGACACCTTTGTGGGCCGGTTGAAGGTGGACAGGGACATAGCCTATCTCGTGCCGCAGGCCGATGTGTTTGCCCACAACATCATCATTCCGCGTCGCAAGACCAAAGGGGGCAAGACCGACGATAAGGCTGTGGTGCGCATCACGCAGTGGCCCGACGGCGAGCGCAAGAATCCTGTGGGCGAGGTGGTGGACATCTTGGGCGAGAGCGGTGACAACGATGTGGAGATGAACACCATTCTGGCGCAATACGGACTGCCCTATAAATATCCGAAAGCGGTGGAGGAGGCCGCCGAGAAGATTTCCGGTGAGATCACCGAGCAGGACTATCGGGAGCGGGAAGACTTCCGCGACGTGTTCACCTGCACCATCGACCCGCGCGATGCCAAGGATTTCGACGATGCCTTGTCCATTCAGAAGCTCCCGAGCGGACTCTGGCAGGTGGGCGTTCACATTGCCGACGTGAGTCACTATGTCACCGAAGGCAGCATCATCGACAAGGAGGCTGTGAAGCGGGCCACGAGCGTCTACCTCGTTGACCGCACCATACCCATGCTCCCCGAACGCCTGTGCAACTTCATCTGCTCGCTGCGCCCCGACGAGGAGAAACTGGCCTACAGCGTGATATTCGACATGGACGACGATGCCGTGGTCAAGGCCTACCGCATTGTGCATACCGTCATCAAGAGCGACCGCCGCTATGCCTATGAGGAGGTGCAGCAGCTGCTTGAAGACAACGGGGTGGTGGACGGCACGGGGCAGCCTGCCCCACCGGCCACGAAGAAGAATCCCTACCACGGAGAGAATGCCGAGCGGCTCATCATGCTCGACCGGCTGGCCAAAAAACTGCGCGCGGCGCGGTTTAAGGGCGGTGCCGTGAAGTTCGACTCCGAGGAGCTTCACTTCGATGTCGACGAGCATGGCAAGCCCACACGCTGCTACTTCAAACGTTCCAAGGATGCCAACAAGCTCATCGAGGAATTCATGCTGCTGGCCAACCGCACCGTGGCCGAGAGTGTGGGCAAGGTGAAGAAGGGCAAGAAGCCCAAGGTGCTGCCCTATCGGGTGCATGACAATCCCGACCCGCAGAAGCTTGAGACGCTGCGCGAGTTTGTCGTGAAGTTCGGTTACAAAATCAAGACCGAGGGCACGCGTGGGGCCATGGCTCGCAGTCTGAACAAGCTCATGGACGACTGTGAGGAGCGGCCGGAGCAGAAACTCATCCAGAGTGTGGCCCTGCGCGCCATGATGAAGGCCAAATACACGGTCCACAACATCGGCCATTTCGGTCTGGCTTTCGACTACTACACTCACTTCACGTCTCCCATCCGCCGCTATCCAGACACCATGGTCCATCGGTTGCTCACGCGCTACGCGGCCGGCGGGCGTTCGGCCAACGAGAAGCACTGTGAGGAACTGTGTGAGCACTGTTCCGACATGGAGCAGATTGCGCAGAACGCCGAGCGCGACTCTATCAAATATAAGATGGTGGAATTCATGGGCGATAAGTTGGGTGAAGAGTACGATGCCCACATCAGCGGCATCACCTCCTACGGCATCTATGCCGAGATCGACGAAAACCACTGCGAGGGCATGGTGCCCATGCGCGACCTCGGTGACGATTTCTACGACTTCGACGAGCGCAACTTCTGTCTCGTGGGCCGTCGCCGCCACAACAAATATCAGCTTGGCGACCCCATCCGCATCAAGGTGGCCCGCGCCAACCTCGAGAAGAGACAACTCGACTTCACGCTGGCCGGTGCCGGAAACTCCCAACCAACAGGCAGACAGGAGGCTCCAAGAAACGGCAAATCGCAGAAAAACAACCGGAAAAGCCGGAGAAAAAGAAATGTGTAGCCGGCTGTCTTTCTGCTCAAGCTACTCAAGCTGTGAGGGGGGCTAAGGCGTTCTTAGTCATATTGCCGTTTGCAAACGTCTAATCCCTTTATCATCAGTAGATACCGTTGACGGGGATGCCGGGCAGATTGTCGGAGAAAGGCATTGCCACATAGGCCGCCACAAAGTCTATAAGGAAGTGTCGCTCAATCAACCGTAGGCATCCTCCCGAGGCCCTTTACTTCCCCAACGCTATTCTTAGCCCCACATTGAAGTTGAAGCCAAGGGGCTTCTGGCGATAGATGGTTTCCACATCGCTGCCGTTTCTGAAGTAGTAACCCACACCCGGTTCGGCATAGAAACCAATATGGTCGGCAACCCGATATTCCACACCGAGGGCTGCATCGGCCGACAACTGCAGCTCGCGCATCTTCACACGCTCCTCGGTGAAGGTGGGCTCCTGCCCCAAGACTTTGTGCAGAGTCTTGGCTTTTCCACTCACCATTTTCTCGGTCGTGACACTGGCTGTGGCATAGACTCCCACCCGACTGCCCTGCCACACCCGATAGCCCACACCGACGGGGATGCCCACAAAGTGCAACCGCTGGTGCGAGGAGTGGGTGTCGATGCCGTTGTCGCGCGTGATGTCAGACGAGTGATAGCTATAAACAAGTCCCGTATGCAGGCTCCAACGGTCGTTGAGACCATAGGCCACCGTCACACCCACTTTCACCGGTTGGCGGTGGTGGGCCTCAGTGATGGGGGTGGAAGGAGCATAGTCGCGCACACTGACCATATACTCTGGGTTGTCGGTGGAGGAAGGTGTATCTTGTACGTCGAATGCCGAGAGCCTTTCGGTATTGGCGGCACCCCGATAGTCGGTCGCCATGCCCGAGTAGAAAGCGTCTATACGGGTCGCCCTCCGGCTACGCTCCCGCTCCTGTCGTTGCCCCAATGCCACCGGAGAATGGTCGGATGCAGATGGGGTCCGGCTATCCCGATGAGCAGGAACGGGCTGCCGGGAAGCAGATTCGGGGAGTGGTTGCTTGTCGTTATGCCTCTCGGGGTTTTGTGAGGGCGGCACTTGTGGTTGGCTGTTTTCTTCTGTTTCGGTGACAGCCTCAAAGGATGTGGCCGACAATAGGGAGGAGACCGCAGAATGGGGAGGGCCGGAAAGACGGGCCACAAGAGCGGCGGACGGGCGGGGAAGAGTAGAGACATTGCTTGAAGCCGAACCGGTGCGGATGACCGGTTGAGGGGCCGTGGTGGCGACATCACCGTCTGTAGGTAAAGAGCGACTGTCGGGCATGAGCGTCACCATGAGCAGGGTCAATCCCACGGCTGCTACGGAAGCTGCGAGAGCTGCAATGCGGGCCGGGAAGTGCTTCTGCGGCCGACTCGGGGCAGGCATGGGGCTAACGCCTCGACGTGCCATCTCCCGCTTGATGTCGTCGAGCAGACCCTCGGGTGCTTTCTTGCGGCTGTCCCCCAAGCGGTCGCGCAGATTGCGTATCCATTGTTCCTTCATGTTTGTCCGTTCTTTCGTCTGTATTCGTTTATCATCCTTGCCAGCAAAGCCTTGGCCTTGTGGAGTTGTGAGGCGGAGGTGTCGGGCTTGATGCCCAGGCAGGCGGCTATCTCCTTGTGGCTCTTGTCCTCCATCACAAAGAGGTTGAACACTGTGCGGCAGCCCTGAGGCAACCGACCTATCATGCTCAACAGTGTCTCCTCGTTGAGCTCACCCACATCAGGTTCCTCATCGGGCAGATCGGGCAGGTTGGTGGCGAGTTTCTGTTCGTGGGCTGCCCCCTCCCTGCGTAGGGCGTTGAGAGCCTCGTTGACTACAATGCGCGTGAGCCACGCCTTGAGCGAACCGGCACCGCGGTATTCAAAACCCGAAACTTTGGTGAATATCTTGATGAAACTCTCTTGCAGTACATCTTTGAGTTTGTCGTCGTCGGGAATGTAGCGATAGCACACCGCCGTGAGATAGTCGGCATAGCAGGCATACAGCTCATCCATGGCCGAGGCGTCGCCCCGGCGGAAGAGTTCTATGATTTGCTGTTCTTTGTTCTGTACCTTTCTGAGCATTCCTCCGTGGCTGTTTGGCGTTAGTCAACAGACAGGTGTGCCCGTTAGGTATCCGGTTGATAAGACTATCATCTTGAGTATCTGTCTTTTAAATGTGCAAAGAAAAGAAAACTTGCCCGAAACAACAACTTTTTGGAGGACTTTCTATATTAAATAATGTAAATCGGTTTTTAGGAGTCAAAGGAGTTGGAGGGAGTCAAAGACATGGATACCACATCTCAAATGGGTGAACACTCAATGAAAAAGCCGTCGCCTTTAATTCCCCAATGCATATTAACTTTTATTAACCTCTTGATGAGCAAGATATGAATAAACGTCACGTTTAAAGGGCATCAATACCAAAATCAACTAACAAAACAAGAACAGAACAATGAAAAATCTTAAAATGCTTTCCATGATGTTTGGCTGTGTGGCAGCCTTGTGTGCAACTTTCTCTTCATGCACCAGCGACGACGGGCCCAAAAGTCTCACCAAGGAAGAAGTGCAAACGGCTTTCCTTGCGGTAAAGGGTACACACACGGGAAAAATCATTTATGAAGCCAAAAACAAGGACAATGTGAACGACAATGCCGATACGTTGAATATCTCGTGGGAGATTGCCACCGACAGTACGCTGGTTGTGAACAATTTTCCCATGAAGGTGATTGCCAACTACATTGCCGACACCGACCTGAAAGAGGCTGTGAGCAACATGCCCGACCAGAATTTAGAGTGCCGCATCGGTTTCTATAAAGTTTCGCCGGCCGGTTTCCTCATCAATCCGAAGACTCCTACCGCTTCGCTCACATACGGCGGAAAGATGCGCAAATATCAGTTGGCTTTCTATGTAAACAGTCCTTTCTCATTCGGAGCTATCAATTCCAAGAATCGGCTCGTCATGCAGGTTGTGGCCGCAGCCATCTATCTCGACGGCAAACAGACAAGGCACTTGAGCGATAAAAAGCCGTTTGTTTTTGTTGCGGACAAGAAGTAAGTCCTAAAGATCCTTTCCTTGTTAAACTTTCTTTCTGGGCCATTGATTATCAGAAACTTATTCTTATCTTTGTGCCCATGAGAAAGTTATTTTCCTTGTTTCTTTTAGTGTGGATGCTCGCCACGGCGAGTGTCTCTGCACAGACCAAAGGCGATATTCAGGCCAAGCGTAACGTCATCGACGGCGGCTACAATTTCTGGCTCTACACGCCCGAGGAATACGAGGAAGGCGGCCATCCGCTGCCCGTCGTCATCTTCCTGCACGGGGCCAGCCTTTGCGGCAACAACCTTGAACGGGTGCGCCGCTATGGCACACTTGATGCACTGGAGAAAGGGAAGATTATCCCGGCCTACGTGGTGGCACCGCAGAATCCCGGCGGAGCATGGAACCCACGTAAATTGAACGACCTGCTGGAATGGATGAAGGCACACTATCCCGTGGACACGACACGCGTCTATGTGCTCGGTATGAGTCTCGGCGGCTACGGCACACTCGATTTCGTCGGCACCTATCCCCAAAAAGTGGCTGCGGCAATGGCTCTCTGCGGGGGAACAAGTCTCAAGGATGTGCAGCCGTTGGGCAGTGTACCGCTCTGGATTATGCATGGTATGGCCGACCGCGCTGTGAGCATCAACGAGTCAAAGAAGGTGGTGAAAGGGCTGCAAGACTCCCACAACGACCGCCTGCTGCGCTTCGACTGGATTTCGGGAGGCTCCCATGCCCTGCTGGCTCGTCTTTTCTATCTGCAAAAGACCTACGACTGGCTCTTCGCCCACTCGCTGCACGACCATCCGCGCACGCTCGACACCACATTTGAAATCGACAAGACCGACATCGCTTCCACCTACAACGAATTGCGCGTGCTGCCCGAGGAATATGAGAAAGATTAGGAATCAAAGACTTTGCAACACGGAAAAGCAGTGGTGGAGGATACCCATAAACGACAATCCCATGACCATCGGGCGATGATCATGGGATTTTTCGTTAGAAAAAAAGTTCTGATATTATAGATAATGTTCTTGTGTTGGGTTATTCGGGTTTCTTACTGAGGAAGGCTGCCAGCATCCAAACAGTCTTCTCCTGAGACTTCAGATAGTCGTCCATGAGGGCTGTAGTCACCTCGTCGTTGGCTTCGCCGGCAAGTTCCACCAGTTTGCGTTCCTGGCCGATGAGCAGTGCAAGCGTGTCGAGCACCTTCATCATGCCTTCGCGTCCGCATTCAGGGTCGTTGCCTTTTTCCTTCACACGAGCCACTTTCAGGTACTCACTGTAACGGCTTTCGGGTGTTCCGCCCAACTGCAAGATGCGCTCTGCCACTTCGTCTACCTTGCCGGCGACATCGTTGTAAAGCTCCTCATATTTGGCGTGGAGGGTGAAGAAGCCCTTGCCTTTCACGTTCCAGTGGAAACCACGGAGATTGGAATAGAATACCTGCAGGTCGGCCAGCAACTGACTCAAACCGTTTACGACGTTGGCTACTTTCTTTTCATCCAAACCCAGATAATTCAATGTGTTCATAACTTGTTCCTTTCTATTTTTTATTGTTATACGTTTTGTTTCTTTTTCTGATGCAAAGATACTGCGAATCCGTATTTCCCACAACAGAAAAATACTATGACAGGATAGAGGAAAACTATAATCCGGGCTCAACTCCTTTATACAAAGGGTCTGATGGATGCCTTGCCATGCGTCAGATCACGCCCCTGACACGGTCGTCGAAGGCCGAGAGAGCGGCTTTGGCTCCCTCACCCATGGCGATGATGATTTGCTTGAAAGGCACGTTGGTGACATCGCCGGCCGCATAGACACCGGGAACAGAAGTGCGGCAGAAGGCATCCACCTCTATCTCCTTGCGGGCGTTGAGCGGCAAGTGGTCGCGGAACGGATCGCTGTTGGCAGCCAAACCTATTTGCACGAACACACCGTCGACGGCTATCTCGCGCTCTTGGTCGGTGTTGCGGTCTTTCACGCGCAAGGCCGTCACGTTCTCGCCGTTGCCCAGCACACCTGTTGTCTGCGACATGGTGAATACCTCCACGTTGGGCAGCGAGCCTATCTTTTCTTGCAACACGGTGTCGGCACGAAGAGCTTCGCCAAACTCCAGAAGCGTCACCTTGGAACAGATGCCGACCAAGTCGATGGCCGCCTCCACGCCGGAGTTGCCTCCTCCCACCACGGCCACATGCCTGCCTTTATAGAAAGGCCCGTCGCAATGGGGACAGAAATGCACGCCGTGGCCGATGTACTTGGCTTCATCGTTGACATTGAGCTTGCGCCAGTTGGCTCCCGTGGCTATGATGACGGCCGGAGAGAGAAACACCTCGCCCCCCTTCACGTGTATGCGCTTCTGCTTGCCGGCAAGTTCCACGGTGTCGATCTTGCGATTGTCGAACACTTCCACGGGGTAATTGTAGAGATGCTTGCGCAAATCGTCGGCCAACTGTGCCCCGGTAGTCTTAGGAACGGAGATGAGATTTTCGATGCCTACGGTGTCTTTCACCTGTCCGCCGATGCGTCCGGCGACGAGTGCCACCTTCAGTCCCTTGCGTGCCGAGTAGATGGCGGCCGACGTACCGGCAGGGCCACCGCCGAGAACGACCACATCGTATTCGCGCTCCACGGTCTCTTGACTGTCGCTCAGCTCGCTTCCGAACCGGTCTTCCAACTTCTGCAAGAGCACGCCCAAGTCGCCCCGGCCGATGTGCAGCTGCTCGCCGTTGGCATAGACCGACGGCACGGCCTGAATGTTGAGGCTGCTCACCTCCTCCTCGAAAAGTGCCCCGTCGACCATCTCGCTACTCAACCTCGGATTGATGAGGGCCATGAGGTTGAGGGCCTGCACCACATCGGGGCAGTTGGTACACGTGAGCGACACATAGGTCTGCACCCGGATGTCGCCCTTGAGTGAGCGTATGCGCCGGCAGATGGCCTCGTCGGGCAGATTCTTGCCCTTGCCGTCAGCGTTGACAACGGCCATGATGAGCGAAGTAAACTCATGCCCGTTGGGGATGCCCCGGAACTTCACACCCGTTTCCTCCCCATTTTTGAGCAGTTCAAACTCCAGTTTGCCCGTCCGGCTTTCGGCGAAAGAGGCCGACAGTTGTCCGGATGTCGAACAGAAATCTTCGACAAAAGCTTTCATTTCCGCCGCATGTTCGTTAGCCTCATCGGCCGCCACACGCAACTCGAAGTGGTTTTCGAGAGCACCGAAGATGCCTCTCAGTTGTTCTATGATGTTTGAATCTAACACGCTGGTTCTCCTTTCTTCTCCTCTTGCCGGAGAGTGTTTATATTGTCGTTTTTGTGTCGGTAGGCAACTTTCAAGGGCCGTTGCCTGTGGCCTTTTTCCCTCGCGTCTCCACAGTGGAGACAAAGACAGTCCTCCTCTGCGATAGGGGAGGACTGTCGAGGAAATTATCCTCCCCCGCTTGGGGAGGCAAACCGAAAAACCGGCCTTAGATTTTTCCTACGAGATCGATGCTCGGCTTCAGTGTCTCTGCGCCTTTCTTCCACTTGGCGGGGCACACCTCGCCGTCGTGGGTAGCTACAAACTGGGCAGCCTCTACCTTGCGAACGAGCTCGTCGGCATTGCGGCCTATGCTGTTGTCCTGAATCTCTGCTATCTTGATTTTGCCTTCCGGGTCAACGAGGAAGGTGCCGCGATAGGCCAGACCTTCGTCTTCCTTGAATACACCGAAGCCTTTGGCGAGCACTGCGAGAGGGTCGGCAAGCATGGTGTACTTGATTTTCTTGATGCTGTCGGAAGCGTCGTGCCAAGCCTTGTGCACAAAGTGGGTGTCGCAGCTCACCGAGAACACCTCCACTCCGTCGGCCTTCAGCTGGTCGTACTTCTCTGCGAGGTCTACCAATTCCGTGGGACACACGAATGTGAAATCGGCAGGATAGAAGAAGAACAAGGCCCACTTGCCTTTGATGTCTTCGTTGGAAACGGTCTTGAACTCTCCGTTCTGGAAAGCGTTTACTTTAAACTCGGGTACTTGTGCGTTGATGATTGATTCCATAATTCTTGAGAATTAAAGCCTCCCTCCGTTCTCCTCCGACAAGGAAGATATGCCTTTCAGCTGTGGGGAAAGCATGGTTGTTATTTTTGTTTTGATGATTATCTGAAAAACGCTCTCCTTTCCTGACAGGGCGAGAGCGTCTCCCTCATGCTGGATTCAAGTGACTGTCGTTTTATCTTTAATATTCTCTCTCGATACACGTCTTGGGCTTTCTCCGGCATGGCAGGTCCTCCACCCCTTGCAGGGCAGAGGGCGAAAGGTCTTTACTTCAGTCTGCCCTCGACTACTTCCCAGTTGATGATTTCCCACACAGCGGAGATATGGTCGGCCCGGCGATTCTGGTAGTCCAGATAGTAGGCATGTTCCCACACGTCGATGCCCATGAGCGGGTTGAGTCCGCTGCGCAGAGGGTTGCCGCCGTTGGCCTCCTTAGTGATGACGAGTTTGCCGTCTTTGTCCTGCGACAGCCATGCCCATCCCGAACCGAAGAGCGATGTGGCAGCCTGTCCAAACTGTTTCTTGAACTCCTCAAACGACCCGAAGGCGGCATTGATGGCGTCGGCTATCTTGCCTTTGGGGGCGTTGTCTTTCACCGGAGCCATGAACTGCAAGAAATAGAGCGTGTGGTTGAGGCTCTGTCCGGCGTTGTTGTACATCGGTCCTTCGGGCACAGTCTTCACCAGTTCCTCAAGATTCTTGCCTTCAAACTCGGTGCCCTCAACAAGGCCGTTGATGGTGTTCACGTAGTTTTGCAGATGCTTTCCGTAGTGGAAATTGATGGTCTGTTCACTGATAACGGGCTCCAAAGCATTGGCTGCGTATGGGAGTACGGGCATTTGTATTTTCATTTTCTTATCGTTTTTATTGTTAATAACCTGATTTCTTTCACTTCTTACCAACCTGAAACTCACTTCCGGTTCGAGAGCCTGTTCCACGTATGGCATCGGGGGCATTTCCATTGCTATCATTGCTTCTTTGTTTTGTGAATTGATGAATAGTCTTTTGTCTTATTTCCGGTGCAAAGTTACAAATGCCCTCCGTTGCCTCAAACAGATATTATCTATCTCCACATTGAAGAAATCTATCAGCGCTGCGTAATCCCTCTGTTTATCGCACTTCACCATTTATAATGATTTGTGGCCGGAAAGGAAAAAAATATAGTCTTCATAGGATGTCGTATGTGAGAAAAAAGCTATCTTTGCATATCATCATGACCAAGCGGGCAATCTGTCAACTGCCCCATCAACGCTAAATCAACCGATTATGACACTCCAACAGATAGAATATGTGATGGCCGTCTACCGGCACAAACATTTTGCCAAGGCGGCAGAGGCGTGCAATGTGACGCAACCCACACTGAGTTCGATGATTCAGAAACTGGAAGACGAACTGGGCGTGAAGCTCTTCGACCGCAAGCGGCAGCCCATCTTGCCCACGCCCATCGGCCGGCAGGTGATAGAGCAGGGATGGAAGGTGCTGGTGCGGGCACGCAAACTGAAAGAGACCGTAGAGGAGGAGAAACACTCGCTGCTTGGCACATTCCACATAGGCATTCTGCCCACCATAGCCCCCTACTTGATACCCCGGTTTTTCCCCCAGCTGATGAAGAAATATCCGGAAATGGACATCCGCATCATGGAGATGAAGACCGAGGACATCAAACGGGCCCTGCGCCACAGCGACATCGATGTGGGCATCGTGGCCCTGCTCGACGAGATGGAAGATTTCGAGAATGTACACTTGTTCTACGAGCAGTTCTTCGGCTACGTGTCGGAGGGTGACAACCTGTATCAAAATAAGGTGATCAAGACGACCGACCTGAAAGGTGAATATCTGTGGATGCTCGACGAGGGCCACTGTTTCAGAGACCAGCTCGTGAAGTTCTGCCACCTCAAAGGGGCCAGCCAGAGCCAACGGGCCTACTCGCTGGGCAGCATCGAGACCTTCATGCGCATGGTGGAGAGCGGCAAGGGCATGACTTTCATCCCCGAGTTGGCGATACTGCAACTCACGGAGAAACAGAAAAGTCTCGTGCGCCCGTTTGCCATCCCCATCCCGACGCGTGACATCGTGATGCTGACCAACAGAAACTTCATACGCACCACCCTGCGCCAAATGCTGGTGGAGGAGATACAGAGCGCCGTACCCGAAGATATGCTGACACTGAAACAGATGCAGCAGAGGGTGTAGGGATAAAAAAGAAGGTCTCACCCCCGGCCTCTCTCCGAGGGGGGAAGAGGGAGTGATACACTTGGCTTCTTGAGTGGTCTGCTCTTAGGCAAGGGAACGACTGTACCGGAGAATCCGGGCCTCATATAGTTTGACTTGTGAACAAGAGGACAATGTTCTATATAGCATGAAACTTACAAAGATTGAGAAAAAGCCTTACACACAATTTTTCCACACTCATCTTTCTGTCTTATCTCATTCGTCTCATTCGTCTCATCAGGCTTATCAATTTCCTCACTTGGCCCAAACGACCTTGCAAAACAGCCACACTTGGAAGCTCATCCGGGCCGAGTCAGAAGCTCATCCGGGCCGGATGACACCCCACTTCAAGGTGGAAACGTATCTTTTTAAGGAGTTGACGGACTGGTGAAGGTCCGGGAACTAAAAAAAGGAAGCACGCGTGTGCTCCCTTTGCCGTTGCAAAGATACAACAGAAAGTCCCGAATTACAAATCGATGGTGAAAAAACACGACAGTCATAGAGCCGGACCATGTTTGATTGCTGGCGAATTGGTCGAATGGAATGAATAAGGTTGTGGGAAGAAAATTTCATGTTCGTTCGATTCTCCGTCAGATATTGTCTTGGTCGGAAAATGATGCTAATTGAGCGAATGAGATGTATGCAGGAGTCATAGGAAGAATGGCAGAGTAGCCCAAACGCAGAAAGACACATGTCGAAGGTTTGCCAATGAAAAGTGTTAAAACCTGACTAATTAAAAGCAATGGTATTGGTGGTATCAAAAAGAATACCTACTTTTATGCAGAAAAAGACCATATAAGGCTCTAATGGGATGTCTAAAATATTCGGATTATGGCACCGAACCGTGAAAAACGGGCTGTTTCGGTATCTTATCGTTGTATTTGAATCCCGGAAATTGGCCGAACTAATGTTTCACTTAAAATAAAAGTTACAGCTTATGAGACTATTTACATTTTTATGGGCATTGCTCCTGTTGCCTGCAATAGGAATGGCGCAGAGTGGCAATGAAGGTTTTGTTGAGCCGCCCGCAGGGGAGCCGACGGATTATTATTATCTGAGTGACGAACTCCGGCTTCACGACTTTGGGTTTATGGCACGCAACGTGCGTGAGATACAGTTCTATTTCACAGACGGCAACGATGTGTATATGCGCGACCTGATCGACTATGGAGGCTACTTGAAGGGCACCTTCGACAAGATTTCGGGCAAACTCTCATTCCCCAACGGGCAGGCTGTGGAGCAAGTGCAGTTTGGTGTCGGTAGCAAGATGCAGACTATCTTTTTTGCCGAACTTGACCCTGTGACAAACACGCCTATGGCGGGCAACATGACCCTGCAAGTCAAGGATCAAGGTGGGCGGAAGGTCATTTCGGCCACTCCCGGCATGGAATACGCCCTCTACTATGTCAAGGACGGGAAGAATATCATTTACAAACAGGCACGGAATCCGTCATTTGTCGAAAAGAGTGTCTTTGACTCTTTCTCGGGAAGCGCACGTTACACCTACACTGACAATCTCTATGGTTCGGGTAATGCCGACCGGAGCATTACCTGCACAGCCGTTGACCGCACCATTTTCCTGAAAGGGCTGGAAGAATTGTTTGGCGATGCGTGGGCCCATGCGACCGTCATCGACGACAATGGCGGGAGAGCACTCTTTATCCCCACAAACCAATACCTCGGCAACTACAGTGCCGTGGAAGACTTTGTGCTTGTCTCCGGGGCGGCAACGAGCGACCATAGCCTGAACACGGAGGGCTACACGGGGCTCAAACTACCGATGGCTTTCGATGCCGGAAGCAAGACCTATAAGTGTGTGGCCGACAAAAAGGACTTCTTCGGAGCGGCCGATGTACATGCCAATGGCAAGAGGGAGTGGGCCACCATCTATGAAAATGTCGTCATCTATCTGCCGGAGAACATTGTCGGCACAGCCACGGGAGTGAAGAGGGTCAATGCTTCTGCCGGAACCAAAGCGGCGGACAATCTCTATTACGACCTGCAAGGCAGGGCTACGACGGCCCCGGTGAGGGGCGTGTATATCCACGGAGGAAAGAAAGTCGTGGTGAAATAGCGATAAGCTCATACGTGATCGTGGGCATTCTTCCACTTTCCCACCTCCTCTGGCCTGTAGAGACTGCACCCGGGAAAGTGGGAGTTTTCACCACTTTGGAATCCAAATAACAGCTTGTAAAAAGCCCCGAAAGTTTCATGACTGACTTTCGGGGCTTTGCATTTTTAGGGTTATCGTTTCTTATTGTGCAGAAGGGTCTGCCGTCTTTCAGTCGAGGATGAGGCCGCCGTTGGGCTGGATGACCACCTGTGCTTCACCGTTTTTGCCCACTTTCAGCCGGCCTTTCATGCTCGGGAGAAACTTCTCGCCCTTCTTCTTGGGCAGGTCGGTGTAGTGGTTGACGGTCTGTCCGGCAAACATCGGCAACCGGAGCGTCAGTTTCAGAGGTTTGTCGGTGGCGTTGAGGCCTGCCACATACCAGCGGTCGCCGCTCCTTCTGGCCAACACGACATAGCGGGTGGGATAACCGTCGATGAACTTCACATCGTCCCAACTCTTGGGGAGCTGCTTCAGCCAGTCGAGTTCCCATTGCGGCACATCCTGCAGGTTGTTGGGATAGAGTGCCACGCAGTTGACACTGATTTGGTTGGTGATGCCCGTAGCCATCTCAAACACATCGCCCGTGTGGCGCTGATGGCGGCTCTTGTTGTCAGGGCTGAGATATTTGTTCATGATGATTCCGCCCCAGTCGAAACTTCCCACGGCATTTCTGGAGTAAGGGTGCATGGTCATCTCAAAAGCCTCTTTCTTGGCATGATAGTCCGTGAAAAACACATTCTCCGAGGCCAGTGCCGCTTCGCTGCCCACGTAGTTGGGATACAGCCGCTCCCAGCCGCGGGGCAGGGTGGCTCCGTGGAAGATGACTTGCAGCCCGTAGTCGTTGGCATCGCTCAGGATGTCTTCGTAGAGTTGCATCGTCTGTTGCTTGTCGCCCCCGAAGAAGTCTACCTTGATGCCCGTCACGCCGATGCGCTGCATCCAGGCCATCTCCCGCTTGCGGGCTATGGCATTGTTCATGATTTGCCGCGGCGTTTGCGGGGCATCGTTTTCAAATCCGTTGGAGTTGTACCAAAGCATCAGCCGCACTCCTTTACTCTGGGCATACCGACTCAGCTCCTCCATCCGCTCGCGGCCTATCTGCTTGTCCCACAAGCCGTCTACCAGCACACTCTCATAGCCCATTGTGGCCGCAAGGTCTATCATCTTCACCTGGTCATCGTAGTTGGTCGAGTTGTCCTGCCATATCAGCCAGCTCCATGTGTACCGCCCGGGGTGGTAGTCTTGCGACGGCTCGTAGAGAGGTTCTGTCACGTCGAAAGGAATCGTGGTCTCCACGATGGGAGCCGGCGAAGTCCCCACGGTGATGGTGCGCCAAGGCGTTGTGCCCGGCAGGGCGATGCCCGCCAGTTCGCTTCCCAGTCCGTTGTTCTCTCCCTTTTGCGGAAAGGCGATGGTGTAGCCCTTGCCTTCCTCATAGTCGCTGAGGCGACAACCGGGATAGGCACTTGCTGCCCCGGCTTCGCTCACCAGCACCCAACCGTGTTGTTCCACCTTGAAAAGGCAGGGAAACGTGTAGCCCACGCCATATTGCGACTTCACGTTCATGGGCGCATCGGGGGTGTATTCTTCCTCGTAAGACGGTTTCGTGCGTTCCCATCCCGTCATGGGCGTTATCTGCGGACAGAGGAAAGTGGTCGTCTGCGCGGGGAAGTTGAAGCCGCTCACCTCTCGTTGTATCACCACCGCTTTGGGATTGTCGGCTTTCGGCCGAAGCAACTCGTAGCGGTAGGCCAAGTCGTTGTTTGAAATGTGCAGGTGGAGCGTCATGGAATCGCGCTTGCCGTTGACGAACCCCACGGTGGCTTCGGTCACCTCATGGTCCACCGCCGACCGCTTCGTGCGCGTCATCCGGTAGGTCAGACGCTTCGGCCCCTCTGTCTTCAGAGTGCCCATGGCCAGTCCCTGTGAGAAGTCGCTATAGTCGGCCACCAGTCCCAATGCCGAGCGCACGAGCATCGGCTTTCCGTCGTAATCTACCGTGTAAAAAGCTTTTCCCTCTTCGCATCCGATGTTGACCACCAGTCTGCCGTCGGGCGATTTCACCGTGTGATTCTCTGCATTTGCATAAACTGCGCCCAGCAGCAGGCATCCTAACATTGTTTTTCTCATTCTTAGTTGTTGATTTATAGAGTTGTTGGTAATATTGGTTTGTCATATCCATTTTAAGGAGAAATGCAAAATGCAATATTACAAATAATATTTGGAAAACTCTTGTTAAGCTGCCAAAAAGTTAGTTTTTTTCTCTTGTTGCTTAATTGCCATCTGCCGTTGATGCCATAAGGCATTATTCTACATCTATTTTTATAAAATCAGGCCGCTCATCACTTAGTTCCGTCCGGATCTCGACATTATGCATTTTGATATTGCGGGCATGCCGTATAAAAAAACCTTTGGCCGGAAGCACTCCCCACATAGTGGCCTCCGGATAATCTTTCTCCTTCTCGTCTGTAGGGATTTCCGTTTTCTTTGAATTGCCTTTATGCGAGATAAAAATATCATTGAGTGTAATATTCTCTGCACAATGATTGGGAAGTCCTGTTATAGAGCAGCCGTATATTCCTGCGTCGACGATTCGGATGTTGTTTAAGCTAATATCTTTTATGATGCCAACATTGTCTATCTTTTGTCCCTCATAGTAGCCACGTGCTCGATTTCCCAATCGAATGAAAATGGGTGATTCTGTACCGGAAACTGTCACATCACTCACATTGATATTCTCCATCTTTCCTCCATCTACAATTTCGAGGGCAATGGCGCTTAATCCATGCCTGTTTCCAAAGTACAAACAGCTTTGGTCTGAACTTGTTTTTACGACCATTCCATGAATATTGATATTATGGAATCCCCCATTTGTCTCTGTGCCTAATTTAATGGCATTGCAATGGCTACTTATTATGCAGTTGCTGATATTTATGTTTTCACAGAGGCGGGGTGAAGTGCTTTTCAGTGTAATGCCGTCATCATCGCTATCGGCAAGTATATCTGAAATGATTACGTCATGACATCCATCAATATCAATGGCATCATTGTTGTAGTTGTTCCTATTATATATTTTCAAACCACGTATTTTCAATCGGTCACAAGCGAGATAGTGCTGCATCCAACAGCCAGAGTTGCACAATGTGACGTCCTCTATGGTGATATCTTTACTATTGATAAACCGTAACAGATGAGGGCGTGTGATGCCTTCGTCATTCCATGAGAGTTTTTTGAAGTTTTTCCCTTGTCCATCAATGGTACCACTACCACATATTTTTACGTTTTTAACCTTGTTTGCATAGATGAGCTGGATGGTTTCGGTCTGAGTACGCAAAGAAAGATAATCGGGTTTTATCTTCTTGTAATCATTTAAATCTGTACTGCCATATAGAGTGGCACCATGACATAGATAGAGTTCTATATCACTCTTGAGAATGAGTGTTCCTGTTTTATAGGTTCCGGCAGGTACTACCACCCGACCGCCTCCGGCTTTATTACATTCTTCAATGGCATTCTGTATGGCTTCAGTACTGAGTTGTGCCGTATCATTCTTAGCCCCAAAGTCGATGATGTTGTATTCCTTGCCCTGCACATATAGGGTCACGAAAAACATTAGGCTGCATAATAAAGTTTTATTCATCTTGTATAAGTTTATGTTAATGACTCATTGTTAACGGATAATATCATAATGGAAAAAATCGAAAAAGGCTTTTCCTTTTTTGCCATAACAATACAATCCGGTGCGTACACCTTTCCAATTTCCGGCTTTCATGGAAAAGGGTTTTCCTATTTCTTTAAATGTTTCTCCATCTTCGCTATATGAAAACTGGAAAACATTGTTATGGCAGTCAATATTTTGACGAAGATATATTTTATTGAATTTTCCACGCTTAATGAGTTGACGGTTCCCATTTTCCTCAAGATAGAGGCCATCCTTACATACGCCAATTCCTCTGAAAGTATCACCAATGCTTAATAGTCCTGCATAACCTTTTTTCAATTTACTTGCATCTAAGCATGTTGTGGCACAACTTTGATACCCTATGAGTTTTTGTGTGAGCATATTATGGCTCATTTTGAGATTTTTACTTGGCTCAGCTTGAAGCATGAGCCATCCTTTCTTTTTAGACAGACTCCAGAAAGCGTCATGGGGATTATGGCACCATTGCCATTGTAAGCCCAATGGATCGTTAAACTCATCTGAAGTTTGGGGTAGTTTTTTTAGTGAAACTTGATTGGGCTTTTGGAAGATGTCAACAGGTTCACCTATGCCGTTTCCGTCTTGGTCGATGCCTATTTTAAGCCAGTCGGATTCCCAACTAGCCGGTTCTAAATGAACAACTCTTCCTAAAGTGGGAGTACTCTGGAAGTGTATAAACCACCATTTGCCATCAGGGGTGTCTACGAGTCCGCCTTGGTGAGGACCGTTTATCTTTGTTGAGCCTTGTTCCAATACGACTCTTCGCTCATAAGGCCCATAGATATCTTTTGCTCTCAAACAGGTCTGCCAGCCTTTCTCAACTCCCCCTTCAGGGATGATTAAGTAATACCACCCGTTTCGTTTAAGAAATTTGGTGCCTTCTGCCATTGGACCGCGATATATGGTTATTCCATTATCAAGAAGATATTTGCCATCTGCTGACATTTTGTGTATTATGATGGGGCCCGCACGGTGGATGCTGTGTCCTAAGTATGCTTTCCCATCATCATCCCAAAAAGGGCATGGGTCTTCCCATTTCGGTATTCTTTTTACACAATGCAGTGGAGCCCAAGGACCATGAGGATCTGTTGCTGTACTCATGAACAATCCCTCCTCCGGTGTGCAAAAATACACATAGTATTTGCCATTATGATAGCGGATGCTCGGAGCCCAAGAACCTCCGGCATAATGATTGTTCTCATCCCATCCCGGAAGATCAAAACGACGGTAGACTTGGCTGACAAAACGCCAGTTGACAAGGTCTTCCGATTCAAGTACCTGCATACCGAGAAAATGGAAATCGGAAGCAACCATATAAAAGTAATTTCCCACACGAATAACATCCGGATCAGAATAATCAGATAGAAGTATTGGATTTTTATAGGTTCCATCTCCTTGATCTCCAAAGTCAAGTCGTTGGCAGTCTCCCATAGTCGGCCAAGTGGTGCAAACCAAAATGGTTGCGATAGCCAAAAGTTTTGAATATTTTATCATGTTTCTTGTCATATTGCATGCAAAGGGTCGATTACACTTGTTTATAATCTATTAGTTGAGATGGTTCTATACCGGTGGCTACTGTCTTGCTAAAAAGCAATGATTTGTAATTCAGCCAAGAGAAAAGCCATACCTAAACCTCAAAGACGGGGATAGAGATGGCTTTTATCGTGCTTAGGAAAGATCATCCTATGAATTGTTAGTTTGATTTCTGAAAATGGGAGTTTTGCCCTCCTGTTTCACGATTAGAATATTTATTTGTTCATGTAATAATTGTTTTGGGTTAAGGCAGGATTATTTTGGATCTCGGTCTGTGGTATAGGAAGGACTAACATGTCATTTGTAATTTGCTTGTTTTTGGCAGAGCTGATAATGACTGTAGCCCGACCAGTACGTTTTAAGTCGAACCAACGATGAAATTCAAGGGCAAGTTCCACATTACGCTCGTGCTCTATAGCTAACTCCAATGAGGGGTATTTGTCAGATGGGAATCTGGGGGTACCAAATCCGGGCAATCCGACCCTTGTGCGAACTTGATTGAGATATTCTGCATCATTGGCTGCTTCAGCATACATCAACAACACATCAGCGTATCGGTATACAATGAAATTATTGTCATAATAGTAGCTGTGATTTTTGATGTAAGTAGAATCAATCCATTTCTTTTCAAAAAGTGTGCTGATTTTATTGCCTGATCGGTCAATGAAACTGGTTGCGATGGAGGCTTCACGGCGAGGATCGTTTTCCTCATAGCTTTTATACAATATACTTGTTACTTGGTTCAATCCGTATCCTTGGGCTGTGATGGAAAAGTTTTCAAAAGGTGCATAGTATTCGAAGTATGGGCTTGATGGTTTTCCTGCACCGGCTACATATTGTATTTCGAGAATGGACTCTTCTGAATTCTTTCTATTCAGACTCCAAAGATCGGCGTAGTTGTCAACTAAAGAATATTTTTTAGAGTCAATAACACTTTTAAGTATTGCTGCTGCCTCCTTCTTGCTTCCTCGGGTTAGGTAAACCTCTCCAAGGCAAGTTTCTGCTGCTCCTTTTGTAATTTGTCCGCTTACAGTCTTAGCCGATTTCATAGGAAGGTTCTCAATGGAATATTTTAATTCATCGATGATGAATTTATAGACATCATCCGTGGCCGAGCGCATAACTTTGTAACTTTCAGGAATAGTCATAGAGTGAGTGACGATAGGGATATCTCCAAACATTCTCACCAAATTGAAATGGTAAAGGGCACGAAGAAACCTAAGTTCGGCTTTATACTGTAAACCTATAGTTGTATTTGCAAAATCTCCGGAAGCATTAAGATTATCCAAAGTCTTGTTGATGATATTTAAATCAGAATATCCCATTTGCCAAAAGTGTTTGACCGCAGTGTTACTTGGCTCAAGAGAATAGGTCGAGAATGGGTAGACATCGGTGGTGGATATACCATCGTTGGAACCTACCAATAGTTTTCCTTCGTTAGCTTCTGTTTCATCGGTGAGCATTTCTGTGTAGCTCATTCCACTTGCAGGACCATATTCATTATATAAAGTAGCATAAGCAGAGATTCGAGCAGTAGCAAAGTCAGAAGCCGATTTGTAGAAATCTTTTTCGTTCATATTTGATTTTGGGGCCAAATCCAGAAAGCTATCAGAGCAGGAGGTGGCAGTCATGATTCCTATACCTGCCATTAGAACTGTTATAAAGGTTTTATATTTTTTCATGATTCTATCTTTTAAAGGGTTAGAAGGTAAATTTAACGCCAAAAGTTATAGTGCGTGCCATTGGATATGCTGCAAAGTCCTTACCTGTGCTCAAAGCGTTGGTATATGTACTTGCCTCGGGATCGTAACCATTCTTGTAGTGCGTAAATACGTGTAGATTGTCTATGTTGGCATATATTCGTATAGCTGTAAAAGGAGTCTTTGCTAATAGAGATTTAGGAAATACATAGCCAAGACGGATATTGGCGATACGCATAAATGAGGCATCTTCTACCCAAAGATTAGAAAATTTACTCTGGAGGCCGGGATAGCTTACATAAGGTTTATAGTGCTTGCCGTCTCCAGGTTGAGATTCTGACCGATAATAGTTGACATCGGCATACCCGTTACGATTACCATTGTAGTTGCCTAAGTAGCGATACGAATTGTTAACCAGCTTATTGCCAACAGAGCCATTTAGGGTGATAGTTAAGTCAATACCCTTGTAGCTCCATGTATTACTTAGTCCCCATTGATATGAAGGTTGTGCATGCCCTATTTCTGTGCGATCTTTGTCATCGATGACTTTGTCGTTGTTGACATCGACTACAATCGGATCTCCCACGGTCGTAGACGGGTGATGTGGGGTTGCGTCTATTTGGGCTTGACTGGTATATACGCCATTGAAGACGTAGCCATAATATTGTGCTACGGGTTTTCCTACTTCAGTCTTTGTTGTAACATCCCACTCTGTGTCGTAAATAGGAGAGTTGTCAGGACCGAGACTTAGTACGCGGTTCCGATTAAGTGAAATATTGAAGTTGGTGTCCCATTTGAATGTGCCAATGAAGTTCTTTGTATTGATAAGGAACTCAAAGCCTCGATTGCGTACTTTACCGATATTGGTCAGTTGAGTGGTAAATCCGGTAATACTTGGGATGGGGACATTCAAAAGAAGGTCTCGGGTGATAGAGTTGTAGTAATCGGCTTCAAAATAAATGCGGTTGTTGAATAAACCGATATTTACACCTACATCAAACTGGCCAGTCTTTTCCCATTTCAATTCCGGATCCGACATGGTGCTGGGGTAAAGTCCCGGTTCTACAGATGTACCAAAGGCATATTGGTTAGAACTCAGCAGCCCAATGGCTCCATAGTTTTCAATGAGATTATTGCCGGTTACGCCATAGCTTACACGGAGCTTGGCAGAACTCAACCAGTCTACATCCATAAGAAACCGTTCCTCTTTTATCTTCCATGCTCCCGAAATAGATGGGAAATAGCCCCATTTGTTATTCTTCCCAAAGCGGGAACATCCGTCACGACGCAGGGTTGTTGTAACCAAATAACGATCGTTATACGTATAGTTGACACGACCGATATATGACAAAAGGCTCCAGTCTTCTTCTGTTGTTGCGCCTGCCGACGGCCTGCCCGCGTTAAGAGTTTTCACCATATTGTTGGGAAAGCCTTGTGAGGTCATAGTCTCCGTAGTATACTCATTCTTCTGAATGGTATATCCGGCCATTGCTCCAATGGTGTGTTTGCCGAAAGTATGATTATAATTGAGCGTATTCTCCCATAAATAATCTATCGTACGATAGGCATTGGCATTACCTTCGGCAATCTGGATTCCCGACCATCCATAATTTTGCCCTTCATTACGGAAATCGCTATAATGTCGGTCGCTTATCATTCCATTGATACTGCTCTTGAAATGGAGTCCTTTGATGATGTTCCATTGTACATAGGCATTTATCATACCATTGATAGTCTTGTCTTTTTTACTAATCTCACGTGTTACAGCATAAGGGTGCCAAAGTTGTAGATTATAGGATTGATACTGATGCCATTCAGAGTTGGGGTCAGTGGGGCCATAAGTACCGCGTTCGTTGATAATGGGGAATATGGGATCACTCTGTTGTGATAGACTTACGCAATCGGCCTTTCCATCTGTACCGTAAAGACGCCGATTAACGTAGCTGGCAGCCATATTCATGCCGATGGTGACATGTGAGTTTATATCGTGTGTCACATTGCTGCGGAAAGTAAATCGGCGATAAAAACTACGGTCAATGATGCCATCCTGATCAAGGTATGATCCGGAGAGGCGAAACTTGGTATTTTGGCTTCCGCCACTTATTGCCACTTGATATTGTTTGGTGGGAGCAGTGCGGAGAAGAACATCTTGCCAGTCAGTGGTGTTGAATGACTCCGGATTATTAAGAAATTGTTCTGGTATCTGATAATTGGTAGGACGTACGCTATTAGGGTCATTGGCTTTCCCACCCTGGGCTATCCATGAATTATTATGTGCATCTATATAATATTGGATAAACTGTTGGGAATCCATCATTTTAATAGTGTGTTCAGCCTTTTGAAAACCAAATTCAAAATTTGCATCTACACGAGTTTTTCCCGACTCACCTTGTTTTGTGGTAACCATAACTACACCGTTAGCACCACGGCTTCCGTAAATAGCCGCGGAAGATGCATCTTTTAGTACTTCCATCTGAGCGATGTCATCAGGGTTGAGCGTACTTATATCGAAATTCTCTATTGGATATCCATCAACTACATATAATGGATTGGTACCGGCAGTAATGGTAGATGTTCCACGAATCTTTATGACAGGGGCACTGCCCGGAGATCCTTGTACCTGCTGTATTTGTACACCTGCTATTTGTCCGGCCAACGAAGACATGACATTGGCACCAGAACGTTCTTTTAATTTATCTGTACCAATAGAAGAGATGGCACCAGTAAGGTCACTTTTTCTTACGATACCATACCCGACAACGACCAGTTCACCTAAAGTTTGGTCGTTTTCTTGCATGGTTATGGTCAGGTTATCCTTTCCATAGGGAATAATGTTTTGCTCTTTATACCCTACGTAAGTTATCTTTAATTTTGCTTCTTTTGGGACATCTTGAATCCAGAAACGGCCATCTAAATCTGTTATGACTCCTTTCGAAGTTCCTTCAATAACAATGCTTACTCCAATCATCGGCTCTCCTTCCGTGTCTTTCACAATGCCTTTCACGCTGCGCTTGTTGCCATCTTGCTGTGAGCGTGTGTGGTTGGAGGGGGAACTTTTCTTGGAGATGATCACTGTTTTGCCTTTCATGGTGTAGCTCACGCCTTGTTCGTGGAGGAGTTGCGCAAGGGCCTCTTCGCAGTTGTCGGCCTTTACGCTGACTCGCTTGTTGGTGTTCAGGTCGTTGACCTCATAGACGAACGAATATCCGCAATTCTGTTGTAATTGCGCCAATGCCTGTTTCACGGTGACATTGGTCATGTTCACACTTTGTGCTGCCATTCCTATGCAGAAGCATAGAAGTATGATTGACAGTAGTACTTGCTTCTTTTGTTTCATGATATTAAAGCAGTAAATGAATGGGATGGATGAAGTGATGGAAAAACTTTTCACGGGGTGTCGTGCCGGTCAAAGTGGTTCGGCAGACGAACTTCCCGAGATGCCGGCTATATGGCACCGGGAAGCTACTGTCTAACAGCTCTTATTTCTATCATACGTCTTAAAGGTTTGATGGTCAGGTAATAAATTATCTGCCTTTAAGACGATTCTCACGGTGGGGCAGGGTAGTGTGAAATCCATGTTTTTTCAATAGATGACGATTTCCCTACCTTTTATCTTATAGGATATCTTGCCCGTGGCCGACAAAGCATCCATCACTTCGCGCACAGACTGGCTGTCGCGGTAGAAGTCACCGTAGAAGTGGAGGTTGCGCTTGGTGTCGTCTGCAAATGTGATAGTCACATGATAGCTTCTCTCCAGCGTCAGGGTAATGACACCCAGCGACTGCCCTGTGAACGACAAAACGCCATCGGTCCATGTGTGCCGTATTGCCGGGTCGACATTGCTCACGGTGAGTTTGCCCAACCGCTTGTCGAGTGCAGCACGCTGGTGGGGGATGAGTGTCACGCCCTGTCTTTGTCCGGGGAAGTCGGTTATGTTCACCTTACCTTCATCAAGCACTACTTCGGCAAAACCATCCGTCGGATAATCCCGATAGTTGAATTTGGTGCCGAGCACTTTCACCCTCATGCTGCCCGAGGTCACCGTGAAAGGTTTGCGGGAATCTTTTGCCACAGTGAAATAGCCCTCTCCCGTGATGCTCACCGTGCGGTCCTTGATGCCGAAGCCTTGTGAATAGGACAGCTTTGAGCCGGCATTCAGTACGACAGATGTGCCGTCGGGCAATGTCACGCTTGTGTTGGAGCCTTCGGGAGTGGTGATGAATATGTCGGAAAAGTCTGTGGCCAGGTCTTTTTGCCCCTTCTGATAGGAGACATAGGCGGCAGTAAACAGCACCAGTAGCGAGGCGGCTATGCCCGCCACCCATTTGTAGAGGTGTGGCCGACGGTTGCTGCTTGTGTCTTGATCGGCTACCCGTCCGGCAAACTTGTCGTATGCCTTGTGCCAATCATAGCCGTCCAGTTGTCCGCGTGTGACGGCCGAAGCCCACAGTTCTTCCCATTCGCGGAGTCTTTTCCGGTTTTCCTCCGACTCGTTGCACCAGTGCAGGAGTTGTTTTTTCCCCTCCTCGTCCAGTTCGCCGTCCAGATAGTCTACGATCAGTTCTTCTATATCTTTATGTTCCATTATTGTTGCTTGTTTATGGGTTAGACGATTTTACGCTCCTGCCGGGATAGTGACATGCAGGATGTTTTTAGTTAATTAACAGGCTCAGTAGCCCGATGACCACTGCCGGGAGATGGTCTTTCAGCCGCTCGCGCAAGGTTTTGATAGCATTCTTGAGGTGGTATTTCACGGTGTTGACCGAAATGCCGAGTTCCTCGGCAATCTCCTGGCTTTTCTTGTTTTCAAACCTGCTCAGCCGAAAAACCTCCCGGCACTCTTCCGGCAGGTTGTCTACAACCGTCATGATTTCATTTTCCAGTTCTCGGGAAAGCAAGTCGCCCAGTGGGTTGCCGTCGGTGACCCGCTGGTTGCCGTATGCCGCTTCGGCCTCGGGAGTGGCCGATAGGGGCTGTTCGGTCTTGTTGTGTTTCGATTTGATATGGTCCAGACACTTGTTTCTTACGCTCCTCGCCAGATAGCTGCGCAGGGAACTCCTGATGATGAGATGTTCTCTCGCCTCCCAAAGATGGAAGATGACATCTCCCACGATGCCCTCTGCCGTAAACCTGTCATGCACATAGAGGTCGGCGATGTGACACAACACGGCATAGTGTTGCTTGAAAAGCAGTCGGTAAGCTTCCTCGTCGCCGCTTCTCAGTCGGCTCTCAATAGATTGCTGTTCCGGTTTTTCTTTCTCATCGTCGTCTCCGGTTGAGCGTGTAAACTTATCGGATGATTGCTTCTGTAGATTGATTTTTCGGATAACCATGATATCAGTTAAAATAGCGGTGGGACAAAGATAGCTCAAATTTCTCTAAATCGGACATGCTCATCCCATAAAACTTTCTGTGGATTTCTGTCCATTTAACGGCTGTCGCCGCTTTGTCTCGGTGCAGGAAGAGATTTCTTTCTTTTATGGAAGAGTAATACGGGAATTATTCGTACTTTTGCGTGTCAAGTAAAAATTAAACAAATGGAAATCAAATTCTTTCAAGGAAATGATGTGCAGTATCGGAATCCCGGGTTCCTTATGATGTGCAAGTTCCTGAAATTGTATGTTATCATCGGCTTCTTGCTCCGCATGGTTCTCATGCTGTCGACACCTTCCGACGGGGGACTCACCTTCCGGGAAGTGATTCGGTGTCTGGGCATCGGCGTTTTTTCCGATTTCGGCATGGGCGTTTTGCTCACCATTCCTATCGCCATCCTCTATCTCGGACTGAACGAATGGAAGTATGGCCGGAAAACGGGCCTTGCCATCGAGGCCCTGCTGATAGCGGCCTTTCTCTACTCACTTTGGCCGCAATCCCTGTTCCACCAGTATGGCGGTGGTGCACCGAAGATAGGACAGCTCTTTTTAGGATGGAAGCTGTTGAGTTTCTCTCTCCGTTATTTTCTCCCGCGAATACGCATGGTGTGGCGACGTGCATCGCTTTACTTTGCGTGGGCTGTCTATGTGTTTTTGCTGTTGGTGGTCTCTGCCGGCGAGTATCTGTTCTGGCAGGAGTTCGGAGTCAGATTCAATTTCATCGCCGTGGATTATCTGGTCTACACTCATGAGGTCATCGGCAACATCATGGAGTCCTACGCCATTGTGCCACTGTGCCTTGTGCTCCTGCTACTTTCGGTGGGCATCATTTGCCGGCAGTCAAGAAAGGAGCGGTTCAAGTTGGACAGGCTTTACGGCCCCGGACTGCTCGCCGTCCACTTGGGCATCTATCTGGTGGCCTGTGCCATCGGTTACGGGATGACGGTGTTCACCCACTCGCTGTCGAGCCGGAATCAGTATGTCACCCAACTGGAGCAAAACGGGGCCTGCGATTTCGTGATAGCGTTCCGAAGCAACCGTTTGGAGTATGACCGGTTCTACACGATGCTCCCTGCGCGAAAGTGCAAAGCCTTGTATCGCCGGTTGGCCGGACTGGATGGGAAAGGCGGAAAAGTCATCGGTGATTCGCTTCAGCCCCAACGCTGCAACATCGTGCTCATCACGGTGGAGAGCCTGAGTGCCGACTTCCTGTCGAGATATGGCAACACGGAACATCTCACGCCCCACCTCGACCAACTGATGGAGGAGAGCCTTGTCTTCGACCGGCTCTATGCCAACGGCAATCGCACGGTGCGTGGTCTTGAGGCCCTTTCGCTCTGTGTGCCGCCGAGTGCCGGGGAGAGCATCATCAAACAAAAGAACAACCGCATGGGCGACCTTTCCGTGGGGAGTGTGCTCAAGAAGCAGGGCTACCGGGTGCAATTCCTGTACGGAGGCGACAGCTATTTTGACAACATGGGCGATTTCTTCTCCCACAACGGCTATGAGGTCATCGACCGGTCATCGATTCGTCCGCAGGAAACCACCTTTGCTAACATCTGGGGCGTGTGCGATGAAGACATGTTCAACAAGAGTCTGAAGGTCTTTGATGCCGATGCCAAGGGTGGCAAACCTTTCTTTGCCCACATCATGACGACCAGCAACCACCGTCCCTACACCTATCCCGATGGCAGAATCAAGGTAAACGGTGACAAAAACACGCGTGAGGCAGCGGTGAAATACACCGACTACGCCATCGGTAAGTTCATCCGCGATGCCTCCCGCAAGCCTTGGTTCCACAACACGGTGTTTGTCGTCATTGCCGACCATTGTGCTTCCAGTGCCGGAAAGACATCATTGCCTTTGGACAGATACCACATACCTTGTCTTGTCTACAGTCCCGGGCGCATAGTTCCTGAGTCGGTCGGTAAGGTGTGTTCGCAGATCGACGTGATGCCCACACTGCTCTCCCTGCTCCATCTGCGGTGCCGGGTGCGCTTTGCCGGGCAGGACATTCTCTCGTCTTCATTCCATCCACGGGCTTTTATGGCCACCTATCAGGATTTGGGATATTTGGAAAACGACTGTCTCACAGTGCTTTCGCCGGTGAGGAAGATTACCCAATATGACGTGGCTCCGGTTGCCGACGGCACCTTTGAGGAGACTTTGAGCCGCAAGCCACAGCAGGCTCTCGTCATGAAAGCCGAGGCCTATTACCAATATACCAACCTCTATTTGAGAGAGAAATGACGGGGCGGATGGGCGACGGTGGGGCAGACCGTCATCTTGAAAGCATCAGAATGCTGCCGGCGGCGATGAGGATAGCCCCGATAACGACTGGCAGGCCGACTCTATCGTGGAGGAAGAGGAAGGCAAGGATGATGGTGAAGACAACGCTCAACTTGTCGATGGGGCCACTCTGGAGACATCTCCTATCTGAATGGCCTTGAAATAGAACAACCACGACAGCCCCGTAGCAACACCGGACAGAATCAGGAAAAGCCAAGTGTGATGGCTTAACTCCCTGACTTCTGTCTGGTGTTTTCCGAAAAACACGATTCCCCATGTCAGTATCAGGATGACGGAAGTCCGGATGGCCGTTGCCAAATCCGAATTGATGTTCTTCACACCCACCTTGGCGCAGATTGCAGTTTGTGCTGCAAACAGGGCCGACAATAACGCATAGACTTTTCACATGGCGCAAATGGTTTTTGACGGAAACAAAAGTAGCATTATTTTTGCGACCTTGTGCCTAAAGAAAGAATAATTCACAGAAACGCCCCCGGCTTCCCCAAAAATTATACTCTGTTTACCAATGGTTTGCGGCGATGAGGCCTTGTCCAGATTCTTGTTGCCTGCCGATAGGGGAGGCAACCATTTTGAAAACGAAAAGTGCGCGGCCTTTCGGGCTGCGCACTTTCATCTGATTTCTCAAATTTCTCAAACCTATGAACGAACTACTACTCTTCCTAAACAATCTACTTGATCTTTATGCTCTCTAACAATCTCTAAATCTGTCGTCCGTCAAAACAATCTTTCTCTTACCTTAATCTAATACCGTTGTCCTTGTACAATCTTAATTACCTTAACTAATACCTTTACTAACAATCTTAAACCTAAATTCTAATAACCTTTTGACGATGCAAAGGTATGCTTATTTTCTCATTCGGCAAGCAAATCGCCATGCCTTTTAGTCAAATTCCGGCTCTTTCTTGACTTAAATCAACCGATTGTGTGCGGGCACAACGGCTTGTGGAAGATATAAAGCGTATTTTCGGAAAAGTATACTCTACATGTAGGTTGCAAGGAAGACACCCTATAAAGCCTCGAACTTAGAGAGGATGCTGGAGGAAAATTACAGGGGAAAGTGTCAATCCACCGCATCAATATTTCCTATCCTTATTTTGGAAGATATTTTTTTTCTCTGATTTTTTGCCCTTGGTGAAGTTGAAGGTACACGTGAAAAGAATCTTCCGGCAATCAATCACATCCTTGCTCTTCACATGGCCATTCTCATAATAGCTCTGACTTTCGGTCTTCATGTTGCCAAATGGCTGAACATACAAAAGGCCTAATTTTATATTTTTGTTCATCTTATATGTCAATTGCAAAAGACTGATGTCAGATGGTTTTTGATAACCGTTATAGGCCAATTGCCTCCCGTTATACTTATATTGGAGAACGAACGACCACTTATGGGCAAAGGTCCATAAACTTACAATCTGCCCACTAATAGTATATAGATGCTTTCTATAATACTCGTTTTGGGAAATGTTTTGCCTTGCCCCGCTAAAATTCAGATTGACAAGCCACCATTTGAAGAGGTTGCCGGAAAAGGAGAAATCTACACCGTATTCATGATGGTTCTCCGCATTGATGTAGTCTATTAAAGTGCCGTTGTTATGCGAGGCAGCTCTATATTCAATGGAATTTTCTAATCGCTTGAAATAAGGCATTGCTGAAAAATAGCAATCCCCTTGGAGTAGCTGTACTCTAAAGATAGCGTGCTTGTCTTTTCTGGTTTCAGTTCGGGAGTTCCTTTCTTATATACGTTAGGACTGGTGCTTCTTGTAAACGGCAGGAGAACCCAAAGATTTGGTTCATTTATTGTCGAAGAATAATCCAAAACGAGTGTATGTCGTTCGCGCATGGTATATGATACGGAAAAAGCGGGATAAAAATTTAGCTTCTTGACTTCCGTACCATTTCTGAATGTTCTTTGATAATTGTGGATGTTGAGGCCTGCATCTAATATAAGGTTGTCGTTGACCGTATAATTTGCCTCCGCATAGGCCGACGTGGTATTGTTTTTATACGTGTCGGCCACATCAGTACCGGAATTGTTGAAATAGGCTTTGTCTTTTTCATGACAATATGTTGCCCCTGCATTTAAACTTAAATTATCGCCAAACCTTTTCTCGTATCCCAATTCTGCTGTGTAGGATTTGGAATTGTTTTTTTGTTCGACACTGTTTGCAGTTGTAAAATAGTTATCTTTGTCTTTGACGTATTCCTTATCATAGCTGACATTCATTTGGAGCTTTGAGGTAGAGTCTTTATAGATGGCGAAAGCCTCGTAGTCTTGTGTGTTAAACCGCTCATGATAGTAATTGTAGCTATTGCGTGTCTCTTTAAACAGCCGGGTTATGTTTTCTCTATAAAGGTCGGCGTAGGCCTTTAGCCCGAACGAGATTTTGCTTGTAGGGTGATACGTATAGCTGCCAAAGAACTCATTGTCAACACTTCTGTAAGGGTCAGCTTCAAGCTTTTCTGTCAAGTCCGACTTTGATTTCTTATTGCCGGTCACCGTTTCTTCATCTTGCTTGAGATGGCGGTACCTCAATTGATAATGAAGCTGAAAAGAGCTTTTCCCTTTCTCCAGATTCATGTTGAACTTATCGTCATACCACGAATTGTCGTATGACAAATTTGGCTTGACCTCCAATGTTATGCCATCATTTCGTTTTGTGATGATGTTGATGACAGATGTGTAACCGTCTTTCATGTATTTGCTCGGGACATGATAGCTTATAATGACTTTCTGCACGGTCCCGGCGGGGATTAAGTCCAAAAGGCTGCTATGCCGCATCTTCATGCCATCTTTCAAAAGCAAGACATTGCTGTTGCCCCTGACATAGATATTGTTATTAAAATCCAAGAACACACTGGGTATTTTTTCAAGAATCTCTGAGGTGAGTTGATTGTTCCGTCTCATGTCGTCAGTCACGAGATATTCTAGATTAAGGCGTCTTTTGACCTTGGTTCTGACTGCGGTCACGTTAACGGTCGAGAGATTATAGCCGTTAGTTTTCATTTGTATTTTGAGATCAGTGGCAGACTTTGACATGATGCTTTGCTTTATGTAGCAGAGGTGCGTGACCTGAACGATAAATTCTTTCTCCGTGGCTGACGATTCAAAGGCGATCCGGAAATTGCCGAGTGAATCGGTGACATCTCCTGCGATAAATGTAGAGTCTGAAGTCAGTAAAGCGACATTGGCAAGCTCTATGGGGGCATGGGCATCGGCATCCACAACTCGTCCGGCAATCGTTGCAGTCTGGGCATGGCTGATATGTGGGATTAAAAACAAAATGACAAGGCAGTAGAACAATTTCTTGACAATCATCATAGTTATATCATTTATAAAGAAGGCAATGACAGAACTGTCATAAGACAATTTTATCATCGCCCTCAAAGGAATGTGGACAATGGAGAATCTTCCATGTTTTCTGTTTGTTAAGTTTATAAAATAAGTTTGTTGTCAATCTTATAAATCTCTGTGCAAAGATTAAAAATTATTTGAAAGACAAAGCAAAAGTATATTTTTTCTTTTTAATATCAAAATGAAGATGTGAAAAATAGTTTCTTTTTAACAGTTGTGTCCGATGAGAGAAGATAATCTAAAAGAGGGTATTATAATTGGGAAAATTACAGTTCTGCCCTACTCATGATAAGTTTTCTTCTTTTTCAATGATTAATTGCATCGCAATTATGAGAATAGAATGATTGTCAAACTATTTGTTCGTTTTCGGTCTCTCTGCTTGCGATATCTGCAACGGGCAACCCACTTGGATGCAAATGAGCGAATTTGGCGATTTTTTTAAAGCACTGACAGTCAGTTACTTGAATTTTGTTGACACGGATTTGGGCCCGAAAATGCTCTTGAAACGGCTCAAATGGGCTTGCAAAAGGGCCACAGTTGCGCTGCAACTGTGGCCCTTTCAGCTTTCAAGTGTGGCTCTTTTGCAAGTTCGGAGAGCCCGAATGAGAAAATCGGCGGGCTTTTCCGGCATTTTAAAGCCTGTTTTCCGTTCTGGTTGGAGTTTTTTGGTGGAGGTGTTTTTGTTGATATTCTTCACCGTCATCCGACATCTTGTGAAGATGCCTTTCACTGATTTTTGTGTTTTGTCATCCTTGACATACTTCGATTTGGAGCTAAAAAAACGGCTGAGAATGTCATCCCCCTCCGTCATCAGGTTCGCGCCTCACGGCGTTCCCCTTTTACATCAATGTTACCTTACAATCTTTTCTAACCTTAACTAAAACCTATTTGTTATCGCTGATCAAATCTTTTACCTTACCTAATACCTGACAATCTTTACCTAAATAAACTAAAAACCTAAATCTATTATTATTAACTTAAACAATCTGTATTATGAGATGACGTTCGGCGGATATTTCTGATGAAGCGACCTTCAATCGTTCCGCTTACTTGTCGTTTACGTTTGCAAAGATAGAGCTAATTCCCGACCCGGCAAATTTTATTCACTTTTATTAGTGTAATAGTGCCACTTTCTTGATTTAAATCAACGTTTGTGCGCGAACACAAGGGTCTTTAAACATATTTTTGTAGTTGTTTTCATTGCTTAAGCCGTGCGGTTCGGAAAAAAAGAGTATCTTCGTGGCGGCGAAGGGCAACCCATTATATAAATTAAGGTGTATGCGTTTGAAGATACATTTCAACCATCGTGAAGAGCTTTGGAACTCGTGGTCACATGCCGGAGGCATAGCCTTGGGCGTGGTCTTCGGCACGCTTTTCCTCTACTGGTGCTTTACCCACGGCAACGGTTGGGCCACGGCAGGTGTGATACTCTATCTTTTCGGTATGCTCATGTCCTATATCGCCTCCACGGCCTATCATGCCCTTTCGGCCTGGTCGCGGTGGAAAGAGCGGTTGCGCAAGTGGGATCATGCCGCCATCTATTGGCACATTGCCGGCTCCTATTCCCCCATCACGCTCATTGTTTTGCGCGACGAGGGCTATTGGGGGTGGAGTCTTTTCTGTTTCATTTGGGCTTGTGCCATCGCCGGTACGGTGATGAGTTTTGCCCGTCTCAAGGATCACAGCAACCTTGAGACGCTGGCTTTCGTGGGCATGGGCCTGAGTGTGCTCGTGGCTTTCAAACCGCTGATAGACGCTCTCTCCACGGCCGCTTTTGTGTGGATAGTGGCCGAGGGGGTGTGTTATATCACCGGTGCGGTGTTTTACAGCATCAACAAGCGGCGGTTCATGCACACCGTTTTCCACTTCTTTGTGCTCGGCGGCAGCATCTGCCACATCATCGCCGTGTGGGACATCCTTATGGAATACATTTAGGGAGTAAGAAGTTAGGAGTGAGAAGTTGGGAATGAGGAGTTAAGAATTCGTGTAAATCAAAGTAAAAAGCCCATAGACCTTTCAAAGATAAGAAAGTTCTATGGGCTTTTCACTCCCCCTCTCCCCTCGGAGAGGGGCCGGGGGTGAGGCTTTTCTTTTCTTCACCTATTCAGTCTCCACGTCACTCCGTCTTTTGTGTCTTTCACCTCGAATCCGGCATCTGCCAACGCGTCGCGAATCTTGTCGCTCGTCGTCCAGTCCTTGTCGGCCTTGGCTTTGGCCCGCAACGAGAGCACCATGTCCACTACCTTGCCGTAGGCCTCTTCCCGCGCCTCGTTGTTGTCCCCTTTCTCGGGCTTCAGTCCGAGCAGATCGAAGGCGAAGAGACGCATCGTCTCGGCAAGTTCCTTCAGGCAGTCGGCGCATATCCGGGCCTTATGGTCGAGCAGCGTGTTCACCACGTGGCAGGCCTCGAAGAGGTAGCTGATGACCAGTTGGGTTTGGAAGTCATCGTTCATGGCATCGTAGCAGCGTTGGCGCAGCTGTTTCACAAACCGGTCTGTGGCTTCGTCGCAGGTGTCGGAAACGGGCACGCGGTCAAGGTCGCTGAGACCGTTCATCAGTCTTTCCAGTCCCTTTTCGCTCGCCTTGAGGGCATCGTTGGAGAAATCCACCGTGCTGCGATAGTGGGCCGAGAGGATGAAGAAGCGGATGGTCATGGGCGAATAGGCCTGCTCCAGACTGTCGTGGGAACCGGTGAAGAACTGCTCCAGCGTGATGAAGTTGCCCAGGCTCTTGCCCATCTTTTGCCCGTTGATGGTGATCATGTTGTTGTGCATCCAGTAGCGCACCATCTGGTTGCCCTGCGAAGCCACGGCCTGTGCTATCTCACACTCGTGGTGCGGGAACACCAAGTCCATGCCGCCGCCGTGGATGTCGAAGTGGTTGCCGAGATATTTGCGTCCCATTGCCGTACATTCGCAGTGCCAACCGGGGAAACCGTCACTCCACGGACTCGGCCATCGCATGATGTGTTCGGGCATGGCGCGCTTCCACAGGGCGAAGTCGGCCTGATGGCGCTTCTCGCCTACGCCTGCCAGCGAACGGCTCTCGTTGACGATATTCTCCAACGAGCGTCCCGAGAGGATGCCGTATTTATGGTCTTTGTTGTACTTCTCGATGTCGAAATAGATGGAACCGTTGCTCTCGTAGGCGTAGCCGTTGTCCAAAATCTGCTTTACCAGCTCCTCCTGCTCGATGATGTGGCCCGTGGCCTGCGGCTCGATGCTCGGCGGCAGCACGTTGAGTGCGTTCATGGCCGTGTGATAACGGTTGGTGTAGTATTGCGCCACCTCCATCGGTTCGAGTTGCTCCAGCCGTGCCTTCTTTTCTATTTTGTCGTCGCCGTCGTCGGCATCGTGCTCCATGTGTCCCACATCGGTGATGTTGCGCACGTAGCGCACCTTGTGGCCCAAGTGTTTCAGATAGCGGAAAAGGATGTCAAACGTGATGGCCGGGCGGGCATGTCCCAAGTGCGGGTCGCCATACACGGTGGGTCCGCACACATACATGCCCACATTGGGGGCGTGCAACGGCTCAAATCTTTCCTTGCTCCGACTGAGCGTATTGTAAATTAGAAGGGTCTGTTCCATGTATCTTGCTTGTTTTCTTTTACTTCTTTCTTATCTCATGCAAAAGTAAGCAATTCTGCCATAATGGCAAAATAAAACGTGGCGAAAATGGCCGGGGCCGCACGATTGTGGGATTGCGCCAACCGGGTGCAGGCGGGGCCCGATGTAAAAATATAGCCCCGACAGCATTCCCGCACCGGTATTTTTCGTATATTTGCACTCGATAGGCTCCCCGGTCTGCCATCTCCCATGCCGACTGCGGCATTCCGGACGGAAGCGTTGTCCCTTTACGGGCAAGAACAGACAGCCGGAAACCGGCCAAACCATAAACCAACAGTCATGCAACAGATCATCTATCATCTCACCGACAACGACGCCTACACGTTCAGTTGCCAGTATTACGTGCTACAAAAGTATCCACGAGCCGAAGTGGAATACACGTTTTTCGACCGCAACAACACCGTCTATCCCAAGGGGTTTGGCGAACTCGTCAAGGAGCAGTTGGGCATGATGCCCCGCGTGATGATCACTGACGAGGAGGTGCAGTTCATGAAACGGCGGATGTACTACCTGCCCGAGTGGTATTTCACTTTCCTGCGCGGCTACCGGTTCAATCCCCACGAAGTGTCGGTGGAGCAGGACGAGGAGGGCCATCTGCACATTTCCGTACGCGGCAAGTGGTATTCCACCATCATGTGGGAGATGCCGATACTCTCCATCGTGTCCGAACTGATGCACGGATTGCAGGGCGACCTCGACCGCTACGACCTTGACCGCGAGCGCGAGCGTTGTGTGGAGAAGACGCGCAGGATACTCTCCAATGAGCTGTTCTTGGCCGACATGGGCACGCGCCGCCGCCTTTCGTTCGACCACCATGATATGGTGATGGCCACGATGAAGGCCATTGACGAGCAGGGAGGATATGAAGACGATGGGGGGATGTTCCATCCTTGGACGGGAAAGTTCATCGGTACGAGCAATGTCTACTTCGCGATGAAGTACGATCTTGTGCCCATCGGCACGATGAGCCACCAGCTCATAGAGTTCGAAGAGAACGTGAGCGGCATTTTCGAGTGCAATTTCAATGTGATGCGCAAGTTCAGCGATGTCTATGATGGCGACAACGGCATCTATCTCTACGACTGCTTCGGCGACCGTGTGTTCTTCGGCAATCTGTCCAAGCGCATGGCCATGATGTTCAACGGACTGCGTGTGGACAGTGGCATAGAGGAGGAACAGACAGAGAAAATCATTGAAAAATACGAGTCATTGGGCATCGATCCGAAGACCAAGCAGGTGGTGTTTTCCAACGGACTCAACATCGAGCGGGCCATCGAGATACACCGATACGTGGACGGGCGCATGAAAGATTCCTACGGTATGGGCACGTTTCTCACTTGCGATGTGGAGAATGCCAAGCCCATGAATATCGTCGTGAAACTCACCCGCTGCCGGATCACCGAGAAAAGAGAATGGCACGACTGTGTGAAACTCTCTTGCGACAAGGGCAAAACACTCGGCAACCCTGAAAAATGCGCCTATCTGCTCAAGCTGATAGGGTGAGGGAGTGAGGAATGAGAAGTGAGGAGTTAAGAGTGAAAAAAGAGGAATTAAGAGTTATTCCCCCACAACCCTTAACTCCTCACTTCTCATTTTTCATTTTCTTTAGGAACTCCCAGATCACGATGCCGGCCGTGACGCTCACGTTGAGCGAGTGTTTGGTGCCAAATTGAGGTATCTCCAGACATCCGTCGCACAAGTCTACCACGCTTTGGCTCACGCCCTTCACCTCGTTGCCGAAGACCACGGCGTAGCGTTGTCCCTGCCCGGTTTCGAGCCTTTGCAGTTTGGTCGAGCCCTCCACTTGTTCGATACTGTATACGAAGTAGCCGTCGGCCTTGAGTTGGTTGACGGCTTCTTCGGTTGTGGCAAAATATTTCCAGTCTACGGAGTCTTCCCCTCCGAGTGCCGTCTTGTGTATCTCGGCGTTGGGCGGAGTGGCAGTGATGCCGCACAGATAGATGGATTCCACACGGAAAGCGTCGCCCGAACGGAACACCGAACCGACATTGTAGAGCGACCTTACGTTGTCAAGCACGACGACAAGCGGCAGCTTCGGGGCTTCCTTAAACTCCTCCACCGACAGGCGGGACATTTCTATGGTGCGTAGTTTGCGCATTTGGGCAGGTGATAAGTGGTAGGTGACAGGTGGTGGGTGTTAAATGAACTCCTTGTCCTGCTGTCCCCCTTACTTCATGGAATAGGCCAGTGCGTAGGCCTTGATTTGCTTCACCATGGCCAGCAGGCCGTTGGAGCGCGTGGGCGAAAGATGCTCTTTCAGTCCTATGCGGTCGATGAAATAGAGGTCGGCATCGAGTATTTCCTGCGGTGTGTGCCCGCTGATGACGCGGATGAGCAGGGCGATGATGCCTTTCACGATGAGCGCGTCGCTCTCGGCGGTAAATACGAGCTTGCCGTCTACGAGGTCGCATTGCAGCCACACGCGGCTCTGGCAGCCGTCGATGAGGTTCTGCTCCGTCTTGTATTTCTCGTCGAGCGCACCCAGTTCGTTGCCCAAGTCGATGAGCATCTGGTAGCGGTCCATCCAGTCGGTGAAGTCTTCGAACTCTTCGATGACCTCATCTTGTATTTCGTTGATTGTCATATTTTCTCTTGTTGTTTTACTTTTTCCAGTTTGAAGAGCTTGTCGTTGGGTCGCACTTTCTCCGGTACGGGGATCGACACACGTTGCTTTTGCAACGCCCGCTCCACGGGTTTGAGGTCAAACCTTATTTCATCGGCATTGAGCCAGAGGGCTCCGGTCGTAGGCCCCGTGATGAGCAGTTTGTCGCCCACGGCGAAGTCGGTAGCCTCCACGGCCACCTCGGCCACCCCGAGCTTGGAGAAATACTTCATGACCTTGCCCACGAGCACTTTCCTTTCGGTGGCGCTGGAACCGTAGTGCTTGTTCCATTCGCCCATCTTCTGCCCCTGATAGTAGCCGTCCCAGAAGCCGCGGTTGAAGACTGTGGCCAAGCGTTCGTCCCACCGGTCTTTTTTCTCTTCGGTGTAAGTGCCGTCGAGCACGCTCGCTATGGCTTCCTTGTAGCACGACACCACCGTGTGTACATATTCCGGACCGCGGGCGCGCCCCTCTATCTTGAATACCCTCACGCCGGCCTCCATCATACGGTCGATGAAGCGCACGGTCTTCAGGTCTTTCGGACTCATGATATATTTGTTGTCTATCTCGAGCTGGTTGCCCGTCTCGTTGTCGGTCACGGTGTAGGAGCGGCGGCATATCTGCACGCACTCCCCGCGGTTGGCTGAGCGGTTGGCGTCGTGCAGACTCATGTAGCACTTGCCGCTCACGGCCATGCAGAAAGCCCCGTGGCAGAACATCTCGATGCGGATGAGTTCGCCCCGTGGGCCGCAGATGTGCTGTTCCACGATTTGCCGGTGTATCTCGGCCACCTGTTCCATGTTGAGTTCGCGCGCCAGCACCACCACATCGGCGAATCGGGCATAGAATTTCAGCGACTCGATGTTGGTGATGTTGAGCTGTGTGGAGAGATGCACCTCCACACCTTTCTCCGCACAATAGGCCATCACGGCCACATCGCTGGCTATCACGGCCGTGATCAGGGCCTCCTTGGCCGCATCCACAATCTCGCGCATGGCGTTGAGGTCTTCACCATATATAATGGTATTGACCGTGAGATAGGTCTTGATGCCATGCTTGTCGCACGTGGCAGCTATCTCCCGCAAGTCGTCGATGGTGAAGTGGTTGGCCGAGTGGGAGCGCATGTTCAGCTGTCCGATGCCGAAATACACGGAGCCTGCGCCCGCCTTGATGGCGGCGGCCAGTGATTCTCGCGAACCCACGGGCGCCATGATTTCAAATTCTTCGATTCTTCCGTTCATGCGTGCAAAGTTACTGCAACTATGGCGAACTACCAAAATTTATCCTCTTTTTCCTCTTTCTGTCGGCTCGGGGCATTGGCTTCCTGAGGCGTGTGCTCTGTCAAGAGTTTTCGTCTGCCATTTGTTTTTGGTCCTTTTTATGATTATCTTTGCATTGGCAAGAGGAGTACGCAAGTGCTCCTCTTTTTTGATTCCTAAGCCGCCAACGGCTCCCCAACTCCCAAAATGGCCTGTCATCCGGCCCGAACGACCTTGCAAAAGGGCCTCTTTGAGCTTCTGACTGTGGCCGTTTTGCAAGGTTGTTTGGGCCGAGTGGGAAAATTGATGGGGCGGAAAGGGCAGACCGGACGAATGTTTTTGGAAATCCAAAAGACAGGAGTGCTTTTGGCTGTAAGGCTTTTTCGAAAGATTTAATAGTTTGTGCTATATACCCGGCATGGCCTCAAGGAGACTCCAAACTTAGGGGGCTTAGGCCATGTCCTACTTGTAGGGGCGGGCGGGCAGGCATAAAGCGCCGCCTCTACTGCAGGACAAGGTTGTCATTCACACCTACCATCCATTATCTTCCGCTTGTTTCGCCTCCCCAAAAAATCCCCTAAAGGGAGCTTAACTTCCTACGAACAGGTGGATGGCAAAGCCCCCCTTCAGGGAGTGGGCTGTCTCTTATTGGTGAAATCAAAATACTTTTTCAGCACGAGCAAGGAGATGAGACGCTCACGGCGGCTGTCGCGGAATTGGGCCACATAGTCGTGGGCATGGCGGATGATGGCTTCCGCCTCGTCGGGATGGTCGATGTAGTAGCGGATGCGCTCTTCAAGGTCGGAGAAGTCGGGTTTGATTTCGATGTAATGGTAGTCAGGTTTGAGTCGGCCCTCCATGAACCACGTTTCACAGGTGGGCCTCGGCATCACCGCCACCGAGTTTGACGACATCACCCACTTGAGGTTGCTGGCCACGTCGTTGCCCTCAAGTGCCATGATAAACTTATAGTCGAGATGCTCGCCGATGGTCATTTTCTCCGTCCTCCACTCGGGATACTGGCGGTCTATCACCCCCACATCACACATCGGATGGCCGAAATAGCGCGTCACGAAGTTGTAGCGGTTTTGCTTGAGGTCGGTGCCGCCGTCCTGCCCTATCAGTCCGCGGAAGATAACTTTGTCTTTTTTCGCGGCAAAAGGCTTGCGGTCGTTGACAAAGAGAAAGTGGCGCACACGGTCGAGCTTCATCAACACCGAGTTGGCATTGTCGCTCGTGAGCGGCCTACTCTTGGTGATGCTCGGCAAGGCGGGCACATGCACAATGTCGCCCGGCAGGAGCAGCCAGCGCAGCGAGGGATCGAAAGCCTTGGCATAGCGGTAGGAGTCAAGGTAATACACCTTCTGCCCCGTGACTTTCTGGTCGCTCAGCGCCACCGACTCGGCGGCAAACCGGTCGCTGTCGAAGGGCACGCCGGGAGCGAGCCGGCAATAATAGGAGGCCCGCTCCTCGATGTAGGCCTTGTCGGGATGGCCGGCGAGGGCCCGAAGGTCGCGTCGAAGGAGAGCCCGCAAAACAAAACGGGGCGTGAAGATGGCGGCATACGACCGGATGTAGTAGGCCAGTTTGGAGTTTTTGCCGCTATGGAGCGTGTAATATATTTTACGTGGACAGTGCATGACAGGAATTGCAGAAAAGGTATGAAAAAAGGCGGTAATGCAGCCCTTGGGCACACTACCACCAATGGTCAGGCCATCACCCGCTTATAGAAGTCGAGATATTGGCGACATATAATTTTGGGCGAGAATCGCGCCGTGGCATCGCTGCGGATGGCTGTGGGGTCGTAGCGCGTCGCCATCGCCCTGCGCAGTCCGTCTTCCAAAGCCTCGGAGGTGAAATCGGAACATCTGATGCCGTTGGCGGGCGTGATGAGTTCCTCCGTCCCGCTGCAAGGAAAGGCCACCACAGGCAGTCCGCAAGCCATAGCCTCGATGGGTGCCTGGGCAAAGTTCTCCTTCGCGCTCGGCAAGCAAAAGTAGTCGGCAGCAGACAGTCTCCACGACAGTTCCTCAGGTCCCGAGGCCGGTCCGGTCTCCACAACGTTGTCCCAGTGCCGCCGAGGCCGGCTTCGATTGTTGCCTATGGCCAGCACGCGACAGTCGGGAGAGATGCGCCGGAGCGTCTGCGAGAGCACCTCAAGCCCCTTGCGTGGTTCGTTGATGTTGCAGGCACAGAGAGCAAAGACCGGAGTCTCGGGAGCCAAGCCCAGCCGGCGGCGGGCCTCACTACGGTCGTGGGGCTCGTAGAAGCGGGTGTCCACGGAGTTGTGGATGATGGTTGTAGGCCGGTCGGCCACCATCTCGTGATGGCCGTAAAGGTCGTAGGCCATACGGGAGAGAAACACGACACCCAGCCGTTTCACCTTGTGCAGGCTGTCATATTTCATGCGGTAGTATTTCTTTTCCAACGGGTTGTCGGCCAAGAGCTGCTGCTCGATATTGGCTATGCCATAGAGCGCATTTTCATCGTGCAGGGTGAAGACAATGGGCTTGTCCTTGAAAGCCTCGAAAAACGTGGGATAGTCGAGATAGCCTCCCACCCAATGGATGTGTAGCAGGTCGGCCTCGCGCAGCAGACGCTCGTAGCTGAGGTCGATAGACGACACGGGCAGCGTGTACACCGCATGGTACTGGGCACCCAACCGGCGGCAGGTGTTCACGTCGTCTTTCAGCCTCAACAGCTTCTTCGTCTTCCGCAACACACTGTGGTAGAAATAACGCTTCTTGCCGCACTGGTGTATGAAGCCGTCGTGGTGGCGCTTGTTGAGCACCACCATCTGGCTGTCGATCCCCATCTCGCGCTGCGCCTTGCAGATGCGGTAAGCGCAGAGTCCGGCCCCGTTGAAGTCGGCCATGCTGATATGTACTATCTTCATTAAGCTTGTCGAGTGATTACTTGAAGTGTTGTAATGAATAAAAGCAGTCTACAAAAATAGGGAAAAGAAGTCATATATGCAATTATTAGCCGCTGTTTTTCGCTTTTGGCAGAGCCGCCGTCCCCTTTCCGCCGGCTCCGGAAGCGTTGGGGCATGTCCGTGGCGCAACGCACCGGCCACCATCGAAACAGCATTGTGGCAGGGCTACACCCATGGTCTACGGCCGGTAGCCGTCGAGCTTGGCCAGATAGTAACGGCGGAAATCGCTCCAGCGGTAGTAGGGCGCAAGGTCGGAGGGCAGCGGCAGGCGCACCTCATTCTCGTTGAGCAACACCTTCACGAGAACGTCTCCGGGCTTCTTGTTGTTGCGGTAGAACACCAGTTGCAGGTTGGCCGCCATCGGGAAGATGCGGTAGTTCACCCATCCGTGCTCCTCCAGCCTGTCAATGTCGGCTATCTGCTCGCCGTAGCCATTGATGTCGAGCAGACAGGTGAGCGGCAGCACCATCGTCTCGTGGCCGAATCTGAGGGTGGCTCCGGGGTGGCGCAGACGCAGGCAGGAGTCGGCCTCGTGGATGATGTTGCGCAGCAGGTTGCGCTGCGAGAAAGGCTGTGTGCCGCCATTGAGGGCCGTGTTGCCGTAGTGCAGGTACCACCAGATGTTGTTTTGCTGCCAGCCGGTGTAGAGTTCGTCGTCGGTGAAGATGTCGTAGAGGGTTATCTTATGGCGCAGTTCGGAGTCTTGCAGGATGCCTGCCAGACGGAAAAGGCGGAACACAAAATCGCTTTCGGTCATCATCTTGCTATCGGCCACAAACGACCTTTGGGTGAAAAGCGTCTTCATCAGGTGGTCAAAGTTCACGTGCTCTTTCGTCCACTTGTCGTAGGCAGCCTTCACGGCCGGCGTCTCTTTGTGGTGGCTGAGTGCCGTGTCGGTCTGGTTCATGTAGTACATGTCATGTTCGGACGCGTCGTGGGTGATGCTCAGGCGCGGGTTGAGCCGCACCAACTCTTGCAGGGCATTCTCCATGGAGAGGATGCAGCGGATGACGACGGTCGACTTCGCATCGACGCCCACCGTATCGGCAAACACTTGCGGGAAGCGTTCATACATTCTGCGGGCTATCTCCCGATGCTGTCGGGCCCCCAGCGGAGTGAGTTCGCCCCAACGGTCTTTCGACTCTTCATACATCATGCGTATGCGGCGCAGCACATCGCGGCCCATGGCGGTGAGCACACCGGCGCTGTCGGCATGTTCAAGCAGGCGGATGGGACGCAGATACTCGCTGCCGCGAATGAGGTAGCGGGAACCGTGGCGGCCGTAGTGGCTCAGATAGAATGGCTCATAGCCCGACGGAGCGGGGGTCAGCCGCTGCTGCACGGGGCCGGGATAGGCCACATGATTGCTGGCAGAGAGACAATGGTTGCGGCGGATTTCCTCACGCGCACTTTGGGCGCAGACGGCCAAGGACAGACCAAAGGCAACGAGAAACAAACTGATTTTCTTCATACATATTAAACTTTACCATGTTAATAGATTCTGCCGCCCTTCACCGGAAAAGCGAAAGGGTGCATAAATAAAACAAATAATCGGGCATTTTATTTTGTATTACGCACGAAAAGCACTATTTTTGCACATATTAAAGCTAAACCGAAGCATTTATGGCTAAACATCCTCTGTGGTCGGACGAGTATTGGCTGTTGCTCATGCAGCTCTATCTCAAGAAGCCTGTGGGCGTGAAACCGCTCTACTCGCGCGGCATCGTGGACTTGAGCCTCGACCTGCATATCCCGCCCGAATTTCTCCACGCGCAGATGTTCAAGCTCCGGATGATCACCCCACGCATCGGGCGGCTTTGGGAGAAATATGGCAAAAGCCCGAAAAAGCTGGCACGCGGAGTGGAATTGCTCAGGCGCATGAAGGGATATGGCAATGCCGATGCTTTCTATCAAGGGGTGGAGATGAACGAATCGTTTGAAAAAGACTGGAAGCCCATCGCTCCCGGTGCGGAGCTCACACCGGTGAAGCTCATCCTCATTCTCGACCTCTACTTCCAACTCACTCCCATCACGATGGTGCCCGAAACACCGGAAGTGAACGATTTGGCAAAGCTCATCAAGGTGAGTCCGAAACTCATTGCCGAGGTGATGGAGGTGTACCAATTCTGCGACCCCTACCTCAACCGTGCCGACTTCCTGCTCAGTCCGCTGCTCGTGCCGTGTCAGGAGGTGTGGAATCGCTTCGGCAACGACAACCCCGAAAAGCTTTACCAACTTGCTTCGCAACTGAAAGAATACTGGAAATAAATCAAGCATACCGGCACCGACCGGCAACACATCACTCGCAAACGGGCGTAAACACTCATTCACATGGCTCAGAAATTAGTTCAAACACAGGTTCAGAAACAACAACTCTTACAACGGCTCTCGGCCCAACAGATGCTGCAAGTGAAGTTGTTGGAAATGCCCCTGACCGAACTTGAACAGAACATCAATGCCGAACTCGACGACAATCCGGCACTGGAGAGTGCGTCGGCCGATGATGCGTTGGACTTTGAGGGGGCTGATGGTGGCGACACGACCGGCGACAGCAGCGAACAGGAAGACGGGGAGACATCGGAGTATGAACGTGAGGAGCGCGAAGACGCACTCGATGCCGCATTCGACAACATAGGTCGGGACGACGAAATGCCCGAGGTGGGCGGCAACCGCAACTACCAGAATGCCGACTACGAGGAGACCGTCTACGGCGACACCACCTCTTTCTATGACACGCTGAAAGAGCAGATGGACATGCAGCACCTCACCGAGAAGCAACACGACATGATGGAATACATCATCGGGTCGCTCGATGACGATGGACTGTTGCGCAAAGACCTCGACAGCATCAGCGACGAACTGGCCGTCTATCACAACATCGATGCCAGTGCGGACGAATTGGAAGAGGTGCTCCACCGCCTGCAGGAATTCGACCCCGCCGGTGTGGGAGCCCGCAACTTGCAGGAGTGTCTGTTGCTGCAAATAGCCCGCAGGCCCGACGACAAGCTCCGCAGGGCCATGGAAGAGGTCATCACCAACTATTTTGACGCTTTCACCAAGAAACATTGGGACAAGATACAGGCCGGGCTGCAACTCTCAGACACACAGACGGAGACGCTGCAAAACGAATTGCGGCGCCTCAACCCGAAACCCGGCGCCTCGCTCGGAGAGACCATAGGACGCAACTTGCAACAAATCACGCCCGACTTCATTGTAGACACTAACGAAGACGGTTCCGTCTCGTTCAGCCTGAACCGTGGCAATATGCCCGAACTGCACGTTTCACCCTCGTTCACCGAAATGCTCGAAAACTACAAGAACGACAAGCATCCGGCCGGCCGGCAGACCAAAGAGGCTCTCGTCTACGCCCGCGAGAAGGTGGAAAAGGCACAGAGTTACATCGAGGCCATACGGCAACGCCGGCTGACGCTCTATGCCACGATGAAGGCTATCATCGAAATACAACACAAGTTTTTTGCCGACGGCGACGAGGCCGACCTCAAACCGATGATCCTCAAAGACGTGGCCGACCGCACGGGACTTGACATCTCAACCATTTCGCGCGTGAGCAACGTGAAATATGCACAGACCAAGTGGGGCACATTCCCTCTGCGATTCTTCTTCAGCGATGGCTACACCACCGAAGACGGCGAAGAAATGTCTACCCGGAAAATCAAACTGGCCCTAAAAGACCTCATCGGCAAGGAGAACAAGAAGAAGCCCATGAGCGACGACACGCTGGCCGAGGAGATGAAAAAACTGGGCTACCCCATCGCCCGACGCACCGTTGCCAAGTATCGCGAGCAGCAGGGCATTCCGGTGGCGCGGCTGCGAAAAGAGTAGAAACGAAGAATACAACAGGACAGGCAATGATAAAACAATGAAAGAAAAAAACATCATCTTGGCCGCACGGGTGCTGAGCGTCCTCTTCACACCGTTCTATCTGCCGATAGTGGGGCTCATCGTACTTTTCATTTTTAGCTACATGCGGGTGCTGCCCATGCAATTCAAACTGCTCGTGTTGGGCATGGTGTATCTCTTCACGGTGCTTCTGCCTTCCTTCCTCATCCATCTCTACCGCCGCTATCAGGGCTGGACACCCATGGAACTGGGACACAAGGAGCGTCGCATGATACCCTATATCATCTCCATCGTGTGCTATTTCACGTGCTTCTACATCATGGATGCACGCAACATCCCCCGCTTTATCAGCATCATTCTCGTGGCTGCGCTCGTCATACAGATGATGTGCGCACTCATCAACGTGTGGTGGAAAATCTCCACCCACAGTGCTGCCATCGGTGGCGTGGCCGGAGCACTGCTGGCCTTTGCCCGCATATTCACTTTCAACCCCATCTGGTGGCTCTGTCTGGTGCTCATCGTAAGTGGTATGGTGGGCACCAGCCGCATGATACTGCGCCAGCATTCGCTTGCCCAAGTGGTCACGGGATTTCTGTTGGGGAGCGTGGTGGCCTATCTCATCGTGCTGCATCCGGCCATCGCATAGTGTGAGGGAGAAAGCCCCGACAGCCAAGAGCAATTTCAAAATACATTTTATATGAAACCATTAGTAAGTATTATCATGGGCTCGACAAGCGACTTGCCCATCATGGAAAAAGCCTGCAAGTGGCTCGACGACAATGAGATTCCCTTTGAGGTGAATGCACTCTCAGCCCACCGCACACCCGATGCCGTGGAAACTTTTGCCAAAGAGGCCAAGGCTCGTGGCATCAAGGTCATCATAGCCGGAGCCGGCATGGCCGCCGCCCTACCGGGAGTGATTGCTGCCTCTACCCCACTGCCGGTCATCGGAGTGCCCATCAAGGGTATGTTGGACGGTCTTGATGCCATGCTCTCCATCATTCAGATGCCGCCGGGAATACCCGTTGCCACGGTGGGGGTGAACGGAGCACAGAATGCTGCCATCCTCGCAGCGGAGATGATGGCCCTTGGCGACGAAGAGATTGCACGCAAGGTGGATGCTTGGAAGGCCGGTCTCGGTGCCAAAATAGAAAAAGCCAATCGGGAACTTTCCGAAATCAAAGACTATAAGTTCAAGGTGGACTGACCCACAGTCCACACGCCCGACATCCCTCTAAACTATATATCATCACATGATAGACCTATTTAATTATCAAAGACGCAAATCTACAGAGATCCATATTGGGGCCATTGACATGGGGGGAGAAAACCCTATACGCATCCAGTCGATGACCACGACCGACACCAACGACACCGAGGCCTGCGTGGAACAGGCCGAACGCATCATCAAGGCCGGCGGAGAACTGGTACGGTTGACGACACAAGGCACTAAGGAAGCCGAGAATCTGAAAAACATCAACGCCTCGCTGCGGGCCAAAGGCTATCTCACTCCCCTCGTGGCCGATGTGCATTTCAATCCCAAGGTAGCCGATGTGGCGGCACGCTATGCCGAGAAAGTGCGCGTGAATCCGGGCAACTATGTAGACCCGGCGCGCAAATTCATCAAACTGGAATACACCGACGAGGAGTATGCCCTGGAATTGCAGAAGATAGAAGACCGCTTCGTGCCTTTCCTCAACATCTGTAAGGAAAACCATACGGCCATCCGCATAGGTGTGAACCACGGCTCGCTCTCCGACCGGATACGCAACCGCTATGGTGACACGCCGGAAGGAATCGTGGAGAGTTGCATGGAGTTTCTGCGCATCTGCAAGCAGCAGGACTTCAAGGATGTGGTGATTTCCATCAAGTCTTCCAACACGGTGGTGATGGTGCGTTCGGTTCGTCTGCTCGTCGACACAATGGAGAAAGAAGACATGCACTACCCTCTCCACCTCGGAGTGACCGAAGCCGGTGAGGGCGAGGACGGCCGCATCAAGAGTGCTGTGGGCATCGGGGCGCTGTTGGCCGACGGCATCGGAGACACCATCCGAGTGAGTCTCAGTGAAGAACCGGAAGCGGAGATACCCGTGGCCCGGCATCTTGTAGACTACATCGGCCGCAAAGCCGGCCAGACGATGATTCCCGGAGAAGCTGCGCCCTACTTTAACTGGCTGCATCCGGTGCGTCGCAAGACCCATGCTGTGGATATCATTGGGGGCGAACAGGTGCCGGTGGTCATTGCCTCACGGTCTGCCGACGAGGAACAGAAGGGTGCCGTTGTGGTGAGCAATGCGGACACAAGGCCGGATTACCTCTACACCGGACAGGCGTTGCCGCAAGAGTTGCAAAAACAGCAGAAATATATCATAGATTTTGATGCCTACGCTCATCTCGCTTCTGAAGGGAATATCGAGAATTTAAAAGGTCGTGTATTCCCCATTTTCCCTTACAACGCCACACCGTTCATCTCACAGGTGCAGGCCGATGCCAAATTTCTCGTGCTCCCATTCGGTGCGCCGAGTGAGGAATACATAGCCTGCCTGAAAGCCCATCCCGAAGTGGTGGTGGTCTGCATGAGCAACCATCAAAACCGACTGGGAGAACAACGGGCACTGGTACATGAACTGTCGGTTAACGGGCTGACCAATCCTGTTGTCTTCTGCCAGATGTACCGCCATTCCGAGAAGGAAAAAAGTGATTTCCAACTCGAAGCGGCAGCCGACATGGGCGCACTGATGATTGATGGACTCACCGATGGAATATGGCTCATGAACGATGGTGACATCCCTGCGGAGACGGTCGACGAGACAGCTTTCGGCATTCTTCAGGCAGCCCGGCTGCGCACCTCGAAGACCGAATATATCTCTTGTCCGGGCTGTGGACGCACTCTTTACGATCTTCGGGAAACCATTGCCAAAATACGGGAGGCCACCAAAGGCATGAAAGGTCTCAAAATAGGCATCATGGGATGTATCGTGAACGGGCCCGGAGAGATGGCCGATGCCGACTACGGCTATGTGGGGGCGGGTCCCAATCGTGTGAGCCTCTATCGCAAGCAAGTGTGCATAGAACGCAACATCCCACAGGAAGTGGCTGTAGAACACTTGCTCGCTCTTATCAACAACGACCGAAAATAGAATAAACTAATGGATATTAAAGGTATTTACACACCCTCGCCGGAACGTTACGATGACTCGGAAACGTTGTATCGCCGTTGCGGACACTCGGGAGTGATGCTTCCAAAGGTCTCTCTCGGTTTCTGGCACAACTTCGGAGCCGTGGACTCCTACGAGCGCAGCCGGGCCATCACCCACTATGCCTTCGACCACGGCATCACCCATTTCGACCTTGCCAACAACTACGGCCCTCCTTACGGGACGGCCGAGGAGACGATGGGCCGACTGATGGACGATGATTTCCGCCCCTATCGTGACGAACTTTTCATCTCATCGAAAGCCGGCTATGACATGTGGCCGGGCCCTTACGGCAACTGGGGAAGCCGTAAGTACCTCATGGCCAGCATCGACCAGAGTCTACGACGTATGCGGTTAGATTATGTGGATCTCTTCTACAGCCACCGCTACGACCCCAACACGCCACTCGAAGAGACACTTCAGGCTCTCGTAGACATCGTTCGACAAGGCAAGGCACTCTACATCGGCATCTCCCGTTGGCCTCTTGAGGCCCTCACCGTTGCCGAACAGTATCTTCGGGAGCATGACACGCCACTGCTCATCTACCAAGACAAGCTCAACCTCATCAACCGTCAACCGCTGGAGGAAGGCCGGCTGCAATTCTGCCACGACCACGGCATCGGCTTCATCAGTTTCTCACCACTGGCTCAAGGACTGCTCACCGACCGCTATCTCAACGGTGTGCCCGACGACAGCCGCATGGCTAAAGGCCGATTTCTCAAGCGTGAGACCCTTACTCCCGAACTGACGGCCCATCTTCAGGAACTGAACGCACAGGCCCATGAACGCAACGAGACGCTTGCAGAAATGGCTTTGGCATGGATTCTGCATCAGCAGGGTGTCACTTCCGTGCTTGTCGGTGCAAGCAGTGTGGCACAATTAGAACAAAACATGAAGTGCGTGCATGCCCAACCGTTTTAAGTGTATGGCATCACGCAACAAGACACATACCTCAAAGGTTCTCCCATAAAACATCGGGAGAACCTTTTTTGTTTTTGGAAATGCAGCTATGGAATCATGTAATGGAGCTACACAAATAGAATATTTCACTCTCCAAAGGCCGGTATTTCAAAAAGAAGTCGTACCTTTGCACCCGAAGAAATCAACATGCGGGAAGCATCTTCTTACGAATCATGCTTTTTCTGTTTTCATCTTAGCCGTCCGAATGTCGCAAGTTGACCGCACGCCCGTGTTCCTTTCTCTCCCACCCCACACAAGTAGGATAACATTCCGTGCAGGCTTTCAGGGTCTTTCTTCTCCCACGGCATATCCCTTTCTTTAACAACAACATGCTGCCATGAGCGGCAGCCAAATATCAAACAAATGACATTCAACGAATTAAATATCTCCAAGCCCATACTGAAGGCGCTTGAACTCAAAGAGTATGAAACCCCTACCCCCATTCAGCAAAAAGCCATCCCTATAGGCCTTGAAGGCAGAGACCTGCTGGGTATCGCCCAGACGGGTACGGGAAAAACGGCTGCCTTTGCCATTCCCATCATCCAGCAACTTGCTAAAAGCGCAGACGACAACCGCCGGCGGGACATCAAGGCCCTCATCCTCACGCCCACACGCGAACTGGCCATACAGATAGAGGAGTGCTTCAAAGACTATTCAAAGTTCACCCGGCTGCGTTGCTGCGTCATTTTCGGAGGCGTAAGCCAGAACGGACAGGTGAAGGAACTGGAGAGGGGAGTGGACATCCTCATCGCCACTCCGGGCCGGCTGCTCGACCTCATCTCGCAACACATCATCACGCTGGAACACATCCGCCACTTTGTGCTCGACGAGGCCGACCGTATGCTCGACATGGGATTCATCCACGACATCAAGAAACTCATCCCGCTGCTGCCCAAACGCCGGCAGACGCTGCTCTTCTCAGCCACCATGCCCGAGACCATAGCCAAACTCTCCAAGTCGCTGCTCTACAAACCTGCGAGGGTAGAGGTGGCTCCTGTGTCATCGGTGGTGGACACCATCGAACAACGGCTCTACTTCGTGGAGAAACCGCAGAAGACAGATCTCCTCGTCAGTGTGCTCAAAAACGACGGCAACCGTTCGGCACTCGTGTTTTCACGTACCAAGCATGGGGCCGACCGCATAGCCCGCAAGCTCAAGGCCCGCCACATCGAGTGTGAGGCCATTCACGGCAACAAGTCGCAGAATGCCCGCCAACGGGCTCTCACCAACTTCAAGTCGGGAAAGACGCGCGTCATCGTAGCCACCGACATTGCAGCCCGTGGCATCGACATTGCCAACCTGCAAATGGTAATCAACTACGACTTGCCTGATGTGGCCGAGACCTATGTCCACCGCATTGGCCGCACAGGTCGGGCCGGCAACAGCGGTGTGGCCCTCACTTTCTGCACACAGGACGAGCGGCCCATGGTCAGAGACATCCAGAAACTCACGGGCAAGAAACTCCCCATTGCCCAGTCTCCGCTCAAGTAATAAAGATACAGAAAATAGTTTTTGCATATCTTCCCGTCATGCCGTCATACTTACGTCTAACTAAAAGATTATCAATAAATTAGAGCTGACAGCAAGTATGACGGCATGACGGGAAAGTGCTGTTATCAAGATTTCTCCCTAAGCTTCATCACTATCATATTGTAACTATAACAGCTCCATAAAGCCCATAATTCCTTTTATCGCTTATAACATCATCTATCGGCACTTCTTTACCGTCAACCTCACACCGATAGGTTCTATATTGTCCACGACCATAGATATGTATATAGAATTTTATCGTATGATTCTCATCGTTTCCAAAAAGTTTATCACTATTGAATGTCAATAGATAGGCTTCATTGCGGATATCATTCTTATCCCAAATCGACCTATCAAAAAACTGGAGTTCAAGCATTGTTCCCATTTTTCCATAATCCACATTTGGTAAATCAGAACTATTCATGGAACTCTTTGTTTTTATCCAATCTACTATTCCCAACTCCACCGGCTTACGACCGGAATTCATTCTTTCGATGCTTAAATGCAAATCTTTCACGGTGTCCGCTTTCAGTCTTGCTATATCATCATTGCCCAATACATTCGCCGAATCGGCAAGATTTCTCCCATCGGCGTTTTGAAATCTGACAAATAAATGAAAATCGGAAATTCCAAAAGGCCCTTCGGATTCTGTACAAGATATAAACGTCATTATTACGACAGATACCAATATAGGTAGCGTCTTGAAAAAGTTTCTCATATCACTTACTTTATAAATGTTGCCGTCTTTAATTTATACCTAAAATTACTACTTCTTGTAGAGACAATGCCATCATCATACGCAGGATTTTCTTCTGCATTCAAAGCTGTACTTAGAAAATAGCCATTATGTAGTCCATTCCAGCCCCAATTACAATGTATATATTTGGTCTCTTTGCGATTTTTAATTTGATCGATATATCCATCAACAACCCAAGCATGCCCATCGACATATTTCCTAAAGACTAACCCAACATGATAATAACGCCCATTACCTCGCATAATAACAATTCTATTTCCTTTCTTCAAATCATTTATTACAGCATTGACATCATATTCATCAAGGCTGGAAACATTAAATCCATAACCTCTCATTATTTTTAAGGCATCTTCTGTATTTGCCGATGTTCCTCCTGCTTTATATTTAGCTCCAAATGCACCTCCCCAAAATCTCATGAGTTTTGCTATATGATCTTCCAATTCATTAGTAATTAATTCTCCATTATTCTTACTACATTCATTATTTATTCTTAGCCAATCCAATATAGTAGCACCTGCCTCTCCATCAATATTATATTGAATGGTATTCGGTGTCTGTAAGTAAGAGCATATCTGGCTTATTGCCGTAATCACACACCCTGTATAAGGACCGGGGCAATATTTATTGTACGGGGCTCCTTGCCCCCACTTAGTAGCAAGCAATGGTGCCATCATTTCAAATTTATCATCAGGATAATCTCCACCACCGCTTGGCATATCGGGTTCTTCAAGTACATAATAAGATAATCCACTCTCTCTACAACTCGCTTTTTGTTCTATCAGCCCACTCATAAATGCTTCAAATCCCGCATTAGTAATAGTATCATTATCATAAGAATAATTCCCTTCCTCAACCAATGCGAATATAGGTACTTCCCGATCATCTGAAGAGGCTATTGCAAAGCCTTTATTGTCTTTAAAATTGATGATGTAAAACAAAGAATCAAGATTTACAGGAATACCCGATCGAGTTCCATTAGGAATTGAGACTACTTCTACCGTCCCAATATTTACACCCCAAAAAGACGAAGCACGAGTGTCCTGATTTAATTTAGACACAAAATCCATCACATTCTTCTTAGCTTCTTCTACAGTAATTTTGTGACTGGTAGTAAGTAAATTACTTTGTTTGACACTCACTTGCTCATCTTGGCTACATGACATTAAGCTTAATGTAGTCAACAGCATAAATAATGCTTTTCTTAAAAAACACTTCATAATAAATTATAGATTTTTCTATTAAACATTGTGCAAATATATAAAATATCTTTGGCGTTTAATAACATTATCATTATTTTTTATTAAAAATACAAGGAAAATATCATCCGAACATGATATTGGAAAGACTAGAGGATTCATTGACAGAAACTGTATGCCTGCCTTCGACCTTGTGCGAAGTGCGTGCACCATCCGCGCATAGGCTTCACACAGAAAGTGCCGCAACTCTGAACGCATTGTGCAGAGCTGCGGCACTTTTCTTTGAAGGCTAAACTTAGCTTGAATAAAAGCTGAACTTAGCCTGCATGATGGCTAAGCATAATTTATAGGAGAGCCAAACTTAATCTATATAAGAACTAAAACTCCCTTCACATCACAACCGGTTTACTCGCCGGCATAGGCGTCTATGAGCGTCTCCAATGCGGGGATGGGAGCATCATTGGTATCTTCCACAGCGTTGTCGAACTTAAATTGCAGCGAACCGTGGTTGAGACGACCTGCACCATAGTAGCCCGTCACCCGCGATGGCACGGCTGCTGTGGCATCGGGAGTGTAGGAATACATCAGTGAGGGGTTGGTGTCGAAATTGTTATAGGTGTTGCCACCGTTGAGAGACACAACGGAAGAGGGTACTTGCTCGTCACGCGAAGTGGCCTGATAGAAGTCGAAACTCTTGTTGTCGGCCGCGTAGGTGATGGGGGAGTAGTTGCTCCCGGAACCTTTCTCGGCGAAGATGCTGCCATATTCCTTCACCATGCCGCCCGACTCGCCGGAGAAAGTGCCTGAGCCTTTGGCATCGGTGCCTTGCAGGGAAATCAAGATGGGGTCTTTGGTGGCGCGGAAGTAGTTGTTCTCGGAGAACACGCTGGAGCCCGTGGTGGCCCCGATACCGTATTTGGCGCAGCCATCGTAGAAGTTGTTCCACAGATGCACGCTCATTGTGCGGATGCGGGCGTGGCGCGAATCGCTATGATCAAACCAGTTGTGATGATAGGTGATGTAGTTGGGCCCGGACTCACTCTTCATGCCGCACATGCTCGACTTGCCCGTGTCCCAGAAGTGGCAGTGGTCTATGGTGACAAATTTAGAATTTGATTTCACATCAATGGCACCGTCGCCCTTGGCATGGTCGCCGCCGCCGGCCTTGCCGTAGAACACGTCGATGTGGTGAATCCAAATATTGGAGTTGTCCGTATCGAGCGATATTCCATCGTCCATGGCACGCATGATGCCCAGATTGCGGAACTCAACGCTCTTAGAATTTCTCACCAAGAAGCCAAAACCGTGGATGGTGGCATCCTCACCGATGCCCTCGATGGTGATATTCAGTTCACTGTCGGCCCTCTTTCCTTTGATTTGGATGCCTTCGACACTGCTTCCGAAAGCATCGGTCTGCCCGTTTTTCACCAGTCCCAACACTCTCACAGCCAGCGGCGTGGTGACATTTCCCTTCTGATAGGCGTTCAAGATGGCCTGAAGACCGGTGAATGTGTCGCTGCTCAGCCGGGCACTGACGGTCTTGGCATTGTCCTTGTTCACGTAGATGACCACCGCTCCTGACTTCAATGTGCCGTCATTGTTATAGGCCCCAACTCCCGAGAAACCCTTGTGGGCAAAGCCCTCACGGTTATAGTTCTTCACTTGGAGGCCCGTCACTTCGCCCGAAAGCCCCTCAACGCCATCTTTCACAGCCACCACTTTCAGCGCGTAGGTGCCTGCTTTGAGTCCCGGGATGTCGACTCTCATATAGCCGGTATAGGCCCGCACTAACTCGGCATCGACCCGGGTGTAACCGGCATACTGCCCTCCCTTCACATAGACATGATAGGTTTGTGCTCCGTCTATGGGCTTCCACTTGGCATAGGCAGTCTCCAGCCAACCTTTTGACTCGGTGATGGTCACGCCATTGTCCGTGATTTCGCCGTTCTCTCCCTGTTCGGCAGCCTTGGAAAAGGCAATACCGGCAGCCAGACGGGTGTACACATCGCTGAATGACAAGCCGTTGACTGCAACCGTCTCTTTGGCATCGTCGATGGAGATGTCGCTCAATTCGTCGGTATTATAGTATTTCGTTTCGCCATTGGTAGTAGTGACCATGGCTTGATTACGAGTTGTAGAAAAGCCCACAGAGTGGTCGGAGCTGAGTGTTCCACCGGCTCCACCGGTATCACCTCCGCTCGACGAGTCGGTCACTTTGAGTGAATAGACATTGATTCCGCCGTCGGCCGTGGTAAATGTCACGCTGCCATCGGCTGCCACCATGCCCGTACCGGTCTGTCGGTTGGTGCCATTGGCCTTGGCGAAACCCTTGGTATCAGAGAGATTGGACAGGGTCAGCGTGCGGGCATCTTTCTTGCTCGACGATGCAAAGACGATGGTCACCTGCTGTCCGGCCTTGAGTCCGGGAATGGTCAGCACGATATTTGTCCCGTTAAACTGCAATTCCTTACCCGTATCTATCCTTATCTTGTCAGCGGCACCGGCCGTAAAATGCAGTCCCTGCGTCATGCCGAGCACCTGCTTGTTGGCCATAAGCTCGCCATTGGTGATGGCTTGATTATAGGAATAGCGTTTCTTGCTGCTGTCGTATTTCCAATTTTGCGTATCAGCCTTCATGTTGGCTTCGTCTGTGGCCGGCAGAGAAGCAAAGTTCCACGACTGTGCATGAATGCCCACACTCGTCCATGAGAGGAGCAGGGAGAGTAAAACGCTCTTGTGTAAATATCTTTTCATTTGTCTTTGTTGAATTAGTTTATTTCACGACCACCTTCCTGCCGTTCACAATGTAGATGCCTTTTGGCAAACCGCTGAGCGATGCGCCCACATACTGCCCGTTGAGGTTGTACACCCGGAAGACCACAGGCCTCGGTTCAGCAGTCGCAAAGCGGTTGATGCCGGTGGTCTGCGAATAAGTGAAAGAAAGGCGCAGCAGCCCCATGTCCTCGGTCTGCTCGCTACCGTCAGCGTAGGCCAACGTCGCATTTCCGCTCGAAAACGTGATTTTCTTCACGCCCTTTTCCACTGCCAATCCGTTGACAGTGACTGTCTGCTTGCCCTCTGCCCACACACCGAGACAACATGCAGACATGGTGACTGCAAGCATTAAACGAAGTTGTTTCATTCAAATTAGGTTTTAATAGTTAGGATAATCTTCTTCTTATACCGGACAAAAATACAAGGAAATGTCCAATCTCCTCTATCCGCAGCCTTGCAAATCAAACGTAAACGTTTACAGAAGTGTCATCACGACACACAGAAATGATGGGACAGACACACTGCAAACGACTGTCGTTTGGCTGCCTCATTATGCTACGGCCCATCATCATGGCCGGGCAAACGCCGCACTTGGCTGCACACAGCCTGCTAATTGCTCTTGTTGATCAGATTCACCACCACTTTCACCATCACATCTTTTTCCTCCGTCTTGCTCTCCGCAATCATCAGCGTGAGGGCAACGAGGGTATTGTCGGCAATGCGCTTGCTCCCGTCTTCACGGTAAAGAATGCCGTTGTTGTTCATAAACCACAAAAACAGCGTGGCGGCAATACGCTTGTTACCATCGCTGAAGCTATGGTTTTTGGTGACGAGATAGAGTAGCATGGCGGCCTTTTCTTCCACGCTCGGATATAGATCTGCACCGCCAAATGTCTGATAGATCTGTCCGATGGAGCTTTTGAACGAATCGTCTTTTTCGTTGCCAAAAAGCACGGAACCGCCAAACTTCTCACGCAGCATGTCTATCTCGTGCATCGCATTCTCGTAGGTGGCATGGAAAGTCTCTTCCTTGGTGGTCTTGGCTATGCCCAACCGCTGATAGTCGTAATCGTCAAGCACATCGAGGGCATAGGTATAGTCCACCACCACATCAAAGAGTGCACTGCCCTCATCCGTAGGCGGAACAGCCTGCTGCCGAATGGTTCTGCCCACCACTTGCACCAACTGGCGAAGTTCCGCAATCTGCTGTTTACGGATTCGCTCATTCACCGCATATCCCTTGACGAGATATTGCTTGAGAATGGTATTCGCCCATTGGCGGAAACGCACACCCCTCACAGAATTGACACGATAACCAACAGAGATAATCATATCAAGATTATAATAAGGAATCGTTCGTATTACCTTTCTATTGCCTTCCGAACGAACCTGTGCATTTTTTGCACAAGTTGCCTTTTCCTCCAATTCTCCTATCTTGTAAATGTTCCGAATATGGCGCACAATTACAGTTCTGTCCGTTTGAAACAGTTCAGACATTTGCGCCTGCGTAAGCCACACGGTTTCCCCTTCCAACTTGACATCAAGCTGTGTCTTTCCATCTTCACTCTGATAAATAATGATTTTGTCGTTTAGGTTTACCATCTCGTTCATACACTCTAATATTGATTGAAAAAGGCAAAGATACAAAAAATAACTGAAACCGGTAATAATCCTATCTTTAAAACTGAAATGGGAGCATATATCACGAACTATTAAACTTTTAGAAAAAGGCTGACATACAAATTTCTCTCGCCCATTTCCCAATCCGATTCCATCTGCTTTATTCGACCCAGCCGACCCATCAATTTTCCCACTAAGCCCAAACGACATTGCAAAACGGCCACACCCAGAAGCTCACTCAGGCCGAACGAGAATGCAAAAGAGGCCGTTTCACAATGCTGTTTGGGCTGAATTGCAACCCAAAGCAGGGTTGAAAAGCCCCCTTTAAGGGGTTGGGGGGTCTGTAGGTTGAATGGAAACTAAAAAAAGGGAAACGCCCACGCGCTTCCCTTGCCAATGCAAAGATAATGAAAAACAAGCCCGAATGCAAATCGGCGGAGAAAAAACCGGACAGAGCTACGAGTGTCAAGAAAATGGCAGAGACGGCAGACAAGACACGCCATGCAGACTCCGGAGGAGAGTTCCAAACGCGCTATCCCGTCGGTTTTCTATCCATGCCTATCCCGAACAAGGCTATCGGACCGTTTCAGCAACATGCAGATTGAAACTGCGCGTGAACGAAACGCCGTCTTGCGTGGCTGTCACCTCAAGGGTTGAAAGGCCCGATGCGCGTGGCGTGAAGGTGAGCAAACTGCCTTTGATGGTGACATCAACGCCGGCAGAAGGGGTCACGGCAAACCATCCATTTGGGAAACCGGCGAAGTAAGTGGCCAAAGCTATCTGTTGCTTCTCGCCCACGTGGAGACCGATGAAGTGGGGGAGAGCCATCCAGTTGAGATAGTCCTCAAGATCGGTGTAGCTGTTGCCGTCGCTGTCGGCATTGTTGTTGGGTGTGGAAGCATCCCATCCCCAGGCCCGTTCAAACCAGTCGGGAATGCCGTCACCGTCGGTATCCCAACTCGTGGGACGGACAGCCGGCGCAATGTCCAGTCCGTCGAAGCCCTCGCACCCCTTGTCGGTCTCCGAATCGATGAGCCCGTCGGCCACGCCGTCGAAGCTGCCTGTAGTGGAGGCCGTGCCCAAGAGTGTTTCGCGTATCATCCGACGGTCGTGATTGTCAAGGCCCTGAACGTTGCATCCCACATCGGAGAGCACGCTGCGATAGGCCGTTTCGGCCGTTTCCACCCGAGCCAGCGAAGGGAAGAAAGGCTTTCGGCGGAACACCTCCCACGAGAGTTTCTGTCCGTGGGAGAGCGTGTACCGATAGGTCTCGCCCTCCCGGTCGCGGGTGAGCGAACCGTCGCGGTTTTCACGAAGATTGCCCGCAACGAAGTAAGACTGCGTGCCCGAACCTGTGCCTTCGAGCTGGGCCACAAGCAGGAAAGGCTGCGTGGTGGCCGGCCCCATCTTATAGTAGTTGGCCACAAACTGCCCTTCGTGAGTGCCGCCGTCGCAGGCCCGGTGACCCCAGTTGTAGACCACATTATTGAACATGTCGTGATGGCCGTCGTAGGCCCCGCTCCCATCAAGTCCGCCACTCATGCTCCAGTTGCGTCCCTCGTTGTGGGCGAGCAGGTTGTGATGGAACGAACTGCCCTGCGCACCACCCTCGCCACCGCCGATAGTGGCCGAATAGCCATGCTTCATGCCCTTGCCGTAGTTGGGATGGCCGGCCACATTGAGTGTCTCGGAAATGAGTGTGCGCTGCAAGGTGATGTGGCGGGCATTGCGTGAACTGAACGCCTCGTCGATGGTCCAGCTGATAGAGCAGTGGTCCATGATACTATGGTCATTGCCGGCCATGCCCATGCCGTCGAGTCCGTCGCGGTCGTGCAGGGCCTCATGACCCAAACGGAGACGCAGGAAGCGCGTGATGCCGTCGCCGGCCATGCCGAAGGGGTGGGAGCGGAGCATGATGCCGAGTCCGGGAGCCGTTTGTCCGGCAATGGTGACGAAGCGGTCGGAACAGGTGAGCCGGCTCTTGAGGGCAATCACGCCGCCTACGTCGAAGACGATGGTGCGCGGGCCGTGGAGCCGGGAGATGCCATAACGGAAAGTGCCGGGGACAGGATTGATGGGATCGTCATCGAGCGAAGTGACATGATACACCATGCCACCTCGCCCGCCAATGGCATAACGGCCATAGCCTTCGGCCCCGGGGAAGGCATCGCGACGGGGACGGAAACTCCAGACTTTGCCTTTGTAGGTCACGCCGTCGATGACTTCATCCACGCGCCAATAATATGTTTTCAACGGAGAAAGCCCCCTACGGGTGAAAGAGGCGGTACGGAGCAGTTCACCACCGGTGCCGTCGGCCACCGTCAGGGAGTCGGTTCCGAAGTGGCAGATGTGGGCTGAGGCACTCTTGGCAGCCTGCCAACGGAAGGTGATGCCACTGTCGGCAGCGGCGTGGAAGTCGCCATCGGTAGGGTAGGGGTCGTGGGCTAATCGGTCGGCGGCGGTCACGTCAAACTCCAGTGAGTTGATATAGAAACCGGTATTGGTGTAACTCTCCCCCCGCTCGGGGATGGTTGCAAACTCGATGACAACGGGACGGTCGGCCCGTTTCACGCTGAACTCCACATAGCTGCGCCCTGCCGCCGAGGCTTTCTCGGCCCGCTGCGACTGGGCGATGCCACGAAGCAGCCACCGACCATCCACTTTCACCGCAAGAAGGGGGAGCCGGGCGGAAGGTTCTCCGTCCACATAGTTGTGGTAGGCTTGCAGACTGTGCCTGCCGGGCGACAATCCGCTGACGGTGAGCCTGATGGTCTTTCCGCCGGACGAGGGCTTTCGCTGCCCGCTGTCGTCCACGGCCTGCACCGTCACACCGTCGTTGATGCAGCAGTTGTACTTGTTCACGCCGTCTTTCCACCAGTTACTTTTCAACCGGCAATCGGCAGAGGTGGAGAGTGTCAGTTGTAAATTGCCGAAACGGGCCGAGGCCTCCCGGCCTTCTTTCACCACCCACGAAGAAAAGCCATCGGCCGTCTTCCGGCTGCCGTTGTCCAAATCTATGCGTTGGGCGTATGCTGTGCCCATCCCTGTCAACAATAGCAGGGAAGCGGAAAATAATGCCTTGAAATCTATCATCAGTGTATGTTTGGTTTATGAAGGTTAAGACGGAAAACCGCCGGCTGGGTCGTCAGCCGGCGGTGAAGTTAACCTAACTTTAACGTTTATTCGATGCTTCCTATCGTCACATCGTCAAACTCGTTCATGTAGTCCATCAACATGGCATTGTGGTCATCGCGCTTCATCTTGATTTCCATGTTCACCTCAAAGATTTCCCCCTTTGATGTCCGGCGGTCTTTCATCTCGTAGGAATAGATCTTCAAGCTGTGCCCTTTGATCTGGTCTACCACCCGCTTGGCACTCTCCTTGGAAGGCGAGGTGAACGAAATGCGCAAATGAGTGGTTCCGATATGGGGGATAAAGGCGTTGAGCATCTCCAGTCCTACGAGTATCAAGGCCGTGACAAAGAAGGCCACGGCATAAAGTCCCACACCGCAGGCCATGCCGATGGCTGCCGTCACCCACAGGCCGGCAGCAGTGGTGAGCCCGCGCACCATGTTTTTCTGAAAGATGATCATGCCGGCACCGAGAAAACCGATGCCCGAGACCACTTGGGCGGCCACGCGCGAGGTGTCTTTCACCCCGTCGGCAAAACCATATTGGGAGATGATGGTGAACAATGCGCTCCCAAGGGCCACCAGAAAGTGGGTGCGGAAACCGGCATCCTTAGACCTGTATTCACGCTCCAGTCCTACAATGCCGCCCAAAACGAAGGCGACGATCAGCCGGAGACACAATTCGAAGACAATATCCATAAACAAGAAAAATTAAATATACAAAAACTATGGTCTACAAAAATAAACATAATAAACGAAACGGCCAAAGAATGGTTTTAACTTTTGCGCCGTGTCCGTCCACCCCGTCAAACTTACAGAAATTCAGAAAATTAACTTTTATTTTTGCGGTATCATGCGTTTTATGTACCTTTGCACATTATCAATGGGCGCACACGCGTGGCCCTCGACTTATCCGAAAAGAAAATCAATCAGACTAAAATGGAATACAACTTCAGAGAAATCGAGAAGAAATGGCAACAGAAGTGGGTGGAGAACAAGACCTACAGAGTCGTTGAAGACGAATCACGAAAAAAGTTCTATGTGCTCAACATGTTTCCCTACCCGTCGGGAGCAGGACTGCACGTGGGCCATCCGCTGGGCTACATTGCCAGCGACATATTCGCCCGTTTCAAACGGTTGCAAGGCCTTAACGTGCTCAACCCCATGGGCTACGATGCCTACGGACTGCCCGCTGAGCAGTATGCCATACAGACGGGGCAGCATCCCGAGAAGACGACAACGGAAAATATCAACCGCTATCGGGAGCAGCTGGACAAAATCGGTTTCTCTTTCGACTGGGACAGAGAGGTGCGCACCTGCGACCCTGCATACTACAAGTGGACTCAGTGGGCTTTCCGGAAGATGTTTGGTTCCTACTATTCCAATGACACGAAGCAGGCCAGGCCCATCGAAGAACTCATCTCCCACTTCGAACAACAAGGCAGCAAAGGACTGAACGCAGCCCAAAGCGAAGAGCTGGACTTCACCGCCGACGAGTGGAAAACCATGAGCGAGAAAGAGCAACAGCAAACGCTGATGAACTACCGCATAGCCTACATGGGCGAAACGATGGTGAACTGGTGTCCGGGACTGGGCACGGTGCTGGCCAACGACGAGGTGGTGGACGGCGTGAGCGAGCGCGGAGGCTATCCTGTGGTGCAGAAGAAGATGAGACAGTGGTGCCTGCGCGTGAGTGCATACGCACAGCGACTGCTTGACGGACTGGACACCGTGGACTGGACCGACTCCATCAAAGAGACCCAGCGCAACTGGATAGGTCGATCGGAAGGTACGGAGATGCAATTCAAGGTGGCCAATCAGGATTTCGACTTCACCATCTTCACCACCCGGGCCGACACCATCTTCGGCGTCACCTTCATGGTGCTGGCTCCCGAGAGTGAACTCGTGGAAAGGCTCACCACCGAAAGCCAAAAGAAGGAAGTGGAGGAGTATCTGGCCTACGTGAAAAAACGCACCGAACTGGATCGCATGAGCGACCGCAAAGTGACGGGTGTCTTCTCGGGCAGCTATGCCGTCAACCCGTTCACGGGCGACAAGATTCCCGTTTGGATTTCCGAATATGTGCTGGCCGGCTACGGTACGGGAGCCATCATGGCCGTGCCTGCCCATGACAGCCGCGACTATGCCTTTGCCAAGCATTTCGGTCTGCCCATCGTCCCACTCATCGAAGGGGCCGACGTGAGCGAGGAGAGTTTCGATGCCAAAGAGGGCATCGTGACCAATTCGCCGGCCGATGGCAAGACGGCACTCGACGGATTCAGCTTGAACGGAATGACCGTAAAAGAGGCCATTGAGGCCACCAAAACTTTCGTGACAGGCCACGGGCTCGGCCGAGTGAAAGTGAACTATCGTCTGCGCGATGCCATTTTCTCCCGCCAACGCTACTGGGGAGAACCGTTCCCGGTGTATTACAAGGACGAAATGCCCTACATGATACCCGAAGACAAACTGCCTTTGGAGTTGCCGGAGATTGACGAATACAAACCAACGGAGACGGGTGAACCGCCATTGGGACGCGCCAAGAAATGGGCGTGGGACACGGTGAAGAACGAGGTGACGGACAAGAGCCGCATAGACAACCACACGGTGTTCCCACTCGAACTGTTCACCATGCCGGGATTTGCAGGCAGTTCGGCTTACTACCTGCGCTACATGGATCCGAAAAATGGCAAAGCACTCGTCAGTAAGAAAGCAGATGAATATTGGCAGAATGTGGACTTGTATGTCGGAGGCACGGAACATGCCACGGGACACCTGATATATTCACGCTTTTGGAACAAGTTCCTGCACGACTTAGGGGTCAGCTGCAAAGAGGAACCGTTCCAAAAACTGGTGAACCAAGGAATGATACAAGGCCGCTCCAACTTTGTCTACCGTGTGAACAGCGACGACCACGACAAGGCTCCGGTGTTCGTAAGCCTCGGCCGGAAAGACCAATACGATGTCACACCTATCCATGTTGATGTGAATATCGTGGACAACGACATTCTCGACATAGAGGCTTTCAAGGCCTGGCGGCCGGAATATGCCAATGCCGAATTTATCTTTGAAGACGGCTCAGACTCCCAAAACGCCTCCCATACAAGCGATTCAACAGGCAGAATCTATAAATGCGGCTGGGCCGTGGAGAAGATGTCGAAGAGTATGTTCAATGTCGTTAACCCCGATATGATTGTCGAAAAGTACGGTGCCGACACCCTGCGGCTGTATGAAATGTTCCTCGGGCCCGTGGAACAGAGCAAACCTTGGGACACCAACGGCATCGACGGATGTCACCGTTTCCTCAAGAAATTTTGGAATCTGTTCTATGACAACCGCACGGGAGAGTCGCTCATAACGCTGGACGCACCTACAGCGGATCAGTTGAAGTCGCTCCACAAACTCATCAAGAAAGTCACGCAGGATATCGAGAACTTCTCTTACAACACGGCCATTTCGGCTTTCATGATTTGCGTCAACGAACTGGGACAGAGCAAGTGCCACAGCAGGGAAGTGTTGAGAGAACTCATCATTCTGCTGGCTCCGTTTGCTCCGCACATCGCCGAAGAACTTTGGGAAGCACTCGGCAACGAAGGAAGCGTGTGCGATGCACAGTGGCCGGCATGGGAAGAACGCTACCTTGTCGAGAGCGAGATGCAACTCACCGTGTCGTTTAACGGAAAGGCACGCTATCAAAAGACTTTCCCAATGGATGCACAGAATGCCGACATCGAGAAAGCCGTGCTCGAAGACGAGAGGAGCGGAAAGTATCTTGAAGGCTTACAAGTGCTGAAAGTGATCATCGTTCCGAAGAAGATAGTCAACGTTGTATTGAAAAAATAAACTAACATAACCTTGTAGCTTATGCAGTGGAGCATCGGTCAGAACTTCAAAAACGAGTTCAAAGATTATTTCTACATCACGCTCGGACTCCTCCTGTACACTTTCGGGTGGACTGTATTCCTGCTTCCTTACGAGATAGTGACGGGAGGCGTGACGGGTATTGCCGCTATCATCTTCTATGGTACCGGCATCCCCATCTTTATCTCCTATTTCATCATCAACTTCCTGTTGTTACTCGTGGCGTTGAAGATACTGGGATTAAAGTTCATGGTCAAGACTATCTATGCCATTCTGATGCTCTCTGTACTGTTGGCTTTCGCCCAAGACTTCATGACCGACTCCGCCGGCAAACTCATTCAGGTGCTGGGGCCGGGACAGGACTTCATGTCGCTGGTCATCGGGTGTGTGTTCACAGGCTCCTCACTTGCCGTAGTGTTCCTGCACAACGGCTCCACCGGAGGCACGGATATCATTGCCGCCATCGTCAACAAATATCACAATATTTCGTTGGGGCGTGTGCTCATATTCGTCGATCTGCTCATCATCGGCAGTTCGTTTCCCGTGTTTTTGGCTAAGCCCGAGTTCGGAATCATCGATGTGTGGCGCAAAATCGTGTTCGGTTTGTGTACGATGGTCATCGAGAATTTCGTCCTCGACTATGTGATGAACGCCCGGCGGGAGAGTGTACAGTTTATGATTTTCTCCCAAAAATACCAAGAGATAGCCAATGCCATCGGCACAGAGATGGGACATGGCGTGACCATTCTCGACGGTCATGGGTGGTACACGGGGCAAGAGGTAAAGGTGCTTTGCATATTGGCCAAAAAATATGAGAGCACCAACATCTTCCGACTCATCAAAGTGATAGACCCCAACGCTTTCGTGAGCCAATCGAGTGTCATCGGCGTTTACGGTGAAGGGTTTGACGAAATGAAAGTGAAGCTGCCGAAAGAGAAACAGAAAAACAGCGCAAACGACACTGCACAACAGTAATAAACAAGACAAGAGAATGAAAATTGTATTTGCAACCAACAACGCCCATAAACTAAAAGAGATACGAGAGATACTCGGCAACAGCTTTGAGGTGGTGTCACTGGCTGAAATAGGCTGCCACGAAGACATTCCAGAGACGGGCAAAACGCTCGAAGAGAATGCCTTGCAGAAAGCGCAATACGTGTATGATCACTACCATATCAGTTGCTTTGCCGACGACACGGGACTGGAAGTGGAGGTCTTAGACAGTGCGCCGGGTGTCCACAGTGCCCGTTATGCCGAAGGCACCGACCACAATTCGGAAGCCAATATGGCCAAGCTCCTGCGACAACTCGACGGCAAAGACAATCGTAAGGCACGCTTCCGCACGGTCATCGCCCTGATAGAAAAGAAGGATGTGTGTCCCTGTGGCTGCACGAGCATTCCCCAAATCCATCGTTTTGAGGGCATTGTAGAGGGTCGCATTGCCACCGAAAGACATGGCAGCGAGGGCTTTGGCTACGATCCGTTGTTTGTCCCCGAAGGCTATGACAAGAGCTTTGCCGAACTTGGGGAGCATGTCAAAAACACGATAAGCCACCGGGCAAGGGCTGTGGCTAAGTTGGCCGAATATCTAAATTCTCATTCATAAAAAGCCATTTAAGCTGCCGGCGATGCCTAAGTCACTCTCCATCCTCCTGCCTACTTATAATTGTAACTGTGTAAGACTTGTCACAGAGTTGCAAAGGCAATGTGTGGAAAGCAAAGCAGATTTTGAGATTATCGTAGCTGATGACGGTTCACCGAACAAAAATTATATAGAAGAAAATCAGGAGATAAGGCGACTTAAAGGAATAACTTACATTATCAGGAAGCAAAACATCGGACGCTCTGCTATTCGTAATTTCCTTGTCTCAAAAGCCCAAAAGGAATGGTTGCTTTTCATTGACGGTGATCTCTCATTGGACAATCCTCACTTCATCAGTAACTATCTGCAAGCAGAAGGCGACGTGATTGTTGGTGGCATTGAGATAGGAGGCAATCGTGAAGCATGGAAAGGGAATCTCAGATACCGCTATGAACAAGCGTATAAAAGCAAAAACAGCCTTGAAAATAGACAGAAAAATCCCAGTCAGCACTTGGCAACCAACTTCATGGCCCATCGCAAGTTTATTGGAAACAATCCGTATGAAGAACAAATAACACACTATGGATATGAAGATGTGCTCTTGGGCAAGATGCTTCACCGCCAAGGAGCGGATATCCGGCACATCAAGAACCCCGTTCTCTTCTGTGATTTTGAATCTAATGCCATGTATCTGAAAAAGACGGAAGAAGCCTTACGCACGCTCTACCGGTTCCGGAATGAACTTGCAGACTATTCGACGCTTCTCCATACTGTCGAAAAAATCAAAAAGATCCGTGCTGTGTGGGCTTTCAAGTTGACTTACTTGCTTTTCAATAAATTCATAAAGCACTGTCTCCAAGGCAATAATCCCGGCATATTTTGGTTTAATGTGTATAAACTCATATACTACATAAATTACGAACAGAACCAAATATGATAATCAAACGCTTCTTCATATCCCTTGCATTTATCCTCATGCTATGCAACCTGTCGGCTGCCAGAATAGGAATGTGGAAAACCTATATGGCTTATAGCAATATTACATGGGTGGAACAAAGTGGAAACAATGTCTATGTGCTCGCCTCCAACAATCTTTATGCTTACAATAAAAACGACAAAAGCATTCTTACTTACGATAAAACCAACGGACTGAATGATGCAGGTATCAGTTTCATAGCTTGGAATAAGAGCACCAAACGCCTCGTCATCGTCTATTCAAACAACAACATCGACCTGCTGGGAGAAAAAGGAAATGTCGTCAATGTCATGGATTATTATAATAGTTCTATAACAGCCGACAAGACCATCAACAGTGTAGACATGAATGGGGACAACTGTTATCTCTCTACAGGTTTTGGCATTGTGAAACTGAATGTGGCAAAGGCTGAAATCAGTGATACATACAATCTTGGTTTCAATGTGAATTACAGCTACATTGAAGGAAATTATATCTATGCAGCCGGTAAAAGCAACGGTCTTTATCGCGCTCTTCTGACTGACAATCTCCTGAATAGAAACAACTGGACAAGGACGGGTAACTACGTTGAACGCAATAAGACTGTAGATGCCGATCTGCTGGAATCTGTGAAAACCCTTAATCCCGGTGGACCGAAATACAACAACTTCGCTTACATGCAATTTCAAAACAACCGTCTCTATACGGTCGGGGGCAAATTCAAATCAGGAGAAGTGGCAATGGATAATCCCGGAACCGTGCAGGTATTGCAAGACAATAACTGGAACATTTATCAGGATAATCTTTCCAACATCACCGGCTATTCCTACACCGATAACAATACGCTTGCCATAGATCCAAAGGATGCCGAACACGTATTTGTGGGGGGAAAGACCGGCCTCTATGAGTTTCAAAACGGACAATTAAAAGCCTATTACAACAAAGACAACAGTCTCCTCCACGGAGCTATAGACCGTGGCAAAGAATTGGGAAATGACTATGTGCTCGTCAATGGTCTTTGTTTCGACAATGAGGGCAATCTTTGGATACTGAACAGTCAGTCCAATCAAGAAAATCTTCTCCGGCTTTCGGCAGATGGGAAGATGACTTCCCATTACAAGGACAGACTGACTGATGATGGAATCGGCCTAAGCTACATGGGCAACCTTATGCAAGACAGCCACCAACTGCTTTGGTTTTGCAACGACCACTTTAACACTCCGGGGCTTTTCAGCTACCAACCCTCCACCAATGAGCTTAAGTCCTACACTCGCCTAATCAATGAAGATGGTGTGACACTTAAAATAAATGCAGTCCACTGTATGGCCGAAGATGCCAACAATAATCTATGGATAGGAACGACAGTAGGTCCGCTTTTGTTGGAAAGGGCGCAGATGGGCGATCCCGACAATGCCGTTTTCAACCAGATAAAAGTGCCCCGAAACGACGGCACCAACCTTGCCGACTATCTGCTTTCGGGTTCCGACATCACCTGTATGGCCATTGACGGGGCGGGAAGAAAATGGTTTGGCACTTCCGCAGACGGAGTTTATCTCATCAGCGAAGACAACTTGGTCCAACTGCAACACTTCACGGCTGAAAACAGTAAATTGCTTTCCAACTCCGTCGAGTCAATAGCCATTAACCAACAAACGGGCGAAGTGTTCTTCGGCACAGGCATGGGTCTCTGCTCCTACATGAGCGATGCCACCGCCACCAACGATACCATGACCAAAGACAACGTGTGGGCCTACCCCAACCCCGTGCGGCCGGACTTCACGGGACTTATCACCGTGACGGGACTCAGCTACAATGCAGATGTCAAAATCACTACTTCCAACGGCGTGCTCGTGGCCAATGGCCGCAGCAACGGCGGCACCTTCACGTGGGACGGATGCGACCTGAAAGGCCGCAAGGTGGCCTCGGGCGTGTATATGGTGCAAACGGCCACAGCCTCAGGCGACAAGGGAGTGGTGTGTAAAATAGCCATTGTAAGATAGACTGATGAAAAGAATGTTTTTCTGATTCTATAAAGGTATCAGAAAAACATTCTTCAGAAGAACTCAAGAGACCATGAACAAACCAAGCGTCGATTGCTCATCGGACACCGGACACAAGCCTCGCCAACTGTGGATAGACATGCTGCGCGGCGGCTGCATGCTGGCTATTCTTCTCGACCACACCGAAATCTACTACACCGGAACCAACATCATTCCCTACACACTCTATGTGCCCAATGCCCTGTGCGTGTTTTTCTTCCTTTCCGGCTATCTTTTCTTCAAACCGCAAGGCTTTTCCCTGCGTGCAAAATTGGTTTCGATAACTCGCGGCATCATTCTTCCCTACTTCATCTTCACTTCGCTCATAGCCGTGCCAAAAGCCTTGGTTCACGACCATTTCACCTCACTCGCTTCACTCGCCTATGACATTGTGAGTGGCCAAGCCTCTTGGTTTGTGGCTGCACTGGCCATAGCCGAAGTGCTTTTTGCCGGATTTTTACACATCACCCATGGAAAACTCTTCCCGCTCTTCCTGCTCTCTTTCGGAGCATTCGGTTTGTCCACTTTTTTTTCCACCGCTTATCAACCTTATTTCTGGCAAGCCGACAATGCCCTGCAGGCCCTTGCTTTCCTCTATGCAGGCTATCTGTATCATGCGAAAGAAATGCTTTTCAACCGTTTCAACACCCTATCATACTCCTCATTATTCTTTCTATTATTATTATTTATAAAGGTATATGAAACCTACATGGGCATCAGCTTCATGCTCTGGCCGTTAAATATCAGTAGCTATCCCGTGTTTTTCATCGACATTCTGCTCACCTTCCTCCTCGTCACCAGTCTGTTCAAGCAGCTTCCTACGTGCCGTCCGATAGCTTGGACGGGAGCCCATTCGCTGGTTTACTACTTCTTCTGCGGTGGTGTGCCCCTCGTGCTTTCGACCGTCATCAGCCGCTTTCTACCCTTTACAGGCCCGACCGATTATCCCGCAGTTCTCCTCGTCTTCCTGCTGGTCTATCTGTTCACCTCCGCCATCGCTTGGATAGTCTACCGCTTTTTTCCCATCACTGTGGGCCAAAGGAAGAAAAAAGGCTGATAATTTGCCACTTATCATTTCTGAAAAAAATAATCTTAGAACAATGAATAAGCGATCATAACATGGGAAACATCTGAAAAAAACATTGTCGGAAGGCAGCTGTAAAGCACTTATACATCAATTATAGCAGGAAAAATAAAGTATTAAATCTGTCAACAACTTTCACTACCAATTTGCATTCGGACAAATAATGTAGTATCTTTGCAATAGCAAGGGAAGCACGTGCGTGCTTCCCTTTTTTAGTTTCCTAAATCAACAACAACCCCCCAGCCCATTTAAAGGCTCAAATGGCTTTGCAAAAGGGCCCGAATGGGCTTTCAAGTGTGGCTCTTTTGAAATGTCGGTTGGGCCGAGTAAGATTTTTGATGAAGCAGATGGAGATAATAAGTTGGAAAAAATTGAGAAGAAAAATAGGCATGGAAAAATTCCGTGTAAGGCTTTTTCGAAATATTTAATAGTTAAGACTATAGGATAGTCAAAACCATAAAAAGCCATTAAATATCAAAATATACGTTTATCCGGTCACATCTTTGGGAAGAAAAATAAGACGACGGAATTTTCAGGAGAATAAAGAATAGAGTTTACGGATGCGACGACTCGGACTATGAAGAAACAGCCGCTGCTTGAGGGTGAGGGAATAGTGGCAAGCACAGATGTCGGACATGAGCGATTGATAGAAAGCACTGCCTGCCCAATGGCTGCGCGATTGGCAAACGGCAACAGAGAAAAGATTTACCAAGCGGTCGGCTATCATGTCATGCATATATTCTCCGTGACACTCGGCCGGAATGGCCGACAGTCGCAAGCCGTGCAAACGGGCGCAATAGTCGGCTGTCCATTGAAATACATTGCTCGTATGTTCGGGACCCTTATCATACACCCGGGCTTGCACTACGGCTACGGGGAGATCGGTGGCAAACACCATGCGAAGCCAATAGATGTAATCTTCTCCCATATAGATGTCGCGAAGCAAGTCGAACACATAGTCAGAAAGCAACGTGCGTCGGTAGAGACTGCCCCACGGCACACCGATGGTGCCCTCACCACGCACGGCACGATGGCGAAATTCGGCCATGGGAATGAAATCTCTTGCCATACAAGGTAGTGTGTAACCATTGCCGAAAACAATGTCTACATCGGCCGTAGCACGCCCGGAAAGCAGCCGGAGGGCATCTGTGGTCAAAGCATCGTCTGAATCGACAAAAGTCACCCACTCGCCCCGGGAGAGTTTTACACCCTCATGCCGGGCCCGGGTGCGCCCTCCATTCGTCTGATGCTTCACCCGTACACGGGCATCAAACGCGGCACACTCATCACATATCCTACCGCTAAGGTCGGTGCTCCCGTCATTCACAAGTATCAATTCGAAATCGGTAAACGACTGCGACAAGATGCTCTCCACACAAGGGCGGAGAGTGTCTTCGGAATTGTAGACAGGTACAATGACCGAGATCATAGCTTCGCTCAACTCAAACTCAACATCCGCTCGATGGGCTTCACGGCCTCTGCCGCTATTGCCGGATCGATTTCTACCGTAGGCCAATCATATTTCAGAGAGTTGTATATCTTCTCAAGAGAATTTTTCTTCATGTATTCGCACTCGTTGCAACTGCAACCAAGTCCTCCTTCGCTCACTTCGGGCGGCACGGGATAAAAAGTCTTTTCAGGGCAGGTGCGCTCCATTTCGTGCAAGATGCCGGCTTCCGTGGCCACGATATATTCCTTACAATCGTGCTCCTGCGCATATTTGAGCATGGTGGCCGTACTGCCTTTTACGTCGGCAATGGCCAGAATAGGGGCCTTACACTCCAAATGGGCCATCACCACAGCCTCGGGATGAAGCTGCTTCAGTTTCACAATTTCTGCCACAGAAAACTTCTCATGCACATGGCAGCCTCCGTTCCAGAGCAGCATTTTGCGCCCCGTCACGGAGTTGATGTAGTTGCCAAGATTATAGTCGGGCCCGAAGATGATTTTCTCATCCTCGGGGAAAGAATCGACTACTTGCTTGGCATTGCCCGAAGTGACCACACAATCGGTGAGTGCCTTCACGGCAGCTGTGGTATTGACATAACTCACCACCTGATAGCCGGGATGTTCGTCCTTGAATCTTTTCAAGTCTTCAGCCCTACAACTGTCGGCCAACGAACAGCCTGCCGTGAGGTCGGGACAAAGCACCACCTTGTCGGGAGAGAGCAGTTTGCAGGTTTCGGCCATGAAATGCACACCGCACATCACCATCATCCGTGCGTCGGTCTCAGCCGCCTTACGGGCCAACGCCAACGAGTCGCCCACGAAGTCGGCTATCTCTTGGATGTCACCCACAGTGTAGTAGTGGGCCAGGATAATCGCATCTTTCTCCCTACACAGCTTTCTGATCTCGGTCTTCAAATCCAAAGTCTTGTCAACGGGTTCGTCGACAAATCCCTTTTCCATCCATTCTGTTTTCACCATCTTTTTATTATTATCTTTTCTTTCACTTTAATTTTTAAAAAGATATGGGAAGTATGATATGCCGTTGATAGGTTGATAACTTTCAAGTCTTTTTCTTGCTTATTCGGTAATCAACGTGTGGTGCTTTCTTATGAACATGCCTGTATCATATCTTTCGGTTGATTCATAATGTTTTAGCAGGTTTATCCACAATATCCCCATTCGGTGCAAAGTTAATAAGTTTATATCTTTTTATGAGGGAATTTCGTGGAAAAGTTTATCAAAATGGTTTCACAACCGTGTGGATATCCACAGTTTTCATGCTTTGTCCTTTCGAGTGTGGATATCCACAGAGTTATTGGTAGGGTTATGAGTAGGGTTTTCCCGACAGTTATCCACAAATCGGTGGATAACTTGATGGGTTGTTCTTTATTTTTATACTATTGTTTGTCATCGAAAAGTATATGAACCAAACATAAATATCTTGGCCCCCAAAAAGTGATAGTGTGTCTGTTGTGAAAGAAGTTTGCTGTCATGCTGTCATTTTTTAATGGATGGTAAATAGCTAATGGATAAGCTTTTAGAAGAAAAATGACAGCATGACAGCAAATCGAATGAAAATTTTATTTCTTGTTTTGTAGTACCATTTCCACCTTTTCCACAATCTGTTCGGGAATTATGTTGTTCATGCAAGCAAAGTCACCACGCATACAGGGCTTGTTGCCATAGATGCTGCATGGGCGGCATTCAAGGTTGTTTTGTACGACATATTGCGGATTTTGCCCCCAGCCCATGAAACCGGCGTAGGGGTGGGTGGCCCCCCAGACACTCACCACGGGGGTGGCGGTGAGCGAAGCCAAGTGCATGTTGGCACTGTCCATGCTGACCATTACATTGAGATGGCTCATCAGGATGAGTTCTTCTTCCAGTCCGTGAAGGGCAGCGGAAGCATTGATACAGTTGAGATAGCGGGCAGCCCATTCGTCGAGTACTTTCTTTTCCTTTTCACCGCCCCCGAAAAGGAAGATGCGACAGGAGGGATGGCGACGGATAAGCAGGCCAATGACAGCCGACATAAGCTGTGGAGGATAGATTTTACCTTCGTGGGCCGCAAAAGGGGCAATGCCTATCCACTGTTGAAACTTTTTCTTTTCACCTATTATATGAGTGGGAAGCAACCGGATGTTGCCGCCTCCATCTGGAAATATAGACTTGAAATTCAGCTTTACCGGGTAGCCCAAACGGGCCAGTACGTCGGCATAATTTTGAAATGAAGTGGGCTGCTGTACGAGCTGTTTGCCATGGATAGCGGTGAGCCGACACTTTCCTGCGCGGTGCTTGTTGATGTGTGCCACCTTGTATTGTCCCAAATTGAATCTCATGCGCAGGTATTTGGAGCGCAACACATCGTGGAAATCGGCCACAGCAGTAAAGTTTTTGGCTATGAGTCGCCGGTAGAGGGCATTGAGTCCTTTTACCCCTTTGTATTCTTTCTTGATGTCAGCCTCCATGAACCCCACGTTGGGTGCCAGATGTTCGAAGAACGGGCGGGCAAAGGAACGGCTCAAGACAGTGACCCGAACATGCGGATACTGCTGCGCCAAGGAGTAAACCACGGGCACAGTCATGGCCACATCGCCCATGGCCGAAAAGCGGATAATGAGGATATGTTCTGTTTTCATAGTTCTATAGATTCCTCCCCCGATGTGGAGGAGGAGTGTTTAAAACTATTTTTTCCGGTATAACACGGGATTGGTAGAAGGATCATTGTACATTTTCATCTGCCGGTACACTTTCATGTATTTGCGTCCGGCTTCGATGTCTTCGAGCAGTTGGTCAATAGCTGTAGAGAGATCTACCTGTTGTTCGAGCAGCACAGCGAGCTTGGCCCGGCACTTTTCGGTGTGTTCGGGGGCAGCATCTTGCCGTTCGGCTTGTTCTTTCATGTGGTAGATTTTTAGTGCGAGGATGCTGAGGCGGTCTACAGCCCATGCCGGACTCTCGGTGTTGATACGTGCATCGGGCAGTATTTCCACCTTATTATATAGTTCGCGGAAGTAGGTGTCTATCTGTTCCACAAGGTCTGTGCGGTCTTGGTTGGACTTGTCGATGCGCCGTTTGAGCACCAGTGCCTCTTTGGGATCGATATTCGGGTCACGGATGATATCCTCGAAATGCCACTGCACGGTGTCGATCCAGCATTTCAGATACAGACGGTTTTCAATGGTGCCATCATCAAAAGGATTTTCAATAGGCGTTTCTATGTCGTCTTTGACATGATAATCTGTAATGGCCTGATTGAAAATTTTATTGGCTTGTTGTGTAAAAGACATATTGTTCTTCCGTTAATTGATTTAATGCACAAATGTAGCTAAATTCTTTTAAATGAGCAACTAATTGCTTGAAAAAGCATATTTTTATGCACACGTTGGGGGTGTTTGTGCAAGCATGAGTGCTTTTTTCTTTAAAATATTTGCTGATGTGAATAAAATTGTGTTTCTTTGCACCCGATTTTAATTAGGAAAATAATTCTTTAACATTCTAAAAATTACAATTATGTCAGAAATTGAAAGCAAAGTAAAGGCTATTATCGTGGACAAACTTGGTGTTGACGAGGCAGAAGTAAAGCCCGAAGCAAGTTTCACCAACGATCTCGGTGCTGATTCTTTGGACACAGTAGAGCTGATTATGGAATTTGAGAAGGAGTTCTCCATCTCCATTCCTGACGATAAGGCTGAGAAGATTGCTACTGTTGGCGACGCTATCGCTTATATTGAGGAGAACGCCAAATAATTGAGGCAAAGAAGATTTTTCGCGATTAGGGATTAGTGATTATGGATTAGACGGACCTCGGGCGAGGTACCTGCTAATCACTAATCTCTAATTCCTAATTTTTTTTTATCAGATTTACGATGGAATTAAAAAGAGTAGTTGTAACAGGTCTTGGTGCTGTTACACCGGTGGGCAATACCCCTGAAGAAACATGGGAAAGCCTCGTGACCGGCAAGAGCGGCGCTGCACCTATTACGGAATTTGACAGTTCTTTGTTCAAGACACATTTCGCCTGCGAGGTGAAAGGCCTGAACATCAATGATTATCTCGACCGTAAAGAGGCTCGCAAGATGGATCGCTATACCCAGTTGGCCATGATTACGGCCATGCAGGCTGTGAAAGACAGCGGCATGGATCTGGAGAAAGAAGACAAAAACCGCATAGGTGTGATCTTCGGTGTCGGTATTGGCGGTATCAAGACCTTTGAAGACGAGGTGACGTATTATGGCCAGCACAAGGAAGACGGCCCTAAGTTCAACCCGTTCTTCATCCCCAAGATGATTGCCGACATCGCTTCCGGACAGATTTCCATTCAGTTCGGCTTCCACGGACCCAACTATACTACCACTTCCGCTTGTGCCTCTTCGAGCAACGCACTGGCCGATGCTTTCAATCAGATTCGTTTGGGCAAGGCCAATGCCATTGTTGCCGGCGGTGCCGAGGCTGCCATCTGCGCCTGCGGTGTGGGTGGATTCAATGCCATGCATGCTCTGTCTACACGCAATGATGACCCCGAGCATGCTTCTCGTCCCTTCAGTGCCAGTCGCGACGGCTTCGTGATGGGCGAAGGTGCAGGCTGCCTGATTCTCGAAGAACTTGAGCACGCTAAGGCCCGTGGTGCAAAGATCTATGCAGAAATGGTAGGTGAGGGTGCCAGTGCCGATGCCTACCACATCACAGCTTCCCATCCTGAGGGATTGGGTGCCAGACTCGTGATGGAGAATGCACTGAGCGATGCCGGTTTGAAGCCTGAAGACATCGATTACATCAATGTCCACGGTACATCGACTCCTGTCGGTGACATCTCTGAAGCCAAGGCCATCAAGGATGTTTTCGGCGACGCTGCCTACAAACTCAACATCAGCTCAACGAAGTCCATGACGGGCCACTTGCTCGGTGCAGCCGGTGCGGTAGAGGCTATGGTTTGTGTGCTGGCTGTGAAGAATGACATCATTCCTCCCACCATCAACCACGAAGAGGGAGACGAAGACCCCGAAATCGACTACAACCTCAACTTCACTTTCAACAAGGCGCAGAAGCGCGAGGTGCGTGCTGCCCTCAGTAACACGTTCGGCTTCGGTGGCCACAACGCATGTGTAGTATTCAAGAAGTATGTTGGATAACTTTTTAGACCGTATAAAGCTCTTTTTTCGCAAGGATAAAGAGCTTTATACGTCTTTATACGACATCATCGGCTTTTATCCCCGCGACATCCGGCTCTATGAGCAGGCTCTCATGCACAAGAGCGTGATGCGCCGCAACGCCAAGGGGCGACCCGTCAACAACGAGCGATTGGAGTTTCTGGGCGATGCCATTCTCGATGCCATCGTGGGCGATATTGTCTTCAAACATTTTCCGGGCAAGCGCGAAGGGTTCCTGACCAACACCCGCAGCAAGCTCGTGCAGCGTGACACACTCAACAAGCTGGCTCAGGAGATGGGCATTTCGCAGCTCATCCTTTCCAACGGACACAATTCCTCTCACAACAGCTATTTGGGAGGAAATGCGTTTGAGGCCCTCGTAGGCGCACTCTATCTCGACCGGGGGTATGATGCTTGCATGAAATTCATGCAGAAGCGCATCCTCTCGCAGATGATCAACATCGACAAGGTGGCCTACAAGGAAGTGAATTTTAAGAGCAAGCTCATTGAGTGGGGACAGAAAAATCGCGTCAAACTAGATTTCAAGCTGCTTTCGCAAGGGAAAGACAAGGACGGAAATCCCATGTTTGCCTATCAAGCCGTGATAGAAGGTTGCGAAGGTGGTACGGGCAAGGGCTATTCCAAGAAGGAGAGTCAGCAGACAGCTTCGAAGCTCACACTGGAGAAGTTGAAGCGTGAACCGCAATACATCGATGCCGTGTTTGCTGCCAAGGCCGACCGCACGAAGATGGAGGAAGAACCCGTCGAGAATGTTCCGGACACGGAGGAAAAGAACGATTTTATCATTTCCCAATCTGAAGAACCGCGTCAGGAAGAGAAACACGAGAATGTGTTTCGTGAGGAAGTGTTTGAAGATCGTCCCCGCCGACAGCGCCGTTCGCCCATGTATGCCAACAAGGCAGAAGAAGACGAGGAAGAATCAGACGAAAAACGGAAGAAAACCCCGATGGCCGGTGGAAGCGGAGAAGAAGAGTTTGACTTGAGCGACATTTCGGCCAATCCGGAAGAAAAATCGCGTGAGGAGATTATTGCAGCCGCCGAGGCAGCCGCTTTTGGGGAAGAATAGCTCCCTGTTCAAGCTCTCCCAAAACATACTGAAAGCCATTTCCCGTCTTTGCATATAGCGGGAGAGAAGACAATAAACATCAACAGCCGGTGTTCCACAAGGAGCACCGGCTGTTGATGTTTATATAAGAGTCCGACCACATTCGCCGGCCGACACTCTCGATATGGATATTTTCGGTCGGCAAGCGATTGGCCGGCGCGTGCTATTTTGCCACGCCTTGATTGGCCACGGCAGCCATCAACTTCTTGATTTTCTCCGGGTCTCCGAGGAAGTAGTCTTTCGTCAGGCGTAGTTCGTCATCAAACTCAAACACGTAAGGCACAGCCGTTGGCAGATTGAGTTCGGAAATAGCTTCATCGGAAATGTTCTTCAAGTGTTTCACGATTCCCCGCAGGCTGTTTCCGTGAGCCACCACCAGCAGACTGTCTTCCTGTTTCAGTCTCGGGAATATCTCACATTCCCAGTAGGGCATCACCCGTTTGATGGCATCCTTGAGCGACTCCGTGCGTGGCAGTTCAGCGTCGGGTACACAGGCATAGCGCGGATCCCGTTTGGCACTCCGCTCGTCAGTGTCCTTTAAAGGCTCCGGTGCCACATCGTAGCTGCGCCGCCAGATGTGTATCTGCTCGTTGCCATACTTCTCGGCTGTCTCGCTCTTGTTGAGTCCCTGCAGCTGTCCGTAGTGTTTCTCGTTCAGCCGCCATGTCTTTTCTACGGGAATCCAGTCGAGGTCCATGCTGTCGAGCACGCAGTTGAGTGTCTTCACCGCTCGTTTGAGATAGGAAGTATAGGCATGGGTGAACGTGACGCCCGCCTTTTTCAAGTCCTCTCCGGCCTGTGTAGCCTCCGCCATTCCCTGTTCGCTGAGGTCTACATCGGTCCATCCCGTAAACTTGTTTTCAAGATTCCACCGGCTCTGACCGTGGCGCAATAATACGATTCTTTTCATAAAAAATTCTTTTTGTTGTCCGTTTAACTATTCAAGTTGAAGTTTTTTGTCTTTCCTTTTTATCGGCCTATGCTATCGTGATGTCCTTGTCAAGATACACATCCTGAATGGTGTTGAGCAATTCCACACCCTCGTTCATGGGCTTTTGGAAAGCCTTTCGACCGCTGATGAGACCCATTCCGCCGGCCCGTTTGTTGACCACAGCCGTGATGACGGCATCCTTCAGGTCGGAAGCTCCGTGTGACTCTCCGCCTGAGTTAATGAGTCCCACGCGCCCCATGTAGCCATTGGCCACCTGATAGCGACAGAGATCTATGGGATGATCGGTGGTGAGTTCGGTATATACACGGTCGCTGGTGCGCCCGAAGCCGATGGCCTTGAATCCGCCGTTGTTCGATGGCAGTTTCTGTTTCACGATGTCGGCCTTGATGGTAGCGCCGATGTGGTTGGCCTGTCCGGTGAGGTCGGCAGCTGCATGATAGTCGGTGCCGTCTTTCTTGAAGCCGTTGTTGCGCAAGTAGCACCATAGGATGGTGGCCATTCCCAGTTCATGGGCATATTCGAATGCCTGCGCCACTTCCACAATCTGTCTGCGGCTCTCCTCCGAACCGAAATAGATGGTGGCTCCCACGGCCACGGCTCCCATGTTCCAAGCCTCCTTTACGGTGCCGAACATCACTTGGTCGTAGCTGTTGGGATAGGTGAGCAGTTCGTTATGGTTCAGTTTCACGATGAACGGAATCTTGTGGGCATAGCGACGAGCCACCGCCCCCAACACGCCAAAGGTGGAGGCCACGGCATTGCACCCGCCCTCGATGGCCAGTTTGACGATGTTTTCGGGATCGAAATACATGGGATTGGGGGCAAACGATGCACCGGCCGAGTGCTCTATGCCTTGGTCTACGGGGAGAATGGACATATAGCCGGTGTTGGCCAGCCGACCGTGCCCGAACAGGGTTTGCAGACTGTCGAGCGTGCGTACGTTGCGGTCGCTGTCCATCCACACGCGGTCGATGATGTCTGCTCCCGGCTCATAGACCATGCTCTTGTCTATCGTCTTACACTCGTGCGACAAATAGTATTCCGCCTTGTCGCCTAACAAATTAGCAATCTTTTTGTTCATAATTCCAATCATTTTAAGTTCTACGATACGTGTAATTGCAATTATATCACAAAACTACACCAAATTTCTTGATAAAGCAATACCTAAAAGAAAGTATTTTTCGGTATTTAAGACAAAGTAACAGAGTGAACAAAAAATATTCCGTTGCTCTGTCTTTAATTCTCGGACAAAGTAGCATAGCGGACAAAAATTCTTCTGTTACTCTGCCTTTCTTCCCGGGGCGAGAAGGCTGATTTATGGCCGTTTTCTTGGTTATTAGGCATAAAATCAGTATTTTTGTGCCGAATTTTTAAAGGATACAATATGGCATACAATTTATTGAAAGGCAAGCGTGGTATCATTTTCGGAGCATTGAACAACATGTCCATCGCTTGGAAAGTGGCCGAACGCTGTGCCGAGGAAGGTGCTAAAATCGTGTTGAGCAACACGGAAATGGCCCTGCGTATGGGTGAACTCGACGAACTCTCGAAGAAAATCGATGCCCCCATCATCGCTGCCGATGCGACAAACTACGACGATCTGGAGAATGTTTTTGTGAAGGCACAGGAACTCCTTGGCGGTAAGGTGGACTTCGTGCTCCACTCCATCGGCATGAGCCCCAACGTGCGCAAGCACCGCACTTACGACGACCTCGACTATAACTGGCTCAACAAGACGCTGGACATCTCTGCCATCTCTTTCCACAAGATGTTGCAGGCAGCCAAGAAGGTGGATGCCATTGCCGACTACGGTTCGGTGCTGGCTCTGACCTACGTAGCTTCCCACCGCACATTCTTCGGCTACAACGACATGGCCGATGCCAAGAGTCTGCTCGAAAGCATCGCCCGTAGCTTCGGCTACATCTATGGCCGCGAGAAGAACGTGCGCATCAACACCATCTCGCAGTCGCCCACGGCCACCACGGCAGGCAAAGGCATCAAGGACATTGACAACATGATGGACTTCGCCGACAAGATGTCGCCTCTGGGCAACGCCTCGGCCGACGAGTGTGCCGACTATTGCGTGGTGATGTTCAGCGACCTCACGCGCAAGGTGACCATGCAGACACTCTTCCACGACGGCGGGTTCTCCAACATGGGCATGAGCCTGCGGGCGATGAACCAGTACAGCAAGGACCTTGCTCCCTACGAGGATGAGAACGGAAAGGTGATCTACGGATAACCGCCCTCGTGCACATTCCCGGACAGGGAATGCGTACATCATCCGATGACAACAAACTATCCGGCTGCCGATGTACTCTACATCGGCAGCTGTCGTTTCTATTGATTTGCAGCGAAATAGGTGACCAAAGCCCCCTAAGTTAGGGGGTTGGGGGTCTGAACAAGAATAAAGGTGATGGGAGTTAGGTGTTAGTTGATAGGTGTTGGGTGTTAGTTGATAGGTGTTAATGGAAAGTTCAAAGCCTTTGGAGGTGGAGAGACTGAACAAAGGGATTACTGCCATATATAGCATGAAACTTACTAAAATTGAGAAAAAGCCTTACATAGCATTTTTCTGAGCCCATTGGTTCGCATCTTTTTATTCGTCTTATCCGCCCCATCCGGCCCATCAATTTTCTCATTTGGCCCAACCGACTTTGCAAAACGGCCACACTCAGAAGCTCATTCGGCCCGAACGAGAAGCTCAAAGAGGCCCTTTCGCAAGTCAATATCAGGATGGAAAAGCCCCCTTCAGGGGGTTGGGGGTCCGTTAGGGGGATGGGAATCTAAAAAAGGAAGCGCCCCCGCACTTCCCTTGCCACTGCAAAGATACAACACAAAAGGCCGGAATGCAAATCGGCAACGAAAAGAACATACAAAAAACACACACCACCTTTCTCAAAAGCCCCACCAACAACCGCCCCCCTCTCACTTATCCCGCCCCTCACAGCATACCATTTGCACATCCATCCACCAAAACACAGACTTCTCCGCATCTCAAAATGTTAATTTTGCGTTAAATAGATAAAGCAACGCACCACCCGAAAGATATTTACCCTATCTTTACCATCAAAAGAAAGTAACATGCGTTTACCATGAAAAAACTTGCAATCTTTTTATATTATGTAATCTTTTTAGGAAGCCTGCAAGCACAGAGTGTATTTTCATTTGAGCAGATTGGATTGAAAAGTGACAGTCTGCCTAAACAGCTTGTCGAGTATTTTGATCCGGGAGAGCGCGGAACCGACCTCCTGTGGGATTTCTCCGGCCAACTTCGCTCAAATGTTGTCCAACCGGTGGTTTACCATTCCGACTCGTTGGGGCGCATATCTGCCATAGGCAAGGGGCTACTCTGTCGCTACTGCTTAAAAACAGATACTTTATTTTTTATAGAAAGCTCTAAGTTCGAATACGAGCCTAACACTTATAATAAACATTTGACCCATGACAGACAATCCATGGTCAATTCCTATGGCATTGGGGGGGCTAAGAATTAAATCCATCAAGAACTATGAATCGACGACCCACGCCAAATTGCTGAAAAAAAAGGATTTTATTTATAACATTCCGGGCACCGCCCAATCATTCACTGTTGTACAAGAGCATGTCTTACATCAAGCCGATTTCGACAACTCACTTGAGAAACGGGCAAACCGTATCGGACACCAAGACTGTCTATAAAACGATGACGCTTAACAAGAGATTGTGTCTGATTCCTTCCATGATTACGGCAACAAACCATTATAACAACATTGACACATTGGTGCTTTATCATGCCTATACCGGCACCGGCATGCCTTTTTCATACAAAGAACTGGGCAAGCCGACTACCTATTTGCGGTGGGCCGTCAATGACTGTTATTTGATGACGATAGGCGGTTATTACCCTTACGATGTGTCGGATGCCGACTTCTATGATACGGAAAACTATCAGGCGAAGATATCACAGTTTCAAAGAGGAAGTGCCTGCAAGTTCGTCGGGTATGTTTACAATCCCTTGTTTGGGCCGGTAGCTGTCATATTGCCAAACGGAAATATGACATCGTATAAGTATGACCGCTTTGGTAGGCTGACGGAAGTGCATGATTGTGACAACAAACTGCTGAGAGACTACCGATATAACATACGTAAATAGCATGAAAAAGATACTGTTAATGGTGGCTTTGGCCTCATCACTGGAGGTAGAAGCCCAGAGCGACAATCGAAATTATATCTCAGAAAAGATATACCTCGATGAGCAGGGAACCAATAAGATTGCCCATCTGGACTATTATGACGGGCTTGGCAATCTAATTGAAACCATAAGCACCGGTTCCGGTTCGGGAAAATCGATCTATTCGTTCATGACATACGATTCAAAGGAACGTGAAGACAGATCTTACCTGCCTGTCCCGCAAGAACATTCATTGTCATTCATGGAGCCGGAGGAGCTGCAAGCAGCCTCGTCTTCCTTTTATGACAATGACAACACAGCCTACCGGCAGAAACATTACGACGCGATGGATCGTATCATTGCGGAGGATATGCCGGGTCTGCTTTGGAGAAAAAATCATAAAGCAATTGCCTATCGATATTCTACAAACACGGTGGCCGATAAAGTTCTTCACTATGACGCGCCACTCGGTAGCATGTCTTTAGCTCTCCCTAAAGCCACCCGTTTTGCCTGTTATCCGGAAGCAACTTTAACTAAAGTTGTCTGTTCCGATGCGGATGACAAAACGGTAACATGTTTTGAAGACATTCATGGAAACATCATTCTTGAGCGCAGGGACATGGGCGACACCTATTTTGTCTATAATGATTTGGGGCAACTACGCTTTGTGCTCACTCCCAAATACCAAACTTCGGAAAACAAGGAGTTATTTGCCTACGAATACAGATACGATTGGAGAGGCCGGCTTGTCAAGAAAATCCTGCCTGGATGTGGATATATGCAATATTGGTATGATAGGGATGGCCGGGTAATGTTCTTCCAAGATGAAAATTTGAGAACCAAGGGAAAATACCGATATTGGCTTTACGATCTTGACGGCCGAAACGTGATACAAGGCCTGTGTGATGACTGCAAGCGTGACGACAGCATGTTGCCGATTATGTCCACTGACTTTGGGAAACCCGGATTGCTTGGCACAGGCTATGAACTCAGGTTAGAAGGCCTATTTAAAAATCCAACCATAGAGCAGGTTGTCTATTATGATGATTATAGATTTCTCAACGGCAGCATGAAAGACAAGTTCGCCGGAATGGAAGTCGGAGGCTCCAATGCCAAGGGATTTATAACCGGTGTCATATCGAGAGCCTCTAATGGGGAATTTCTGTATGAAACCCGAGCCTACGACCTAAAAGGCTATATCATTGAGACAAAAACGAAAGAGCTCAAAGACCGACTGATTCATACGCGCAACATCTATACGTTTACCAACAATCTGAAAGAGTCATCGTCTGAAGTAAATGTCGGGTATGGACAACCATTTCTTGCCACTACCACTTATACCTTTAACAAGCATAACGATAAACCGGAAACATGTATAACAACCGTCTCACATAGCGAAGAACAACAGATGTCCTCCATCAGCTATACCTATGATGATTTTGGACAGCTCAAATCTGTAAGCCGTCCGTTCGGAAGCGGGCAAAGTGGAAATGTCAACTACAAATACGACCTGCACGGATGGGTGAAACAGATAACCACCAATAGTTTTAAAGAAAGCATGTTTTATGCCGACGGCCCCGGCACCCCATGCTACAACGGCAATATCAGCAGCCTCACATGGGAAAATGCAGGATATAAGCAAAAGCGTGGGTACAAGTTTACCTACGACAACCTCAACCGCATGACCAATGCCGTCTATGGAGAGCGTGATGACCTCAGCGACAAGGCAGGCCACTACAATGAGACGCTCGAATATGACACAAACGGCAATATCATGCGCTTGCAACGCAGAGGGCTGAAACAAGACGGACAACACGGCAATATTGACGATCTGCATCTTTCATACAAAGGCAACCAGCCAATGGCGATCAAAGAGGATGCAGAGCCGATATTATATGAAGGGGCATTCGGCTTGAACGAAAAAGGGGAACATCGGCTCGCCTACAATGGCGATGGAGCCCTGCAATCGGACGAAACGCGCGGCATCGCCATGATTGAATACGATGCCGGCAACAATCCGCAACGAATCCAGTTCACCAACGGCAATGTGACAAAATATGTCTACACGCCCAACGGACGGAAGCTGCGCACCATACACCATACGGCCATGCCCAACATCAAAGTGGAGGTCGGACAAGTCCACCCGCTCACAGCCGGCGAAATCCTTAGCTCTGACTCCATTGACTATATGATGGGCGGAAAACTCATCACCAAAAATGGCAGGATAGACAAATACCTATTTGAGGGCGGCTATTGTCGAGCTACCGGAACCCGAAACAAAATTATGCCTCCCCCATTTTTTAGGAATAACAGTGGAGAGGGAGTTTCTTCTGATTCTGCTATTTCAGCCAAATGGAAAGAATTAAGAAAATGGTGGGAGATTAACAAGGAAGCTAAACGAAAGAAAGACTTTTTCTGGTTCTATTATTACAACAAAGACCATTTGGGCAACATCCGCGAGGTAGTTAGCGAGCGGGGAACTGTGATACAGACCACTAACTACTATCCATTCGGTACTCCCTATTGTGATGCCGTGTCTTCCAAGAGCCCCAGTATGCAACCTTATAAGTATAACGGCAAAGAACTTGACCTGATGTACGGCCTGGACACCTACGACTATGGGGCACGCCAATACAACCCCGTCGTGCCTGTATGGGACAGAGTGGATCCGCTCTGCGAGAAATACTATAACACCAGCCCGTATGCCTATTGTGGGAATAATCCGGTAAACAGGGTTGACCCTGACGGAAGAGATGACTATTTTAACCAATATGGCAACTTCATGTATTCTGTAGGCTCCAGACCTAACATATATGTCAAGCAAGGTACAGACTTCGTTTTATTTCAAAATATAAAACTTCACTCTGCATCCAGCATGCAGATGGCTGCAAACCTTATAGGGCACTATGCTAAAGCCGTCGGTATAAAATATAATATGAATGGAGGAACTGGGACTGTAGGGATAAGTACGCTACATTCAACTGATACTTCCGGAAGAGTGTTAGCCGGAACCAAAGGTGGCAATATTTTTATGAAACTCATTAATGAACACTTAGATCCTACCATGTATAACATCTATGCATTAAAAAGTACATTGAGGCATGAATATGAACATAAAAAAGATCAAGATGGTAACAAACCTCCTGCTAATGCCCTACGTCATGCTGAAATAATTCTCCAACAGCTGAGGGATCCGGATTTCGGGAAAACTGGTCAGGATTTTCAAGATGGATTAAAAGAGACACTGAAAGAGTATATGAGGAATGCACGACGACAGGTCTTTCAAAATGGCAGCCAACAAGAAATACAAAAATATCGTGATTTGCTGCGATCTATAAACTCATATCATGATTTTTAAATTACCAAAATCTATTAACATTGCTTCACATTATCAATCTGCACTTTTTGAATATAAGAAAAATGAGAAAATTGGGCTTCTTTTTTATTTTAAGCTATATTCTATTTTGCTTTATCGCATGCAAGGACAACGTAAAGAAAATGATAGATAATGGCGATTTTAAGTATTGGAAACTGGACAGTAGAAATTATCGTTATTATTATTATTTTGGTTCTGATGGAAAATGGAACATATTTGAAATTATAGACTCCTTTCAAGAATACAAAGGAGGAGGTGACATACTCCTAACCAAGTATTGGTATTTGAAAAATGACAGCGTAATCAATGTAGATGGAGGAGATCACAAGATTGTGAAATTGACACATAATAAATTGGTTTGGGAAAATGTACATGATTCAGACTCCTTTACCGCTGCCACCCAAAAAGAAATACCTCGAAGATTTTGGAAACGACAATGAACCTGTTTGTCGGAGTTCATTTATTGAGAAAGCTAATGGATGAGCAGAATATTAGATGAAAGTGAGATGAAAAAGGCAAAAGCCGTAAAAGTGCTTGGCGTAACTCCGGCCGACTGTCTCCATTAAGCTATTGTGATGAAAATAAATAACAACTTTTCAAACCTCTAAACACAATGAAAAAAATCAGATGGATTCTACTATTCTTGGCCGCAGCAGCATGCTTTTTCTATTATGACGTGAAGCGGTATTATGTGGGGCGGAGTTTTTTGACTACAACCTCCTGCCGATGAACGCCAACACCCTTGCCGCCCGTTGGGGGCTGAAATACAAACGATACTTCTATTTCGTATTTAATGATTATGCGGGAAGACTTTTGGGCTATGATGTCCGGGTATACAAAAAGTCTGACGTTCAGAGACATGGATATGACGCTACTGATTATTTCGTTGTGGGCGACATCGTGGGCTATTACTATGATGACCGTCGGCTCATCATCGTATGCCTGGACGGGAAAGACAGCGTGAGGTGGGCCAGGCCCTATTTCTACAAAGACGATATTTGGTTTTTAGAAATCGACAAGCCGGACAAAGCGGAATTGTCCAAACTGAAGTATGTTGACACGAGCGATGTTTAGAGGTATATATCCTTTGAAGCTCCTGTTTTTTATAAGAAAACATGTTCATTCTCACCTGCCCAATATAAGCAGGTGCAGGGGATATTAAAAATTCCACACTGGTATGAAAATCAAGTTCGACGGAATAATGGCAATATCATACATTTGCAACGCAGGGGGCTGAAACAAGACGGGCAACACGGAAATATTGGCAATCTGTATCTTTCATACAATGGTAACCAACCAATGGTGCTCAAAAAAGATGCAGAGCCAATATTATAGGAAGGGGCGTTCGGCCTGAACGAAAAAGGGGAACGCGTGCCGCACTTTTCTTTAATCAATATAATCATTCATGGATATAACAAGGGATGAATTGATTAAAATGAATCCTTTACTTAAAGGCCAATTTTACAAAATGCAAAAAGAATATGAGCAAAACTATTAAAATAATCATTCTTGCATGGGGCATTTTGGTTGTCTCTGCTTGTCAACGGCAAAATAAGCGTATAGGGTATTTCCCCTCCGTTGGCATAAAAGCTCTTAGTGTAGATTATGAGGGAGATACTATTATGGTCTTAAAAAAGTTTTATGGAAATAATAATCCTGAGAAAATAGCAACATTCATTAAAGGCTATGGAGGATATTATTCAGATGATTTCGGACAACATTGCTTAATGATGTCGTGCATAAAAGAGCTGGATACGACTTACACTATCCCTAATAGCCTTACCAGATATTACAAGGTTGTCATCAAGAAAGAAAGTGACTCGCTGTACTCCACCTCCATCTATCAAACCATCATCAACACATACCTTCAACTACGATTGTTTTACAACGGAAGCTATGTAATACAGTCAATTCAATATAGGGACAAAGCCATCAAATACACACCTGAGAATGCAATTAAAGACGAGAAGGATAGCGGTCTCGACGGGTAAAATTGATAGAGACAGTTTGGCTTCTCCCAATCTGACAAAAAAGCAAACTAATAAAAAAGTAAAAGGTCATGAAGAATAAAATACGAAATTGGCTTTTGAGTTTTCCTCTATTAGTTTTGGCCGGATGCCAAAAGCATCAGTCACAAACTGCTGTGTTTATTCCTTTAAGTGGTGTAAAAGCTTACTACATAGAAAACAGAAATGATACGATTGATATTTTTCAAGTCTCTCATCAAAACGGCGTTTATCATCTTGCTTGGAAGATTTATAAAGAGAAAAGAGCATATTACATCACCCTTTTGGGCAAGAAAGAGCTATTCATGTCTGCTTCCATACCTGCTGATTCTCTATATACCACCATTTCTGAAAAGCCTTTTTATAAAATTGATATCAGGAAGGTGGAACATAATTTATATTCATCCACAATTTACATGGCGGATAGCATATATGGATTGTATATAGGGTTACACTTAGTTTATAACAAAAAATATGAAGTACAATACGTAGAAAATTGGCCCTCTTATGTGACATATACCAAAGAGTAGGGGCTGATGGGGGTATATTAACGCAAGAAAAGAACCGCATGCACGGTCTTTACTGGTATGACTATCGCCACCGCAAAGATAGCTGAAAAACGGCGAGGAGACCAAAATGACTTCCACTGTGCCCCTGTACGGATTGGACGAGTCCCCTCAAATCCCCAAGTTAGAAAAACATCCATTACGTTATAAAATCCTCTAAAAGGCATGATGTTCTCGCGTTTTATTGCTATCTTTGCCACGTCAGATAAATTGTCTGTCTTTCATTTGCAGCATTAGGATAGGGGAAAAATCTGACATGCTTAAACGCTTGTAGAACTTTGTTTCTCAAACACCTGAACTTGTTACACGAAGAAGTGCTGCGGAATTAAGGAGAATTATTAATCCTTTATCATGAGAAAGCTATATCTACCATTACTTATTGGTATTCCTATGGTATTGATGAGTTGCCGTAATGAAACGGTTGTCAAAGAAGAATTGAAAACATTTGATTCCTTAGTAATCAGAGGCAATCTCTATGGAAACGTTAAGGGGATGAAAATTACAAGTCATAGAACCAATATTATAATTGGTGACACTATCTTGTGCATTATTCGCAATAGAAAAAAAATCGGAGAGAAGTATCAAATGATAACTAAGAATTGCAAATATTCTCCTTTTTTTAAAGTGGCTTCGAAGTATAAACTGTCATTTTATGAAGGGAATAAATGCCAGCAATTTAATCTTAACCAAGAGTTTATCAATTATGAAGGTACATTCTATAAATGTAAGTATAATATGGAAAAGGAAATTGATGCAATGATAGAAGCAGAAAATGGAAAACTTCAAAAATAACAAGAGGAAAAACTCTGCAAAGACAGTGAATTGTTATGATGTTCACATTTCTGTACCCCTACCGCTCTAGGAGCCCCTTGCTCCACGAACCGCGCGGCATCGTCATGATAGAATACGATGGTGCCAATAATCCGCGACGAATCCAGCCTACCGACGGCAATGTGACCGAATAGGTCTACACACCCAGCGGAGAGAAACTGCGCGTCATACACTACACTGACATGCCCGCCGGCGAGATGAAAACAAGACCATTTCCATCCGTTAATTCGTGATGACACGCTTTACACAAGCTCCACAGTCTTACATGATGGGGAAAGCAGACAGCAAGAAACGGGAAAATAAATATTCTGTCATGAAAAAACTATTTTTACTATTATTTCTCTTTCTGGCTTTACATTCATGCACCTTGGAACATAAAAGGGGCAAAGGGGAGCATGTAGATGCCCCGCATGTAGAATCGAAAGACTCCGACACCAAACCGAAAGCTGAAAAAGAGCGGATATTTTATCAAGTAAAGAACATCCCACCCAAATCTGAATTTAAGAAATACAATTATTTCGACGAATTCACCATGAGGGGACGGAACAACAAGATTTTTACACAAAAGGCCTACGTGTGTAAAAAGGGGAAGCATATATTTGTGTACATGTCGGACAATCCCGACAGCATCATAACCTATACCCGCTATAAGGATTTCTGGACTAACACGATAGTCCGGGAATGGGATACCAAGGAAGATTGCTTGATAAAAGACGGTATAGACCTACCGGCCCGATGCTATGACAGATTGATAAAAGGCGGAAAAATATATGAATTGAGAACTGCATATATCGAATCGATAGTATTCAAAAGACTATATGTTAAAACTAGAAACAAATGCGAGATATATGAACTGTTTTCATCTGACATAGAACATGAAAGCCAGCCGTATGATGATATTCTAAAACTGTATGCTCTGTTGAAAAACCAAAAGGAACAGTTGCTAAAAACACGAGTTTACGAACAAAAACGCCATCTAAGTATATATATAAAAAAACTCCAAGACAAGCGTGCCTATTATAAAGAATTGAAAGAGGGATATGTTTTATATCCTCTACGAGGCGTGGAGGACGATCTGTCTTCACAGCCAGGATTGGACAACTTTGTAGGTGAAGATGTTGCGGAAGAACTATTGCTAATACCGAGTAAAAAGCCATGAAAATGGAACGTATCAATAAAGTAAAGTTCTGAAGTTTCGCAAGTGAAGGATTACATGCATATACTAATGTAATTTTGGAATAAATCCAACGGAAGATTTCAAACAACACATCATTAAATTCTATGAACATTATAAATAAAAGTTTAGTGCAACAGATGATTATTCTATGTCATTTATCATTGTTAATGCTATGCTTGGCTTTTCTTAATTGCACAGGGAAACAATCACAGTCATATTCATGCGACATCACGGTCGAGAAGATAAAAATAAGCGAGTGTGACACTTGTTATTATGTGTACGTGTTAGCAACCATTGGTGAGCCAAATGCTGACAGTGTGTATCTTCCACCTTATGTCGGGGAACATGGGGACAGATTAGATTGTCTGCTTTCATATATAAAAATGAAAATTCATAAGAAGGAAATCAATTTCAACAAGACACTTGGATTCGGCTTTATCCAAAAACAGGACAAAAGGAAAAAGTTACTGCTTCTATGACAACAGGTAAGCAAAAATTATCTCCCCGTGGATAGCTTCAAAAAAGATTTTCCAAAGGCAACTCTCTCTTATGATTTGGAAAAAGACTCTAACAAGTTTTATAAGAATCGAATTCTGTTTTACAGAAAGTATGGTGGCTTTGAAAGAAACGAGCGTGAAGTTATTTCACGTTACCGGCTGCCTGCTGACAGCAGTACTTTCAACTTTGTTGATATCACTCACTTCAAACGCACTGCAAAATCTCGGAACCTGATAGTCATGATGCGCAATATCGACCCGTGGTGGGACTATACATATTCTTGCGCCACGGAAGAAGAGTCAATGCCCTTTTATTAAGAACATAACTGTCACTTTTCCTTTCATGCTGTCATATTTTCTTTCATCTGTAATACCTTGACAATCATCCTCTTGTGGAGAAAATGACAGCATGACAGGAAAAACAGAAAAACAAATTTCGTGTATCCTCAACGAATCCTGCAACTGTTTTTGCTAAAGTTGAAAGACAAGGTGAGGTTACCGGACAGCAATCATTTGAATTACCAAGTAGATTTTATACAAACATAGAAGATTTGTATAAAGAGTAGCGGAAGACGGAGGAGTAAAAAGACAACAGCTTATAATGGAATTTGCTGATAGAAGTTCGTCCTTTCAAGGCGTTTTCTATCAGCAAATTCGGCTAACACTCGCGATGCAACGCGCATCGCTGCTTCTATCTCCCCAACCAAACTTCGGGATTAAGCTTGGCCGTCTCCTTACGGAGTTGGAATTGCAGGATGTTGTCGTTGCCCACAGTGCCCAGTCCTTGACGGGTACTCACTTTCTGGCCTCTATGCACACTGACGGATTTCAGGTTGGCATAAACGGAGATGTAGACACCATGCCGCACCATCACCACCCAAGAGCCTCCGAAACCTAACACGGCACTCACCTCACCGTCGTAGATGGCTCGGGCACTTGCCCCGGCACTGCCGAGAATGTTGATGCCCTTATTGTCGAGTGTGACACCGGGCAGTCCCTCCACCGAATGTTGGCCGAAATGGCTCACTACACGATAGCTTCCCGTGATGGGCATGGGCAATCGGCCACGATTGGCCTCAAAGCCGTTGTTCATCATACGGTCTACCGTGGTCAGCGTGGCAGCCTCATGGGCTTCTTCCCTGGCCTCGGCAATGGCAGCCTCATTGCGTATCTTCTCCGCTTCCGCTTTGCGCTCAGTGGCCACACGGGCGGCTTCGGCTTCGCGGGCGGCCTGTTCGGCTCTTGCCCGCCTTTCGGCAGCACTGCGAGCCGCAGCTTCCGCAGCCTCCCGTTTGCGCGCCTCGGCAGCGGCAGCCTGCGCTTTGCGGGCCTCTTCAGCAGCCTTGGCCGCAGCCTCGGCCTCGGCCTTCAATCGGGCTTCGCGCTCTTTGGCCTCTTGGATGCGACGGGCATTTTCTCTTGCAGCAGCTTCGGCCGCGGCCTTGCGGCGTGCCAACTCTTCGGCACGCTTCTTGGCAGCAGCCTCAGCAGCAGCCTTGCGACGGGCCTCAGCAGCGGCACGCGCACGTGCCTTGGCTACCTCTTCGGCAATGAGCCGGTCGATCTGTGCATTGAGTGCAGCGTCTTTCTGGCGTTGCTGGGCTATGATGCTCTGAATGGTGCGCTGTTGTTTCTGCAAGCCCTGTACCACATTCTGCTGCTCGGCCTTCTTGTTTTCAAGGTTCGACTTCTCTTGTCTACCTTTATATAATAAAGAGTTCTTGGCACCCTTCACCCGTTTCAGTTCTTCGTGCTTGCCAGTCACCTGCGACTGCTTGGCCTTCACCAGTTCGCCTTGTGCCTTCTGATAGCCGGCATACTGGCGAATGAAACGCATCCGGCGATACATCTGGGCGAAATTGTCGGCACTGAACACAAACATCAACCTTTCCTGCACCGAATGGTGGCGCGACATGTAGCGCAGCGAACGGATATATTTGGCCTTGCGGTCTTCGAGTTGCTGCTCGAGGGTTTGGAGCTGGCTTTTCAAAATGCCGATATTCCCATTGATGTGTACGATGTCCCGCTGTATGCCCTCAATGCTCTTCTGACTTTGGTCTATCTCAGAATTGATGACAAGCAAGTCCTGCAACCGCTTCTTCACATCCTCTTGGTTGGCCCTGAGTGCTTGCTCCTGTTCCTTGATTTTCTTCTGGATGGCAGCCCGTTGCCCTTCCAGTCCACGGATGGAAGAATTGGAATAGCGAGGACGATTGCGGGTGGTGGAGGCCTGCTGCTTGGAGGCGGGAGTCGATTGCCGGTTGCCGGAAGTCTTCGTTCTGGCGGTTGCAGCCCGTTGAGGCTTAGCCTCCGTACCTTTACGCTTACCGGAAGCTGGAGTGGAAGTCTTTTTGCGAACAGGAGTCTGTGTCGTTCGTGCTTTCTCCCTATGCTTGGAATTCTTTTTCTGCGCAAAGGGAGTAAGGACGAATGAGAGAACGAGGAGCGTGGTGAGTAGTCTTTTCATTTACATTTTCATCAATTTACCCAATACGTCTTTCGGGGCCACTTTCTTGTATTTTGCCGACACTTGTGTCTGTGCCTCCCAATTGGCATCGGTTGTCACTTCGTCCATTTCGAGGGTGACGGTGGCCTGTTTGTTTTCCCGGGTGGCCGTGGTGGCCAAACGGAACTGCTGATAGGCGGGGAACATCTTGACGCCCACGCTCTTGAAGTTGCCATAGTCCCAATCGAGTGTAGACCTGCCATACTGCGAACTGTCATACGTGATATGGGCCTTCTCTATCCGACCGGACACACGGTTGGCATCCCATCTGTAAAGCATCTTGCCGTTATGGTAGTTCACGGGCAATGTCTGCGCCATGGAAGTCAGATCCACCTCAAACTTTTTCAGGTCTGACTCGGCCACCTTCTGATTACCCGGCAACAGCAGCTGGTTCCAGAAAAGTGCTTGGAGGGAATAGAACGTGATGCCCTGCTGTTGCAGGAAATCCACCTCCGAGTAGCCGGCCTTGATGTATTCCTTGTGCAAACGGTCTATCACAAGCACATAGTCGGGCGTGAACTCAAGCCGTCCCACCTCCGTACCCAGTAAAGGGATGAAAAGTTGAATGCGAATCACCTCATCCTTGCGCATGTGAAGGGAGCCCGGCACCGTGACATCCTTGTCACCAGCCTGCAGACTGAACGACATGCTTCCAACAATGTTCTTGGCATAAATCTGGTTGTCGGAAACTTTTTGTACGAAAGACAAAGCGGTGGTAACAGGCTGTTGGGAAATCACGGCCGACGATTGGGACAGGTTACCCCCGTCTTTCACCACAGCCTTTTTGCCGGCACACGAAGCCAGCCCTATCAGCGCACAGAGTGCAACGGTCTTTATGATTGTTCTTTTCATTCTTTGATATATTTCTTTTGTTTAATTTTCTTAGGCAGCACGGCACTTTTACTTCCGGCCTTCAACGCCTTTTCCCAATATTCGAGTGCTTGAGGCATGTCGCCCCGCATGGCACTGATGTCACCTGCATGTTCGTAGTAGACATCGGAGACATCGGTGGAGTCGAGGTTCTGGAAGGCCTGATCGATATAGATTTTCGCCTCCTCATAACGGCCCTCCATGAAGAGAATCCAAGCGTAGGTGTCAAGATAGGTCGCATTTTTAGGTTCGGCCTTGATAGTCTTATAGCTCATCTGCTCGGCTTTCGGGAGTTCCTGATTGCGCACACTCAGATAGTAGGCATAGTTGTTGAGGCAAGCTATGTTGTCGCTCTTCCACTGGAGGCAACTGTCGTAGGCAGCGAAAGCCTCCTCAGTACGTCCCTTTTGATTAAGAATGTCGCCCATCAACGCATAGAAATCAGACACAAACTCCGGATTGCTGTTGCTCTTGATTTGCGAAACACCCCTGCGAAAAGCGTCAAGTGCAGCATCGGTCTGCTCTTTCTGGTAATAGGCCATACCCATAAAGTAATAGAATGCCATTTCGTCGGGATTGTATTGCTGGGCCGGCCGGCACATCGCGATAACCCCATCATAGTTTTTCTTGGCCCAAAGTGCCTGTATCAACTGCAAACGGGCACCGGCATTGTCGGGAGCTATATCAAGCACATGCCGGAAAGCCTGCATAACAGAATCCTCGGGCATCTTCTTGAGTGACATGTAGGCGGCTTTCAGCTCTGCCATGTCGGCATTGGACTGCGGCAAAGCCAAAACGCGGTTGAACACGGCCAGCACCTCGGTGGAATCGCCCCCGGAGGTCTCGTTCTTGTGAATGAGTTGCCGCATGAGCGTGGTCTTAGTGGCCATTTCGGTCTTGGGATTGAGGAGCATACGGTCAAGCAACCGGTCGGCAAGCCCCTCCTGCCCGATGGCATTGTAATAGTCGTAGAGTGACGACTGGGCGTAGGCATTTTCCGGTTCTTCCTTCAACACTCCCATAAAGTATTTATAAGCCTCCTTCTGCCTTTCGTTCTGCATGAGCCAGTTGCCGAGCATCACCTGATAGTTCAAGTCGAGCGGATGATTGTCCACAAGCGACTTGAGTGCACGGTAGGCTGCTTTCTTGTCGCCTGCCATGTCATACACTTGCATCTTGGCCAGCGTGAGCTGTTCGCTCTCCCCCTGGGCCGTTTCCAAGCGGTTGAGCGTCTCTATCACCTTCGCAGGCTGCTTCTGTTGCTGGTAGAGTTGGCTGAGCAACTGCAAGACTTCTGTGTTGTCGTGGTTGTGGGCATAAAGATTTTCGTAGGCCTCTATCGCTTTGGGATAGTTGCCGGATCCAATGTAGTGTTGTGCTACACGCTCCATGTAGGCGGTGTTGTCGGGATTCAACTCGGCGGCCTTGAGCAGATAGGCCAACGCCGTGGAATCGTTTTTCATCGAAGAATAGTACATGGCCAGATAATAATACACTTCCGCAGCCTTCGGATCAATGTTCCGGGCATGCTGAAAGAGATCGAAGGCAGCGTCATGCCGGCCCGCACTCAACTGCCGTGCCGCTTCCAAAAAGAAGTAGTCAAACCGCCTACGAGCATCAACCGACAAACTGTCTTGCTCTGTCTTTACAGGCACAACGCCTCTCTTATGCCGCCCCGAAGAAGGCAATGCCAAGGTCAAAATCGGCACTACTAACAAGCACACGATAACGATATATTGCACCTTTATCTTCAACACGATGTTTTTCCTTTCTGTTCCCATTTTTCATTTCATGCCCGTATGCCCGTAGCCTCCGGCTCCGCGCTCGGTCTCATCGAGTCCATCAACTGCGATGAGTTCACCCTGTTCGTGACGAGCTATAACCATTTGGGCAATACGCTCACCGTCGTTAACCACAAATTCGTCAGTGGAGAAATTCACGAGCAGCACCATCACTTCCCCACGATAGTCGGCATCCACCGTGCCCGGCGTGTTGAGCACAGTGACACCATGCTTCAAGGCCAAGCCGCTGCGCGGACGCACTTGGCCCTCATAACCTGCCGGAAGGGCAATGTACAGCCCCGTCGGGATGAGCCGCCGCTCCATCGGGCGAAGCGTTACGGGAGCCGAGAGGTTGGCCCTCAAATCCATACCGGCACTCTGCGCCGTGGCATAAGTAGGCAAGGGATGATGGCCTTTATTGACTACCTTTATCTGAATCATGACAGTTGGCTTTCTATTATAAATAATGTGCAAAAATAATCATTTCCAATCACATAAGTGAATATTTCATTGGAAAAAGGGCTGTTTTTAGCCAATTTTAATTACTTTTGCCCTATGAAATGGCAACAACTGATATCCAACATGCGTCTCGGACAGGAGCACCGCCACCCGTTGAGACACGACGACCGCTCTGAATTCAAGCGCGACTACGACCGTCTCATCTTCTCCGCGCCGTTCCGCAGACTCCAAAACAAGACCCAAGTGTTCCCGCTTCCGGGCTCCATCTTCGTACACAACAGGCTCACCCATAGCTTGGAGGTGGCCAGTGTGGGCATGTCGCTCGGTACCGACGTGGCCCGAAAACTCAAGACACTCCACCCCGAACTCACGGGAACGCTCTTCGAAGAGATTGGCACCATCGTGTCGGCAGCTTGTCTGGCCCACGACTTGGGAAATCCACCATTTGGGCACTCCGGCGAAAAGGCCATACAGACGTTCTTCACCGAGGGCGAGGGCAACTGTCTGCACCAACAGCTGAGTCCGGAGTTCTGGGATGATCTCACCCACTTCGAGGGCAACGCCAACGCATTCCGCCTGCTCACCCACCGCTTTAAGGGCCGTCGTGAGGGTGGATTCGTCATGACCTACTCCATGTTGGCCAGTATCGTGAAATATCCGTTCGCCAGCAGTTTGGCCGGCAGTCACGGAAAATTCGGCTTCTTCGTATCGGAGACAGAGAGCTACCAAAAGATTGCCAACGAACTGGGCATCACCCGTAAATCGGGGAAGGGCGAACCGCTCTGCTATGCCCGCCATCCGCTGGTGTATCTTGTGGAAGCTGCCGACGACATCTGCTACGAAATCATGGACATCGAGGATGCCCACAAGCTCAAAATCCTGTCGTTTGAAGAAACGAAAGAACTGCTTTTGGGATTTTTCGACGACGGGGAGAAGGACGAGATATGCCGGCGCATGGAAGAAGAACATGTGACCGACCTCAACGAGCGGGTGGTCTATATGCGGGCTTGTGCCATTGGCAAACTTGAACATGACTGCGTGGATGTTTTCGTGGCACACGAGCAGGATATCCTTGACGGCACCTTCGAGAAGAGTCTGATAAAGCATCTGCCCCAACGGGAGCTTGATGCATATAAACGCTGCGCGGAAATTTCTCGGCAAAAGATTTATCTCAGCAAACCCGTCCTTGACATCGAACTGTCGGGTTACAAAATCATGGAAACGCTGATGAGTGTCTTTATCGAAGCTGCCGTAAACCCCGAACGATTCCACAGCCAACAGCTCATACGGCGCGTAAGCAGCCAGTACGACATTTCCGGAGACCAACTGGAAACGCGCATTATGGCTGTCATCGACTACATCAGCGGCATGACCGACATCTACGCGCTTGACATCTATCAGAAAATCAACGGCATCAGTCTGCCGATCGTATAAACCACCCTCCCTATCACACTTCGCCGCCCGGCTTGTCTCGCTGAGACAAGCCGGGCGGCGTTTTCATTTTCCAACCTTTATCGGCTGATATGGATCCGCAAACCCATGTTGAGGCTGAAGTTGGCAGGGCGTTCCTTGTAGATATTCTCCACACCGCTCCCGTTATTAAAGTGGTAGCTTACGCCGGGTTCTACGTAGGCACCGATCTCTCCACCTATCCTGTATTCCGCTCCGACAGCCGCCCTGACAGAAAATTGCGGCCTCCCCTCTTTCACGCTACCAGTGGAGACTCCGGCATCATTATCGCCTTTTGCACTTCTGCCAAGTTCCCCTTTGACCAGCTTTTCCACTTCTCCTCCTGCAACTGCATAGAGATTAAGCCCTTTGGTTTTCAACACACTGTAGCTCACGGCAACGGGCACGCCCACATAGTGCAGCCGCTGTTCGGCCACGCTCGCTTCTGCCTCCTTGACATAGGAAAACTTAGAAGAAAGATAGCTATAAGTCACTCCTGCTTGAACGCCCCACCGCCCATCGATGCTGTATCTTACCGATACTCCAAACTTGACCGGCTGACGATGTTTGGTCTCAGTTCTCACCTCGTCGGAACCCGTAATATCCTTCCGCGTATTGCCCCCAGAAAACTCTCTGTCGTAGTCGCCTATCGGTTCTGCCGATGCCAACAAGATGCCTTGGGCACCATTGGAAGTCCCTACAGAGCCACCATAAGCAGTGCTGACACAAAACCTCGAACCTCCGGTTTCTCCTCCGAATCTTCTCCGGTTTTCTTCCGGCTCCGCCCATTCGCGGGGCTTTCTCGTATCCGTTCCGGGCTTCGTCGCGCTGTTGGTTTTCGGAGTAGCACTGTCATTTCCCCGTTTTCCGCCTTCAGTTTCCGCCCGTCCATCCGGAGAGACGGCCACCTGTGTTCCCTCACCAGCATTAGGACCCGCGACGGCAACTCTCTTTTCCGACCTTTCCGGTTCACCTTTGCGGGCTACAAACGAGGCAAGAAGCCTGCCCGAAGACACCACCGGGAGTTGCAAAGTGTGGTCTTCCGTCTGCCCACTCTTAAAGGAATGACCGGCAGACTCCGCCCCACCACTTTCACTCGGCTGCCTTGCAAGCTGATGGGTGTCGGGCTGTTGTTGCTCCAACAGCTGCCACAAGCACACTCCACAGACCAGAACGGCAGCCACCGATGCGGCCCGCCGGCCCCACATCGGAATCGTCTTTGCCTTTTGCCGTTGCGCGGACAGGGGGGCAATGCCCCGGCGCTTCATCTCCGCCTTCACATCGTCAAGAAGGCCTTCCGGTGCCTTTGCCCCGCCCCCATCCAGTATCCGGGCGCGCAACTTGTCGAGCCATGGTTCTTTCATCGCCGTTCCTCCCATATTTGTTGTTCTTTTATCATTTTGGCAAGCATGTTTTTAGCCTTGTGAAATTGTGATGCCGAGGTGTCGGCCTTAATATTGAGGAGCTGTGCTATCTCCTTATGGCTTTTCCCTTCAATCGCAAACAGATTGAACACAGCCCTGTAGCCCGGTGGCAATCTAAGTATCAGCTCTGTTATCTGCGAGACAGACAGGCCGTCCACTTCAGGCTCCTCCTCATGCAAAGCGGGCGGTTCAACCTCCCAATCCACCCACATTGAGGCCTCATTGTTTCTCAGAAAATGGAGTGCCTCGTTGATGGCGACCCTCGTCACCCACGCTTTCAGCGAACCTTTGCCTCTATACTCAAACGTGGCAATCTTCGTGAAAATCTTGATGAAACACTCCTGCAAGACATCATGCAAATCTTCTTTGTTCTGGACATACCTTGAGCATACTCCTGCCAGATAATCAGCATATTCGCTGTAGAGTTCATCCATTGCACGAGCGTCACCCTTGCCAAAAAGACTGATCAACCGTTGCTCTCTGTTGTCTCCAAACAAATTCATCTATACCGCTGCCCGCTATTCACCGCATCATTTTCGTGTGCGATACTTGAACTTTACACTCTTCTCTCCGCTGAAAGACCGCCATTTCAGGGTCAGGTAGACCTCCTTGCCTCCCGTGTCGGGCAAGTCACTCAAGCGGAAAGCGATAAGGCCATCCTGCACTCTGTTTTTGAAATCGCCCGCAGCGTTGTGGTACAGCCTCACCTCGTATGGCTTGTCGGTCTTGACCAGATTGACAATGTGCGTCCTCATGCCGCCGAAATAGGTTCTGAAGCGCAGCGTCAGATAGCCGTCTTCCACGACCGTTGTCCAATCTCTCACAATTTCGACAGGATCGGTGCCGTAGGTGGCATCGTTTTTGTCGCCAAGATTCGGAGCCATAGTCTTCGTCCGGATAGAGTCTATCCAGTTGACATAGGCACTCTTGGAGTAATGCCCCGACTGCCCCTCACCTATCTTGAAATTGGCCAGGGCCCTCACCTCCTTATCGCCGTAGGGCGAGGTCTTCATGTTGGTGGGAAGAATGGTCGTGGAGTCGTCCAGCTGCATGAAGAATGTGCCGTCGGCGGGATTGGTCTTCAGTGTGACCAGAGCATTGGGATAGTTGACTGCATTGTCGTCATCGTCGTCCAAACAAGACTGAAAACTCATCGTGGCCAGCATCGTGGCCATCACCATGAAAATCATTTTAACCCGTTTCATACGCTTTGATATTTTAGTTTCTATACATTAAATACAGCAGTTGCCAAAATCTTGCCTGCCGGATGGGACTATTATGCGGACCAAGGCTAAAAAACCGCAAAATGCCCTAAAAGGAGAAGTCCGGTTCTTCGGGCCGTATGGTCGAAAAACCGGACACACCTGCGACCCAAGAAATCCGCACCCGGACTTCCCTACACAGAGCCGGGATTCAGGGTTATTTCACTGTGACTGTGATGGTGCCGGCGGTCTTGTTCTTGTCGATCACGGTGACGGTGGTGCTTCCGGCCTTTACGCCTTTGACAGTCACTTTGGCATCTTTCACACTGACAGTGGCTATCTTGCTGTCTTTCACCGTGGCTGTGTAGGGCGCAGTGCCCGACTTAACCATCACCACCTCCTCTTTGCCGATGCCCACTGTGACAGTCATCTTGTCAAAAGACAAAGGAGCTACGACCGTGAAGGGGATGCTCCCCGTCTGCTTGTTCTTGTCGGTCACCATGATGGTGCCCTTGCCGGCCTTCACACCGGTGACGGTCATCATGTTTTTATCGACCTTGACGGTAGCCAGTTTATCGTCGCTCGACTTTGCCGTGAAGGGCTGTGTGCCGGAAGTGATCTTGACGGTAGCAGTTGCTCCCTGAGCCACTTCCACCTTGGCGGCACTGAATCGCAGTCCGGGATTGTTGTCGTCATCCTTACTGCAAGAAGCCAACACTACTGAACCAAGGCAGCAGGCTGCCAACACCATTGATTTAAAAACATTTTTAGTTTCCATTGTCATTGTCTTTTAATTGTTTAAATTATGCTTGTTAACTCGAAAATCTATATCAATTTGCATATTAAATACACCAACAACGAAATCTTGCCTACGAAAAGTAGAAAATATGTTAAAGCCGTTTAGTTTCCCGATTGCAACACATTCCGCCTCGCGACAGGCTGTCCGGGGAGTGGTGCAAAGCCACTGCACGGCCCGCGCATGGCTCTCGCACCACTCGTGCATGGGCTCTGCACGGATGGTGCAAGGGCCATGCACCAATTCAACACTGCCCAAACGGCCGCCCGGAGGAGTCTCCAAGCGGCCGCAGAACCTTTGAAAAGGCAGGACAGGTCAAGCCAAAGCAGCTTTCACGTCGGCTACGGCGAGCAACGAATGGCCCAAACCGGTGAGCGACGGGGAATACAACCGGCCGAATGTCAAACGGCAAAATTACACTTACTTATTACTACTACGGCTGTCTCTTTACCGCCTCTTCAATTACCCCTTCAACCCTTTATCAGTCCTTTACCGCATGATTTTCCTTTAAAAACTTGTGTGATTTAGAAAATATATGTATCTTTGCACCCGTCTTCACATAGACGCCACGCCCAGATGGCGGAATCGGTAGACGCGCTGGTCTCAAACACCAGTGGAGCAATCCATCCCGGTTCGAGCCCGGGTCTGGGTACTACAAATCCCTTGTAAGTCTTTGATTTACAAGGGATTTTTCTTTTTCAGAATGTACTAAAAGTGTACTATATAACAATACAATGAGAAAGGTATACTTTTATAGTTTTTCGCCACTCAGATTTATATTTAATTAACGACAACTCTTCCCTTTTATTCTGTTTATTTCCCTTTCTTGGCTTTTTCTCCAACGAATGCCCTATCTTTGTAAACAATACCTATCTTAGAAAATTGCAAAAATGGAAAATGACAATCTAAAGATACAGCTTGACAGTATTCAACGAATATTAAGCTATTGCATTACTCAGACCTACAATGTGCTCATTGGAAATATTCTGAGGAAGAAGAGTTGCATCAACAATATACAGTTCCAAGAGATTTTACAAAAAGAATATATCCGAATAACCGATGAACTATCTTCCATTTATCTGAATTATCCTGCTCTTGCATGTGTAGAGGAATATTACAACGATGATGATTTTTTGTGGGAAAGCACTTTCTTTGAATCACTGACCAAAGAACAAAAACAGAAATATAGTTCCTTCTCTGTATCTTCATTTGAATATGCGAAGTACATTAAGGCACACGCCTTATATAATGATGCCCTGCCGATGTTCTCGTATCTTGTTGATGCTATTCTATATGAGCGATACGCAAAATATCTCATGGCAGAAATAGAACGAATTGAATTGACAGAGGTACAAACTGATCGGTCTCGCTCTTCTGTCTTGGTAAACGATGAACCATGTGAGCAGAAAAAGAAACCTGTCATCGTTGGTAAAGGAACAAATCCTTTTCAATCTGATTTTACAGACGAGCAAATTGAGATTCTTACTGCTTGCATCAACGAAATTCAATTATTTACAACTTGCATATCTTCCAAGATACTCAAAGATTTTTTTGCTTGTAAGCTAAAAGGTGCCCTGAAATCAAACAACAACCGCCAGTTGGCGTATCTCATGCAAAGTCTTAATCTTCGAGGGTTCATTACTGATGAATGGCAATCTGCGATTGCTCGTAATGAACTTGTCTTGGGGAAAACAAAAGATACGCCACTGACACGCACCGACCTTTCCACCGCAACAGACCAAATCAATATGAAGCAACCGAAAGGATGGGAAACCATTGATAACTACATCAAACAACTGAAAAAAGGTTGAGCATAGGTTGATACCTCAAACATTGCTCAACGTCATTTACTTTTATCGTTTCTAATTTTGCCCTCGTTAACAAATAATTAACGAAGGTGCACCTTCATATTGTTTAATTCAAAATGTTTTCAATATGAACAAGACATTAGAAACTCGAGTTGAAGAACTCGAACAAATGGTATTCATGAATAAGAACGTGCTGAGTTTTGAAGAAGCCAGCAGGTTCTTAAACCTCTCAAAGAGTTATCTCTACAAACTCACATCGGGAAATCTGATACCTCATTACAAGCCACAAGGTAAAATGCTTTATTTTGAGAAGGCAGAACTTGAAGCGTGGCTACGGCAGAATCCTATTAAGACCACTGCACAGATAAATCAAGAGGCTCAAAGGTATATCATGGGTAACAAACCCTTAATGCAGAAATAGCTCATGGCACAGGAAGAATTTATCCGTGTTGGCACGACCTTATACAAGATCGTGAATCAGCCACGCATCAATGGCGGTTTCGTCAAGAAGCGTATCGTCTGGAACAATGAAACACTACGACAGGACTATGGAAAGGATTTCATTGCCACCGTCCCGAAGTACGATGGTTTCTGCACCGTTCCTAACCACGTGAACTATCAACCAGTGGTTGACAAGTTTCTGAATCTCTACGAGCCGATAGGACACCAGCCAAAAGAAGGAGAGTTCCCACACGTTGAATCCCTGATAAGGCATATCTTCGGGGAACAATACGAGCTGGGCATGGACTATTTACAGTTGCTCTATCTCCAACCCGTGCAGAAACTCCCCATCCTCCTGATGGTGTCAGAAGAACGCAACACAGGCAAGAGTACATTCCTCAATTTCCTCAAAACTGTTTTCCAAAACAATGTTACTTTCAACACCAACGAGGATTTTCGCAGCCAATTCAATGTTGATTGGGCTGGTAAACTGCTCATTGTCGTGGACGAGGTGCTGCTCAACCGCAGGGAGGATAGTGAACGATTGAAAAATCTCAGCACAACGCTTTCCTACAAGGTGGAAGCCAAGGGCAAAGACCGAGACGAAATATCCTTCTTTGCCAAGTTCGTGCTGTGCTCCAATAACGAGTTGCTCCCAGTCATCATAGACGTGGGAGAAACCCGATATTGGGTAAGGAAGATAGAACGTCTTAAAAACGATGATACCGACTTCCTGCAAAAACTGAAAGCCGAAATCCCTGCCTTTCTCTACTTCTTACAGCATCGCACATTATCTACTAACAAAGAGAGCCGTATGTGGTTTGCGCCCAAGCTGACCTTTACACCAGCCTTGCAGCGCATTATCCGCAGTAACCGAAACAAGATTGAGTTGGAAATGTCCGAACTCTGTTTGGAGGTGATGGAGCAGATGTCTGTTGCCGAACTTTCATTCTGCATCAATGATATGGTGTGCTTGCTGAACAACACAGGATGCAAGGCTGACAAAAGCCAAGTCCGCAGGATAGTGCAGGATATATGGAAACTCTCTCCTGCACCCAACACACTGACGTATCTAACCTATCAGATAGACTACAACAGCATACGGAACTACTCACCCATCAAACGGACAGGCAGATACTACATAGTAACCAAAGAACAACTCACGAACATTTAATCATTATTTTGATGAAATGATGAAAAATAAACATAACAAATTGACTGATAATGCCTATTCAGTTCATCTTTCCACTCATCAATGTAAAAAAATGATGAAAGGACTCTTTGATACTGACCAAAAGAGAAATACATCAAGTTTCTCTTTTGAGAAGCCCTATGATGAAACCATGATGAGCAGGTAACCTGTTTGTTATGAAACGATTATGTGCATTTTCATCAAATCATCAATTTTTCAAACCTTCCAACTTCATTATAATATGAATATACAAGAAATAAAAACGATAAAGTTGCAGGATTTTCTTGCGAGTTTGGGATATTCTCCCACCAAGCAACAAGGTGACAACCTGTGGTATCTTTCTCCCTTTCGTCAGGAGAACCATGCTTCTTTCAAGGTAAACACCGAGCGTAACCAGTGGTATGATTTCGGTATTGGCAAAGGTGGAAACATCATAGACTTGGCAGAACTGCTTTACAAATCCACTGATGTTTTGTATCTCATCCACAAGATGGCAAGTGATACTCCACATTGTGCGCCAATGCCTTCTACAACTTTTGCAGATGTAAAGGCAGGACAGCGAACAAACTCTTTTGAGAATTTGCAGGTACTCCCTTTGGCACATCCTGCATTGATAAGGTATCTCGATGATAGATGTATTGATATGGAGGTGGCAACTTCTGTCTGTAAGGAACTGCATTACAATTTCAATGGCAAACATTACTTCGGTATAGGCTTTCCCAATATTACAGGTGGCTATGAATTGCGTAATCCATTCTTCAAGGGCTGTATTGCACCGAAAGACATCAGCCATCTCTATGCCGACGAGCCAAAGAAAGCATGTTTTCTTTTCGAGGGTTTTATGGACTTTCTCTCATTCATGACACTGAAAAGGAAAGAGAATCCGCAGATTACAGGACTGCGACAACAGAATTATTTGATACTCAATTCTGTAACGAATATTCATAAAGCAATAAGGAGATTATCACACTATGAGAGTGTTCAATGCTTTTTGGACAATGACGATGCAGGAAAAAATGCTTATCTGCAATTATCGAAGGAATTAGGAAATACTGTTGCAGATGCTTCAACCCTATACAATGGTTTCAAGGACTTAAACGAGTATCTGTGTGCTAAAATTAAGCATTCAGAGAAAGCAGAAATCAAGAAATCCAAAGGGATTAAGCTATGATTACAGGAATAGCTTGGCATAATCTGTTTTTCGGGGAGCAAGTTTATGTTTCGGGCATACCAAAACCACTTGCTCCACCTCCTGACACTCGACGCAGAGGATTATCCCGCTGGTCTCCATCAAAACAAATTAAAGAAACAAATATGACTAAATCAGAATACAACAAAGGCGGTCGCCCTACTAAGGGCGCAGCAGAAAAGAAGAAATACCGCATCACTGTAAAGCTTACCACAAAGGATTACTACACGCTCAAAGGTAAAGCCAAAAGCGCAGGAATATCCATGAGTGAGTTTGTAAGAAAAGTTCTTGAGAAAGGAAATATCATAGAACGGCTGACCGTAGAGCAAGCAGACTTCATTCGCAAACTATGTGGCATGGCAAACAATCTCAACCAGTTGGCACATCGTGCCAATGCGGAAGGTTTTTATACCGTTGCTCCTTTCCACAAGATCATCATAGGAAAGATAGACGAAATCCTAAACCTGATACGAAGATGATAGCCAAGATAAAGAAAGGTTCGGGCTTCAAAGGTGTCATTAATTACATCCTTGACCCGAAGAAAGGAACGGAACTCATAGATAGTTCAGGTGTGAGAACAGATGGAGTTAGCCACATTATTCAGAGTTTCATCGACCAGACGGAACTGAATCCACGAGTAAGTAAGGTTGTCGGACATATCTCTCTGAGTTTCTCGGCACAGGACTCTCCTAAACTCAGCAATGAATGGATGACGAAAGTGGCTCGTGAATATATGGAGAAGATGGGGATAAAAGATACTCAGTACATCATCGGCCGCCATTTCGACAAGGAACATCCACATGTTCATATCGCTTTCAATCGGATAGATAATAACGGAAAGACCATTTCTGACCGTAACGACAGATTCAGAAGTGAAAAGATCTGCAAGGAACTGACCGCCAAATATGGTTTGTATTTCGCCGATGGCAAGGAGAATGTCAAGGAACACCACCTGAAAGAACCTGACAAGACAAAATATGAAATCTATCAGGCATTGAAAGCAGAAATTGCACGGTGCAGGGATTGGACAACTCTCCTTAGTCATTTGGAAAAGCAAAATATTGATGTCCGTTTCAAGTACAAAGGTAACTCACAGGAGGTGCAGGGCATCATCTTTGAAAAGAACGGTTATCATTTCAATGGTTCAAAGGTGGACAGGAGTTTCAGTTATTCCAAGATTGACTTTGCCCTGCAACAGAACAATAGGGAACACGAACAGCAGATGCAGGGAGCAGTAAACCTTGTGTCTAACATTGTAGAAGCTACGAGCGAAATTGCCAACGAACTCATAGAAGGAGGATTGGGATTGTTCCAGACTCATGGCACAGTCCCTGCAGAGGTTTACAATACGCTCGACAAAAAGAAGAAAAAGAAAAAACGCAAAATACATTTATAACTATGGCAGATAATAACACATTTGTCCTCTTTGAGGAAATCAAGAACAAGTTGGAGACAATTTACAGGGAACTAAAGGAACTGAAAGAAAAGGAGAACAGTTCTGCCTCTTTCCCTGTCCCCTCTACATCTGTACAACATGACGACCAGCAGGAACAGGAATGGCTCAATCAGTATGAACAGCGGATAAAAGAAGTGATTAACAAGTATATTGGTGTACAAGTGCGCATCAAGGACGAGGAAGCCAAATCCATTGATAAGTTGGTGGCAAGTGTTTTGACTATGTTACACGAGTGGCAGGAGCAGAAAGAACATCCACAACCTCAAGAACAGATTCACAGACACAGTTTTGACATCAAGTCCTCGAAAGTTTTTACTTATATGGCTGTGACAACTGCCGTATGTTTTATTTCTTTGGTCGGCAATTACTTCCTATGGCAAAGCAAACGGCAATACAAGGATGATGCCTTGAAATTCCGTATCATCAGAGTGTGGAGAGGTTGCAACTCAAAGGACATTCTGTGGCTCAATGATGTGTTTGACATTCATCGCAATGAAAAGACGATCAAGTTAATCAAGGGAAAAACTGATGATTATGACATGGAATTAAAGCAACAGGCAGATAGCCTGATGCAAATAAAATTGAAATAACCCTATATGAAGCAAGCCCAACCAAACGAGAATTTTGGTTGGGCTTGTGCGTTGCATCTTAGTCTATGATTTCCCAAAAGCCACCATTATCTGGTCCAACACGGCGGAGGTACTTATTACGCATATATTCGATGTTACGCATGATGGAGGTGAAACTAATTCCTACAGCAGCAAGTTCCATCTTGGTAATATAATGATTTTCTGCTATTAATTGTAAGATGGAAATACGATTTAATGTTAATTTATCACCATTTTCCTATTTTCTAATGCCTTGGCTACCCACTTTCACCACTATAACCTTTCGTTTATCAGTTACCTTGGATTGCTTATCAGTCACCCTATCAGATACCTTTGATTGGTTATCAGTAACTTTTTCAGATACTCTTAAGTAGTAAATTCTCCCTTCTTTACTTATTGCATATCAGTGGAGAAATATAATGGCTAATTCTTCCGATACGCCCCATTATCCGCAGGACGTGCCGTTTGAAGTACCCGAGGGGTGGGCGTGGACAACAGTAAACAATATTTCAAAATCAATTATATATGGTGTAAGTGAGTCTGCGAAATCAGAAGGTAAATACAAATTATTGCGCATTACAGACATTCAAAATAATAAAGTAGATTGGGAAACTGTTCCATTTACAGATTTCGATGATGATAAAGTAGCTTCATACATTTTATATGATGGAGATATTGTATTTGCACGAACTGGCGCAACTGTAGGAAAATCATATTTAATAAAAGGGCTTAGTCAAAAGGCAATTTATGCATCGTATTTAATTCGAGTACAAACATTCGATTTGATTTTGCCAGAATATGTGAAACTATTTTTTGAGTCTGGTTATTATTGGGAACAAATTGAATTGACTTCTGTAGGCATAGGACAACCAAATGTAAATGGAACAATTCTTGGAAGTCTAAATATTCCATTACCTCCTTTTGCTGAGCAAAAAAGAATAGTGATAGAAATAGACCGATGGCTATCTCTGCTTGAGCAAATTGAGCAAGGAAAGGCGAACTTGCAAATAGCCATCAAGCAGACAAAGAGCAAGATACTTGACCTTGCCATTCACGGCAAACTCGTACCCCAAGACCCGAACGACGAGCCAGCATCGGAACTGCTCAAGCGCATCAATCCCAAGGCTGAAATTACTTGTGATAACGAGCATTATCCGCAGTTGCCTAAGGGATGGAGCATATGCAGGCTTGGAGACGTTGTAAAATATGAACAGCCAACAGCATATATTGTACAATCAACTGCATATAGTGATGCTTATCCTATTCCTGTTCTAACGGCAGGGAAATCATTTATTATTGGGCATACGAAAGAGACGGAAGGAATCTATAACAGACTACCTTGTATAATCTTCGACGATTTTACAACTGACTCTCGATTGGTGGATTTCCCTTTTAAGGTTAAATCGTCTGCAATGAAAATATTACAAGTGCATTATGGCGTCGAAGTGGAATATGTATCATTGTTTATGAGCATAACAAGACTTGTCGGTGACACGCATAAACGATATTGGATTTCAGAATATTCAAAGTTGGAAATACCTATTCCTCCACAAGAAGAACAGAAACGGATTATAGGGAAAGTGCGTCTACTCTTTGAGGTTTTAGATGTAATTGAGGAGAGTTTATAAGTTCTCCTCAATTACAGTAAGCAATGCATACGCAGCATTTATTGCATCAATAATTCTTTCTTGTTCTGCATAAGGCGGTATCGGCACAGGGATCGCCTTAAACAGTTTTTTGTTCAAGTGTGGAATAGCAGAGCCTACTTTATTCTCTCTCAAAGACTTTCTATGCAAATTGATGATGTGTAAGACAAACTTTTCATTCATATTTTCATTGATATTTAGCTGCTTGAAAGTACTACCTTGATAGCCCTCAGTTGAAGTTTGGAACACTTCTCCCGAGTTCTCTCCATCAACTAATATCATATATGTGTTGGCTGGAACATATCTGCCAGCTTTTATAACTTTCCCATCAGAAAACCCTCTTAAAAACTTTGCGTCTAAGTTGGTCAGCAACCTGTCTTCTTGCCTTTCTCCATCAAACAAACCACACACTTCCTGCATAGAAGTAATGCTCCATCCCTTAGGCAACTGCGGATAATGCTCGATATGCTTTATTATATTGTTACTTTATTCATTATAAATCAATGTAATATGGTAACAACATTTCAAAAACATCTTGCCAAAACAAATTTGGCAAAAAACACCATCGCTTCTTACGTGTGGACGGTGAACTATTTTCTTAATCACTACAAAGAAGTGAACAAGAAGAACCTATTGGCTTACAAAGGGTATTTAGTAGAAAACTTCAAGCCACAGACAGTGAACCTGCGTTTGCAAGGTATCAATAAATATCTTGAGTTTACAAAGCAGGATAAGCTCAAAGTAAAGTTTGTGAAGGTGCAACAAAAGAACTTCTTGGAGAATGTAATCAGTGATTCTGATTATAAGTTCCTAAAAACAAGGCTCAAGGCTGATGGCTACGATGAATGGTATTTCGTAGTTTGGTTTATGGCTGCGACTGGTGCTCGTGTGAGCGAATTGCTGCATATCAAGGCAGAGCATGTACAAATCGGTTATCTTGACCTTTATAGCAAAGGAGGAAAGATAAGACGCTTATACATCCCTAAAAACTTGCGAGAAGAAGCGAGAAAATGGATTCATGAGAAAGGGCTAACTTCTGGTTATATTTTTCTCAACCGCTTTGGACAACGTATTACCACACGTGGCATAGCACAACAACTGAAGCATTTTGCAGAGAAGTACGGCTTAAATCGTGATGTGGTATATCCTCATTCGTTCCGCCACCGCTTTGCAAAAAACTTTCTTGATCGCTTTAACGACCTCGCTTTACTTGCAGACTTGATGGGACACGAAAGCATCGAAACTACTCGTATCTATCTACGCAGGACAGCGAGCGAACAACAGAAGATTGTGGATAAAGTAGTGAATTGGTAAACTAAACAGAAGCCTTAAAAGTGCAATTCATGACACTTCTAAGGCTTCTTGAATATTATCTAAAACAGAAAATAGTGTTTCTATCTTTTGAACAATCCGTTGTTGTTCGACAAGCGGAGGTAACGCAAATAGCCAATTATCAATGTGCCCTTTATTGATAGAAGGTGAGTTATCTCCTTTCATAAATTGGTTTAATCCATTTACCACATAATCAGAGGTCATAAGATAATAGCAATAGTCAGAATTGAGAATTTGCGGAATAGAACTACATACGTAAAATCCTGTTGACGCTATACAATTATCATTAGCTACCTTTGCTATATTGCGTAAATATGGACGAACCATTGAAAACACAACGTCATTCTTTTGAGTGAAACGGCTGGCTCTACTTGGAGCATTTTTCGTTTGTATTGTTTTAATTTTCCTGATTATTTGTCGTCTATTATCAATGGAATCAATATCTATATATTGAAATTCTTTATCCTTAGGCTTTGTCGACTTCATCGGTGCAAAGATGTTCTTTCCTTTTGCCAAAGTCCAATTTTGTGGTAACTTCTCACTATGCTCGTTATCACAAGTGATTTGTGCCTTTGGATTGATACGCTTTAGCAGTTCTGATGCAGGCTCATCATTGGGGTCTTGGGGTACGAGCTTGCCGTGAATGGCAAGGTCAAGGATTTTGCTCTTGGTTTGCTTGATGGCTGTTTGCAAGTCCACCTTTCCTTGATCAATCGTATCAATGAGAGCAAACCATTTATCTACAGCTGTAACTATGCGAAGTTGTTCCTCATGCGGTGGTAAAGGGAACTGCATATTTTCTAATATACCAATGTATAATTCTTTTTGATTTGTAGAGCCTGCAAGATTATCTTCGATATATGTTTGTCCATAATCTGAAGAAAGAAAAGCCAGCACGAATTTAGATTCTATTTCTTCTAATGTTCGGACAACTGATATATGAGAATCGGGAACAACAAAAGGATAATCACCAAGAATATCACTATGAAATAATCTTGTTCTTCCCACGGTTCCTGTCCCTGTTGAATTTACAAGGATGTCACCATCTATTAATTTGTATTCATCACTCCATTTACTAATCGTTTCTGGATCTAAGAAGCGAGCTTGCTCCAGCGAAATATCTCCGTCATACAAATTACATTTCTGGGCAAATACAGGGTATTTCCTTTCCTCTGAATACTTCGGAGATTTTCCCCGAGAAAGAAACGAACAGAGTTTGCCTATCGTTACCCATTCCCACCCCTCGGGTACTTCAAACGGCACGTCCTGCGGATAATGGGGCGTATCGGAAGTTTTGGCAGATTTTCGACTACGCTTAATCTTCTCTTCTTTTATCAAGCGTTCTTTTTCTGCACGGATGCGCTCAAGCAGAACAGATGCAGACTCATCGTTTGGGTCTTGAGGTACAAGTTTGCCGTGAATAGCAAGGTCTAATATCTTTTGTCTTAACTTCTTTGTGTCCATTATCTACCAAATTAATCATTTGTATTGTTTTGCTCTTCCAAAAAAAGGTTGCAATATTCATTGAGTTGTTCTTGCATACGCTCTTGCGGAATAAGAATACGTTTGTATTCTGTTATCAAAGTTGGGCTCATACTGCGACTCATAGCGTATTCTACCACCATTTTATCAGCATCAGGACATAATAGAATACCAATAGAAGGGTTTTCGTTGCTTCGCTTTACATCACGATCAAGGGCTTCGAGATAAAATTCCAACTGTCCGAGATCACGAGGATGAAACTTTGTCTTTTTCAGTTCTACCGCAACAAGTGCTTGCAAGCCACGATGGAAGAACAATAAGTCGGCTTTGAAAGTTGATGCACCTACATTGAGGTTATACTCTTGATCCATAAATATAAAATCTTTACCCAGCTCAAGGATAAACTGCTTCATGTGTTCTATCAATCCTTTCTTGAGCTTTGCTTCACTATGTTTTTGAGGCAACCCGAGGAAATCAACAAACAAAGTGTCCTTAAATACAACAGGAGCATTAGGATAATTCTGTAATAAGCCTTTCGACATATTCTTTTTATCGCCTAACAATGTTGTGTAGGTCTGGTTGGTGATGCTACGCTGAAGCTCTCTTTTTACCAAATGTTCTTTGTGAGCATACAGAATATAGAATAACCGTTCTTCACTGCTTTTACAACGGCATAATATCTCTATATGATTCGTTAAAGTGGTTAGTGTGAGGAGTTTGGGAAATTGTCCAATTCTTGGCTGGACAACTTGTATAGGAAAGGTGTCTACTCCTTGATAATCTTGTATCAAAGGCTTATCATTAGTTTGTGCAATTTTTGGCTGCACAAATTCTTTAGATAGATATTGTGATGCTATGGATAAGAAGCTCTCGGAAGAATACTCTTCGTAGAACTGTACCATATTATACACACTTCGTCTGCTATATCCTTTCAGCTTTGGTTGTTTGGTACGGATATATTCAGAAAGTTGAGTAACAACTTTGCTACCCCATTCTTCTGTTTTTAACTTATTGGAAACATAACCACCCACATTCCAAGCCATAAGTAGCATTTCTTCATTCACTGCCCTTGAAGCACGACCCTGATGCTGCAAAATGATGTTGATTACCTCATCAAACTGCTGCTCTTGACTCAATATCACATTACTATCCATTCCGTTTACTCTTTAATTCCATCCATTAACTTCTGCAATTCAGCTACTGCCTTACTGATGTTACTGGCTTGAGTTTTGATATTTGTCATCAACTCATCTAATGTAAATTGTTCTTCCTCTCCACCTGCCTTAATCCATGTGATATCAAGACTTGTTTTGTCGCGAGCTATAATGTCCTCTATCGCATATTTGCACCATCTACCATCACGAGCAGTATCTTCATTATAGGTTTCGACACGAGGATTAGCAGTATAGCAGGCTACAAAATCATCAAGATGATGACGCTGCAACTTATTAGTTGCCAATGTATGCTTTACATCCGTGCGATAATCATAGAACCAAATATCCTTTGTTGGTTGCCCCTTTACAAAAAACAACACATTGGCTTTAACGCCTTGCGCATAGAAAATACCAGTGGGCAAACGCAAGATGGTGTGCAAATTGAAGTCACTCAATAGCTTCTTGCGGATCGTTTCGCCTGCACCACCTTCAAACAGCACATTATCAGGAAGTACCACGGCTGCCCGACCACCTGCTTTCAGCATCAACATCATATGTTGCAAGAAATTAAGCTGGTTATTTTTAGTTTCTACATAAAAATCGGGACGATTGATATCCACTGAGCCTGCAGGACGAGTTCCAAAAGGAGGATTGGCAAGAATTACATCTACCAAGGTGTTAGGCTCTTTCTCCAAACTATCTTCGCACGCAATAGGACTACGGTCGGTACCAATGCCATGTAAATACAGGTTCATTGAAGCCAAGGTAACAACTAACGGAGTGTTGTCGACACCATGCAATGCCTTGTTATTCAAGAAGTCACGTTTGTCCTTATCTTGTGATTGTTGTTTCATACAATCGTATGCAGCTAACAGGAATCCGCCTGTACCACAGGCTGGGTCGCACACAGTTTCACCAATCTTGGGCATGATACAATCCACCATTGCTTGGATAAGAGGACGAGGAGTGAAATATTGTCCTGCACCACTCTTTTTGTCTTGACCATTCTTTTCCAAGATACCCTCGTAAATAGCACCTTTTACGTCACCATCCATTACAAGCCACTGCTCTTCGTCTATCATTGAAATAACCTTCTTCAGATAAACAGGTTTATCAATCTTGTTCTGTGCCTTAGTGAAAATAGTTCCGATAAGATTGTCTTGCTCACTGAGTATTTTCAATGTTTTCTCATATTGCTCTATCAAGTCTAAGCCATCAAGTTCTATCAGATTACTCCAGCGATAGCCTTCTGGGATAGAGGATGTTTCCTCGAACAATTTCTCATTCTCTGCATCCATCTTGAGGAAAAGAAGATAAGTGAGCTGAGTAACATAGTCGGTGTATCCAACACCCTGTCCTGATAGCGTGGTTGCTAAATTCCAAACCTTTTTGGTAAGAGCCTGTTCTGTTGATATATTTACTGCCATTTGTTAAGCTATTTTTCTGTAAATGATAAATTGTGATAATGAAGACAAAGCTTCATCTGCTATATTTTTTCCACCAAAGACACGGATAAGTTGTGCCGCCTGTGTCTTGTCATTGTCTTTAATCTCTGTAATTGTACAATAACCATTCGATGCAATGTAGCTAAACACCTGTTGCATTACTCCTATCTGTTCTTCTGTGAGGGGGCGTTGATTTTGTCCACACCAAAGATTAAACCTTTGGCTGGCAGATGGATATAAACTTTCGAGCCTTTCTATCTGATGAAAAGCATAACGCACTAACTGGATAATGTTTGTAAGGGCCTCTTTTTCCTCTTTTGTAGAACTATGTTTTACCATTTGGGGATTGATGATAGCGTAGGAGTTCCATAGCAATGAAGTATTGAACTTACTACTTGCAAACTTCAATTTATTCTCCAAGTCCTTCAGCATGGTGTATGTGAGTGGCTCACCTTGATTGTTGTAGATGATGCGCAATGCTTCTATTTCGTCTTTATGTTCCTCACAATAGGCTTCAAAAGCCGAAGTGGTGGTTTGGGCTTCTTCTTGTGAGAATCCCTTTGATATAAGCGTGTCCTCGCCTGGCATCAAAGTTTCTATAAAACCTGCATTGAGTATCAATAAGAACTCACGTGCATCGGGATAATTGGCAATATTGCACACTAATGCCTTACGATCTGTATTTGGCTCATTCACATTGATATACTCTGGTAAGAATCCTTGTTCGAGCGCATCAAAGATATTGGATGCAATATCCATCATACTGATATATGCAAGACTGATAAACTTCTCACGGTCTTTTTCTTCACATTTATGACTTATACGAGATAGGCGACTTGCTAATAAACGCAGATAATCATCACTTACGTTACCATGCGTTATTTTCTCTAAGAGTTCCTTTAGGGACATTAGTTTGGTGGTTGCACCGTCAGAAGGGGTGGTAATAGACTTTTCATGTTCTGTCACGCCAACAGCATCAACCAAGTAGAAACAATCCTTACTATACGCATTAGGAGTAACGTTACGGAGTTGTTCGTCACCAATAGTACGCACGCCTCGCCCCTTCATCTGAATATATAAAGGCTCTGATGCCACATCACGCATGAACATCACCACTTCAAGAGGCTTAATGTCTGTACCTGTCGCCACCAATGTGCAAGTTACGGCAATACGGAAGTCTTTATCGTTGCGGAACTGACGTATCAACTCATTGCTATCACCTGCTGAATAGGTAATTTTCTGTACGAAACGATTATCATTATGTCCAAACACCTCTCTAGCTATCTGCACAATGTTAGTGGCATGATTTTCATTAAGCGCGAAAATCAGTGTCTTGGGCAGATAATCCATATTAGCTTCACGCTGCGGGTCGGTAAACATTTCTGTATATACTGCATCACGATAGGTTTCTAATATCAATTTTATCTGTGCAGGATTAACAATACTACGATTGAGTTCCTCACGAGTATAATTTTTTGTTTCTTGATTGTTTACCGTTTCAACTTGTCCTGTATAGCACATTTCTCTTTTTACCTTCTCACCTTCGAGAATGGCACCTCCATTTTCTGTTGCCTGTGTTTTGATACGATAAACACGGCAATCAACATTTACACCATCAATGATAGACTTCTCTAACGTATAGTTTACTATGATATTATTATTGAAGAAAGCCTTCGTTTCAGGGACAGGTGTTGCTGTTAACCCTATCAACTTTGCTTTTGAGAAATAATTGAGGACTTTCTGCCAATTACCATAAATAGAACGGTGGCACTCATCAATGATTATCATATCAAAGAAATCTGAAGGAAGGTTAGGATGCTCTGGGAGTATTATTTCCTTATCTTCTATTTCGTCATAATCATCGTCACTATCAGTAATTTCGTCACCCTTTAACAATGAGAAAAGTCGTTGTATAGTGGATATTACCACATTGCTATCCGCTGGTACGCTCGAAGACTTCAAGCGATTAACCGTAAAAATAGTATTGAATGGATCGCCATTCTCTGTCAAACGGAATGTACCAAATTCGGTTTCAGCCTGCTTACCCAAATTATTCCTATCCACCAAAAACAAGATGCGCTTCATTGGCGTGAAAGCTAACATGCGATAGGCAGCCAAACAAGCTGTGTATGTCTTCCCCGCACCTGTTGCTAAAACCATCAAAGCACGATTTTCACCATTACGATATGATTTTTCTAATTCTGTAATGGCTTCATACTGACATGCACGCAATCCTTTGGGATTTAACATGGGCAAGCCAACATAGTCATCCTCCAGCCCTAATAACTTTTTAACCTCTTTAGGAGTATGAATTTTCTTACAATACTCAAATTCAGAATTACTTTTTCGAGTATCATAAAACATCAAGTCTCTACTATTAGCAACATAGGCAAGGGGTAAAGGTATATTAGGAAACCATGCTTGGCACCACTTAGGACAACTACGTGTATATAAACGTGCTTGTTCTTGCACAATATCAGAATTTATATCTGTCTCAATACGCTTAGCTTCCAATACCCCTACAGCTTTGCCGTTGAGAAACAATAAATAATCAGCTTCCCTATTGCCAACCATCAATCCTTCCCTAATTGCCACAGCTGTCATATTTGGAACATACTTGTCTCTATCAACGACTTTCCAGCCTGCTTCTTCAAACATTCTATCTATGATAGCTCGTGCCTTTTCTTCTGGTTTCATATTTTCTCTGGTTCTTATAAGTGCATATTATCAGAAGTTAAGAAATGATTTTTGCAAATGCAACGATGGGAATAGCCAATACCTTCGGGGCTATTTGAATGCTCTTGCAGTCAAACGTCTGACTTTCTACACATCCTTGTATATCTTTTATTATCATATGATATCTCGTTTCAATACTACTAAACTATTCTTTATCTTCTCTTTTCGGCAAAACGGAACTAGGAATTTGCTTCACTTGACCAGGGGAAGGGTTATCCACTCCAAACCGATGCTTAGCCAAACATTTTTTTGTCAATAAAGCAAGAAGTTTAAGATCTTGTTCCTCAACGAATCCAAACTTATATTGTGCTCTCATCTCACAAACAAGTTCAAATAAATAAAAGGAATTTTTTTTGAAGATTTATTAAATATTTCTCTATTTTTTCATGCCACTTATTAGGTCTACATAAAACAAAGAGCAATGCTAGTTGTTGCTTTAGTAATGGGCTTGCAGCATGTTCAAACGCGTCATATAATAATGGGGCTATTTTAGATGAAAATATATCTTCTTTAAATATTGCTATTACATTCGTAGATATTACAAATAAGATATTTTTAGCTCTTTCCTCTTCTGTATCGCCAAAATTGTCTGACAAAAGAAAACCTGCCCCTCCGTAAGTAGCATAACCTTTAGAAGCTAAAACTGGTATTAAAGCAAATAAAACTTTAGAAATTTGTAGCCACCCTCTTAAGACCTCTGACAATAAGTTCTTCTTTATTTCAGGGTTGGCATAATCACTATTCCTTAATGCACGCGAAGAAGATTTTATCTCTTGTATTAAATTATAAATGTAATATTCCTCGAAGAAATCATGCAGGACAATGCTCTGATTATACGGCGTTATTTGATTATACCCTGTATCTGAATATCTATCCTTTATTGATTCTGGAAGTCCAGATGTCATAACATTGTCACTAATTTCTTTTTGTATACGCAATATGTGATCTTCTGTTGGATTCCAAAAAGCAAACTTATATGGGTTTATACTATCGGGTATACCTAATCGTGAAAAAACCATATCACAGGTAGTGTGTATATCATCCATTAAAACTCTTAAAGCATCTGTCTTATTACGATCAATACCTGTATAGAATTCTATTAGTTCTGGATAATCTAAGTATTTTTTTGACTTAAATATATAGTCTGCAAATTCACTATTATAACTCATCTGTCTTGCCGCAAAGTATAATAGCCAAAAAGCGGACTTAAAACAAAAAGAATTATCAGTAGCAGTAATAACATTATTATTAATCAGAACAGTAAAGACTAATAACACATCAATATCTATTAAATTATTACCACTTGCCTCCTTTGTTGTAGAAAGAAATTCTTCTCTAGTAAAACTCATTCGATTTTCCCTAATCAACCGCTCACAAAAGCACCCAAGAATAAATTGGCAATCTTTTACATCAGGTTGGGAATTGTATCTGGGGATTTCCGTAAATTCAAATAATACATATAATACATCTTCAAGCATTTGACTTCTATTTACAGGACTAACATCAAACCTTTTTTCATCAGCCTTTAGTAAGGTTAAACAATTTTGAGGAGTTCGATGTATATTAAGAGTCGTCAAATCACTTACGATTTTGTCGAGTAATGTATCAGTGTCAGTAATTGAAGCTGCTTTATTATATTCAGTTACAACAGTCCTAATTTGATTTCTTGTCATAGCTAAAAGATAAAGCGGTTCAAAGTTTCTTTTAATATTAACTTCTTCTTGTTTTTCTTTTATGAACTTAGAATTATCTAAGGTTCGCATTAGAATAATAGGAATAGAGTCAAAATGCTCACAAATAGATTTAAGTTTTTTCAAAGCCATATTGTCCATCGAATTCCATTCATCAACAATCACACATGAAATCTTTATATCTTCTTTGAGTCCTAAGTTTGTTAGTTCATTTTTGACATATTGGGGAATATTATGGCTCTTAACCTTCTTTGCATCTAAGTATAGCCAAAAACAATCCTGTTTCCATGCTTCTATAATCATATAATTAGACAAGCAAGTTAAACCAAATTGTGGAGGCGCAGATATTATGACATCACGAGGGTTATCTATAATACTTGAAATTTCTACCCTATTATCATAATTATCGTCGGGGCAAGTTGATATATCTGATTTAGAACTTATAATAGGATCGATCCAAATTTTCGGTTGGCCTGCAAAAAGTTGGAGAGACTTGTTCAACCGCTCTTCTAGAAGAAAACTTGTTCGAGGTGTTTCTCCTAGTTCACCATCGTTCTTTTTGGTGAATTTTTGATTTAGAAAAGTTGTTAAATGTTGCTTTAATTTTCCTTTAAAATCCTCTTCTCCATCATACATAGAATAAAGGCAATTTGTACCTACCACATTATCTCTAAAAGCCTTAACCTTATTATATTGTTCTATATTTAATTGACTCGGCTGAATAGCTCTATCGTTAAAGTAGAACATAATCTCTAAACCTTGTTCTCTTTTTGAGCGTTCTAATGCTATATTAAATTCTTCCTCAGTACCAGAATCAGCTCTATTAGTTGGTGAACCGAATTTAGTATACATAATACCAATAAACAGGTCATACTGATCACCTACTTGTTCATTTATAACAGCCTGTCCATCTTCTCCGATACCTGGTCTAACATCTTTTTCCCACCGAACAGATTGTAGTTCAACATTGTAGGGTACACCAAGGCTTCTATTGAGTTCATCAAAAACTCTTTCACATACATCTCTTTCCGTCGAAGTATCACTTGGTGATGCGATGAAACATTTTAATATCTGTTTTGGAATCATAATTTACATATAAAGTAAAGGTTACTAATATATTGCAAAGATAGTATATTTTGTTAATCTATTCTCAATTCTGGCAAACTATTTATCGCCTCCGACTTCAATTTATCCACTGCACGGGTGTATTTCTCGGTATGCTTTAATCCGCTATGTCCTAACAAACTGGCTACCGTCTTAATATTAGCACCATTATTGAGAATATTCACGGCAAAGCTGTGGCGAGCACAATGCCAACTGATGTGTTTATTAATGCCTGCGCGCTTTACCCATCGTTTTACAGATTTGCTGCAACTCTCATAAGATGGAAGATTGAATATGGAGGAATTCAAATCGTCAGGTGCTTCGCCTATCAGTGAAAGTAATCCGTCGTTCAGAGGAATGACGACACCACTATTTGCAGAATGCCCTTTGATCTTGTTCTGTTCAAATTTCAGGAGGCGATTGGTATAGTCGATGTTTTTATAAGTTAGGTCTTTCACATCGCAAAAGCGCAGACCGCAATACAAACAAAGGATAAAGGCTCGTCTGACATTGGGATTTTCATTGTCGTAATGGCATTGAATCAGTGATTGGATTTCGTCCATCGACAACACATCTTTGCGTAAAATCTGTTCATCGACTTTGCACACTACTCCTTTACATGGGTCTTTCAGCATCACTTCATGATCAATGGCGTAGCGTACCACTTTCTTGAAACGTTGGTAGATACTCTTTGCCCCTTCACCCACACTTCGTGATTGCAGGTACTCAACAAACCGTTCCATCATGTCCTTGGTTATCAAGTCAGGTTTAATACTAAACTCATAGAGTGGGTATTGCTCTTTCAGAAAATCCTTAAAACGATTCAAGGCTATCTTTATCATCCGCAAGTCTTTCTTTGTATAACTGTCAATGTAAGCCTGATAGTAGTCCAAGAAATTGATATTTCTATCTTTCTTCAGACGATAGCCGAGCATACTCTCCTTAAATTGCTGTTCACGCTCTGCGCGAATCTTGGCAGCCAGTTCAAGCGTTTCTTTGTTCTTTTGTCGTTCCACAGGGGTACGGGGCTTGGCTATCAAATACAACTGCAAATTCTCTTTTCGTCTATTGTGCTTGATGTGTACTTTGGGTTTACCCACCATCTTACCTGTTTCATATAAAACAGGGTTACCGTCCTCGTCCAATACAGGTGTTTCTTCTCTACCGAGATAATACTCCAGATACAGACTTATCCGACCATCAGAAAGCACATTTTGCTCCAATTTCGGATTTTCTTTTGCTTTATTTTCTAATTTTGCCATAATTGATAGTTATGTACCTAAATGCGTATCAAACCGTGTTAAACCATTAACTCGTTTATTTTCAGATGTTTTCTTATTTTGCAAAGATACTAAAAAGTTCCGAATATCAAAGTGTACTAAAAGTGTACTATCTAACCAAAAACAGGAAAAAATGAGCAAAATTGACAAATATAAGAAAATCACAAAATATTGATAATCAATTAGATATATTCTTTTAGCTTCTCTTGTTTTTACGGCATTGTACCGGGTCTGGGTACCATAAAAAGGGTTAAGCTGCTAACAATTAGGCACTTAACTCTTTTTCTTTTCAACATACTGACCAAAAGAAAAAAGTAAAAAGACTCATATTTATAAAATATCTAATTGGGCTGATAAATAAGAACGGTGTATCTTGGTTTACATAATCCAAATAGGAAGGCGGCTACGCCCTGAATGTGGTTTTCCGAGGTGCCAAGACAGTTTTACAAATCGTCACAAAAAAGTTCGGAAAATACTTGGCCCTTACATAAATTCTTCATATATTTGCAGCAACAGTTAATTGAATCTGACAATCTGATATATGAAGTATGTAGCGCTGCCCGAAGAAAAGGTGCGTCGTCTGTCGTTCTATTTGGCCATGGAAGAATATGTGGCTCGCCATGTGGACGAAGACGACAGTTTCTTTATGTGGCAGGTGGAGCCGAGCGTTATCTTCGGACGCAACCAGTTGATAGAAAACGAAGTGAATCTTGATTATTGTCGCGCAAACCATATAGCCACCTTCCGGAGGAAAAGCGGCGGCGGATGCGTGTATGCCGACATGAAGAACATCATGTTCTCATACATCACAAAGGAGGACAACGTGAGTCTCACTTTCAGCCGCTATATAAATATGGTGGTGGAGGTGCTTCGCCGCTTGGGCGTAGACGCACGCGCCAGCGGCCGCAACGATATAATGATCGGCGACCGAAAAGTGAGTGGCTCGGCATTCTATCATCTGCCGGGGCGCAGCATTGTGCATAGCACCATGCTCTATGACACCGACATGCGCAACATGGTGGGGGCCATCACCCCCACCGACGAAAAGCTCATCAGTAAGGGTGTACAAAGCGTGCGCCAGCACATCGCCTTGCTTAAAGACCATCTGTCGCTTTCCATTGATGAATTCAAAGACTTTGTGCGCCATAATCTGTGCGACGGTGAAACGGTACTCACCGAGACCGACGTGACCGGTATCGAAGATATAGAGCGCGAATATCTCTCACAGAAATTCATCTACGGCAATAACCCGAAATACACCGTAGTGAAGAGACACCGGTTGGAAGGGGTAGGCGAGTTTGAGGTAAGGATGGAGCTCCACAACAACATCGTGAAGGACATCAACCTCATGGGCGACTATTTCATTACTGGCGATATGGACGGTCAGCTGCTCCGCCCGCTGCGGGGCCTTCGGCTTGAGCGAGAAGCTTTAGAGCAAGTCTTGCCCGAACGGCTTGATGAAGTGGTGATGAACTTGCGCCGAGACGACTTCATCGGCCTGTTGCTCTGCCCCTAAACTTTGCGGAATCAGCCATGCGACGCCCTTTTGCCTTTTGACAATCGTATTAAGCAATAACGAAAACCGACAAATATGGAAAACAAAAGAACCTGCCTTTACGACCGGCATGTGCAGCTGGGAGCCTTGATAGCTCCTTTCGGCGGCTTTGACATGCCCATACAGTATGCCGGCATTGTGGAAGAACACCAGGCTGTGCGCAACCACTGCGGAGCATTCGATGTGTCTCACATGGGCGAAGTCACCGTGCGTGGCAAGGATGCCGAGCGATACGTGAACCATATCTTCACCAACGACGTGACTGATGCGCCCACGGGCAAAATATACTACGGCATGATGCTCTATCCTGACGGGGGGACGGTGGACGATCTGTTGGTCTACAAGATGGGGGCCGACGACTTCTTCATTGTCATCAATGCGGCCAACATCGACAAAGATGTGGCATGGATGCGCGAACACGCCGCCGATTTTGACATCGACTTGCAAGACCGCAGCGACTTCTACGGACAGTTGGCCGTACAAGGGCCTGAGGCCGAACACGTGATGGAAGAAGTGCTGGGACTGCCTTGTAGCGAATTGGCTTTCTACACAGTGAAGACCATCGGAGACGCCATCGTGAGCCGCACGGGCTATACGGGCGAAGATGGCTTCGAAATATATGGTTCGCACGAGTTTATCCAAACACTGTGGGACAAACTCATGGCGGCCGGCATACAGCCTTGCGGACTGGGTTGCCGTGACACGCTGCGCTTCGAGGTGGGTCTGCCGCTCTATGGTGACGAGCTCTCAGCAGAGATTTCACCCGTGATGGCTGGCTTGGGTATGTTCTGCAAACTCGACAAACCGGAGTTCATCGGCAAGGAAGCACTACTCCATCAGCGTGCCGAAGGGGTGGTGCGCAAGCTTGTGGGCATCGAACTCGCCGACCGTGCTGTGCCCCGCCACGGCTATGCGGTGATGAAAAACGGACGACAGATAGGTGAGGTGACCACGGGCTATCATACCATTTCTACTGACAAAAGTGTGTGCATGGCACTCGTCGATACCGAATTTGCCAAGCTTGACACGGAGGTGGAAGTGCAAATAAGAAAGAAGACTTATCCCGGACGGGTGGTAAAAAAGAAATTCTACGATAAGCATTATAAGAAGAGTTGACAAGTGAACTAGTAAACGAGTAGACAAGTTGTGTGTGAAATGAGTGGCATAAACCGGAAAACAACCTGTAATTTATGAAAAAAGGCAAGCAACTTGTCTATTAGACGACCTGTTAACTTGTCAACTCTGCTATCAACTTGTTTACTCGTTTACTTGTCTATTTATCAACTCAAACCAACATTAACTTAAACAACATTCTTGATTATGGCTAAATTTATAGAAGGACTCTATTACAGCGAGTCGCACGAATTTGTACGTGTGGAAGGAGATTATGGTTATGTAGGCATCACCGACTATGCCCAACAGGCTTTGGGCAACGTGGTCTATGTGGACATGCCGGATGTAGATGATGAGGTGGAAGCCGGAGACGACTTCGGTGCCGTAGAGAGTGTAAAGGCCGCCAGCGACCTTACTTCGCCCGTGAGCGGTACAGTGGTTGAGGTGAACGAGGCATTGGAAGAAGCTCCGGAACTCATCAATAAAGATGCCTTCGGCAACTGGATCATCAAGTTACAACTTTCCGACAAGACCGAGCTTGACGGGCTGATGGATGCCAAAGCCTACGAGGAGTTCTGCGCCGCTGCGCATTGATGTTGAGAAACCACTAAAGCTATGAGCCTATGAGCTACAAATATTTTCCACACACGGAGGAAGACATCAGGCAAATGGTGGCTAAAGTCGGCGTTGACTCGCTTGACGACCTCTATGCCGAGGTTCCCGAGGAGATTCGCTTCAAAGGAGACTACGACATACCCTCGGAGATGAGCGAGCCGGAAGTGCGCCGGCTGTTCGACACGCTGGGTGCACAAAACCGGCAGCTCACGTGCTTTGCCGGTGCCGGTGTCTACGACCATTACATGCCGGCAGTCGTTCCGAGCATTCTGGCGCGGTCGGAATATCTCACAAGCTACACGCCCTATCAGGCCGAAGTGTCGCAGGGTACACTCCACTACATTTTCGAGTATCAGTCGATGATGGCCGAACTCACGGGTATGGAGATTTCCAATGCCTCTATGTACGACGGTTCCACCGCCACGGCTGAAGCCGCTATGATGGCCGTAGCTGCCGGCAAGAAAGCCCGACGCGTGCTCGTCTCGGCCACGGTAGACCCCAAAGTGCTGGCGGTGGTGCGTACTTACGCCCACTTCCACAACTTCGACATTGCCCTGATTGAGGCCGAAAACGGAGCTACAAGCAGAGATGCGCTCGAACGTGGATTGGCCGAAGGCGGCGTGGCAGGAGTCATCGTGCAGCAACCCAACTATTTCGGTATCATAGAAGACTACGACGACTGGGCCGACCTCTGCCACGACCGGAAGGCCCTTCTCATTATGAACAGTGTAGCAGCCGACCTTGCCGTGCTCAAGACACCTGGTGAGTGGGGAGCTGATATCGCCGTGGGTGATGCCCAAAGTTTGGGTATCCCGATGCAGTTTGGTGGACCTTACGTAGGCTATTTGTGTTGTACGGAGAAGCTGCTGCGCAAGATGCCGGGACGCATCGTTGGCATGACTCGCGACAACCGCGGACAACGGGCATTCGTACTCACTCTGCAAGCCCGCGAACAACACATCCGCAGGCAGAAGGCCACATCCAATATCTGTTCCAACCAGTCACTCATGGCCCTTTTTGTCACAGTCTATCTCTCGCTGATGGGCAAACATGGACTGCGCGAAGCGGCTGAACTGTCGTATGCCGGTGCCCACTATCTGTGCGACCGGCTATTGGAGACGGGACATTTCCGGCTCACCTACGAGGGCCGGCCGTTCTTTAATGAGTTCTGTGTGGACTATGACGGCGACATAGACCTGCTCTTGAAAGTGCTGGAAGCCAACGGCATCTTCGGCGGAGTGAAAGTAGGTGAACACACGCTGATGCTGGCTGTGACGGAGAAACGCACCCGTGAAGAAATAGAACAACTCGTAAAACTTGCTGCCCTATGAACAACAAACTCTATGGAAACCTGATATTCGAGCTCTCGCGAAAAGGCCGGCGCGGTTATTCATTGCCCAAAAACCGCTTTGGGGTCTATGAGATTCCACAGCTGATACAGCGCAAAAAGGAGCCCGAATTGCCAGAATGCGATGAGCTGACAGTAGTCAGACACTACACCAACCTGAGCGGCAACAACTTCGGAGTGGACAACGGGTTCTATCCACTGGGCAGTTGCACGATGAAATACAATCCCTGCATCGACGAGGAGGTAGCAGCCTTGCCGGCTTTCCAAAACCTGCATCCCCTGCAACCGGCCGACAGCGTGCGAGGGGCGGAAGCCGTATGCACCCTTTTAAAACAATCGCTCTGCGAACTCACGGGCATGAAAGCCTTCACGTTGAGGCCTTTTGCCGGAGCCCACGGCGAACTGGTGGGGCTCATGATCATCCGCGCCTATCACGAAAGCCGCGGAGATGAAAGACGCCTGAAAGTCATCGTGCCCGACTCAGCTCATGGCACCAATCCTGCTTCGGCTGCCGTCTGCGGTCTGGAGGTGGTAGAGGTGAAGAGTCTGGACGACGGCACCATTGACACGACGCACCTACGCACGCTGGTGGAAGAGCAGGGAGAGGAGATTGCGGCCATGATGATGACCAATCCCAATACGCTCGGTCTTTTCGAAAAACGCATTCCCGAGATAGCCGAAATGATACACGGCTGCGGTGGACTGCTCTACTACGACGGAGCCAACTTCAATCCCATGCTCGGCGTTTGCCGTCCGGGCGACATGGGATTCGATGTGATGCACCTCAACCTACACAAGACTTTCTCCACTCCCCACGGTGGTGGAGGGCCGGGAGCCGGACCGGTGGGTGTGCGCGACGGCCTACAAGAGTTTTTCCCCGAGGTGAGTCCCTATCACGGTAATTTTGCCGTGCTCATGCGGGCCTATGCCTACATCCTCTCGCTGGGGCGCGAGCATATCAAGGAGGTAGGGCCGTTGGCCACACTCAATGCCAACTATGTCAAGGAGTCTTTAAAAGACCTGTATCGCCTGCCCATTGAAGGACTTTGCAAACATGAGTTCGTCTTCGACGGGCTTGCTGACAAGTCAACGGGTGTCACCACAATGGATGTGGCCAAACGACTGCTTGATTACGGTTATCATGCGCCCACCATCTACTTCCCTTTGCTCTTCCACGAGTCTCTGATGATAGAACCGACAGAGGTGGAGAGCAAGGACACGCTCGACGGTTTCATCGATGTAATGCGGCGCATTGCCCACGAGGCAGTGGAACACCCCAATGATGTAAAGACGGCACCGCACCACACGCCCATCGGAAGGGTGGACGATGTGGAGGCGGCCAAGCATCCTATCGTGACTTTCAAGCAACTGCAATATGACAACAGCTGACCTTATCATTATCGGCAGTGGCCCGGGGGGGTACCGGGCTGCCGAATATGCGGCCCGCAACGGTTTGCAAGTAGTCATCATCGAACAAGGGGAAGTGGGCGGCACATGCCTTAACGTGGGCTGCATCCCCACTAAGACGCTTTGCCATGAGGCTGATGTCGTGCGCACGGTGAGAGCGGTTTGCCCACAAATTGAGAACGGGAGTAATCCTTTTCCTGTCAATTACACTCGTGTGCAAAAGCGGCTTTCCACAGTCGTGGGACAGCTCCGCAGCGGTGTGGAACAGCTTCTCGCCATGCCCGGCATTACACTCGTCAAGGGTACGGCACGGTTTGAAGATACCCGGACGGTGACGGTGGGGACGGAACACTATTCCGCCCCCCACATCATCATCGCCACAGGGGCCGGACCCAAGATGCCGCCGGTAAAGCAGCTTGACGCTTCGAAAGTGATGACTTCCACCGAACTGCTGCACATTGACCATGTGCCCAAGCAGCTTGTCATCGTGGGTGCAGGTGTCATTGGTATGGAGTTTGCGAGCATCTTCTGTTCTTTCGGTTCCCGTGTCACGGTCATTGAGTTTCTCAAAGAATGTCTACCATCGCTTGACAGCGATGTGGCCAAGCGACTACGCAAGTCACTCGAAAAGCGAGGTGTAGAGTTCTTGATGCAAACGGCAGTCAAAGCGGTAACGGAAAATGGAGTAACTTTTGAACGAAAAGGGAAAGAAGATATTCTGGATGCCGATGCTGTGCTAATAGCCACAGGCCGACAACCCAACATGGAAAGATTGCAACTGGAACGTGCCGGCATCGCCTTCGACCGTTCAGGAATCACAGTCGATGAACATCTTCAAACTTCCGTGAAGGGTATTTACGCCATTGGTGATGTCAACGGTAGGCAGATGCTGGCCCACGCCGCCACCATGCAGGGACTCCATGTGGTCAACCGCATCCTTGGAATGTCCGACTCTATCCGGCTCGACATTATGCCGGCGGCTATCTTTACCTATCCAGAAGCCGCCTCTGTTGGTCTTTCGGAAGATACTTGTAAGGAGCAGTCGATCTCCTACAAGTGTCATAAGGCCTTTCACCGGGCCAACGGCAAAGCATTGACGATGGACGAGACCGAAGGTATGCTCAAACTCCTGACCGATCCTTCTGGACTTATCATCGGCTGCCATGCGTTTGGGGCGCACAGCGCCGACCTCATCCAAGAAGTGAGTGTACTGATGTGCAAGCATACCACCATCGACGAGTTGCGTGACATGGTGCATATCCACCCCACCCTCTCCGAGGTGTTACAAGCAGCTGCGGAAAGCTGATTGCATGGGGGAGAGAGTTGAAATGGTATGAAAAAGCGGTTATAACCTTATATGTCCCACCACCCCTGCCCCTCCTCCCAAGAGGAGGGGAACCAAGGATGGCACATGATATAATGGGGACTTGCCCACTTAAGAAGCATTCGCCGGCGTCAGCTTTCCCCTCCTCCTTGGGAGGAGGGGCAGGGGTGGTGGGACAAATAAGGTCACAACAGCTTTACTCCCCCCAACGTATCCTTCTTTCAGCATATCCCGATTGTCACCATTCTCCCCAAACACATCCACACAAACATTCAAACACCCGTTTGCAGAAATTCACAGACCATCAAGCTACACACACTTATGTACCGAGACAAATCCAATATAAAGCCTTTGAAGATATACCGAAAAGCGTTGCGGAATCATTCTACTGCAGCCGAAGCAATTCTTTGGCGCTGTTTGAAGCATTCACAAGTGGGCGGTTTGAAATTCCGCAGGCAGCACAGTATCGGAAATTACATCATGGACTTCTATTGTCCTTCACTCAAATTAGCCATTGAATTGGATGGAAATATTCACAACGACAGGGCTGTCCATGAGTACGACGAAGCAAGGACAAGATTTTTAGAGGAAAATGAAATTACTGTCATGAGGTTTGACAACGAACATGTCTATCATTATTCGGGGCATATCATAGAAAACATCTTAACTTTTCAGCAGCATAAAACAGAAAAGCCTTAATTGTTTTGCGCGACGACACAAACATGACATCTCCTTTTCCCCTTATCGGGTAAAGTAGGAAAAACATGAAAAACAACACCACAGACTATTGATTCTCAGAAAGGTGCAGAGCACTCAAACTCCACTCGTTCTCCCGTCTGCGGATGGACGAACGAGAGGTATTCGGCATGCAGGTAGAGACGGTCTGCCTTCGTGCCGTATAAGTTGTCGCCTTTGATAGGCCGGCCAAGCCCCTCCCGGTGGGCGCAATGCACACGCAACTGATGGGTGCGCCCCGTATGGGGATAGAGCAAGAGACGGTCGGACGAGACAAACTGATAGTCGGTGACAGCAGGTCTGTCATGTTCGCGGTCAACCTTTTGCCGTGGACGATCCATGAAGTCAGGCGACAGGGGAAGAGAAATGGCGCCCTTGGGAAGCAGGGAGGAATCTGTCTTTGGAGCAGGATGAGATGATGGTCGAGGGCCATTGGCCTCGAGCACGGCCACATAGCGTTTCGTCACCATGCGGTCGGTAAACTGTTGTTGGAGCCCGAAATAGGCTTTAGAGGTTTTGGCTGCGACGAGCAGACCGCTTGTGGCCATGTCCAATCGGTGGACAATGATCGGGCCTTCGGCTTGTGGATAACATTCGCGTAGGAGCGAATAGACAGATGGAGCATCCGTCTTGCCCGGTACGGAGAGCATACCGGCCGGTTTGTTGACCACCACGATCGATGCGTCTTCATAAAGGATGGGAAGCTCGGGGGCAGTCTTTAAGGATAGTTGGTGTGCAGATGATGCCGGCAAGAAGTTGGACGACGAGTCCGGCAACATCCACTTGAGAATGGGTTTACACTTACCGCTGCAAGCCGGATAGTAGTGTCCATGATGACGAATCTCCTCTTTCGGACTCTCGCCCCACCAGAACATGGCCATTTGAAGTGGCCGAAGCCCGTGGGCGTAGGCATATTGCAAGAGTTTCGGTTCGCAGCACTCGCCACTCCCCGCAGGCGGAACACCTGCCGTCGTATCGGCAAATATCTCCAACAGATTTTTACTTTCCCCTTCGGCATTCAGCATTCTGAATTGCGCAAACAGCCATTGTTGCAAGTTGTCGGAAAGTCTTTTGCGCAGTTGTTTAAGTTGCCGTATATCGTCTTGCCACGCTTCATACTCCCTTTCGAGAGTTGTTTTCTGATTTACAGCCTTCTTGATGCGGCGCAGTTCAGCTTTCATGAACTGACTCTCCCTGACCATCTGCGCATTCTCTTCGGGCAAGATACCCCCCTGCTGTCGGCGCTCATCCCGTCTTCTTTTGGCCTCGTTCATCTGCTGTTGATAGTCAGCCACCGTCTGCCGACGCTGCACCACCAATTCCTCCACACACTTGCGGGCCTCTTCCATACGCCCGTCTGCTTCCAGTCGGGCTATGGCAGCATTGATGTCCGTTACCTCCGCTTCGTGGGTCTTGAAATATCCGCCGGGCTGCAGATAGTCATACACCGCCGGAACAAAACCCTCCCAGTCGCTCCGGTTGAGTATCTGGCCCGAGTAAGCGGCGAGGAAGTAGGTAGTAGGTGATGGATGGTGGGTGGCAGATGGCAGGGGATAAAGGGTAGATGACGGGGGATAAAGGAGTGCTTCATTGGGGGCTGAGACAAGCAGTATGCCAAACATCTTACCTTTGGCTATCTCCGCTTGCCACTCGTCGGACATCCGGGCAAACGAGTTTTGCAACTGTCGTGCAGCCTCTATGCAGAGCGGATGCGGCTCATAGTCAAACGGATTGTTCATCTGTTCGGGCAAGGGAATGTTGGTGTGGAGGAGATGCAGCAATGTCATAAGCTGTTGGCGTGAGGGGCAAACTCAACGGAGAATGCCATGCCCCTCACCTTTTATGGTTAAATCATCAGTGACAGTGATTCTGTCCACTTATCTTGAACAGAGATTGTAAAGGAACTCTTGATAGACTTCTTCCAACTCCGGTAGTACCGGTTCTTGTCGAAGCCCGATATCACATCTGCGACAGAAATCGCCGAGCAGACTCTCCGTGCGCTCGGTATTGATCAATATTTCAGAAGGTTTGTAACCCAACGAAAGGAGGGCATTCCCCAGACCCATCAGCAGTTTCAGAGTGTCTCCCTGCCGTTCCGACATTTCTACGTGGACAACCATTCCGCTGTCTTCATCAACACACAACAAGACTTCGGGAAAGAAAGGGGCCTCTTCTTTACCGGAACCTGTCGGAGCAGGAAGGTTGGTGTACAGGCAAGATATGGTGTGCCGATTAGGAAGTTTCCCGATTTGGTGCGACAGCAGGTCGTTTTCGAAAGGTGCCTCGGAATAGGTAGGTCCCTGATAGGCCGGCAGTGGGGTGACGCCGAGAAGGTAAGTGCCGTCAAGCTGCGGTGTGAGCAGTGGTACCATCTTTCCACCCTCTTTGGTGGGATATTCGCCCATGGGGTCAAAACCAAGTTCCGAGAGTGGGGAGGCTTCGGACATTTTTGTCATATAGAGGGCTGCACGCAACGCTTCGGTGATGAGTTGGGCATCTTGCTCGTCCGTAATGTCCCATTGCATACGATAAGGACTGTGGCGGGTGAAGTCGGGCCATCCGTGGGGACGTTGTATTTTCAGTCCCCGGTGGGCGACAAAGGCCCGTATCCGCCTTTTAGTCTTGGCATCCATATCCGCAGCATTCATAAAGTCGCAGTTGATGCAGTCAAACATCATGGCTAACTGCTGGAAGACAAAGGGGGCGGCATTATTGAGGTAGAGGCTGTTGAGATAGCTTGTAAATCCCTTTCTACCGATATAAAGACCGAGAGCGTAGTGTTCACCCCCATGCCCCATGACGCTACAATAGCCAATCTCGCCCGAACTTAGCTTCACGGCAAAAATGTCGGAGTCGGTCAATTTCTTCCAAGGTGCGGCCCTCCTAAGATCGAAGGCAGCCCAAAGCATTTCATTTGTTAGTATCATCGTTTCTCTTCTATTGATTGGGGATTATGTTGTTTCTTTTCGGAAAGAGGTAGACAAATATAGTGGAAAAACTGTAGATATCCAACTGTTTTTCCACTTTTTCGTTTTCTAAAAACACTTATGAGGGATTTTACTTGTGACAGGTGGTCAGTTGAACGTGAGGCGGAAGGTTGTCAGTCCGGCCTCCCTGTCACTGACAAGCGTGATAGAACCATTGCTCAAGCGCATGATTTGGCGCGAGATGGAAAGTCCTATCCCACTGCCGTTGCTTTTGGTCGAGAAGAAGGGAATGAAGATATGGGACGCCACGTCGTCGGGGATGAGAGGACCGTTGTTGCTGATGTCTATCACCACCGCTTCGTGTTCGTCGCTGTAGGAGCGGATGCTGATATATCCTTGAGGGCTTATGGCCTCGGCGGCATTCTTGAGCAGGTTGGTCACCACACGCGCTATCAGACCCTCATCGGCATAGACGAGAAGGTCTTGCGGCTCCACGCTCAGTTCCAACCGACTTTCCGGCGGCAGCAACGGACCGGCCAAACCGGCCATGCGCACCAAAAACGGTTTCACATAGAAAAGGGCCGGCCGGGGCGTAGGCACATGAGTGAACTTACGGTAGTTCTCCACAAACGTGATGAGTTCCTTGCTGGTGCGGTTGATCACGTTCAATCCGTCGCGCTGCTCGCCCCGGGAGTTTTTCAGGAGTGTGTCACTTAGAGAGATGATAGGTGTCACGGTGTTCATGATTTCATGGGTGAGCACGCGTATGAGTTTTGCCCAACTGTCGAGTTCCTGATTGGCCAGTTCGCCCTTGATGTCGCTGAAGGCGACGATGCGCACGCGTTTGCCCCGGAGCGTGGTGTGGGAAGTGCGGACGGAGAAGGCCGGCAAACGGTCTTTGATGCGCTTGATGTGGGTGATGGCCTCCATGTCGAGCAGGGCGAGAGCGGCCCGGTTGTGGCGCAGCACGAGTCCCCGTTCGTCATCGACCACGAGAATGCCAGTGTCCACGGAGTCGAGAATGAATTCAAAATACTTCTCCCGTTCCATCTGTTCGTCGCGGGCATGTTCCAAGATGAGTTTCACCCGATTGAGCGAAGTGTTCAGCAGCCGCTCACTGCCATGCACACTTTCCTCAGGGAAATGGAACGTGTAGTCGCCGCTGTCGAGCGCATCAAACAGGAAGCGCACCCTCCGGATGCTCCTCCGGTGGAGCCGCCAAAGGCGCAGGTAGGCAGCAAGGGAAGCCAAAAGCACTGCTGCCAAGATGATTTCCGCAATGGTCATTGTTTGTGATGTGGTGGGTGAAAGACTTTCTGCACCGCACGCTCCGCTTCTCCCGAGAGCGGACGGAAACGGTCAGATGCTGTATCGCTTGATTTTGTTGTACAACGTTTGCCGGGAAATGCCGAGCTGTGCGGCCACTTGCGAGAGATTCCCGTCGCACTCGCGGATGGTCTTTTCTATGAGCCGACGCTCCATCTCGTCGAGTGTCTGCACCTCTTCAAGAGGCTTCTGCCGGGCAGCCGGACTGCCGTCTATGTCTTCTTCGCCTATCAGTGTGCCGCTGCTCAGAATGACAGCCTTCTCCACGGCATGTTGCAGTTCCCGGATATTGCCGTACCAGGGCAACGCACTGATTTTCGCTTCTGCCGGTCCGGTGAATGCCATTTTGGGTTTGTTGTAGAGGGCGGCGTATCTCCCGAGAAACAGCCGGGCCAGCGGCAGGATGTCTTCCCGACGCTCGCGCAGAGGCGGAAGATGCAGCCGGATGGTGTTGATGCGGTAGAGCAAGTCTTCGCGAAATTCTCCGTGGGCCACCATTTGTTGCAAGTCGCGATTGGTGGCGCAGATGAGACGCACGTCAACGGGTATCTCTCTGCTGCCACCTACCCGCACGATGCTTCGCCGTTGCAGGGCGGTGAGCAGTTTGGCCTGTAAGGCATAACTCAGGTTGCCTATCTCATCAAGGAAGAGTGTGCTCCCCTCGGCCTGTTCAAATTTTCCCGGTTTGTCGGCCTTGGCATCCGTGAAGGCCCCTTTCACATGGCCGAACAGTTCGCTCTCAAACAGCGTTTCGGTGATGGCTCCCATGTCTACGGGCAGCATTTTGCGCCGGTTGCGGACTGAGAGGCGGTGTATCTCGTTGGCCAGCACCTCCTTGCCGGTACCGTTCTCGCCCGTGATGAGGATGTTGGCATCCGTTGCGGCCACCTTTTCCACCATCAGCCGCAAGTCTTGCATGGCTTGAGAAGAGCCCCATTGCATGGCTCCCTCGCCGGCAAGTGATTTCGACGAGACCGCTCCTGAGCTTTTCTGCCTTTTGCGATAGGCCTCGGTGAGCGTCTCCACCAACTTTTTGTTGTCGAAAGGTTTCACCACAAAGTCGACTGCCCCCTCCTTGAGCCCCGTCACGGCCAGTTGTATGTCAGCGTAGGCCGTGAAGAGCACCACTTGCGTTTGGGGATGCAGCCGTTTGATTTCGCGCAACCAGTACAGTCCCTCGTTGCCGTTGTTGATGCCGCTCCGGAAGTTCATGTCAAGCAACACCACGTCGGGCTTGTCTTCACGTAGCCGGGCCGGGATGTTGTCGGGCGAGGCTATGGTCGTGATGCGTGCGAAGACACCTTCCAGAAGCATCTTGACCGTGGTGAGGATGTTACGGTTGTCATCGACGATGAGAATGGTTCCTTGTTTCATGATAGTGCAAAAATAGTTGTTTTTCGGCAAAACGGCAAGGGCTTGTCCATTTTTTAGACAAGAGATTTGGAAAGGACGGGGAGACAAGAGACCTTGCCCCCCACCTGAAAGGGGCGAACAAGGATTTGTATGAGGGCACCCGAGCAGTTGGGGCCGGCATCCCCACATCAGCCTTGCGGGTGTTTAAAAGTTGGACACCGATGTCCAACTTTTGGACACATACAGAGTCAGTACAATCACCTAACACACTGATAATCAACTAACTGTGGTTTTGGCACGGCATTGGCACGAATTGATGATATATGAAACGTGAATTAAACATATTGCTATGGAGCCTGTTAGGCTTGTCGGCTGCAGCCCAACAGCCGTGGTCGATGAACCGGTGCGTGGCCTACGCCGTGGAACATGCCACCAATGTGGCACGCCGGCAACTGGAACTTCGGCAGCGGCAGGCCGACAGTCGCACGGCTTGGCTCGACTTCTTGCCGAGCGTTGAGGCACAGGTGAACGGACAGTACAGCTGGGGACGCAACATCAACCCCGAGACCAACACTTATAATAATGTGACCACCTTCAACAGCTACTACCAGATCTCTGCCTCCATGCTCCTCTTCGACGGCGGACGCACCCTCAATGCCTTCCGGCAGGCGAGGTTGGCCAAGATCGATGCCGCCACAGCCGTGGAACGGGCGCAGGACGAGAGAGCTGTGGAGGTGATGGCGAAATATGTGGATGCGGTGTACACGCAGCGGAGCATAGGACTGGCCGAAGAGAAGTTGCGCGACTCACAGGCACTGTTGAAGAAGACACGCAGGCTGTTTGAGTTGGGCGAGAAGAGCCGGCCCGATGTGGTGCAGCTGGAGAGCCAGGTGGCCGAAGACGACTACAATCTGCTGCATCAGCAACATGCGGCTCGTAAGGCATTGCTCGCATTGAAGTCGGCGATGAACTATCCCACGGCCGATACGCTTGTGCTTGATGACGGTCTGGCAGAAGACGGAGGGCAGGAAGCCCAACATTTCCATTCCGGGGGTGGAACCGCAGCCGTGAGGATGGCCGAGCATTCGGTCGAAAACGCCCGCCTCGAATGGCGTGTCAGGCGAGCCGAACTACTGCCCTCACTACGGCTGGGAGGAGGTTTTTCCACCAATTATTATAAGAATCTGTCGGAGAAGGGCAACTTGGCACCGTTCGGTGCCCAGTTTCACAACAACATGGGCGAGTATGTCTATCTGACGCTCTCCATCCCCGTGTTTTCCTCTTCCACCTGGCGCAAAGCCCGACAGGCCAAAACGGCCTATCGTTTAGCACAATGGGAGGTGGCCGACGAGCGACGGAAACTGGCCGATGCCATTGCCGGGGCTGTGATGGACCGCGACGGCTATGCCCGCGAAGTGGCGCAAATGGGGCGCAAGGTGGCCTCCGACTCGCTGGCGTGGCATCTCTCCCATCGGAAATATGAGGAGGGTATGCTCTCCACCTTCGATTTGCACACAGCCGGCCAGACGCTTCTCGAAAGCCGCATCCGTCTTTTGCAAATGCAGATGATGCTTGTCTTGAAACAGAAATTAGTGGATTATTATACGAAAAATCAACCGTTATGGACATTGAAATAAAACAGAAACAATATCTTCTGCCCAAGAAATACTGGGCGTGGGCAGTTGGAGGAGTGCTCATGGTCGCCGTTTTGGCGTGGCTGGCACTGTCAAATTACAGTTCTACGCTGAAAGTCGAGCGTCGTGGCCTGAGCATCAGCGAAGTGAAACAGGCCAAATTTGACGACTATGTGAACGTGGATGGCAGGGTGGTGCCCATTCAGGTGGTGCAAATTTCGCCCGAGGAGGGTGGCGTAGTGCTCGAAAAGGTGGTCGATGAGGGTGCTCACGTACACAAGGGCGACATCATCGTGAAACTGAGCAACAGCAATCTCGACCTCGAAATACTGAATGCCGAGAGCGAACTGGCCGAGAAACAGAATATGCTGCGCAACACTCAGATCTCGATGGAGCAGGATCGGTTGAACAACCGCAACGAGGCCTTGCAACTGGAAATGGATGTGGAGACCAAGCTGAGGGCCTACCGCCATCAAGGGGCATTGCAGAAAGAGCAGCTCAACTCGCTGGAAGAGTATCTCAAGGCCAAGGAAGCGTATGAGTTGGCCGTGAAAAAGAACGGACTGATACAGCAGCGGTTGAAGAAGGACGGGCTGTTGCGCAGGTCGCAGATGGAGCAGATGAGCGACAATCTGGAATCGATGCAGCGCAACGTGTCGCTGGTGAGGGCGCGGAAGGCCAAGCTCGACGTGCGCTCATCCATTGATGGAGAGGTGGGCTTGCTTGATGTGGAGTTGGGGCAAAGCATCTCGCCGGGACAGAAAATCGGTGTCATCAACGACCTGAGCGACTATAAGGTGGAGGCGCAGGTGGATGAGCATTACATCGACCGTGTGCGCGCCGGACTCACGGCCTCTTTCGAACAGAGCGGATGGACTTACCGACTCACCGTGCGCAAAGTCTATCCCGAGGTGCGTGACGGGCGTTTCCGCATCGACTTTGTGTTCAGCGGCCCGCGTCCGCAGAACATCCGCACCGGCCAGACCTACTATCTCGACCTGCAACTCGGAGAAGCCAAAAAGGCAATTCTCATTCCCAAAGGCACTTTTTACAGCGTCACGGGCGGCACCTGGATATTCGTACTCGACAAAAACGGGCACAAAGCCTACCGCCGCAACATCCGCATTGGTCGCCAGAATCCCCAATACTTTGAGGTATTGGAAGGACTGGAGCCCGGCGAGCAAGTCATCGTAAGTGGCTATGAAAGCTATAAGGACAATGAAATATTGGTGCTCGAGTGATACGGTCCTTCAGATGCTCTTTAGCCGGTTCCCAAAGATTCCCTCGCCTTGCGCGAGAGAAGGTTTTTCCCTCGTTCGACAGATTTCTCCCGGGTGATGCTTAGTGGGTGGAGGCCTCAGGATAGAACAGATTGTCAAACTATTTATTCGTTTTCGACCTCTCTGCTTGCGACATTTGCAACGAGCAATCCAATCGGGCGCAAATACGCGATTTTGACGATTTTTTCAAGGCTCTGATAATCAGCCGTTTGAATTTCATTGACACATATTTTGACCCGAAAACAAGTCTGAAAAAGCCCAAACGGGATTGCAAAAGGGCCGTAGTTGCGATGCAACTACGGCCCTTTCGGCTTTCAAGTGTGGCCCTTTTGCAAATCCGGAGAGCCGGAATGGAAAAATCGATGCGCTTTTCGGGTAATCAGAAGCTTTCCTCCCGTTCTGGTTGGAGGATTTTGTCGGATGCGTTTTTGTTGATATTATTCACCACTATCCAGTAGTTTGCAGAGATAGCTTTCACCGATTTTCCGTCAGTGTGCGACCGATACATATATCCATTTCTGTCCTGTCAAATACCCACAGTCCCGTAAGGGAAACAAGGAAACAATGTGCCGAAAATCCTCCTCCAACCATCAGGCAAGGAACATGACCAGCACTTGGGCGATGACCACACGGATGAACATACCCAAAGGATAGACCGTGGCATAGCTGATGCTGGCTGTTTCACCCTCCAAGGTGTCGTTGGCATAACCCAAGGCCATAGGGTTGGCCATGCTTCCACAAAGGATGCCACAAATGGTGCCATAGTCAAACTTCTTGGTTTTCAGTGCTATGATACCTATAAAGAGTATCGGCAGGAACGTGAGCAGGAAGCCCAACCCTACCCACAAAAGCCCTTCAGGACGGAAGATGGTCTCGAAGAACTGGCCGCCGGCATCGAGTCCCAAGCAAGCCAAATAGAGCGAAAGACCGAGTTTGCGCAACATGAGACCGGCACTGCGGGTCATATAGGATATGAAATGTACGCGTGGGCCCAATGCTCCCACCACAATACCCATCACGATGGGACCGCCGGCAATGCCCAGTCTCACGGGAATGGTCATGCCGGGAATATCGATGGGAATGGTGCCGATGGCCAAACCGAGCAGCATACCGAAGAAGATGGCTCCGAGGTTGGGCTCGTTGAGCGTGCGCACGGCATTACCGAGGAAGTTTTCCACATGTTCCACATCGTTGGGTTCGCCCACTACGGTCAGCCGGTCGCCATATTGCAGGCGCAAATCGTCGGTAGCCAAGAGTTTGATGTCGCCGCGAATCACCCGGCTCACGTTCACTCCATAGGTGTTGCGCAACTGAAGTTGTCCGAGATATTTGCCATTGAGCACAGGCTTGGTGAGCACAATGACACGGCTCTCCACCTTCGAGTCGATGGCATTCCAGTCCACCTGGTCGCGGTTCCAGTCTTTTTCCACTTTCTCGCCGAACAGCAGTTCCATGGCATCCACCTCCTCCTTGTTGCACACCACGAGCACATTATCGCCCGTGTTCATGACAGTATCGGCTTCCGGGACAATAACATTGCCGTCGCGCCACACGCGCGACATGATGAACTTGCGGTGGGTCATCATCGAGATGGCGGCTATGGTCTTACCGTCGAGAGCCGGATTGACCACCCGAAACTGTCCCACGTAGGTGTGGTCTTCGGCCCCGTTGCCACGCACCATGAGGTCGGCAGGCTTGACAAAAAACCGCCGCATGAGCATCATAGCCAGAATGACACCCACCACACCCAACGGGTAGGTGACGGCACAAGCCAAGGCCACACTGCCACTCGGAAGACCGAGATGCTCAAGAGCCTGTTGGGCTGCACCGAGGGCAGGCGTGTTGGTGGTGGCTCCACAGAGGATGCCCACCATGTCGGAAAGCCCTACGGAGGTAAGAAGACCTAAAACGACGGTCATTGCCGTGCCCAAGAGAATGACTCCGAGACCCCAAAGATTGAGTTCTATGCCCTCGTGGCGCAGCGATCCGAAGAAGTTGGGGCCCACATAGAGACCCAGCGTGTAGACAAACACCGTGAGTCCGAAACTCTCGGCAAAAAGGAGCATGTCGCGGTCGATGGTCAGGCCGCAGTGCCCGGCTACAATGCCGATGAAGAAGACAAAGGCAATACCGAGCGAAATACCTTTGACATGGAGTTTGCCCAAGGCCAGCCCCAGTGCACATATCAGCGACAGCACCACGATGGCCTGCACGGCCGAATGTATGTTAAAAAGGGAATCCCAATACATTGTCAGTTGGTTTGTTCGATGTCAGCCTTCGCTCTGCCACGCCGGAACCGCTCTCTCCGTGCGCAGAGCCAAAGGGTCAGATGATGTTCAGATAGCGTTCGAGCGGTATGCCGACGTTCTTGTCTTCGTTGTCCTTGTTGAGGTCTATCAAGCGATAGACGGCATCCATCGCCTTGCGGGTGCTCTCCATGAGCGGTTCGTCATCAAGCAGATGGCCCACAAGCACAGCCGAAAAGATGTCGCCCGTACCGGGGAAGTGTACCGGAATCTCGTCGTAGGGCAACAGAAAATAGGTGTCGCTCTCGTGGTTGTAGCCCGCCACCGACGGTTGCCCGTCCACGGGAATGCTCGTGACAAGTGCCGAGCGCGCCCCGATTTTACACAGATGGTTGAGCAGGCTTTCGGCTTCGGCCCATGAAACGCCATCGGGCGAATAGCTCCGGCCCGTGAGATAGCAGGCTTCGGTGTAGTTGGGATAGCACAGATGAGCCACGCCGAGCATCTCGCGCATGGAATTGATGGTGGCCGGAGTGACACCATTGTAGAGCTTGCCCTCATCACCCATGATGGGATCCACGAAAATGGTGGCTCCCTTTGCAGCCTGTTCACGGCAGTAGCGGGAGATGATGGCAGCCTGACGCTCGGAGGCGATGAAGCCGGTGGCAATGGCATCGAACGAGAAGCCAAGCTGTTTCCATACGGGAAATACCCCTTTGATATAGTCGGTGGTCTCGAGTATGTTGAACTTCCCATAATCGAGCGTGTTGGAAACCAATGCTGTGGGCAGATTGTAGGTGGGATGGCCAAAATAGGAAAGTATCGGCAGCATCGCCGCCGTGGCCACCTTGCCGTAGCCTGCCATATCGTTGATTAGCAGAATTTGTTTCTTACTCATCTTTCATTCACAATTTGGGTACAAAGATACATATTTTTTATTATCTTTGTCACAAAATCTCATAAAATGCATTTCAAACGAACCATGAAACGAAACCTGCTCATCACTGCCGCCATTTTGCTGGCAGCAACCCTTTCCGCCGCCTCCCCCAAAGCGGGGAAAAGCGGTATCGACCGCCGGCTTGTCGTCGGCCGCAACAATCCTCTTGTGCAAATGGTCGACACGATGGCCGCACTCACCGTGGGCAACGGGCACATAGCCCTCACGGTGGATGCCACCGGACTCCAGACTTTCCCCGAGCACTACCGCAACGGAACGCCGCTCGGCACCATGAGCGACTGGGGCTGGCACGCTTTTCCCAACACGGAAGGCTACCGACCGGAAGAGACGCTCGCCGACCACAACTTCCATCGGGGCCGGGGGAATGAACTTTATGCCGTACAGTTCCGACAACCGGGCCGGCAGAAAGAGGCTTCCGACTATTTCCGTGCCAATCCCCACCGCCTGCATCTGGGCTGTATGGGATTCTCGTTCGACAGTCCGAAAGAGGTCAAGAACATCAAACAACTATTGGATTTATGGAACGGGGAGATTAAAAGCCACTTCACCCATGAGGGAAAAGCATACGACGTAAAGACATTCTGCCTGCCCCATCGCGACAAGTTTGTGACCAACATCAAGGCCCAAGGGGGATGCACGCTCCGCTTCCGGGTGCCCTACCCCACGGGGGCGCATACCGACGACGGATGCAACTGGGCATCGGGGACGAACATCAGAATGGAGATAGCCAACCACGAGTTGGGAAATCTGACACTTGCCGTGAGCATTGACACCACAACCTACTATGTGCGGTTCACTTGGACGGGCAGGGTGAAGTTGGCCATTCCTCATTTCAACGAACTCTGTCTGACCACCGCAAAGAATGACTTCACGCTGGCATGGGAGTTTCTGCCCGAGAAACCCAAGACGGAACCGGCACCTACGAAAAGCCAAGGACACAGGAAACTGCTGCCTGCAACGACCTCGTTCACGACCTTGGAGCAGCAGGCAGCCGCCCAGTGGAACCAATTCTGGAGCAAAGGGGGCATCGTAGACTTCTCGCGTGTGCCCGACTCAAGGGCCCGTGAACTGGAACGGCGTGTGGTGCTCAGCCAATATCTGTTGGCCGTGAACGACGGGGGCAACACGCCCCCACAGGAAACGGGACTCACCTACAACTCGTGGTTTGGCAAGTTCCACTTGGAAATGACGTGGTGGCACCTCGCACCGTTTGCCCTCTGGGGCCACCCCGAACTGCTCGACCGCTGCCTGTCGTGGTATGCCACGGCCGAGCCGATGGCTCGGGAGATAGCCCGCAGACAGGGATTCAAGGGAGTGAGATGGATGAAAATGACCGACCCGTCGGCCACCGAAGCTCCTTCCAACGTCGGCTCCTATCTCATCTGGCAGCAGCCCCACCTTATCTATTTGGCCGAACTGCTCTATCGGGCAGCACCGACAGCCGGAGAGAAGGAGCAGGTGGTGGAGAAATATGGCCGACTGGTGGAGGAGACGGCCGACTTCATGGCCGACTTTGCCGAGCTTGACAACCGCCACGGGTGCTACATCCTGCGGGGCTGTATTCCTGCCCAAGAGACGCTCAACGCCGACTCGGTGGTGAATCCGCCTTTCGAACTCAACTACTGGCAGTGGGGGCTGACTGCGGCACAGCGATGGCGCGAGCGGCAGAGACGGCCGAGACAGCCATTGTGGGACGACATCATCGCCCGCCTGTCGCCTTTGGCCGACCAAGACGGTGTTTATCTCACGGCCGAGACAGCACCGTTGCCCACGGGAAGAGCCGAACAAACGGACAATCCAAAAGGCATCGACCGGTTTGCCAGCGACCACCCCATGCCACTCGGAGCCTTGGGCATGTTGCCTGCCAGCCGACTGGTGGATAAGGCCAAGATGCACAAGACCTTCCGATGGATAGCGGACAACTGGAACTGGCAGAAGACCTGGGGCTGGGACTACCCCATGACAGCCATGTGTGCCGCCCGTCTCGGACTGAAAGAACAAGCCGTCGATGCCCTGCTCATGAACCGGCAGAAGAACACCTACCTCGCCAACGGACACAACTATCAGGACAACCGTCTCCGAATCTACCTGCCGGGCAACGGCGGACTGCTCACGGCCATAGCCATGATGGCTGCGGGATGGGATGGGGCCAAAGGCCGAAATCCCGGTTTTCCCGACAGCTGGGACGTGCGGTGGGAGGGGTTGCTGCCCATGCCGTAAGGCTCCGCCACCGCCCGGTGGGGGGCATCCGTAAAACGGATAACGAAATCCGTAATTCCGGTATGCACGCATTCCAGGATTATATATAACTCTGCAAACAATAAAAAAGTATGATTATGGCAGAAGAGAAAACCATCATCGTCGACTCCATCGACGAGTACAACAGGCAGATAGGCCTTGAGACCCGGCATCCGCTGGGGGCTGTCGTGGATATGGCCAAGGCCGACCCTGTCGGCGCAAGAGCCGAACACACCGTGCAGTATGAGGTCTACTCGGTGTGGCTGAAGCAGACCTACTGCGGCGACATCACCTATGGCCGGCAGCCCCACGACTATCAGGAGGGTACGGTGACGAGCTTTGCCCCCGGACAGGTGGTGCATTTCAAACCTGCGCCCGACTTCAAGCCCAATGCGCTGGGGCTGCTCTTTCATCCCGACCTCATCCGGGGCACTTCGCTCGGACACAACATCAAGCAGTATGCCTTCTTCTCCTACACCTCGCGGAGGCCCTCCACTTGAGCGAAGACGAGAAAAACATCTTCAAGGATTGTCTGGACAAGATACGGCAAGAGTTGGAGCACCCCATCGACCAGCACTCCAAGAAACTCATCTGCCGCAACATCGAACTGTTGCTCGACTATTGTATGCGTTTCTACGAGCGGCAATTCGTCACCCGCAAGACGGCCAATCTCGACGTGCTCGACAAGTTTGAACGGCTGCTCGACAACTACTTCAAAGACAACCGGGCCTTGCAGGAAGGGCTGCCGTCGGTGAAATATTTCGCCGAGGAGTGTTTCCTCTCGCCCAACTACTTCGGCGACCTCGTGAAGAAAGAGACGGGAAAGACACCGCAGGAGCACATTCAGGCCAAAATCATCGACCTTGCAAAAGAGGAACTGGCCGGCACCGAGAAGACCATCAATGAGATAGCCTACGGGCTCGGCTTCCAATACAGCCAGCACTTCAACCGCTATTTCAAGCGCAGTGTGGGCAAGGCTCCCAGCCTGTTCAGGAAGGAGATGGCCCTGTAAGGGGCTTCGCCCTCCGCCTGCCTGCGGGCCACATTGCACCAGAAAAAAGACCACAAGACGGAAACAAGACAAACGCTCCACGGGCTTCCGGCCGGCGGAGACGGCAACCACCTACAACTCATTTCCCATCATGCCGAACCAAGCAAGAGTAATCCATGACCTGTGCAGCTGCAACAAACTGATGGACGAGAAGACGCTCCATCCGCTGATCAGCATCGTCAGTCCGGACAAGCAAAAAGAACAACTGCAATTCCGGGCCGACTGCTACATGATGATTCTCCGCCAACACCCCTCGACGGGCGAATGCTTCGGCAGAAAAAAATGCGATTTCAGCGACGCCACGCTCCTTTTCCGACCTCCCGGCAAAGCGACGGACTTCACGCCCGGCCCTGCAGACGAGGCTGCCGGCGGGCGGATACTTCTCTTCTCCCCCGAACTGATAGCCTGTACACCGCTCGGATTGCGCATCGGAGACTTCACCTTCTTTAAATACAAATCCGCCGAGGCCCTCCACCTCTCGGGCTGCGAACTGCGTATCGTGCAACAGTGCCTGGACCAATTGCAGACCGAACTGCAATGGGGGGTGGACAAGTTTTCGCAAACCATCATCTGCACCCGGCTCGAACTGCTACTCAACTATTGCCGGCGGTTCTATTACCGGCAGTTCATCACCCGCCACGATGAGCACGAATCGTTGCTGCAACAGCTGCAAACGCTCGTAGACGACTATCTAAGGGACGGGCAAAAGGCTTCCGTCGACTGTTTCGGTACGCCTTGCGCCTCCACGCTCGCCAAGCGTCTGGGATTGTCGAGCACCTACCTCAACGACCTGCTGCGCCACGAGACGGGGAGCGACCTGTCCACCTACGCCCAACAGCGGCGCATCATACTTGCCAAGCAGCTGCTCCTCGGCACGAAGATGACCGAGCGGCAAATAGCCGAAAACCTCGGTTTCGGAACGGCAGGGGGCTTCCGCCGGCTGTTCGTCCGGCTCACCGGCATCCCCCCGACCGACTATCGCAGCGCCTGACAGCCCTACAAGCACCACGCGGAAGTCACGCTTGAAGCCTATTCTCTATCTCAACTTCCTCACATCATCCTCAAATGTCAAGGGATTGATTGCACGCTTACGCATTGCAGTGCGGTAGTTGTAAATGGTTTGAGGTGAATAGAATAATAAGGTGGCGATCTCCACACTCTCGACAACGCCGAGACACACCAAGGCATAGATACGCATCTCGGTAGTGAGACCGCCATTGCGCGAAAGAGCTATCCGGCTATCGGGCTTTAGCAAAGCATTGAATCCCTCGACAAATGACGGATAGAGCTCCATAAACGCCTTGTCAAACTGCGTGTAAAATTGTGTTGCCTCCTGTTCGGTCAATTTTGTCGATGTGGCCGAACGAAGGAGTTCGTCGGCTTGGTGGGTTTTCACCTTGCGCATGACAAATTTCCGGTAATCATTCATCTTGCCAATGTATGTAGCGCAGAGATCCATAATCAGCCGCATGTATCTGCCACGCATCTCATCAGTCTCTCGCAACCGTGCATTCAATTTTTCGAGTGCCATGTTCTGTTTGTATATCTCCTTGCCACGACGCCGGAGCTTGCCCGATTGCCTGAAGATATAGCCTGTCCCTATAAGCAAAAGGATGACGAACACCCCCAGTGCCATGCTCAGATATGTCACTGCCCACCGCTTCTTGTTTATCTGCTGCTGGTAGACGGACACTATTGCCGGAAGCCGTTGAGAAATTTCAAGCATGCGCAGACGATTGTTATAAAACTGTGCGTCTTCCATTGAGCAATAAATATAACGAGTGGACTTCTCGGCATTGTTCTCGTCTTGTTTAAAAAGATACATGGCAAGTTCTTGCAAAGCAAGATTTTCTTTCAAAGGATTGACTTGATCGGATATGGCTGCACGTATGAGCCATTCCTCATATTCGCGCATGCGTCCTTCCATGCGGTAGTTGCGTGCCACTCCATAGGCCGCCGAAGCGTATATACGTGTGTTGACAGCCGACATGCCGATAGCTTTGAGATAATAGCGGGTAGCCTCTTCCAACGGGCGCTTTTTGCAGAAAGCTAATTCTCCCAAAAGATACTGATGTAAAGCCGAGGGCTCTTCCGGACTATTCCGGATAGCCGTTTCAAGGCAAGCTATCTTGAGCCGGTCATACTTAGGACTGAAAATCTTGTCGCGGCAGTAATCGCTCCAGTAGTTATAAATCCAGTAACCGGTGAAGTAATGCTCAAACATCTCTGCCTTTCCTGCCTTTTCCACCGGGACACTCTTTAATAGCGTTTCAGCCTCACTGTAATATCCACCGATGGCAAAGAGCATGGCAAGATGTCTCTGTGCCCGCCTCTCTGCACTTTTGTCCCCAAGGCTACGAGCTATTTTCTGCTCCTGTCTCACATAATACATCGCCGAGTCGAAACGGTAGGTGTAATATTCTTGATAAAGCGTTGTCGATATCTCCAGTCGACGGGCAGGAGCTGCATAATAGAAAAGTCTTGTCAGTTTTCTTATTCTATGTTCCTTGACAGCCGAGTAATGACTGCGAAGCGCAATGGCACTGTCGAGTTTATGGAGCAATGCTCCATCGGCACAAGACAAAGCAGGCGATCCTACAATCAGCACGATGAGAATCAGACAATGGACAATTAGCTCTTTCATATCCCAACATCATATTTAATACGGCAGTAAAGTTACTACAAATCAAACAAAACACAAAATAAAGCGATAAGTTTATTTTTATTCTTAAGATTATGATGTAATCCATTAGAAATAATGGAACTCAATTTCAATGAACCTTACTTTCAGACTTCTTCCATAACAAGTAATCTAACTGGTTATCAACTATTTAAGGAACAAGTCAAATCTACATCGATTTACTTTGGCGATACCGGCAAATAAATTCAAGGGGCATTCTTCCTAACTTTGCAACATACTCAAACAAGGTAAATCTCAACCCAACAGACAACTATTATCTTTAAACCCACAAAACCATGTATTACAAATTGTGTCTATCTTTATGCGTGGCCATCATGGCAACAAGCACTTTGGACGCGCAGACGACAGAGAAAGACTCTGTTGACAATCAATCTTCAAATGGTAACAACCGCAATGTCATGCTCAATGCGGCCGACTCTTACAAGCCACGCGAGATACAGATAGGGCTGCCCTCGGAAGATGTGAATGTCTACGAGAACGGGCTTCCTGCTGTCTATTCTTCAAGCGTGCATAAACTCTCTGCACATTGGCGCAATGACGCAAGCCTGGAAGGCACCACGCTAATGTCACCATCAGAGTCGGCAATAGCTACGGGCAACATCGCCTATGCAGTGAATGCCGAAAGTCAGCTCGGCCTCAGCCAAAAGCCTTTCCAGGGAACCGTCGGCTGGCATGGCAACCACTTCGGCCTCAACACTTTCGACATCAACCTCAACGGCAAACTTGCACGCAACTGGTTCTGGACGGCGAGCATGTACCAGAACTTTGACCCAGGCACGCAGAAACAGCGCTACACCGACTTCGCCGACCGCACGCAGATATTCCATGCCGGGTTGACACACGTCTTCAACAACGGGCTCGGCAAGGCAACGCTGCTCTACAAATACAGCTACAGCAAGAACCCTGCCAACTTCAATAACCAAGGCCCGTTCATCTACAACGGAGACGGGTCGGTGAGCGAGTTCCAAGGGTTCAAGCTCGGACGCTATTCGTATGTGCCAAACGGCGGACACCTTGCATACTATGACATCATGGACGGCAAGGCACGCACATGGAACTTCCAAGAAACCATGGACAACCATGCCAACGAAGTGGCACTTCTCTTAGAAAATACGTTTGGCAGTGGATGGAAGTGGAACTTAAATGCCAAATACATGGATGCACCACGAGCCAACTATGTTGACTTCGGCGGCTCCACCATATCCGATATAAAGAATGGCGTTTTGGGGGATAATCTCCTGACCACCGATGAGATGGGGCAAACCCCATACAGCGGCTATGTCGAGGGACGACGCACATGGCTGCACTTCGGCAAGGTGCGTTCCTTCATGCTAACCACAGAGTTGAACAAACTGTTCGGCAGGCACAATCTGCGCATCGGACTCAACGAGTGGTACTACCACCTCAACTACCACTCCTCTTCCTTCCAATGGTATGCCACCGTCAACGAATACCCCACTGTGCTCTACGGCAACTACTACAATCCCTTTACCCGAACGACAGCACGCACACAAACTTATGACTTCAATGAGTTGAGCCCGGAGTACACAAAAGGCATGGAAAACAAGCTCGCACTCTATTTGACAGACACATGGCAGGTGACACCGAAATTCAGACTACTCTATGGAGGGCGCATCGAATACTACCGCATGTCGGCCAATCAAATTTCGACTCCACGCTACAACGGCTTCTACATCGGCGGAACCAACGCCGATGGTGTGCGGATAGAACCGGCCAAAGTGACCAAGAACAAGCTGAACTATGCTGCAACGTTGCAAGCTACATACGCGCTGACCCATCAGTTCGGCTTCCTTGCCGATGCGACCATTGCTACGCGGTTCCCGCGCATCAGCGACTATGCAGGAACAGGCCCCACAGAAGAACAATACAAGCGTGTGACCATTCCATTGCTCCGTGGCGGTATCTATTTCAAGAATTCGTGGATAGACCTCACATCCATGTTATCCTATATATCAAAGTCAAACAACATCGACCAGCAAAATCTCACCAACCCGGGTACTTCCGAGTCAAAAACGGTACTACTCATCTACAACATCCACACTCTCGGCTGGACGACTTCCGCGGAAATCGACCCATTCAAGGGATTCCACCTCCACGCCCTCTTCACCTGGCAGAAACCACAATACAGCAACTACAACGCAAGCGTGACCTTCAATAACGGCAATACCATGAGCGTCAACGCAGACAAGATGGTTGTGAAGGAGATACCGCAGATACTTATCGAGCTTGACCCGAGTTACCAGCTCACCAAGGACATTCGTGCATGGATGAGTTTCCGCTACTTCGGCAAGACTTACGCCAACTTGCAGGAGGCATTCTATTTTAATGGCCATTGGGAGACATTCGGTGGTGTGAACTGGCAAGCCAACAAGCATCTGTCACTCGGAGTAGACGTAGTGAATATCTTCAACGTTTCGGGTGCCAAAGGGACGATTAACGGCACAGAGCTTGTAACCAAAGAAGACGCAAAAAAATATGCCGGCTACATCATGAGCGGCAGCTATCTGCGACCGTTCACCGTCGAATTCTCCGCTACATTGAAGTTTTAAATTCTAAATATATTATACCAAGACCTACAACAATGAAGAAATTATTCCTCCTGCTCACGCTCGTCCTTTTTGCCGTGGGCACAAAAGCCGCTAAAAAGCAAAACATTCGCATCAGCACCAACAACATCGACCTCGTAATGCAGGTTGCAGAGAACAACCGCCTCTACCAAGTTTATCTTGGTGAGAAACTCGCCACCACCGCCGACTTCCAGCATTTCGATTGGAAAATCACTCCCGGTTCGGATGGCAGCTATGGCATACGTGGCCGGGAGGTCTATCCCGGTTCGGGAGGTGAGGACTCGTTTGAGCCGGCCCTCGCCATTACCCACGCCGACGGCAACCTCACCACCTATCTCTATTATAAGAGCCACGAGCAGAAAGCCGTGAAAGGCGGAACGGAGACCATAGTTCGCCTTGCCGATGACCAATATGCCGATGAGGTGACACTACACTACGTCGCTTATCCGAAAGAGAATGTCATCAAGACATGGAGCGAGATTCACTCTGCCGAAAAGAGACCGGTGACACTCTGGCGGTATGCCAGCGGAATGTTCTATTTCGATGCCGACAAATACTTCCTCACCAATTACCACAGCGACTGGGCACGCGAAGGCCAGCCCGCAAAACAGCAACTGCAATTCGGAAAGAAAATCATCGACACCAAGCTGGGCACCCGTGCGGCAGAACAGAGCGAACCCTTTTTCGAGCTTGGCATCGATGAGCCGGCAAAAGAGAACGAAGGCAAGGTGATGCTTGGAACCATCGGCTGGACAGGCAACTTCAGTTGCACCTTTGAAGTAGACAACGTCGGCTGCCTGCGCGTGATTCCCGGCATCAACCCCTATGCCTCAGACTACATCCTACAATCCGGTGAAACCTTCAAAACTCCCGAGTTTATCTTCACACTCAGTGACAATGGCACATCACAGGCCTCACGCAACCTTCACGACTGGGCACGCCACTACCAGCTCTGGAACGGTGAAGGAACGCGCATGACGCTGCTCAACAACTGGGAAAACACTGGTTTCGACTTCAATCAAGAGTCTTTGGCCCAGCTCATGAAAGACGCCAAGGAGCTCGGGGTTGAAATGTTCCTTCTCGACGATGGATGGTTTGGCAACAAATATCCGCGTAAGGACGATCATGCCGGACTCGGCGACTGGGAGGCTACACGCACAAAGCTACCCGGCGGAATCGCCGCACTGACCAAGGCTGCACGCGAGGCCGGCGTGAAATTTGGCCTATGGATAGAGCCCGAGATGGTTAATCCTAAAAGTGAACTTTACGAGAAGCACAAAAACTGGGTGATAGAACAGCCCAACCGCAAGACTTACTATTACCGCAACCAGCTCGTGCTCGACCTTACCAATCCGGAAGTGCAAAACTATGTCTTCGGCATCGTTGACCGCCTGATGACCGATAATCCGGACATCGCATACTTCAAGTGGGATTGCAACTCGCCGATTACCAATATCAATTCCCCGTACAAGAAAGCCCAACAAGGCAACATGTACATTGATTACGTGCGCGGACTGTATAACGTGCTCGACCGCATACATGCCAAATATCCATCCTTGGAGATGATGCTCTGCTCCGGTGGTGGTGCACGTTGCGACTATCAGGCCCTGAAATACTTCGGCGAACTGTGGGCCAGCGATGACACCGACCCGTTTGAGCGAATCTACATACAATGGTCCATGTCGAAGTTCTTCCCTGTGAAAGCTGTCGCCGCCCACGTGACCAACTGGAACAAACTCACAAGCGTGAAATTCCGCACCGATGTTGCCTCAATGTGCAAACTTGGTTTCGACATAGACTTGAAGACAATGTCAGAAGAAGACTACAAATACACACAAGGAGCCGTTGCCAATTGGCGCAGGTTGGAGAGCGTCATACTCGATGGCGAGCAATACCGCCTTCTTTCACCTTTCGAGAGCAATCACGCCGTCGTAGACTATGTATCACAAGACAAACAAAAGGCTGTGGTCTTCGCCTACGATTTGCATCCACGCTTTCAAGAGCCTTTGCGCAAAGTGCGCTTGCAAGGTCTTGATGCCAGCAGAACATATAACGTGAAAGAAATCAACCTGATGCCGGGCACAGAGTCGGCACTCCACTGCAACGGTCAACGCTACACCGGCGACTACCTCATGAAGATGGGCATTGACATACTCACGTCCAATGCGGCAACAAGCCACGTGTTGGAACTGACGGCAGAGTGAAGCTCAGACAAGTCTCTTTGCAAATAAAGAAGACACGTCAGACCCTCTTCCTATAGGACACAGCCATAGGTCGGACTATCCCCAACAATACGACAAAGCCATATCTCCATCCCTGTAAAGGGGACAACAGATATGGCTTTTTCCTTTATGGCAAAAGAACCTTCCAAGGGGGCTCACCTTTCGGAAACCGGCCTTCCCCCTTCCGCCTGCTTCAGGTTCTCCGTTTTCCACGCCTGCTTAAAAATGCCCAGCCGGTTGCGGCACTTTTTGCGTGAGACCATATCCTCACACTTGTGGGCACGGCTCTTTCTTTTCCGTCAGGCCCTGCGACCATACTGCTCGTCGAGGTTGAAGATGGCGCTGTCGCCCATGCGCTTCAGACGGTCTACGATGCCGCTGGCCGTAGCCTCTTCCTCCACCTGCTCGCGGACAAACTGCCAAAGGAAATCTTGGGTGGCCTTGTCGCCCTCGGCGATGGCCTCGTCGAGCAATTTGTCGATGAGGCTGCTGATGTGGCACTCGTGCTTGTAGGCATCCTCAAAGGCATCGAGTGGAGCCGTCCAAGTTTGCTTCACGGCCGGAATCTGGCCCACCACGGCCTCTCCGCCGCGCTTGATGAGATAGTTGGCCATCTGATAGGCATGATCCATCTCTTCGGCCGACTGCTTCTTCATCCACGTGGAAAAGCCGTCGAAGCCTTCTTTCTCGAAATAGAAAGACATGGAAAGATAGAGATTTGCCGAATAAATCTCACTAACGATTTGTTTGTTCAGTGCGTCTTGTAATGAATTGGAAATCATAATGTTTTAACTTTTAAATAATACTTCTTCTGTTCTATGGGCGCGGAAAACTCTCTTACTGTCCCGACCGTCACATGTTGCAAAGATAGACAAAAATAGCATAGCCTGTTCGATAGTCACCTATTTTTTTACAGTATTTTATATAAATTACAATTTCGCATACCTCTTGCTGTCTTGAAATAAGCCCACGAAGATTTGGCCATTAGCGCGGTTAGTGGTATCTTTGCCTGATTTTACAATATTCAACATGAACGACATTTGTTGCATCGGACACATCACCAAAAACAAGATCATCACGCTCGGAAGCAACGGTTCGCTTATCTTCGTCGACGGTGAGTTCCACGAGATTCCGGCCTATCGGCCCGGCGAGATGGTTGACGAGTGTTTAATGCCCCCTAAGTTAGGGGGATGGGGGTCTGAACAAGGGAAAGACTCTATATAGCAGGAACTATTAAAGATTTAGAAAAAGCCTTACACGCCATTTTTCCGCGCCTGTTTGTCATGCCGGTTATATCCCTCCTTTTCGCCTCATCCGCCCCATCGATTTCCCCACTCGGCCCGACCGACTTTGCAAAACGGCCACAGGCAGAAGCTCGTTCGGCCCGAATGAAAAGCTAAAAGAGCCCGTTTTGCAAGCCCATTCCGGCCAGAAAAGCCCCATTTAGGGGGTTGTGGGATGTTAGAGAATTGGAAAATTAAAAAAGGGAAACGCTCTCACGCTTCCCTTGCCAATGCAAAGATACAACTTTTTGGAGTCGAATACAAATAACGAATGAATTTGTTTTACATATCAACAAGAAGATTCTGCCCCGAATCCGTATTAACGGATTCGCTTCATTCGCACCATTCGCCGACCTACTATCTATCAGAAGAATAGCGTGCCCGGCAGGACACAGCCCCTTTACCTTTTTACTCTTTTACCTCTTTACATCCGTCCACTCTCAGCTGCCAGAAGGCTACGGCCGACGCCGCCGCCACGTTGAGCGAGTCTACGCCGTGGGCCATGGGAATGCGCACCACATAGTCGGCCTGCTCAATGGTTTCGCGAGGCAGCCCGTCGCCCTCGGTGCCCATGACGATGGCCAGACGCGGTTCGGCGGCCAGGGCCGGATCGTCGAGCGGAACCGAGCGGTCGGTGAGGGCCATGGCCGCCGTGCGGAATCCCAAACGGGAAAGGGAGACGATGGAATCATCGAGCCAAGTCCAAGGCACAAGAAACACCGACCCCATCGACACGCGCACAGCCCGGCGGTTGAGCGGGTCGCAGGAGTCGCGAGTGAGCAGCACGGCATCAATGCCGAGGGCCGCAGCCGAACGGAAAATGGCTCCGATGTTGGTGGTGTCTACCACCCCGTGGATGACCACCACGCGACGGGCTCCGCGACACACCTCTTTCACATCGGGCAAGAGAGGGCGGCGCATGGCACAGAGTACGCCCCGGGTGAGTGTATAACCTGTGAGTGCGGCCAGCACCGGACGCGGCCCCGTGTAGACGGGCAGGTCGCCGCAACGCGCGATGATGGCTGCCGCGTCGCCGGCAATGTGTTTGTGCTCGCAGAGCAATGCCAAGGGTTCACAGCCTTTGTCGAGGGCCACCTGAATCACTTTGGGGCTCTCGGCAATGAACAGGCCGCGCTCCGCATCCACCTGATGGCGCAGTTGCGCTTCGGTGAGCGTGCTGAAAATCTCCACTCCCGGATGTGACAGGGAAGTTATTTCGATGACCGACATAGGATGGGACAGACTCTGACGGTCAGCGCTCGATGCGCCCGCCGGTGGAAACGATATTGGCAATGATTTCTTCCTCGGAGACCAGATTCTGATCACCTGGCACGGTGTTCTTGAGGGCACTGGCCGAGAGACCGAAGTCGAGACAACGCCGGTTGTCGCCGGGCCAACGGCCAAGGGCGTGAAGATAGGCTGCCACGAAAGCGTCGCCGACACCCATCGGGTCGACAATGGGCGCAATGTCGTAGATGCGGGTGGTGTAGAGCCGCCCCTCCTCGGCATCATAGAGCACGCCAGTGAGCGTGTGGTGGCTGGAGGCCAACTGATTGCGCAGAGCCATCAGCATCTTCTTGCAACGCGGAAAAAGCTTGTGCATCCGGGTAAAATAGTCTTCGTATGCGAGTCGGTCGAGCCGATAGTCGACATCGGAGGCTTCAAAAGGGATATGGGGCACGCCACCGGCTATTTCCCACTCGTTCTGGTCGCCGAAGATGATGTCGCTGTGCTGCATGAGTTGGAAGAGCACATCGTGGGCTTCCAGACCGAAGCCCCAGAGGTTTTTGCGGTAGTTGATGTCGCAGGAGATAGTGAGTCCGAGACTGTCGGCCAACTTCACGGCATCGAAAGTGGTGTTCATCGCGTCGCGGCTGATGGCGCAGGTGATGCCCGAACAGTGAAAGAGACCGGCATCGGCGAGCACCTCCTCCCAGCGGATCATGCCCCGGCGGAGACTGTAGAAGGAGGAGAGTTTGCGGTCGTAGACCACATGGGAGTTGCGCATGGCGGCGGCTTCCTCAAAATAGTAGGTGCCCAGGCGGTCGCCGCCACGCACCACATGGGACACGCCAAGGCCGAACTCGCGAAGGTGCATGAGTGCGGCATCGCCCGCATCGTTTTGCGGAATGCGCGAAACAAATTCCACCTCGTCGCCCAGACAGGCCAGCGACACGGCCACGTTGGCTTCACTACCGCCGTAGTTGCCCTCAAAGGTTTTTCCCTGTGAGATGCGGCGGTAGCCGGGCTTGGACAGCCTCAGCATGATTTCTCCGAATGTAACGATCTTTTTCTCCATGTGTCTTGAAATAAAAAAAGGTGAGGGCCGGCACAGCCCTCACCTTATTATATTAACCATGTTTACTTGGAAACGAGTTCCTTGGTGTCGCGGGCAATGACAATCTCCTCGTCGGTGGGCACCACCACCACCTTCACCCGACTGTCGGGCGTGGATATGACGGCTTCCTTGCCTCGTATCTTGTCATTCTTCTCCTTGTCAATCGTGATGCCGAGGAAGTCGAGATTCTCGCAGGCATCGAATCGCATACCCGTCTGGTTCTCACCCACACCGGCCGTGAAGACGACGGCATCCACTCCGCCCATGGCGGCAGCGTAGGCACCGATGTACTTCTTGATGCGGTAGGAATACATTTTCAAAGCCAAAATGGCACGCTCGTTGCCCTCGTTGGCGGCATTCTCCACATCGCGCATGTCGCTGGAGATGCCCGTGATGCCGAGCACACCACTCTGCTTGTTCAGATAGTCGGCAGTCTCCTGCGGCTTCATGCCGAGCTTGTCCATGATGTAGGTCACGGCCGAAGCGTCAATGTCTCCCGAACGGCTGCCCATCATCAGGCCGGCCAACGGGGTGAGGCCCATAGAGGTGTCGAGCACCTTGCCGTTGAGTACGGCTGCAACAGAGGCCCCGTTGCCGATGTGACAGGTGATAATCTTCGAGTCGTTGACATCCAAGCCCAGTATCTCGCACACGCGCTTGGAAACGTAGCGGTGGCTGGTGCCGTGGAAACCGTAACGGCGCACGTGGTATTTCTCGTAGAGCTCGTAGGGCACGGCATAGAGATAGGCGTAGTCGGGCATCGTGCTGTGGAAGGCATTGTCGAACACGCACACCTGCGGAGTGCCGGGCATGAGGGCATCCACGGCACGCAAGCCTTTCAAGTGGCCGGCATTGTGGACGGGAGCGAGGTCGCACAGTTCTTCAATACCGTCTTCCACGCTTTGATCTACAATGACACTCTGGTTGAACTTGTCACCGCCCTGCACCACGCGATGGCCCACAGCGTCGATTTCCTCCAGACTCTTGATGGCCCCAATCTCAGGATCAAGCAAGGTCTTGAAGACAAAGTTCACACCTTCCTTGTGGTCGGGCATGTCGTGCATGATCACTTTTTTCTCGCCACTTGGCAGCGTCACCTTGATAAAAGCGTTGTCGATGCCGATGCGCTCCACGCCTCCCTGGGCCAACACAGACTCATCGTCCATATTGTAGAGCTTGTACTTGATAGAACTACTGCCGCAGTTCAGGACTAAAATCTTCATATCGTGTTAGTTTGATTGATTTCAAAGGTTTTCCGTTATTTGGCATCCTGCGCCTGACAAGCGGTGATAGCCACCATATAGTAGATGTCATCGACAGAGCAGCCGCGGGAAAGATCGTTCACCGGACGGGCGATACCTTGAAGGATGGGGCCTACGGCCATGGCGCCGCCGAGGCGCTGCACGAGCTTGTAGCCGATGTTGCCCACCTCAAGATTGGGCACAACAAGCACATTGGCCTTGCCGGCAATGGGGCTGCCGGGAGCCTTCTTGGCACCGACAGAGGGCACGAGGGCCGCATCGGCCTGCAACTCGCCGTCGACATGCAGGTCTGGATAGCGCTCCTGCGCCAGTTTGGTGGCCTCCACCACTTTGTCCACCACTTCATGGGAGGCACTGCCCCACGTGGAGAAACTCAGCATGGCCACGCGCGGCTCGGCAAAGCCAGCGATGCTCTTGGAGGTCTGGGCGGTGCAATAGGCTATCTGTGCCAACTGGTCGGCATCAGGCACCGGGGTCACGGCCACGTCACCCATCACCACCACACCGTTCTCGCCGTACTGCTCCTGCTTGCTGATAATGAGCATGGCCCCACTCACACAAGTGATGCCCGGAGCACACTTGATAATTTGCAGAGCCGGCCGAAGCGTGTCGCCTGTGGTGCTCAAGGCACCCGAAATCTGTCCGTCGGCTCCGTCGGTCTTGATGATCATGCAGCCGAGATAAAGATTGTTCTTGGTCACAAGTTCACGAGCCTTCTCAATAGTCATGCCCTTTTTCTGGCGGAGTTCGGCCAGTTTGAGGGCATACTCTTCCGCCTTGGGATTGTTGAGCGGGTCGATGATGGTAGCTTTGTCGATGTTTTTCAGTCCCCATCCGGCTGCCAGTGTCTTGATGTTGGCGGGATTACCGATGAGGATGAGTTCTGCTATGTCGTCGGCTAATACCTTGTCGGCGGCTTTCAAGGTGCGCTCCTCCTCTGCTTCGGGGAGCACGATGCGCTGTTTGTTCGATTTGGCGCGTGCTACGATCTGATCTAATAAGCTCATAGTTTGTTTAATCTTTTTAATATATGTTGATTGAAATTCTATACATTTTGCCACTTACAGATTACAAAAGTACGTTTTTTAATCGATATAAACGTGAGCAAACAGATAAAAAAACATAAATCCGACGATATTGCGAAGATTCTTCCCGTTTGGCAAGTCGGCTGCAAGCGTTCTACGCCATCTCAGCGGTGAGAATGCTCTCGAGCTGCTCCGCCGAAAGGCGCAGGTGAAATTCGCCCTTGATGGCCACGGAGATGCGCCCCGTCTCTTCCGAAACCACCACGGCGATAGCATCGGAATTCTGCGAGATGCCCATGGCGGCGCGGTGGCGGAGCCCCAATTCCTTGGGAATGCCGAGGTTGTGGCTCACGGGCAGAATGCAGCCGGCAGCCTTTATGCGCCGGTTAGAGATGATCATGGCCCCGTCGTGCAGGGGTGAGTTTTTGAAGAAAATGTTTTCGATGAGCCGCTGGTTGATGCGCGCGTCAATGAGGTCTCCCGTGTCCACAATGTCATTAAGGGGCACTCCGCGCTCAATGACAATCAAGGCTCCGACATACTTTTTACTCATGCTCATGCAGGCCATCACAATGGGAATGATGGTCTCGCGATCCACCTCTTTCTCTTTCACCTTATTAGACTTGAAGAAATTCACCAGCCTGCGCATCCCCTTCTGCGTACCGAGTTCGTAGAGAAACTTGCGTATGTCTTCCTGAAAGATGACGATGAGGGCAATGACACCCACGCTGACCAGTTTGTCGAGAATGGAACCGAGCAGCCTCATCTCCAACACCTGACTCACGAATAGCCATATCAGGATGAAAAGCATGATGCCGATGAACACGTTGAGCGAACGGCTCTCCCTCATCAGCCGATAGATGTAGTACAACATCATCGCCACGGAGATGATGTCTATGATGTCTTTTAGACCAAATTCAAAAGGCATAGGTCATGGTTTAAGCATTCAACATTTCCACTATCTTCACCGCCTCGACGGCTTCTTTCACGTCATGGACACGCAGGATAGAAGCTCCTTTGGCCAGCGAAAGGGCGTGAAGGACGGTCGTTCCGTTGAGCGCACTTGCCGGAGTGCCGCCCAGAAGTTTGAAAATCATAGACTTCCGGGACACACCCACGAGCAGCGGAAGCCCCAGTACATGCAGTTTTTCCATCTCCCGTATCAGCCGGTAGTTCTCCTCCAGCGTCTTCCCGAAGCCGAATCCCGGGTCGAGAATAATGTCTTTCACTCCCCGGTCGCGCAGTTGCTGCACCTCGTCGGCAAAAGCGATGAGCATGTCGTGGAGCGAGGACTTCACCGACATGAGGATGTAGGGACATTTGAGTTCCCCCACCACGTCGAACATACGCTCCGTCTCGTGGATGGGCGTGTCCACAATGCCCGTGATGCCGCCCTCCGACACATCATTGATGATGTCTGCCCCCCACTCCGCAATGCACTTCCGGGCCACAGCCGGCCGGTAGGTGTCGACCGAAACGACGGCATCGGGCTGCTCTCGGCGCACGATGCCAAGAGCCCATTGTAGCCGGTGCGCCTCTTCGTCCTCACTCACTTCCTGCGCCCCGGGCCGTGTGGAGAAGGCTCCGATGTCAATCATCGTTCCTCCTTGGGCGATTATCTCGTTGGCTCTGTCGGCTATCTCCCGCTCCGTCTGTTTCCTGCTTCCGGAATAGAAACTGTCGGGAGTGACATTGAGGATGCCCATCACCTGCGGCCTGCTCAGGTCGACAAGCTTTCCGCGCACGTTGATGGTGTAATCGATTGGCTGTGTCATATAACTGCAAAAATAGGAATATTATTCGAGATTTCATTCCCATTTCACGAAAATTACAGTAACTTTGCATTAAAATGTTTTAACCATCATGGAACTATCCGAACTTTATAAGCTTTACCAACAGCATCTGCTCATCACCACCGACTCCCGAGACTGTCCCGAGGGCAGCATCTTCTTTGCCCTGAAAGGGGAATCATTCGACGGCAACCGATTTGCCAAGGCGGCCTTGGAGAAAGGATGCGCCTACGCCGTGATCGACGAACGGGAGTTTGCCGAAGAGGGCAACGGGCGACTGATACTCGTCGACAACGTGCTCACCACTTTCAAAGAACTGGCCCGCGAGCACCGCCGCCGGTTCGACATCCCCGTCATCGGCATCACGGGCACCAACGGCAAGACCACCACCAAGGAGCTCATCGCGGCCGTGCTGGGAGAGAAATACAACGTGATGTACACCCGGGGCAATTTCAACAACGATGTGGGAGTGCCCAAAACGCTCTTCTCCCTGCGCCCGGAACACGAGATTGCGGTCGTGGAAATGGGGGCCAGCCATCCGGGAGACATCAAGGCGCTGGTAGACTATGTGGAGCCTACGTGCGGCCTCATCACCAATGTGGGGCGTGCCCACTTGCAAGGATTCGGAAGTTTTGAGGGGGTGAAGCGCACCAAAGGTGAGCTCTACGACTTTCTGGAGAGCCACAACGGACTGCTCTTTCTCAACGAGAGCAATCCTGACCTCATGGAGATGGCAGCCCAACGCAACTTCGGACGCATCATCAGCTACGGCCGGGACGAAGGGGGCAACGTGGAAGGAGAGGTCATCGACTGCTCTCCATTTCTCAACTTCCGATGGCGACAGCATCTCCATGCCGGTCAAATACCTGCCAATGCCTACGAGGTGGAGACGCATCTTATCGGGGCCTACAATCTCGACAATATGCTCGCAGCCATCGCCGTGGGCCTGCACTTCGGTGTTTCGCCCGCGCAAATCAACCACGCGTTGGGCCATTACATCCCAAGCAACAACCGCTCGCAACTCGAAACGACGGAGCACAACCGGCTGATTGTAGATGCCTACAATGCCAATCCGTCGAGCATGGCGGCCGCCATCGACAATTTCAAACTGATGAAAGCCGAGCGGAAAATGGCCATCCTTGGCGACATGCTCGAACTGGGGGCCGTGAGCGACGAAGAACACCAGAAGACTGTCGATGCCCTCGCGGCCGCCGGAATCAAGGAAGTGTGGCTCGTGGGCGAGGAGTTTGGCAAAACCCACACCGCCTTCCGCAAGTTCAAGAACGTGGATGAAGTGAAAGCGGCCATCGTGGCCCATCGCCCCGAGAACTATTACATACTGATAAAAGGCAGCAACGGCATCCACCTCTCGCAGTTGCCCGAACTGCTCTGAAAGCCATATAAAGATCAGTCTGCCAACCGAACAGTTTTAGTCGGGCCCATATAACGAACGGAGGCCGGAATCTCATTGCTGAGTTCCGGCCTCCGTTCTGCTGTGGTACCTCTTGGAGTTGAACCAAGGACACATGGATTTTCAGTCCATTGCTCTACCACCTGAGCTAAGGTACCCTTTTCTTTTGCGGTTGCAAAGATATAAATTTTATTTGGAAAGAAAGAGTTGGAATTTGAAAATTTCATGCAGGTTAATATTTATTAACAGAGAACCGTTTGAGATGCTTCCTCCATTGTCTTTAGGCATCAGTAAGGAGAGAAAGAGGGGGATATGTCCTTTTTGAAAAGTGAATTCCTGCCATGCTGCCATTCCATGATAGCTGATGAGATGCAAGAAAACAGCTTGTTGTAAAGGTGAGGCAGCATGGCAGGAAGATCGGAGAAAGCTATTCGCGCACAATCGCTCCTTATCTAAAATGTGGTGGCGGAAGTTATTTAAGTGGGTTCCAACCTTGTGCTTGTAGGGCAAATTCTTGTCCGTCACGTGTGATGAGCATGGCTCCCAAGTCTTCTTTAGTGATATAACCGATCTGCTTGATATTCTCCATGCCTTCTATTTTCTCGTGGTCTCCGATAGGCACGGTAAAAAGCAATTCGTAATCTTCGCCGCCATTCAGGGCACAAGTGATGACATTCATGTTGAATTCTTCTGCCATGACAGCCGCTTGATAATCTATTGGAATATTTTTCTCATAGATGCGGCAGCCGCATCCACTTTGTTTGCAGATATGCAACAGTTCGCTGCTCAATCCATCGGAAATGTCCATCATTGATGTCGGGTGGATGTTGGCATCGCGTAGTTGGGCAATGATGTCACCCCGTGCCTCCGGCTTGAGCTGTCGGTCAAGCAAATACTCCTTTCCGGCAAAGTCGGGCTGGAAATCTTTCATTCTACTGAGTTCGTCGTTTAGGGCGGCAATGTGTTGTGTATTGCCATCGGCCTGTGCCTTCCGCAGCCGTTTTTGTATGTCTTCCACCTGTTGATAATAGACCGTTTTCTCCCTTTCCAGCAGTTGCAGTCCCAAATAAGCTGCCCCGAGATCACCACTCACGCAGATGAGATCGGTCTCCTTGGCGCCGTTGCGGCAGACGATCTCCTCTTTCCGGGCATCGCCAATGCAAGTGATGCTGATAGCCAGACCGGTATAAGAAGCCGAGGTGTCGCCACCGACAATGTCCACATTCCATTTGTCACAAGCCTGTTGCAGACCGCGATAAAACTCCTCAAGGTCTTCTACGGTGAAACGCTTGCTCAAAGCGATGTTTACGATGAGTTGACGAGGCGTACCATTCATGGCGAAGATATCGCTCATATTTACCATGGCAGCTTTATACCCCAAGTGGTACATGTCCATGTAGGTGAGGTCAAAGTGTATGCCTTCCATGAGCATATCGCTGGTGACAAGCACTTCCGTGTCAGGATAGTGCAGAATAGCACCGTCGTCTCCGATACCCTTTATCGTAGTTTTGTTGGTGAGTTTAATGTTTTTGGTGAGTCGGTCAATAAGACCGAACTCACCGAGTTTGGATATTTCCACAATAATATATAATATGAAAATGTCAGATTTTTAACTTCTGCGGATCATCTCGCGCATGATTTCCGTCATCTTGGGTTGGGCAGAGTTGGCAGCAACCTGCACTTCCTCATGACTCACTTCAACCGGCACGTCGAAGCCTCCGAGGTCGGTGATGATGCTTACTCCAAACACCCTGATGCCGCAGTGGCGGGCAACAATGACTTCAGGAACGGTGCTCATGCCCACAGCATCACCGCCTAAAATGCGATACATGCGATATTCGGCCGGGGTTTCAAATGTCGGTCCCTGCACCCCTACATAAGCACCGTGCTGCAATTTGATTCCCTTGCTGTCGGCTATTTCATTTGCCAGTGCTATCAGTTTGGCATCGTAAGGTTCGTGCATATCCGGGAAGCGCGGGCCTGTGGGGAAGTTCTTGCCGCGAAGCGGATGCTCCGGGAAGCAGTTGATGTGGTCGGTGATGACCATGATGTCGCCAATGTTGAATTTAGGGTTCATACCGCCCGATGCGTTGCTTACAAAAAGCATTTCTATGCCCAATTCATACATTACGCGTACGGGGAATGTCACATCCTTCATGGAGTATCCTTCATAGAAATGGAAGCGTCCCTGCATGGCGACGATGTCCTTGTCGCCGAGTTTGCCGAAAATCAGTTTTCCGCTATGTCCTTCGACTGTCGAGACCGGGAAATTGGGGATGTCGGAATAGTTGAATTCGTAGCTGTCAGTTATCTCTGAAGCTAATTGTCCCAGTCCTGTGCCCAGAATGATGGCTGTCTTTGGACTTGTTGTCATCCTTTCCTTTAACCAGGATGCTGTTTCTTGAATTTTTTCGTACATAACTAATAATTTTATCATTAAAGTTTTCTGCTCCTTCGAGCATGAATTTTATCTGTATGGGCAGAGCGTAGATATTTTTCCTGACTTCTTCGCTTAGTCCTTTGAGGTCTTGTAGTCTTGCGGCATCTTTCTCTGTTGTGATGATAGCCTTGGGTGAGGGCAGGGCGTCGAATGCGCTGTTGATATTGTCTGCATCATGTGTCTTGAATTGGTGATGATCGGGAAAGGTGAGTGTCGTGAGATGATGCATCACACCATTCAGGTCGTTGACCATCTGGCGAGGTGAGGCAATGCCTGTGATGAGGAGTACATTGTGAGTGCCCAACTCTTTCATCGAGGCCGGACAGCTGTTATTTCCCTCCGGGAATACAGGTTGGGGAGCGGCATAGTCGATGGTGGTGAAAAAGAGTTTCTGATAGGGATAGAGGTCAAGAGCTTTAGTGAGCACTCTGAACTCCATCGGCTTCAGGTCTTTCGGACATTTGGTGATGATGACCATGTCAGCCCTGTTCTTTCCCGAGAGTGGTTCGCGAAGCCGGCCTGCCGGAAGCAGTGTGTCGTAGATGATGAGCCGGTGATAGTCTACAAGTAGGATGTTGATGCCCGGTTTCACATAGCGGTGCTGGAAAGCGTCGTCAAGCAAAATTACATCCGTATCCTTGGTAGCCTCGTCGTGTTGCAGTCGGTCGATGCCATGTGTGCGTTTCCTGTCTACGGCTACGAACACACCGGGAAACTTCCGGTGCATTTGGTAAGGCTCGTCGCCTATCTGTTGCACCTGCGTGTCATCGTCGGCGAGCACATATCCACGGCTTTTGCGCTTGTAGCCCCGTGAGAGGACGGCCACCTGTGCCACTTTCTCCAACAGCCGTATGAGATATTCCACGTGAGGAGTCTTGCCCGAACCGCCCACCGTTATGTTGCCCACAGCTATTACAGGAATGTCGAACGCCCGGCTTTTCAACACACCAATGTCGAAAAGCCAGTTGCGAAGTCTCACTCCTGCACCGTAAATCCAACTGAGCGGGCGCAGAAATTCATTGATTTTGATAAGATCCCCTTCTGTTCTCACATTGCTTTTTTCTTAATATGGGTGTTTGAAAAGAGCCGTCTCTTTTGCCGTTTATGGTTTCTTGTGTTGACGTTTACATATCCCCATGGGTGTAAATCTGCCAAGCTGTGGCCGACCGACTTTTCATTTCACATCAAGCGTGAAGGGAATCCGGGCCTGCAGCAGTTCACGGTTGCGGGCATTGCGCAGCTCCACAAACGGTTGGTAGAACTCTCCCAAAACCATTCTCATGTGGCTGTCAAGATAGTTGTTGTGGTTTTCTGCCTGATTGAGCAACTGTTCCAAGAGGCTGCCAACCAGCGGATATTCTTCCGCATGGTATTTCTTTAGTTTGGCCAGTTGGGCTGCTTTGGTCATTGCCTCTTCCAAACCGCCAAGCTGGTCTACCAGTTTCAGGCGCAGGGCATCCGTTCCCAGCCACACGCGGCCTTGTGCCACATCTTCCACCTGTGCTGTTTTCATTTTTCGTCCTTCAGCCACACGCTGGCGGAACAGCATATAGCCACGGTTCACATAATTCTGAATGGCTGTAGCTTCGGTCGCATTGAAATGCCGTGCCATGGGCACCATGCCGACCGGATAGCTGAAAGTAGCCATCTCGTTGGTCTTTTCTTCATCAAATCTGATACCCAATTTCTGGTTGTACAGTTCGCTGAAATCAGGCAGGCAGGCAAAGATGCCGATGCTGCCGGTGAGTGTTGTGGGTTGTGCTACCAGCCAACGGGCACCCATGCTCATGTAGTAGGCCCCCGAAGCAGCCATTCCGCTCATCGATACCACTACGGGCTTTTTGGCGTTGAGCAGTTTCACCTGCCGCCAAAGCTGTTCCGAGGCGTAAGCGTCACCGCCCCCCGAGTTGATGCGCAGCACCACCGCTTTCACGTCGTCATCGTCAGCTAAATCGGCCAAGTCGCTGCACACCACGTCGGACACGATTTCTTTCTCGCCACCGAAAAGGCTTTCCGACGGCATCCGCACGATAGACCCTTCACAGTAATAGACGGCTATGGCATCGCCTTTGGTATCTTCCTCGCTTGCCTCTATCACGTCGCCAACCGTCACTTGGTTGATGTCTTCGTCCTCGTCGATACCCAGTTGCTTTTTCATGGCAGCCTTCAGTTGATCGTAATAGAGCAGTCCGTCCACGATTTTATTGCTCACGAGCATCTTGTTGTCGTTCAGGAAGAGGGTGCTGTCAGCCAACTGCCTGAGCTTGGTCGGAGCGATGTTGCGGCTTTTCGACACATCCGCCACCATGATGTCCCATAACCCGTTGATGTAGCGTTTCACTTGTTCGTGGTTGGGTTCGCTCATCTGCTCCTCGGTGTACCGTTCGGTGTAGCTCTTGAACTTGCCCACTTTAAACACCTGATATTTCAGTCCCACCTTGTCGTAGAGTCCTTTGTTGAACTGTATCCGGGCTGCAATGCCGTGCCAATCGAGCATTCCCTCGGGGTTGAGGTAGAGTTTGTTGGCTATCGAAGTCAGATAATAGGCTCCCTGCGTGTAGGAATCACCGTATGCGATAATCCACTTGCCGCTTTTTTTGAAGTCGGCCAGTGTGTTGCGCAGTTCCTGTAGTGTGGCGTAGTCGCTCTGCAACACGCCCGCCTGCAAGTAGATACCCTTTATCTTGTCATTGTCTTGTGCTTTCTTGATGGCGTCTTTCAGCTCGTTCAGTCCCAGTTGATTGATTCGATTGCCTGTGAGCCGGCCGATGAAATCTTCTTCCGCCTTTTCGCTGATATCCCCTTGCAGGTTTATCACCAACACCGAATTATCGTCAATCTTGGTCGTTCCGTTGCCAGAAACCATAATGCCGATGAGGCTGATAAAGCCCAAGATGAGCATTACGATGCCGAAACCGAAAAGTCCGACAATCGTGGCAAGAACGTGTTTCAGAAAATCTTTCATGTGTCTTCGTTTATGATTGAAACAATAGTATCAGATGCAAAGATAATAAAAAAGGAGAGAAAAGCAAAAAAATATAGAAAAACTACACCATTATTTATTAACTTTGCATAAAATAGGCTGCATTCGGCAATTAGAAAGCGAGCTTTCATTGCGCTCATTTGCGCTATTTTTGCATAAAATAGGCTGCATTCGGCAATTAGAAAGCGAGCTTTCATGAAGCCCTTCGATACACTCAACATACAAAATAAATCGCAAAAACAATGAACAAAAAGATTCTTTCAAGCATGATGGGACGGATGTTGCTGTCCTTTTTGCTGCTTTTCCCGATGGCATTGTCTGTTTCGGCACAAGAAACCGCCCGCAAGTTTCGGCTCTCCTTGTCGGCCGACGGCGAAGCCCAACTCTTTGCCTATCTGCCCTCCTCGCCCACAGGGCGGGCCGTGGTAGATTGTCCCGGTGGAGGTTATGCCCATTTGGCCATGGAACATGAGGGGCATCAATGGGCCGACTATTTCAATCGTCAGGGCATTGCTTTCTTCGTGTTGAAATATCGTATGCCACACGGTGACCGTTTGCTGCCGATAGGAGACGCCGAGGCTGCCATGCGTCTGGTGCGCGACAGTGCAGCCGTGTGGGGCGTCAATCCGCACGATGTGGGCATCATGGGCTTCTCGGCCGGTGGGCATTTGGCTTCCACATTGTCCACTCATGCCCCGTTGGCGGCCCGGCCGGATTTCTCCATTCTCTTCTATCCGGTCATAACGATGAATGGAGGCGCACACTCCGGCTCGCGCGAGAATCTTTTGGGCAAGCACCCCGACAAGCAGTTGCTCGACCTTTATTCCAACGAGACACAAGTGCGTGTCCACCGCACACCCCCTGCCATTCTCATCATGGCCAACGACGACAAGGCTGTGCCTCCCGTGGAAAACGGTGTGGCCTATTACAGTGCCATGCGTCGGGCGGGCAATGCCTGCACGATGCTCATCTATCCTTCGGGCGGTCACGGCTTTGGGTTCCGTTCTTCATGGCCTTACCATGAGTTGATGCTCAGCGAACTCACCGCATGGCTCCATCAGCTCCCTTCGTCCAAAGTCGGTGCGCTGCGTGTAGCCTGCATCGGCAACTCCATCACTGAGGGCTATGGCATTCCGATGGCTTCGCAGAATGGCTATCCGGCTGTGCTTCAGTCGATTTTAGGCAACGGCTACTTGGTGAAGAACTTCGGGGTGAGCAGTCGCACGATGCTGAATAAGGGAGACTATCCCTATATGAAAGAGCCGGCGTTTCGCGACGCTCTTGATTTCTGTCCCGATGTGGCCATCGTGAAACTCGGCACCAATGACTCCAAACCCGAAAACTGGCGGTATGGCAGTGAGCTTGCCGCCGACATGCAGACACTCATCGACTCCCTCAAGGCGCTTCCGTCGAAGCCGAAGATTTTCTTGACTACGCCGATACCGGCCTTCAAGTCCACATGGAACATCAGTGACAGTGTCATCACGACCGGGATAATCCCCGTCATCCGCAAGTTGGCCAAGAAAAACAAATGCATGGTGATTGACCTCCACACCCTTTTTGCTGCCGACGGTGACAAAATGCTTCCTGATGGCATCCATCCCAATGCCGAAGGTGCGCGGAAAATGGCCGAAATCATAGCCCGCGAACTGTCTCAGAAAGATCGGAGAAAGAAAATGTGAAAAATAAAATGTTAAAATCAAAAGGCTTTACACGCCTTTTTGTCGGGAAATAATTAGAGCCTTGTAACAGCCGGAATATTTTCCCGTAGCAGTCCTTTGACTTTCTGAAAGGGCCACGGTTGGAAGCCCATTCGGGCCGAGTGAGAATCCAAGTGTGGCCCTTTCGCATGGCTGTTTGGGCCGGATGACACCCCATATTGGGGGTGGATGGCCTTTGTGGATATAGGGAATGAAAAAAGGGAACGGCTACCCGTTCCCTTTGCTATTGCAAAGATAATACATTTTGAAGCCGTTTCCAAATCGGGTGTGAAAGTTGTTGACAAAGACGGGGCGGCGAGTTTTAATTTTTATCCTTTTTGTTTGGCTACATCGAATATTCTTTTTATTTTTGCAAATCATAGTAACCGGATAAATAATAAGCGTGAGATTGTTTAAATGAATGATGGTTTTGAATTGGCCGAAGTCGAAAAGCTCCTCTTTCAGGGAGGGCAACTCCGACCGGATGAACTTCCCCTTAATGAAGTGGAGAACTGTTATCGGTTTCTGGAAGACTTCTGCTCCGACAAGATTATTTACGGCATCAATACCGGCTTTGGCCCGATGGCGCAATGGCGCGTGGCCGACCGGCATCTGACAGCACTCCAATACAACATCATCCGCAGCCACGCAACGGGGGCAGGCGAACCGTTGCCCGACCTCTATGTGAAGGCGGCTATGATAGCCCGCTTGGGCACTTTCCTGCAAGCCAAGTCGGGGGTGCATGTCGATTGCGTGAAGTTGCTGGTCGAATTTATCAATCGCGGGATATTCCCTTTCATTCCCGAGCATGGAAGTGTGGGCGCAAGCGGTGACCTTGTGCAGTTGGCCCACATCGCACTGACGCTCATCGGCGAAGGCGAAGTGCATTATCGCGGAGAGTGGCGCAAGGCCGGCGATGTGCTTCGTGAATGCCGGTTGGAACCTCTCCGGATTCATATCCGTGAGGGTTTGAGCATCACCAACGGCACGAGTGTCATGACAGGCATCGCCATGGTCAACCAATTTCGTGCCGAACAGTTGCTTGACTGGGCCACTCTGGCCGGCGTGATGATGAACGAGATAGCCTCGTCGTTTGACGACTTGATGGCCCGTGAGCTCAATGAGGCCAAGCGTCATGAGGGCCAACGGGTGATAGCCGAGCGTATGCGCGCCCTTGCCGAGGGCACACGTTGCATGGAAAAGCGCGAGCATGAGCTTTACAACGGCGGGCATGAGGAAAAGACATTTGGGCACAAAGTGCAGGCCTACTATTCGTTGCGGTGTGTGCCGCAGATATTGGGGCCCATTTATGAGACGCTGGCCAACAGCCGTAAGGTGATAGAGGAGGAACTCAACTCGGTCTGCGACAATCCCGTGGTGGATCCCGTGTCGCGGAATGTCTATCACGGAGGCAATTTCCATGGCGACTACATCTCGCTCGAAGAAGACAAGGTGAAGATAGCGGTGGTGAGACTGGCCATGACTTCCGAGCGTCAGCTCAACTATCTGTTTCACGATCGCATCAACGGCATTCTGCCGCCGTTTCTCAATCTGGGTACGTTAGGACTCAACTATGGAATGCAGGCCTGCCAGTTCACGGCCACGTCGACCACGGCTGAGTGTCAGACGCTTGCCATGCCCAACTACGTGCACAGCATTCCCAACAACAACGACAATCAAGACATCGTGTCGATGGGCACTAATACGGCGCTTATCACCCGCCACGTGATAGAAAACTGCCGCCAGATCATCGCCATCCAATACATTGCTTTGGCACAGGCTGTAGACTGTCTCGGCATTCAAGATAAGTTGGCATCCACGAGCAGGCGCATCTATGAAGAAGTCAGAAAGGTCTGCCCCACGTTCGTGGAAGATACACCTTTTTATAAAGATATAAGGAATGTGGAGTGCTGGATGGCCGATCATCCTCTGCGGCTCGCCGGTGATCGGGGCGGAAGAGAATCTTAAACAACGACAAACGATAAGTAAATGAAATACGCATTGGTAACGGGAGGATCCCGCGGCATCGGCAAGGCCATCGCCTTGAGGTTGGCACAGACGGGCCTGCCCGTGATAGTAAACTATTGCAGCAACGACGAGGCGGCCCACCAAACGGTGGCGGAGATAGAGACTGCCGGCGGAAAAGCCGAACTACTGAAGTTTGATGTGTCCGACGGCGAGGCTGTCGAGGCTGCGTTGGAAGCGTGGGAAACTGCCCACTCCGACGACTATGTTTCGGTGTTGGTGAACAATGCCGGCATCCGTCGTGACAATCTGCTCATATTCATGCAAAACGAAGAGTGGCGCGAGGTGGTCGATACGCCCCTCAACGGCTTCTTTTTCGTCACCCGGCGATTGCTTAAAAACATGTTGGCCCATCGTGGCGGGCGTGTCATTAACATTGTTTCGTTGAGTGGCATCAAAGGTCTGCCCGGGCAGACCAATTACAGTGCGGCCAAGGCGGCCCTCATCGGAGCCACCAAGGCTCTTGCCCAAGAGGTGGCCAAGCGCAAGGTAACGGTCAATGCCATAGCCCCCGGCTTCATCGCCACGGACATGACGAAAGATCTGGACGAGAAGGAGTTGAGCAAGCTCATTCCTGCCGGCCGTTTCGGCAAACCCGAAGAAGTGGCTTCGCTCGCTGCTTTCTTGGCCGGTGATGAGGCTGCCTATATCACCGGACAGGTCATCCAAATCAATGGCGGGCTGCATACTTAAAATGTAAAAGGTGAAAAATTAGGTAGCATGAACAATAGGAGAAATGGCCAAATAAACTATGGCTGATTTGCTTCTTTGATCTTCAAATTAGTAATAAAATAAATGTAAATATTCACATAGATGGTGAGGAAATGGGCTCTTTGCACCAATGACGAGGATAGAGAAACATCTGGCAAGATGATGAGCAGGAGTTTTCTTTGCATCTTTGAATTTTTAAATATTTGAGTTTTAAATGATTCGTGTGGTTATTACGGGCATGGGCATTTGGTCGTGTCTCGGAAAAAATAAGGAAGAAGTCACGCAGTCACTTCGTGAGGGGAAGTCGGGCATCGGCATCGAAGAGGAACGGCTGGTGTATGGTTATCAGTCTGCCTTGACGGGACTCGTGGAGCGTCCTGTACTGAAAGGATTGCTCCACCGCCGATTGCGTGCAGGTTTGCCGGAAGAGGGTGAATATGCTTTCATGGCCGCTCGTGAGGCTTTTGAGCAGGCCGGAATCGATGAGGCGTTTCTTGAGCAACACGAAGTGGGCGTCATTTTCGGCAACGACTCGTCGGCCCGCCCGGTCATTGAGGCGGCCAAAATCATGGAAGAGAAGCACGACACCCAGCTTTTGGGGTCGGGCTATATCTTCCAGTCGATGAATTCCACGGTGAATATGAACTTGAGTTCTATCTTCCAGTTGCGCGGCGTCAACTTCAGTGTGAGTTCGGCTTGTGCCAGTGGCAGTCATTCCATAGGCTTGGGCTATCTGCTCATCAAACAGGGATTGCAAGACCGCATCCTTTGTGGTGGGGCGCAAGAGGTGAACTATTATTCCATGGCAACTTTCGATGCGCTTGGCGCTTTTTCCATGCGTATGGACGAACCGGCCAAGGCTTCCCGCCCGTTCGATCGCGATCGCGACGGATTGGTGCCGAGTGGCGGTGGTGCAGCTGTGATGCTTGAAAGTTATGAGAGTGCTGTAAGGCGTGGTGCCCCTATCCTTGCCGAAGTGTGTGGATATGGCTTTTCGTCCAACGGCGGTGGCATCTCGCAACCTTCCGATGACGGCAGCGTGATTGCTATGGAGCGTGCGTTGCAGATGGCAGGACTTGAAGCCGGCGATATTGATTATATCAACGCCCATGCCACTTCCACCCGGCAGGGAGACATGTTTGAAGCAATGGCACTCGATCGCATGTTTCGTGGTCGCCATGCACTCATCTCGTCCACCAAAGGCATGACGGGGCATGAGTGTTGGATGGCCGGTGCAAGTGAAATCGTGTATGCCACGCTGATGATGCAGCACGGTTTCGTGGCTCCAAACCTCAATTTTGAGAATCCCGATGAGTATTCCGAACATCTGAATATTGCCACCCAAACAGTGGAAACAGAAATCAACGCAGTTCTAAGCAATAGTTTCGGATTCGGAGGAACCAATTCGGCCTTAGTGATAAAGAAAGTAAAAGAGTAGCAACTTTAATATTTCACGCTTATGAAAAAAATGATGATGGTGGCAGCTTTCTTGCTGTCTGTAGTTTCTGCTTTTGCAGGAGAGAAAGTTGATTTAAGTGCTCTGAAGGGCGAACAGAAAATCAATTTTGTGGTAGACTGGACCGACTTGACCATCGACCGTAAGTCTGTTCCCAACTGGCTGGAAGTTCGTCAGGCCGACCAACCTGATTGGGATGCCAAGAAAGAACTGAATGAGGAGTTGAAACCTCGGGTAGACGATTTGGTTGAGGCTGCCAATAAGAAGTTGAGCTCTTGCAACTTGTACCTCGGCAAGGACAAGTCTTGCAAGTACACATTGGTTTTGAAGCCTCAAAACGTCAGCAAGAAAGGCGACAATATCATTAAGTGTGTGGTGAAGACGACTTCCGGTAAGAAGACCATAGCCGAGTTTTCTATTGCTGGAAAAGGTGGAACGTTCGGTTCGATGTCAAACCTTTGGGGAGATGGGTTCAAGGATTCCGGCAAGAAGTTGGGCAATTTTATCAAGAATGCTTTAAAGTGAGGGCGGTTGGTGGTAGATTTGCCATCATCCTCTCTGAGAAGTTATAGATCATGTATCTTTCGGCACCGTTAGAAAGAAAATATACGAAAGAAACGTTGTCAGCACGCGAAGCACAGCGGTTGGCAGAGTTTATTGCTTTCGGCCCGATAGTTTTTGAGGTGTCTCGCTTGATGATCAAGTGGGGCATCCTCGAAATGCTACGTACAGAAGAATTGACCGCAGCAGAAGTGGCGGAGCGTGCAGGCGTGAGTGTCTATGCGGCCAAGTGCCTGCTGGAAGCCTCGTTGGGCATCGGCACAGTGTTAGTCAACAAAGACACCGACCGCTTTTCGATATCCAAAACCGGTTGGTTTCTGCTCAACGACCCCGCTACGCGGGTGAACGTTGACTTCAACCACGATGTCACCTATCAAGGAATGTTCCGGTTGGAGGAGGCCCTAAAAGAAGGCCGGCCGGTAGGTTTGAAGCATCTCGGCGATTGGAGCACCATCTATGAGGGGCTGTCACGGTTGCCCGATGATGCCCGGAAAAGTTGGTTTGCCTTCGACCATTTTTATAGTGACAGTTCGTTTGAAGAAGCTTTGGCTATTGTTTTTGCCAAGAAACCGCGTGAGTTGATGGATGTAGGAGGCAATACCGGCCGATGGGCCATGCAATGTGTGGCTTACGATGAGGCGGTGCGGGTCACCATCGTCGACTTGCCGCAGCAACTGGAGCTGATGCGCCGGTATACTGCCGGGAAGCATGGAGCCGACCGCATTGATGGTTATGCCATGAATCTGCTTGACCGCGAGAGCCGGTTTCCGACTGACAAGCACTTTGATGCTATTTGGATGAGCCAATTCCTCGACTGTTTCGGCGAAGACGAGATAGAGAGCATTTTGGCGCGGGCGGCCCGGGTGATGGACGAAAATACTACTTTATATATTATGGAGACCCTTTGGGATCGCCAAAAATATGAAACGGCAGCCTTTTGCCTGACCCAGACCAGCCTTTATTTCACCGACATAGCCAATGGAAACAGCAAGATGTATCATTCTGATGACCTCATCCGTTTGATTGGAAAAGCAGGCTTGCGGGTGGATAAGATACACGACAACCTCGGACAAGGACACTCCATCATAGAGGTGAAGACCCAATAAGAATATATCAATAGAAATCATATCAATTTATGGAAAGAAAAGAAATAGAAGAAAAAGTTAGAGAATTTCTGATCGATGATCTGGAAATCGACGAAGAAAATCTTGCCCCCGAGGCTCTGTTGAAAGACGACCTCGGCATTGATTCGCTCGACTTTGTAGATATCGTGGTGATTGTCGAAAAGAAGTTCGGTTTCAAAATCAAACCTGAAGAAATGGCGGGTGTGAAAACTTTGAAGGATTTCTGCGATTATATTGAGTCGAAAGTATAATTCGGATTTTTGTCTTTTCCGGAACAAAAGAATACACGATAGGGACAAAATGTGTGAAAGAGAACTTAGCAGGCCTTAGCCTGACAAGATGGGGCAAACGATGAACAGGACCAAAGAAAAGCCGGAATGGAAAGGCAAGACCGGTGGCACATTGTGGATGCACCGTTGCCTGATATGGATGATGAGACATCTTCCACTTCGTGGCTTGTATGCCTTCGCCGATGTTTTCGTGATTCCTTTCTGCATGCTTTTTTCCCGTCAAGGCTATCTGGCGATATACCATTACTTTCGTCGACGAAGAAACGAGGGAGTGTGGCGCGCCTTTCTGCACACCTATCTCAATCATTGCAAGTTTGCAGAAGTGATTCTCGACCGCTTCTATATCTACGCCGGCGGAAAGTTTGATTTTGACATCGAAGACAATGGACGTTATCTTGACCTTGCAAAAGGGAAAGACGGTTTTGTCATCTTGAGCGCCCATGTAGGCAATTATGAAGCTGCGGGCTATACGCTCGTGGCGGAGAACAAGCGATTCAATGCGCTTGTGTATGCTGGGGAGGCCGAGACGGTGATGGATTATCGACGAAAGATGTTTGAAGGGAATAATCTTCGCATGATTCTCATTCGTGACGACATGAGCCATCTGTTTGAAATGAACAATGCGTTGGCCGAAGGTGAGAGTGTGAGTATTCCCGCTGACCGGATTTTCGGAAGCAGCCGACACTTCGACATCGACTTCATGGGGGCGAAAGCTAAGTTTCCCATGGGTCCTTTTGCAACCGCCGTTCAGCGGAATTTGCCCGTACTGGCAATCAATGTGATGAAAGTTTCGGCAAAGAAATACCGTCTTCTCATCAAGCAGTTGGACTATGCAGATGAAGGACAGAGCATCAAAGTCCGTGCCGAGAGGTTGGCACACGCATACGCCCGGAATCTTGAGAGGGTGCTTGATGAATATCCCACACAGTGGTTTAACTATTTTGAGTTTTGGAACTGATGGACTTGGAGCAAATAGATATACACGAGTTGTTGCCTCAACGGGAGCCTTTCGTGATGGTGGACAAGTTGGTCTATTTTGACGAAAAAACCACCACGACAAGCTTTCTTGTGCGGGAAGACAATCTCTTTGTGGAAAATGGCCGGCTGAATGCGTGTGCATTGGCAGAAAACATTGCCCAGACCTGTGCCGCCCGGTTGGGATATGTCAACAAGTATATTCTCAAGCGAGGCATACAGATAGGCTTTATCGGTGCGGTGAAAGACATGAAAGTCATTGATACGCCGGTCGTGGGCGATGTGCTTACCACCACTATCCATGTGTTGGAGCAGATCATGGGACTCACTTTGGTGACGGCTGTGATTAGGATTGGAGACCGAGTGGTCACTACTGCTGAAATGAAGATTGCTTTGGCCGATGAGGTGGCAGCAGAACAACCGGTTTCGCAGAAGGCTCAAACGGAAAGAAAATCATGAAAGAATTAAGGGCATCCAAGGAGTTTGAAATACGATTCAGTGAGGTCGACTCCATGAACTTTGTGTGGCATGGTTCCTATCCACTTTATTTTGAAGATGCGCGTGAGACGTTCGGAGCTAAATATGGGTTGGAGTACATGACCATTTTCGGCAACGGATGCTATGCGCCGCTGGTGGATTTGAGTTTCCATTACAAGAAACCCTTGCTTTATGGTATGCACCCGCGCATTGACATAATCTATCGTCCCACGGAGGCTGCAAAAATAGTCTTCGAGTATGAAATCTATGATACGGTTACGGGCGAACTGATGGCTACGGGTGAAAGCATACAGGTATTTCTTGATAAAGATTATCAGTTGATGTGGGAGAATCCGCAGTTTTATGAAGACTGGAAAAAGAAATGGTTGAGATAATAGCCGATAACATAACATCTCCTTTAGGTTTCACGACCGAAGAAAACTATCGGGCAGTGAAAGCAGGGGGCTCCATGCTTCGCCGGTATGACGGCAAGTGGGGGATTCCTGAACCGTTCACAGCTTCCCTTTTTACCGATGAGCAGTGGGGGGAGATGCCCGGAGAAGGGAGGTTTACACGTTTTGAGCGCATTCTTATCCATTCCGCCGATGAAGCCTTGCACCATACCGGTGTCAACCCTAAATCGGAAAGAGTGCTCTTTGTGGTGTCCACGACAAAAGGAAATATCGAATTGCTTGATTCGGTCGAGGCCGACTTTTCCCGTGAGAGAGTGTTACCGGGATATGCTGCCCGCATGTTGACAGCTTATTTCGGTAACCCGAACGAACCGTTGGTGGTCTCTAATGCCTGTATATCAGGTCTGAGCGCACAGATAGCCGCTGCCAGAGCGTTGGAGAGCGGGCATTATGATTATGCTGTCGTGGTGGGAGCTGAAGTACAAAGCAAATTTATTATAAGTGGTTTTCAGTCGTTCAAGGCATTGTCGCCGGTAGCGTGCAAACCTTTTGACAAGGAGCGGTGTGGACTGAATGTCGGTGAAGCTGCTGCTTGCATGATAATGAAACGGGCTGTGACACATGGCGGTTGGTGCGCTGTAAGCGGTGTAATCCGTAACGATGCCAATCACATATCCGGTCCCTCTCGTACAGGCGAGGGCAGTTACCGGGCATTGAAAGCGGTGCTGATAAGACAAGCAGGCAAAGTATCATGTGATGATAGCGTTTTAACCGAAGAGCTGGCTTTCATCAATGTACACGGTACTTCCACGCTCTATAATGACGAAATGGAAGCAACGGCCATCCATAGAATGGGGCTGTCGGTTCTTCCGGTAAACACGTTGAAAGGCTATTATGGCCATACGATGGGTGCTGCGGGCATTTTGGAAGCCGTTTTGTCTATGCGTGCCATTGATGATCATACGGTGTTGGCTACGCGAGGATTTGACAAAATGGGCGTTTCCCATGCTATCAACATTTCCAACCGGAACCGGTCGACAAACAAACATGCCTTTGTAAAATTGCTCTCCGGATTCGGAGGGAGCAATGCTGCCATGTTGTATAAGAGAGGAGGGAAAGCATGAAGATTGTCCGGCAAGTGGAAATAACTCCCACCCATGTTATCGTTAATGGGCAAAGGCTTGATGTGGAGGGCACGGGAAGCGAAATGTTGAAAAATGTGTATCGCACGAGAATAGGCTTCTATCCGAAATTCTTTAAGATGGACACTTTGTGCAGACTGGGTTTTGTGGCTTCAGAATTGCTGTTGCAAGATGAAAACCCCAACCGCGTTTTTGATGAAAAAGGACGTGTGCCTGAAGGAGAAGGACGGGAAGACAGAGCAATCATCGTTTTCAGTAGGCTGGGTTCACTCTGCAATGACAAGGACTATGAGCATACGATAGAGCGTGCAGATAACTATTTCCCAAGTCCGGCTGTTTTCGTTTACACACTGCCCAACATCGTGACGGGTGAGCTTGCGATACGCAACAGATATTTTGGAGAGACTTCCTGCTATGTGCTGGCCGAAGAAAACGAGGCATTGATGATGTCCGTAGCTGAAGAGACTTTGCTTGATCCGATGACGACAAGCATGCTCTGCGGATGGCTTGATTGTGAAGACAAGGAACATTTTAATGCAAAATTATATTTAATGGAAAGATAATGGAATTGCAAGAAGAACTGAAACATAAGATTATCGAGGCATTAAACCTCGAAGAAGTTACCCCCGAAGAGATTGACTCCGATGCTTCACTCTTTGGTGACGAAGGCTTGGGACTTGATTCGATCGATGCACTTGAGTTGATTGTGCTGCTCGAAAAAAACTATGGTATCAAAGTCAAAGACCCTAAAGAAGGTAAGCATATCTTTAAGAGTGTCAAGGTGATGGCCGATTATGTAGCTGCCAACCGCACAAAATAATTTTTGTTGCAATAAGCATTGAGGTGGATAAGAATGTAGTCATAACCGGAAGTGGGATTGTTTCTGCCATTGGAAATAACAAACAGCAATGCTACGCCTCGCTTGTTGAGAGGCGGGGAGGGATTGCCCCTGTGCGCTATCTGCATACAACCCATACGGAATATCCGGTGGGCGAGGTGAAGATGAGTAACGGGGAGATGGCAGAACTACTGGGACTGAAGTCTGGGGAAGGATATTCCCGTACCGAACTGATGGGTATTATAGCCTTAAAAGAGGCATTGGAAGAAGCGCAGCTCAAGGATGTCCGGGCTGCCTTTGTCTCCGGGACAACCGTTGGGGGAATGGATATGACAGAGCAGTCTTATCCGGACAACCTCACACCGGAATTGCTTGACCGACACGACTGTGGAGCAAGTACAAACCGGATTGCCGACTATTTCGGTGTTTTCGATTTCACTTCTACCATCTCCACTGCTTGCAGTTCGGCCACCAATGCTATTATCTTTGGTGCCCGGCTCATTCAAAGTGGAATGCGAGATGTTGTCGTGGTGGGGGGAAGCGAAAGCCTTACACGTTTTCACCTCAATGGTTTCAAGTCGCTGATGATTCTCGACGAGGAGGTCTGCAAGCCTTTTGATGTAGCGCGCAAGGGACTCAATTTAGGTGAAGGAGCCGCTTATCTGGTGTTGGAAAGCGAAGCGTTTGCCCGTAGACGGGGCGCAAAGATTCTCGCCCGGTATGAAGGAGGAGGAAATGCGTGTGATGCTTTCCATCAAACGGCATCTTCCCCCGATGGAGAAGGGGCTTTCTTGGCCATGAGAGAAGCATTGCATGAGGCCGGACTGATGCCGGAAGAAATCCAATATGTCAATGCTCACGGTACAGGTACGCCAAACAATGATGCCAGTGAGAGTGCAGCCTTGAGGCGCGTTTTTGGTGATGCCTTGCCGGCCGTGTCATCGACAAAAGGCTTTACAGGGCATACGACGAGTGCAAGTGGAAGCATTGAGAGTGTTTTTTGCCTTTTGGCACTGCAACACCGGTTTGTACCACAGAACCTTAATTGGCAGAAATCTGATGAGGAATGTATCGTACCGGTGCATGGAGCGTTGGCAGACGGTGTCTCAAGAAGTATGGAAAAATCAGAGGAGCATGATGGTTGCCCCGTGCTGAACCATGTTATGTGCAATGGCTTTGGCTTTGGTGGCAATGACTCTACGGTGATTTTGGGGCGTTTCGAGCCGGAAAAGACTTCGTGATTGGTATGTCCGAACAAAATGCGAAAACCGATATGGGAAATAAAGTATATGTCATAGGGCGTGCGGAAAATGTGCCGGAAGAGGAATATCGCCGGTATCTCAATCCGATGAAAACCCGCCGTTACGGCAGGTTGTTGAAGCGCGCGCTGGCTACGGCACTGAAAGTCATCGGGGAAACCGGTGTGGAGCATCCCGATGCCATCATCAACGGTACGGCTTTAGGATGCTTGGAGGAGACAGAATATCTGCTGAACGGACTTGCTTTGGAAGGCGAGGAGGTGAGTATGCCCACCCATTTTATGCAGTCCACCCATAACACGGTGGCCTCTCTTATTGGCATCTACACCCATACACATGGGTACAACTGCACGTACAGTCATCGCAAAATATCCTTTGAATGCGCTATGCAGGACGCGTTCATACAAATGAAGGTGGGAAAAATCAGGACGGCTCTCGTGTGTGCGAATGACGAGCTAACTCCGGGAGTGAAGAAAATTTTTAATGATTTGGGGTTTGGAAAAGAATTGGTGGATGGAAATTCCATTCCGATGGTAGGTGTTGCGACCGACCGTTCGGTGGCGGTGATGTTGTCGACCGTTCCGGGAAAGCACCCACTTGCAGAGATTACGGCTGTAGAAATTTGGCATGGTGTGGGCAAAAAAGATACGGCAGAGATCAAATATACGGCCCTATGAGATTGTTTTTGATAGCCGTTGTGCAAAGTATGTTGCTCTGTGGAGGACAAGTTTTGCTTAAGTTTGCACTCCAAAAGATGGGAGGATTCGCGTGGACTGTACATTTCTTTGCGAGCCAACTTACCAACTGGTGGTTTCTCGGTTGTGGGATCTGCTATGCTGCGGCAACAGTCCTCTGGATGTACATCATCAAGAACTTCCCCTTTTCCATGGCTTATCCGATGATTTCGCTTAGCTATGTATTTGGCATGTTGGCAGCCATGCTCATTTTCCACGAGACGATTCCTGTAACAAGATGGATAGGCGTTGCGCTCATCATGGGTGGTTGCATATTGGTTGCACGTTGAGGGGGGAAGGCTAAAGTGCATGTTGCGAAGTGAGACATGATATGAACTAACAAATAAATGTGGAGCAAATGAAGTCATATATAAGAAATTTTATAGTTGGAGCAGTGCTTTCGCTGGGGACACTCCTTCCCATGTCTGCACAACAGTTGCGCAAGGTAACGGCGCAACAGAGTGCCGTTATGATTAAGGAAATCAGCAAGTCAGCGCAAACGGTGAAGGCTTTGAGTTGTGATTTCATCCAAGTGAGTGAGGTGTCGTTTTTGGAAGAGAAAGTCACTTCCCACGGTTTGATGAAATATCGTAATATGGGTAGTCTGGTATGGCAATATACCTCTCCATTCAAATACACGTTTTCGATTGATAATAATGTAGTCACGATGAAGTCTGGAAGTCGCACGCAATCTGTTGATCTGGCTGCGAGTAAAACCTTTCAAAACGTTGTCAAGATGGTGAAAAGCAGCATCACAGGACAGAATCTTAACAATAATCGGGATTTTAGCGTGGTCATGTATGCCGGTGGGAACACTTGGATGGCGCAGCTCACTCCCCGTCACAATCAGATGAAGCAATTTGTAAAAACCGTCAGTCTTTATTTTGATAAATCTCGTCGCATGGTGAATAAAGTAGTGATGATACAAGCCAATGGTGATAAAATCACTATTGAGTTGACTAATATAAAGGTGTCGCGATGAAGCTGTTACACTCTATGTTCGAAATAAGTGGGGACAACATTGGCGGTAAGGCTGTTTCTTTGTCAGATGGGACGGCTTCCCATGCCGATTTCACTCTCTGTTTCAATCCTGACCATCCGATTTATCAGGCGCATTTTCCCGGTAAACCGATCACTCCCGGTGTGTGCATCGTTAAGGTACTTGGCGAATTGCTTGAGTTGAAACTCGGAAGGCGGCTCGAACTGAAGGAAATCAAAAACCTGAAGTTCGTTTCTCCCATTTCGCCGATAGCCAATGCGGGGGTAGATGTCCGCTTTCGTAAAATAGATGTGAGCGAACATGTCAAGGTGCAGGGGACCATCACTCGGGGGGAAACTGTCTATACGAAATTCTCTTTGATATTTCATGAATAACGAGGAAATTAGAGCCGTCATGGAGACTGAGCACATTTGTGTGCTCATTCCTTCCTATCACAACGAGAAGACGATTGTCGGTGTGTTGCATCGTGTTATGATGTACACCGACAACGTTATTGTCGTGCTCGATGGCGAACCTCAAAAGGCGTGTCAGGTTATAGTTGATGCCGGTCTGAAACCCTATATCTTGTCATACAAAAAGAATCAGGGGAAAGGCCATGCCTTGAAAGAAGGCTTTAAGGAGGCCATCCGCCAAGGTTATGAATATGCCATTACGCTAGATAGCGATGGACAGCACTATCCCGAGGACATCCCTCTCTTCATTGACGCTTTTCTTGTCAATAGAGGCTCTTTCCTTGTTGGTGTTCGAAATTTTGGCCATGAGAATATGCCGGGTGGAAATACTTTTGCCAATAAGTTCTCAAACTTCTGGTTTCATCTCCAGACCGGTCACTCCCTCGAAGACACCCAGTGTGGTTTCCGTATGTATCCTCTTTCCATGCTCAATGCCGGTTGGGTCATCACCTCTCGCTATGAATCGGAGTTGGAACTGCTCGTCTATTCGGCTTGGAAAGGCGTTAAGCTTGTCCCAATACCCATTCGGGTTTATTATCCCCCTCAAGGAGAAAGGGTCAGTAACTTTCGCCCATTCCAAGATTTCATGCGTATCACCCTATTGAATATCGTGCTTACGACAGGTGCTCTTTGCTATTATCTGCCGCTGCAAATGATTAGGAGGCTTTGCCGATGAATACGTTTTTCTTGAAAATATACGATGTTTTGGGCAGGCATAAGGTCATGACGGTGGTTTTGATGCTTGCTTTTGTCGCAGCGTTTGTGGCAATGGCATTACGCGTGGACTACGAAGAGGATATTTCCAAGTTTCTCCCTCAGAACGAGCAGAATGAGAAGTATGCCGATGTGTATCGGCAGATAAACTCTCAAAACCGTATAGCTGTTATCTTTGAGATGCGGGATACTACCGCCGTAGTCGATACCGACAGCATGGAAGAGGCCATGGAATATCTTGGCACTTGTTTGAGGCAGATGGCGCAATCTTCCAGCTTTCAGACTAAAACCGGTCTTCGGGTGACGAATCTACAAACGGCTATTGATGAGGAAAAGCTGCTCGGTATGCTCGATTTCGTATATCGCAACGCTCCTTATTTTGTTCTTCCGGATGATTATGAACGTTTAGACACGATCGTGCTTAATCGGGAATATATTCACAACCGGCTGGTGGAGGCCAAGCAGCAGCTTATCGTTACCAACGGAATGGCCATGCAGACACTGCAATACGATCCGTTGCAACTTTTCGCCCCTGTGATGAAACGGCTTCAAGACTTGCGGATGAACGACAGTTTTCAGCTGGTCGATGGTTATATCTTTACCAAAGACGGGCGTCACTCCATGATTACTTTCGACAGTCCGTATGGTTCCAGCGAGACCCAAAAGAATGCGGAGCTTGCCGGTGCTCTTGACACATTGATGGCCCGGACCGAAATGCGTTTTCCGTCCATCCGTGTGTCAGCCATTGGAGCACCCTTGATAGCAGTCACCAATGCCCGGCAAATCAAGACCGACTCTCTCATTGCCGTGTCGATAGCGGTGGTTCTCATTCTGGTATTGCTCGTTTGGCATTATCGCCGGTTGTCCGATATCTTGTGGATTGGTGCAAGCATTTCGTTTGGATGGCTCTTTGCCATAGCCGGCATGAGTGTTTTCTACGACAGTGTATCCATTATCGTGCTCGGTATCGGCAGTGTCATCATCGGCATTGCTGTCAACTATCCGCTTCATTTCCTTGATCACATTCGTGAAGTCACCGACAGGCGTGAGGCTTTACGCGAAATGGTGTCACCCTTGTTGATAGGTAACATCACGACGGTGGCAGCTTTTCTCTGCCTTGTATGGCTTGATGCACAGGCCATGCGCGACCTCGGGGCATTCGGCAGCCTGATGTTGATAGGTACCATTCTTTTTGTCTTGGTTTTTCTGCCGTTGTTTACCAAGGCTCACAAACGCCGGCAGTATGAACATCACAGTTCCCGTTTCCGTCTTCCCCAAATCCCTTACCTCTTCCCGCTGGTTTGTGCCATAACGCTCGTGTTGGGTTATTTTTCCTTGCAAACCTCTTTCGATTCCAATCTTGCCCACATCAATTACATGACTCCTTCCCAACGTTCGGACATGGAGTTGCTGGCTTCATCCGTACATGATGCACCGGTCTATGTGGTGGTTGAGGGCAAGACCCTCGAAGAAGCAGCTGGACAGAACAGACGGGTGGAAAGGGAATTGCGCCAAAAAGGGATGCCCTTGCAAGGTGTTGGCGATTTTTTGAATGTGGACAGAGATTCTCAAGTGACGGGAAATGAATGGAACCGGTATATGAATAAGGATACCTATTTTGTCGGTCGTGCCCCCTGCAAGTGTGAGGAAGACTTGCGTCATTTGTCCCATACGACTGTCCGTGAACGGCTGTTGACCGTTTTTCGCAATGAATGTCGGTCATTGGGCTTCTCCGAGCGCGCTTTCCAGCCTTTCGTCGAACTCATCAGCCGTAATGTGTCTCCCCGTTCCGTTTCTTATTTCCAACCATTGACCGCCCAATTTTTGGGAACTTACATTTTGAAAACGGGTTCAGGCTATCGCATGGTGAATTATCTCCACACCGAACGGGAGGAACTTGCGAAAGATGCCGTCAGGGCCTCGTCGGCCAATGCCTTTGCTTTCAGTGCCAAAGATATTGGCAACCAACTTGTTGACATTCTCAACAATTCGTTCAATTACGTTGGTTTTGTTTGCGGTTGTGTTGTATTCTTTTTCCTCTGGCTTTCTTTCCGTCGCGTCGAACTGGCTTTGATGTCCTTTTTGCCGTTGGCAGTCGGATGGATTTGGATATTGGGTCTGATGCAGCTTTTAGGCATTCAGTTCAATATTGTCAATGTCATCCTTGCTACATTTATTTTTGGGCAAGGCGACGACTACACCATTTTCATCACAGAGGGGCTGCTCTATGAACACACCACCGGACAAAAACGGCTTGCAAGCTATAAGCGCAGTGTGATGCTCAGTGCCGTACTCATGTTTATCGGCATTGGCACTCTTATTTTTGCCAAGCACCCCGCTCTTCGTTCTTTGGCCGAAGTGACTATCATTGGTATGGTTACTGTTGTCCTGATGGCCAACTATCTCCCTCCTCTTGTGTTCCGTTGGCTGGTGCGAGCTGATGTTGCAGATGTCCAAAAACGTTTGGCATCCACCGGGAAAACGGTTCCGGTGCCAATGAGGGGCAGTTCGTCAGCCTTGGCACCAACGGCATTCATCTCCCGCCCGCTCCCCCTCACGCTGAAGCGTTTGACCTATTCTGTAGGCTACATGCTGTTTTTTCTGATGTTTATGTATTGTGGGGCTCTGCCTTATACATGGCTGTACTTCCATCTCGGGCGAATAACGGAGCGGAAACGCCTTCACTATCACCGTCTCATCAGGGGCGTGGCGAAATATGGCTTGCGTTTGCTTCCCGGCATTCGCTTTGCTGTTGACAATCGGGTAGGAGAGACTTTTGAGAAGCCGGCAGTCATTATTTGTAATCATCAGAGCCATCTTGACATCCTCAGTGTGTTGCAATTCTCGCCGAAACTGATTATTGTCACCAACGGATGGACGTGGCACAATCCATTCTACGGTTCCGTGCTTCATCATGGCGACTTCCTGCCCGCAGCTGACGGGATGGAAAAGAATATGCCCAAACTACGCGAACTTTACAAGAAAGGTTATAGCATCGTCATCTTCCCCGAAGCCACTCGTAGTGCAGATTACAGCATTTTGCGTTTCCATAAAGGCGCTTTTTATCTGGCCCACGAACTTGGTGCCGATATCCTGCCACTCTATATCCACGGTGCAGGCCATGTGTTGCCCAAGAAAGACTTTATGTTGCGTCAAGGCCGAATCCTTATTGAAGTGGGGCGGCGTGTGTGTTTTGAGCGATATGATGATGAAGGCATTACAGCCAATGAGGCCATCCGTAAGATGACAAAGGCTATGCGCCACCATTATCAGAAACATTATGCTGAGTTGTGCTCATCGATAGAAACCGATGACTATCTTGCTCCTTATCGCAAATTGCGCGACTATTACAAAAACTAATGAGTATGGAGAAAGATGCAATCATTATAGGTGCCGGCTTGGGAGGACTTTCCACCGGTGTGGTGCTGGCTAAAAACGGTTATCGCGTGACAGTGCTTGAGCAGGGTGGGCAGCCCGGTGGCTGTCTGCAATGCTTCACACGTCAGGGCGTTAAGTTTGAAACCGGTATGCATTTTATTGGTTCTGCTGCAGAGGGGCAGACCCTGCACCGACTTCTTCATTATCTGGAAGTCGATGTGCCCCTTTCACAACTTGATGCAGAAGCATACGAAGTCATATCCCTGCAAGGCCGCCACTATCCTTTTGCCTGTGGCCGTCGGCGTTTTGTAGAACGCCTTTCTGAGTTTTTCCCCGACCAGCGGGCCAATCTTGATCGCTTCTGCGACCTCATCAGTCAAGTAGCTGAAGCCTCCTCCCTCCACAGTTTGAAGCATACGGAAACAGATGCTGCCATCAATACGGAGTATCTGTTGAAAAGCATCAATGAGGTGGTCGATGCGACCATCACCGATCCTGTCCTACGGCAAGTGGTGGTAGGCAATTTGCCCCTTTATGCCGCAGAGAAAGACAAGACCCCTTTTTCCACCTATGCTTTTGTGCTGGATTTCTATAATCGTAGTGCATGGCGCGTGGTGGGAGGCAGCGACCGCATTGCCCACAGCCTTGTCCGGACCATCCGTCGGTATGGCGGTGAGGTGCTTATCCGCAAACAGGTGACCCACATCAACAGCGATGATTCCCACGCCACGGGTGTCACCTGTGCCGATGGCAGCCATTTCGAGGCAGCCGTCATTATCAGCGATGCCCATCCCGTCCGCACACTCGAACTTGTAGATTCGCCGCTCCTCCGTCCTGCCTATCGACGACGCATCAAGTCGCTGCGCAACACGGTGGGCGGCTTTTCTGTTTATCTGCGTTTCAAGGAGAACACCGTGCCTTACATGAACTATAATTTCTATGGCTATAAAGGGCCTTCACCTTGGAATTGTGAACACTATACGCCGGAAGAGTGGCCCAAAGGCTATCTCTACATGCACTTTTGTGACGAAGAACATCAGCAGTACGCCCGCAGTGGAGTCATTCTTTCCTATATGCAAATGGACGATGTAGAGCCGTGGAAAAGTACACAGGTGGGAAAGCGCGGAGAAGCCTACGAACGTTTCAAGACCGAACATGCCGAGCGCCTGTTGGATGAAGTGGAGAAAGAGTTTCCGGGGTTGCGCAGTCGGATAGCCGGCTATTATACTTCCACTCCGCTCACCTACCTCAATTACACCGGTACAGAGGACGGCTCGATGTATGGCATAGCCAAAGACATTCATCTCGGACCGGCAGCCCGCGTGCATCATCGCACAAAGATTCCCAATCTTCTGCTCACCGGCCAGAATATCAACAGTCATGGCATTCTTGGGGTGCTTGTGGGGACAATGGTCACATGTGGCGAACTGTTGACAAGTGAAAAGATATTTAAGGAGATTGTCTATGGAGAGGAGTAGTATTCAATCTTCGGCCGGCAGCCGGCAGCCGGCATCTTTGCATGAGCAGTCGGCTGTAGTCATCGGTGGCGGATTGGGAGGACTGTTTACGGGGGCCATCCTTTCCAAAGAAGGCTATCGCGTCACCGTGCTTGAAAAAAATCAGGTCATTGGCGGCGGTCTTCAGATGTTTCGCCGTCATGGTGTGGCCTTTGAAACGGGTATGCATCTTCTTGGGGGCATACGGCCGGGTGGCAGCATCTATAAGCTCTGCAAGTGGTTGGGCATCACAGGGCACATCGCTTTGCGCGATGTCGATGCCGACTGCATGGATGAAATCACCTATCTTGCCGATGGCAAAACCTACCGCATACCCGAAGGCAAAGAGGCTTTTATCCGTTATTTCCAGCAGGAGTTTCCCGATGAGGCGCAGGGCATCCGCGACTATGTGGAAGAACTCTATCGTATCACCGGCGAGATAGACTTTTTCTATCTCCGCACGGGCAACAGCCATGTCTACACCCACGACGAGAAATTTTACTGGCCGGCCGACCGCATTGTCAACTACTATCTGAAAGATCCGAAATTGCGCGATGTCATATCCTACATGAACCCGATGTTCGGCGGTGTGGCCGGTCATACGCCCGGTTATATCTCTGCTCTTATCAACGTGCTCTACATTGAGGGGCCGTCGCGTTTTGTCGGAGGTAGCCAGCAACTGGCCGATGCTTTGGCCTATATCATTTGTGCCGGCGGGGGAGAAGTGAAGGCCGGCTGTGAAGTTGTGGAAATGGAAGTCGCCGACCGTGAAGTGCGGTCGGTCACCTATCGACATGGAGGCCGCCGGTTGCAATTGCCCACATTGGGCGATGACGGACAGGCCGTGCCCGTTATCTGCGCCATCCATCCGCTGCAGCTGCTGCGACTCACCGATACCAAGGCTTTCTCCAAAGCCTATCGGAGTCGTATGGAGGAAGTTCCCCAAAGCTACAGCACCTTTTGTGTGTATTGCCTGTTGAAACCAAAGAGCTTCCCTTACATCAACCACACCTGCTACTATCAGCGCGACTATGGCAAAGTGTGGCACTATGGTGAATACGACCCGGCTGACTGGCCCCGCGGGTTCATGTATATGACACCTGCCGAAACCGGCCAAGGAGAGTGGGCCACGAAGCTGGTTATCAATTCCCCCATCCCCTATAGCACCTGCTCTCAATGGGCCGATACCACAACCGGCAGGCGCGGAAGTGACTATGAGGCGTGGAAGCAACAGCACATCGACCGCATCATCGACTGTATGGAACTTCTCTATCCCGGTTTTCGGAGCAAGTGCGAATATATCTTTGCGGCCGGCCCGCTCACCATTCGTGACTATTACGGTCAGCCCGAAGGTTCACTTTACGGTCTGTTGCGCGATTGCGACAATCTTGCACGCTCGCAAGTGCCCGTGTTCACTAAGTTGCACAACCTTTACATGACCGGACAGAATGTCAATCTGCACGGCTTCTGTGGCGTGCCGCTTACAGCTGTTAATACGGTTGAAGCCATTGTCGGACTCAATCAAATCATCAAGAAAATCAATGAAACAGAATAACTTTCTTTGTATCCGTCGCCTGTCGATGCTCCTCCTTATCGCCGGCTTTTTGTCATCTGCTTTGTCACTCTCTGCCCGGCGGCTGCAGGAGTTTTTACCGGCAAAGTCCACCTCCACGGCCGTCGTCGTGTGCCCCGGGGGCAGCTATTGCTGGTTGAGCAAGAAGACGGAGGGTAGGGAAGTAGGCCAATGGTTGGCCGACCACGGCATTGCCGCCTATGTGCTCTATTATCCCACGGCCGGCTGGGCGGGTTTTGCCCTTCACTCCAGATGGCTTTTTCACGGTCGTCAGCATCCCGACCAGATCAATGCCCTCAACCGTGCCCTCGAAATAGTGCGCTCTAAGGGCTACCGGCGAGTGGGGGCCATGGGATTTTCAGCAGGTGGTCATCTCGTGTTGCAGGCCGCAGCTTACAGTCCCCGAAACCTCTCTCCTGATTTTGTCGCCCCCATCTATCCTGTTGTCTCGATGAGCCATCCTTGTGTTCATCGGCGTAGTCGTCGGGGGCTTTTGGGCGAGTGCAGATGGAGAGACAAACTCGTATGTGATAGTTTATCGATGGAACGACATGCGGATCGTATCTGTTGCCCGGTATTTATGATCAACTGCACGGACGACCCTATTGTGAATCATCATAATGCCGAGCTCATGGATAGTGCGCTCACTGTTCACCGTGTGCCTCATTTCTACAGACAATACCGCACCGGTGGACATGGTTTCGGTGTCAATCCCCGCAAGACGAATGAGGAAGCCATCGAATGGAAAGAAGAGTTTTTGAAATGGATTAAAGCCATCATGCAATAAATGGAAAAGGATATTGAATTTGAATCGCTTGAGGCCATTAAGGCCTTTCAGGAGCAGAAACTCCATGAGGCGTTGCTGTATTTGCAGCACAACTCCCCCTACTATCAACGGGTGTTTGAAAGTCAGGGCATCGACATCGGCAAGATAAGGCATCTTGAAGACTTGACGGCCATTCCTTTCACGGAGAAGAAAGACTTGCAACTCTTCAACGACGACTTCCTTTGTGTGCCTCGGGAGAAGATTGTTGACTACATCACGACCAGTGGCACGCTTGGCGACCCCGTCACTTTCGGCTGCACGGAGAAAGACCTGCAACGGCTGGCCTTTAACGAGGCCAAGAGCTTTGCTTGTGCCGGTCTCCGGCCCGGTAACATCTTGCAGTTGATGACCACCATCGACAAGCGTTTTATGGCCGGCCTGGCCTATTTCCTCGGTATCCGTCGGCTTGGCGCTTCCATCATCCGGGTGGGCAATGGCATTCCCGAGCTTCAGTGGGACACCATTCGACGCATCAAGCCCGACAGCATCATGTGTGTGCCCTCGTTCATTCCCCGTCTCATACAGTATGCCGAGGAGCATGGCATAGACTATCGCAAATCCAGTGTGCGCCGTATCATTGGCATCGGTGAAGGACTGCGCAATCAAGATTTTTCACTCAATCTTCTGGGCCGTCAGATCAAGGAGAAGTGGGATGTCGAGCTCTTCGCCACTTATAGCAGCACTGAGATGGGGGCCACTTTCAGCGAATGCGAATACGGGGAAGGGGGCCATTGTCATCCCGAACTTATCATTGTAGAGATTATAGGAGAGGACGACAAGCCTGTCAGCGACGGCGAAGTTGGTGAAGTCGTGGTCACAACGCTGGGTGTGGAAGGCATGCCGCTGCTCCGTTTCCGCACAGGCGATATGTGTGCCAAGATCACCGAGCGTTGTAAGTGCGGGCGCAACTCTTTCCGTCTGACTCCGTTGGTGGGTCGGAAGAACAATATGATAAAACTCAAAGGTACCACCCTCTATCCGCCGGCCATCAACGATGTGCTTGACAATACACCTTACGTGCAAAACTATGTGGTATGTGTGAAGGATAGCGAGAGCGGGACAGACGATGTCATCGTGAAAGTGGGCTTGAAGTACCGTCCCCCCTTCGATGCCGTGAAAGACTTGAAAGACCATTTCCGTAGTCATTTGCGTGTGGCTCCGCAAGTGGAGATTCTGCCCGTGGAGGAAGTGCAGAAAATCAATTTTCCACCCAAGACGCGCAAACCGGTCAAGTTTCTGGATATGCGGCAATGACGGCCTGTAACAGATTTGACAATGTTAAACCCAACCTTGAAAGAAGAATATGGAACAACTGAAAGGCAATCAAGAACCGACTGGAGATGTCCGAGAGGGACATGCCACAGTGTCGCAGGGGACCGACGGGGGCGGGGGCGGTGCAGTCTCCTTCGACGACATTCGCCCCTATAATGATGCGGAGATTCCCGCAGCAATGCAGCGCATTGCAAAGAGCGATGCTTTCCCGCTGTTGGCCTCGTGGATATTCCCCGACCGCAAGTTGGAGGACATCCGCGAGATGGTGAGCCGGCTCACCACCACATGGGATTTTCAGCGGCAGGTAATGATGCCCGTCAACTTGCAGATCATCGGGCGCACCATCAACAGGCTCACGTTCAGCGGTATGGAGCAGTTGCGTCCCGACCGTCAGTATCTCTTTGTGAGCAACCATCGCGACATCATGCTCGACGCTTCGCTCCTGCAATATCTGCTTGTCAAGGCCGGCCGCGACACCACTGAAATCACATTTGGTGCCAATCTGATGAGTCCCGGAGTGGTCACCGACATCGGCAAGTCCAACAAGATGTTTCGGGTGGAGCGCGGGGGAAAGCTGAAAGATTTCTATATGAGCAGCCGCCACTTGAGCGATTACATCCGCCACACGTTGCTGGAGAAGCGGCAGAGCGTATGGATAGCCCAGCGTAACGGTCGCACCAAAGACGGAAACGATCACACCGACCAAGGCATCATCAAGATGTTTTGCATGAGTAAGTCGGAGGATAAGATCAAGGCGCTCAGCGAGCTCCATATCATTCCCGTTTCCATCAGCTATGAACGGGAGAGTTGTGACATCCTCAAGGCCATCGAACTTTACGAAAGTCGTTTCTCACCCTATATCAAGAAGCCGGGAGAAGATCTCAACAGCATCCTTACCGGCATCGTGCAACACAAGGGCAACGTGAACATCGCGCTTTGCAAAGAAATCACGGAGGAAGACCTTATGCGGTTTGATGCCTGCACGAGCAATGAGTATCACAAGCGGGTGGCACATCTGCTTGACGAGCGTATCAATGCTGCCTATCAGCTCTCACCGTTCAACTACATCGCCCACGACCTCCGCTACGGCCGGCAGACCTATTGCAACCATTATACCGAAGCCGAGCGCAACGCTTTCCTGAAATACATGGAGCGGCTCAACGAATACGACATCAGCGAGCCCGATGTGCTCAAGGATATCTTCCTTGGCATTTATGCCAATCCGCTGAAGAATAAGGAGAAGGCAAAAGACGAATAAAGAACTGCTGCCAAGTCGTGCCGGCCCATAGTATAGCATGAACTATTAAAGAATGCGAAAATACGCGACATGAGAAATGTTAAAGGGCGGAATGCAGATCGAAAACTCCACTCTCTGATGACAAAAAAAACGAAAAAGTTCTCCCGGTGTAGCTCTTTGACATCGTGAAAGGGCCACACCGGGAAACAGAAACGGCCGTAGTGAGAAGCCGAAAGGGCCACTTTTACGGTCACTTTTGGTTGTGATGGAAAGACAAAATGCCGGAAAATGAAAAAAGGGAAACATCTGTATGCTTCCCTTGCCAATGCAAAGATACTGCTTTTAGGGGCAGAATGCAAATGCGTGTTGAAAAACTCTGACAGATAAGTGGGGCGATCTGTACACTTACTGATGCTGCTTCCGCCACCACCAATGATACACCCTGAACCAAGGCTCCCATAAACATTCGGACGGGAAATACCATGCGAGACGCATGTCCCGGACGATGCGTTGAATGTTTTTCATGAATGGAGAGTTGTAGGCTCCGCTCAATGTGCGTTCGTCGTATTTGCCGAAATTCCCTCCGGCCACCATTTCGCGGAGCACCACCTTTCCCAATCTCTCATTGGGGGGCACGATGAGACATTCCGCTTCCAGTCCCAAAAACTCTTTCAAGAGCCACATCACGGCTCCGGCAATGGGCATCAGTCCCAGACGGTCGATGGTTTTGGCTATATCGGTCTTCGAAGTGTCTCCAGACTCTTGGCGGCGTTTTAGCAATTCGTAGTAGTCGATGAGCTGGCGCAGGCCTATCCCCTCGTGCAGCAGATGGTTGTAGAGATGGGCAAGCATGAAGACCACGTTGAAGTCGATGGTGGGAACGGCCGTGTCTTTCGTGCTATTGGACAGATGCACATAGTTGGTAAACTGCTCTTCCGCCATTTCTTGGAAGAAGCATTGCAGCCTTCGGTTGTGCCACGGATTGTTCAGCCATTGCGGGCGGTAGTGTACTTCTATCGACACGCCTTTTGGGGAAATGAAGTCTATGTGATGATAGCACGCCTTGGCTTTGGGCACTATCTTGTGTACGTATTGGATGATGTCGTGTATCTCCGGGTCGATTTTTCCCTGCGTTTTTCTACGCTTACCGGCTGTGCTTTCCCTTGTTTTTCTCACCCATACATCCACGTCGCCCGGTGTGCGCATTGCTTTGTGCGGATAGAGGAGAGCTGCCCCTTGGCCTTTAAGGATGCAGGCGTCATACCCGGTAGCCTTGAAGTTTTTGGCAGTCCAGACGGCCACTTCATCTACTTTTTTGTTGAGCGTGGTCACCATGTTCTTTGCCGACATCCATGCCATGACATCCTCGTCCGTAGGCTTGTTTGACAGGAAGCCTTCATCGTGCAGCAACGCCTCGTTGTCGTTCAGCAGCCTTTCGGCGAAGATGCCCACTACGGTTTGCTTTTTGGCAAACTCCAACAGCTTTGTCCAGTTGATGGACGACACGCAGGAGGGTACGGGGCGCGTGTCTGACAGGCAGAAACTGAGAAAAGATAGGTATGAATGTATTTCTTTGTTCATAGGCATTCTGTGGAAAACGGTTAATTCTTCCTCCTCTATCCGACCAAAGGATAGAGCCTTGCAAAGGTAAGCATTTTGTGTGGTTGCGGCAAGAGATTGGGTGGAAAACCTCTGTCGGTCGGCTGATGGGAGACATTGCGCAAGGCTTTTGCGTGTTCGTCGGATGTGCTTCATTTACAGTGTATTTGCTTCTGTGATTGTTACGTTTATGTTGAAAATGGTGGAAAAGTTTTTGCTTTTTCGTATATTTAGTGTAACTTTGTAACCGTGATCGACAGGATTTATAAACTTAAAAGAATCGGAACTATGATGAAGAAGTTAGGAACAATGGTAGTTGCGTTGATGATGGCAGTGGGTGCCCACGCACAGTTTGAAGAAGGCAAAGTGTATGTCGGCGCTTCATTGACAGGCATCAACTTGAACTACAACGGCAACGATGGTTTCAATCTCGGTGCACAGGCCCATGTAGGCTATCTGTGTATGGACAACTTGATGCTGCTCGGACAAGTCGGATACGAACATAAGGGAACCGATGGCATGCCGGACAAATTGACCTTGGGTGTGGCCGGTCGCTATTACATCATTCAAAACGGTCTTTATCTCGGTGCAGGCTGCAAACTCGTGCATGCCAACCATAACTACAACGATGTGATGCCGGGCGTGGAAGTGGGCTATGCCTTTTTCCTCAGCCGCACGGTGACCGTTGAACCGGCCATTTACTATGACCAGTCGTTCAAAGACCATTCCAACTATTCGACGATAGGTTTTAAGATTGGCATCGGTGTCTACCTATGAACTGAATAGGGAGACGAGGGTAACGCAAATTAAATAGGTATGAGTAATAATGAAGAAGTGAGCGCCTTTCAGGTTGTTCACGAGGGATTTTCTACCCGTGAGGCAATAGAAGAAGCCAAGCGATGCTTGCATTGCAAAGTGCCGTCGTGCGAGAAAGGATGCCCGATAGGCAATGACATCCGTGATTTCATCCACGAGCTGTCCAAAGGTAACATGGGTGATGCGATGGCCATTATCAACGAAAAGAGTAATCTGCCGGCCATTTGTGGCCGGGTGTGTCCCCATGAGAAGCAGTGCCAGGGGCATTGTGTACTTGCCCGCAAGGGCAATCCCATACAAATAGGTAAGATAGAGCAGTTTATTGCCGACTTTGATACGAGCATGAATCTCACCCGCGAGAAACTTCCGCAGAAGGATCGGGGTAAGGTGGCGGTTATAGGTAGTGGTCCTGCAGGCCTCACTGTGGCCGGCGACTTGGCCCGTCAAGGTTTCTCGGTGACCATCTTTGAGGGGCAGGACGAGCCCGGTGGTGTGCTCATGTATGGCATCCCGGAGTATCGGTTGCCCAAAAAGGTGGTGCGTGCCGAGGTGAAGAAAATCGAGGCGTTGGGAGTGAACTTTGTCTGCAATGCTTTGGTGGGCGAGAACAATGTGACGGTAGACAGCTTGTTTCGTCAGGGGTTTGATGCCATTTTCATGGGAACCGGTACCGGGGTGCCGCAGAATATGGATTCCACTCCGGGGGCCGACTTGCACGGAGTGAGCCAAAGCACTTATTTCCTTCACAATGTAAACAGTTTCAATGAAGGAGCCGTCGACCGCAATGTCATTCCTCTGCGCAAAGGCGAAAGGGTGGGTGTTATTGGCGGTGGCAACGTTGCGATGGATGCTGCCCGCACAGCCATTCGGTTGGGAGCCGACGTGACGGTGCTCTACCGGCGCACACAGGAAGAGATGCCTGCCATACTCAGCGAGTATGAGGAGGCCGTGAAAGAAGGCGTGAAGTTTGAGTGGGAGACCACCGTGGAGGAGTTCATCAAGGGCAAGAACGGCCGCCTGGGGGCTTGCCGGGTAAAATCTCCTGCCGGCGAGCGCATAGAAGAATTTCAACGCATCTATCTGGCCATTGGAAGCCGACCCGCCAATCGCATTGTGAGCACCACCGAAGGGATTGAAGTCGACGAGAAAGGATATGTGAAAGTGCTTGATCGGCCTGTGGGCATGACCACCCGTCGCGGAGTGTTTGCCGGGGGTGATGTTGTGCATCGCCCGCAGACCGTGGTACTGGCCATGAAAGCTGCCAAGGAGGTTGCCCAAGGCATTGCCCAGTATGTGGATGCCATTAAGTTGTTGCAAGATGTGGGAGTTGAACTGAAAGAGGAACCGACAGATATAACCGCCGGTTCCGATGCCGCTTTTGAAAAAAAGTGATTTTAGTTTAATTCCATTTAATAAATTTGTCGAATACAATTCAAACCTTTACTTTTGTCGCAAAATTTTAAATGATTTGGCGATGGGAGTAGCGGGTAGAGGCGTTTTTCTCTTGATGGGGGTGACGATATTTGGGCAGGCCGACGCACAACGTACATGTGTGGTGGCTGATATGGAGAATCATGTCCCCATCAAGGAGGCGGTCATACATACCAATACGGGCCATTGGGCCCGCACCGACTATCGGGGTTATTTCGCCATGAAGTATGCTTTCGATTCGGCCAAGGTGTCCAAGCCCGGCTACATTCCGGTCACCATCCATTTGGCCGCACTCCCCGATACGGTGTTTTTGCTGCCTGCCGCCCATCAAATAGGTGAGGTGGAGGTGTGGGGGGAGAACCAGCACAATGTCTCTGTGTTTGAAAAGGATGCCGGCAATGCAGCTCGCACAGTTCCTCGCCCGGGGGGTATCCAAGGCGACTTCCTTGGATGGATGGATCGTCGTGCCGTGCGCGACCGCAAACATTATAGAAAAGCCAAGAAGATTATAGCTGAATTGGACAAGGAGACGGGAGATCCCATTGTGGATACTTATCTCCAACAGAAGCGGGCCGATGAGGAACGGAAGCTACAGGCCGCAGAACAAGAAAAGGCTAAAAAGGAGCGCGAAGCGGCCAAACTTGATGATCTGAAGGCCCGGGAAGAGGCGAAAATAGCCAATCAATGACGATAAAATATGATAATTCGTTTTGTCGTTTGTTCATTTATATGTACCTTTGCAAACCAAAAGGAATTAGCTAAATATGTTTGAAAATCTTAGTGACAGACTTGAACGCAGCTTTAAGATTCTGAAAGGTGAAGGCAAAATAACGGAAATCAACGTTGCCGAAACGATGAAAGACGTGCGCCGGGCATTGCTTGATGCGGACGTTAATTTCAAAGTGGCAAAGAATTTCACCAATACCGTCAAGGAGAAAGCTTTGGGCATGAATGTGCTCACGGCTGTGAAACCCGGGCAGTTGATGGTGAAGTTGGTGCACGACGAGCTTGCCGAACTCATGGGGGGCGAAGATGCGCCGCTTGTGTTGAAGAATCGTCCTGCCATCATTCTGATGAGCGGTCTGCAAGGTTCGGGTAAGACTACTTTCAGCGGCAAGTTGGCTAATATGCTCAAGACCAAGGAACATAAGAATCCTTTGTTGGTGGCTTGCGATGTTTATCGTCCGGCTGCCATTGACCAGTTGAAGGTCGTGGGTGAGCAAGTGGGCGTGCCGGTCTATGCCGAGCCCGACAACAAAGATGTTATTGCCATTGCCGCTAATGCGCTCAAGGAAGCTAAAGCCAAGAATTATGATGTGGTCATCATCGATACCGCCGGTCGTCTGGCTGTCGATGAGCAGATGATGACTGAGATTTCAAACCTCAAACAGGCTGTCAATCCTGACGAAACGCTTTTTGTGGTCGACTCCATGACCGGTCAAGATGCTGTCAACACGGCTAAGGAATTTAACGATCGACTTGATTTCGACGGTGTGGTACTTACCAAACTTGATGGTGATACTCGTGGCGGTGCAGCCCTTTCCATTCGGACGGTGGTTACCAAACCGATCAAGTTTATCGGTACCGGCGAGAAGATGGAGGCTATCGATGTGTTCCATCCGGCCCGTATGGCCGATCGTATTCTCGGTATGGGTGATGTGGTCAGTCTTGTGGAGCGTGCCCAGGAACAGTTTGATGAAGAGGAAGCCCGGCGCTTGCAGAAGAAGATTCAGAAGAACCAGTTCGACTTTAATGATTTCCTTAACCAGATAGAGCAAATCAAGAAGATGGGTAACCTGAAAGATTTGGCATCCATGATTCCCGGTGTGGGCAAGGCCATTCGTGATGTAGATATTGATGACAATGCTTTTAAGGGTATTGAAAGCATCATCAAGAGCATGACGCCTAAGGAACGTTCCAATCCGGAAATCCTTAACTCCAGTCGTCGGCAGCGTATAGCCAAAGGCTCGGGGACGAATATTCAGGACGTGAACCGGCTGATCAAGCAGTTCGACCAGACTCGTAAGATGATGAAAATGGTCACCGGTAACAAGATGGCCGGCATGATGGGCCGCATGAAAGGTATGCCCGGTATGCCTAAGATGTAATCGAATTGCTTGTTAAGACAGACAAAGAGACGGAATATGACACTAATCGACGGTAAGGCAACGGCAAATGTCATCAAGGCGCAGATAGCCGAAGAAGTGAAGGCTATTGTGGCAGCAGGGGGGAAGCAGCCTCGTTTGGCAGCTGTACTTGTGGGCCATGACGGTGGTAGCGAGACTTACGTAAAGAATAAGGTGATAGCTTGCGAGCAATGTGGGTTTAAGTCTACTCTCATTCGGTTTGAAGATACAGTGACCGAAGAGGAACTGTTGGCTTGTGTAGACCGGCTCAATGGCGATGCGGATGTAGACGGATTCATTGTGCAGTTACCCCTGCCCAAGCACATCAATGAGCAACGCATCATTGAAGCCATTGACTATCGGAAAGATGTAGATGGTTTCCATCCCATCAATGTGGGACGTATGGCCATCGGACTCCCTTGCTTCATATCTGCCACGCCTTTGGGCATTCTTACTCTTTTGCAGCATTATCACGTTGATACTTCAGGCAAGAAGTGTGTCGTGCTTGGCCGTAGTAACATTGTAGGTAAGCCTATGGCGCAACTCATGATGCAGAAGCAATATGGCGATGCCACTGTGACTGTGTGCCACAGTCATTCCCGTGACCTGAAAAAAGAGTGCCGTGAGGCCGATATTATCATTGCTGCTATCGGTCGTCCCGACTTTGTGACAGCCGACATGGTAAAGCCCGGAGCAGTCGTTATCGACGTGGGCACCACGCGTGTTCCTGATGCTACGCGCAAAAGCGGATTCCGACTCAATGGCGATGTGAAGTTTAATGAAGTGGCCGAGAAGTGCAGCTTCATCACTCCTGTGCCCGGTGGTGTGGGCCCCATGACCATCTGTTCGCTGATGAAAAATACGTTGGCGGCAGGTAAGAAGGAATTTTATCAATAAGACCTAACAATGAACTTGATTTTTTATAACTCTCTAATTTGTTCGGGGGGCTTTTCGCAGTGATGCGGGAAGTCCCTTTTTTCTGTCTTTATTTTTTTGTTAAGGCCGGTACGACCTCTATACTGATGCAGTGGGAGTTCTTTTTTTCTGTCTGTACTTACTTTCTCAAGGCAACCGGAAGCACCCTGTCGTCTTGTTTTAGAGATAGGGTGTGGCGATGGTGCGAATAGAAATTATGAGGGTTGCCTTAACTTTTTTATCGTAAAGAAGCGAAATATCAAAAAAAACATGTAAGTTTGTGCAATCAGGAACCTTGGAGTATGCCTGTAATGAGTCTTTTACCATTTTAATGACCGTCACGATTATGAAGCATGCAATAGTTATCGGAGCCAGTAGTGGCATTGGGCGTGAAGTGGTTTTGCGCCTTATAGAAGAAGGTTGGAACGTGGGCATAGCCGCTCGCCGTCAAGCACTTTTGGAAGAATTGCGCTCGAAAGCACCGGAGACGGTGACATGTCGGGAAATAGATGTCTGTAAAGACACCGCGCCGGAAGTGCTACAGGAGTTGATTGCTGAGACGGGAGGAATGGAGCTGTTCTTCTATGCTTCCGGCATAGGCCGTAAGAATGTGGATTTGGAACCGGGCATAGAACTGTCTACCGTGGCTACCAATGGCCTGGGATTCGTTCGGATGGTTGGGGAAGCCTACCGCTATTTCAGTCGGCATGGCGGTGGACATATCGTCTGCATTACAAGCGTGGCAGGGACAAAAGGATTGGGTATGGCCCCAAGTTATAGTGCCACAAAAGCCATGCAGAGCACCTATCTGCAAGCACTTGAGCAACAAGCCGCTTTTCGTCATTTAAATATTCGGGTGACCGACATCCGCCCCGGATTTGTCGATACAGAATTGTTGCGTGGAGGCGCACACTATCCGCTCCTGATGAATACAGAAAGCGTTGCCGATGAAATCATGGATGCCATTCGCCACCGGCGTCACGTTTGGATTATCGACTGGCGTTGGCGCATTGTCACAGCACTTTGGCGCAGGCTCCCACGCTGGGTTTGGCGCAACTTGAGAGTGGCAATCAAATGATTTTCCTTCTCGAATTGACAGTTCGTTGCAAACATTTTTGGGCGCGTCAGGTAAATTTCTGGCGGGTTTTATTTTAGTTTTTTATTTTACCGTTTTATAATCGGAATATTTTACTTATATTTGCACGTAGAACAATACACAACTATAAAATTGTCAGACTATGAAAGTTCATGAGTATCAAGCAAAAGGATTTTTTGCGAGTTATGGCCTGCCCGTTGACAACAGTATTCTCTGCTTCACGCCCGATGAAGCGGTAGCGGCATATAAGAAGCTGGGCGTGGAACGGGCTGTGGTAAAGGCCCAAGTGCACACCGGAGGCCGGGGAAAGGCCGGCGGCGTGAAGTTGGCCGGTAGCGAAGCAGAGGTGAAAGAATGTGCCAAAGCCATACTGGGAATGAATATCAAAGGATTTACCGTAGATAGAGTCCTTGTAGGCGAGGCTGTGGATATCGTCGCAGAATATTATGTGAGTATTGTCATCGACCGCAAGTCCAAGACGGCCATCTTGATGTTGAGCCGCGAAGGAGGCATGGACATCGAGGCCGTGGCCAAGGAGACACCGGAAAAGATTTTCAAGATAGCCATCGATCCCACCATCGGGCTTGCCGACTTCAAGGCGCGTGAAGCCGCTCTGAAACTCTTTGACGACATGGCGCAGGTGAAACAAGCCATACCATTATTTCAAAAACTCTATCAACTCTTCGTAGAGAAAGACGCATCACTGGCCGAAATCAATCCGCTTGTAAAACTCAAGGACGGTTCGTTGAAGGCTATTGATGCCAAAATGACTTTCGATGACAATGCCCTCTACCGTCATCCGGATATATCGGCCATGTTTGAACCCACAGAGGAGGAAAAGAAAGAGCATGAAGCCAAGGAGAAAGGTTTCAGCTATGTGAATCTCGGTGGCGAAATTGGCTGTATGGTCAATGGTGCCGGGCTGGCTATGGCCACCATGGACATGATAAAGCTTTATGGCGGAAATCCTGCTAATTTCCTTGATATTGGTGGCAGTTCCAACCCACAGAAAATCGTGGAGGCCATGAAATTGCTGTTGGCCGACAAGCATGTGAAGGTGGTGCTCATCAACATCTTTGGCGGTATCACACGTTGCGACGATGTGGCCAAGGGGTTGATAGAGGCCTTTAAGGAAATCAAAACTGACATGCCGATTGTGATTCGGCTCACGGGAACCAATGAAGCCGAAGGGCGAGAACTGCTCAAGGGCACGGCTTTCCATGTGGCAGCAACTATGAGCGAGGCCGGTAGAAAGGCTGTGGAGTTGGCCAAATAGGGTGACAAATCTATGAAATGGTTGATGAAAAGTTCAACGAATAACAAGAACGAATAATATGAGTATCCTGATCAATAAAAATACGCGACTGATTGTGCAAGGCATCACAGGGCGCGATGGTAGTTTTCATGCCACCAAGATGAAAGAGTATGGTACCAATGTCGTAGGTGGGACATCCCCCGGAAAAGCCGGACAGGAAGTGAGCGGTATACCGGTTTTCAACACCGTGAGAGATGCGGTGGAAGCTACGCAAGCCAACACTTCCGTTATCTTCGTGCCGGCACCTTTTGCCAAAGATGCCATGATGGAAGCAGCTGATGCCGGCATCAATCTCATCATCTGTATCACGGAGGGTGTGCCCACGCTTGATGTGGTGCAGGCCTACAACTATATCAGGCAGAAGGGCGCCAATCTCATAGGCCCCAACTGCCCGGGATTGATTTCACCCGAGGAGAGTATGGTGGGCATTATGCCCACCGGTATCTTCAAAAAGGGGCGCACGGGCGTGATAAGCCGTAGTGGCACACTGACCTACGAGGTGGTTTACAACCTCACGCAAAGCGGTCTGGGGCAGTCCACCGCCGTGGGAGTTGGGGGAGACCCTATCGTGGGCCTCTACTTCCAAGACCTTTTGGAGATGTTTGAGAAAGATGCCGAAACCGACAGTATTGCCATCATCGGTGAAATAGGTGGCGACGCCGAAGAGCGTGCTGCCGCCTATATCAAGGCTCATGTGACCAAACCTGTTGTGGCTTTCATTTCCGGGCGTGAAGCTCCGAAGGGCAAACAGATGGGGCACGCCGGTGCCATCATTTCAAGCGGTTCGGGCACGGCGAAAGAGAAAGTGGCTGCTTTTGAGGCTGCCGGCATTCCCGTGGCACGGGAAACTGCCGAGATTCCGGCCTTGTTGAAAGCCCGGTTGGAGAAGTGACAGGTATATAAAGTGTCTGTCATTAGACGATGTTACGTCAAAAGGGAGAAAGTTCCGGCTAAGAACCGGAGCTTTCTCCCTTTCTCCATTGTGCCAAATTGCAGTGGCATCCCTTTGCAGAAAGAATATCGCGAGGCTCTTTTCGGTTTTGTGCAAGGCCATTGCACCATCCGTGCAGAGCCCATGCACGAGTGGAGCGGCGGCCATGCACAAAGTGTGCAGAGGCTCCGCACCATTTTTATGGTTGCCTGCCGATAGTTTGGTTTTTGCCCACCGATGCCTCCAATGGGGGAAGGTCGGAGTGTCAGGGAGACATGCCGGCTCATGTTGCAGGGTGTCGGGGGCATGCAACCTTCCTACACGCGGAATATGTCTGCCACCTGCCGGTCTGTCAACTCCTATATCTCGATATTTTCAATGCCTCCGTAGTCCGTAAGGTTTTCGAAGGCGTTTTCTTTCTTGAAAAGCCCGCCATAGATGCCGGCGCAGATGAGTACACCTCCGTGGGCGAAGATGGCCACATGGCGGTATGGCTTGTTTTTCAGTTCGTCCAGAAACTCAGCCACGCGGGCATACATGATAGGAAAACTCTCACCCCCCGTGGCTGCAAGGTGCATGTAGTCATTATACCAGTCGAGAATGTGAGGATCCACTTTCGCGATGTCGTCGTAGAGTCTCATTTCCCAGTCGCCCATGTTCATTTCCTTTAGTCGGTCGTCTACGAGCGGGGAAGGGTAGCCGCAGAAAGCAGCCAGTTTGCGGGCGCGGGTGAGGGGTGAAGAGTACACACGGTCGAAATCGGCAAGGTGCAAGGGGGACTCCCGGAGTTGCCGGTCAAGATTTTTCCGGGTCGTGGCAGCCTCTTCCTCAAAAGTCTCAGCCAGAGGCACATCGCTCCAGCCATAGCAGGTTCCTTTGGGTACACCTACGCGAGTGTGTCTTATCAATGTCACTTTCATAGTTTTCTGTCTTGTTTATGTTGTGGTAAATCGTAAGCTGTAATAGAGGGCTGTCGTGATGTAGAAGCAGAGTTCCGTCAGCAGAAATACGGCTCCGCAGCAATCGCCCGTATAGCCGTGTATGCGTCGTAAGAGCAAGGAGTAAAGAGCAAAAAAGCACAAGCCGGCAAACGCGAAACTCTCATAGTAGAAGGCAATGTGTTCTCCTTGCAGAAGAGGTTGGAGTGGACCGTAGTAGGCCAATAACATCAGGAGCCCTACGGGAAGAAGTCCTTGGAGAGCCAGACTAATGCCTGCGCGGATGCCGAATCTCCGGTAGACGACTCCGTTTTTGGAATCCTCGGCCGAACGTGCGTAGGGAAGCCAAAGGATGAGTTGGCCCGCAAGTGTCTTGCAGAACGGGTCGGCTATCAAGATGGTCAGCGCTGCAGTTGTCGGAGAGTTCAAGGCATACAGTGCCTGATAGAGAATGGTCGTGTAGAGGATGAGTCCCAGCACGCCGTATGTGCCTATGTGGGAATCTTTCATAATTGTAAGTATCCGTTCACGGTCGTGTCCGCCTCCTCCGAAACCGTCAAAAAAGTCGGCCAGCCCGTCTTCGTGCAAAGCCCCCGTGAGGAGTATGCGAACCGTGATGGCCGCAATGATGCCAAATGGGAAATTGACATAGGTTCCTGCCAGATAGAGTGTCAGTGCCATGATGCCCCCTGTCAGCCATCCTGTCAACGGCCAATGTTCCACTACGGTTTCGTAGGCTTCTTTCTTGGGCTGGTGGATGAGCCAGAAGGGAAGGCGCGTGAAAAATATCAAGGCAGCCCAGATGCGGTCATACCATGCGAGGTTGTTGTCAATGGGGATTCTCATGTCAGAAATATTTTGTGATGTGTGCGTTTTCAAAGTTGTTCATCTCGTTGATCATGCGTATCGCCGACTCTATGATGGGGTAGGCACAGAGTGCGCCCGTCCCTTCTCCCAGTCTCATGCCCAACTGCAACAGCGGCCGGGCCTGCATGAGGGAGAGCATCTTGCGGTGGCCGCTCTCTTCTCCGCAATGGCCGAAAATCATGTAGTGAAGGCTGTCCGGATAGAGGCGTGTGGCGGCCAATGCACATGCCCCCATGATGAAGCCGTCTACCAACACCGTGAGATGGCGCTCGGCAGCGCGGAGCATGGCACCGATGGCGCCAACCATCTCGAAGCCGCCGAAATGGCGGATGATTTCTTCCACCTCGCCGGTGGATGACATGGGTGGAAATGGGGTGTGGCACCGGTGAAAGTTGTCAACGGCCTTTTGGAGCACAATGCGTTTATGTTCGATACTTTTCGCATCAAGTCCGGCTCCGGCTCCAATGCACTCATCAAGCGGGATGTGCCCCAAGAGACTCATCCAAATGCTGGAAGGCGAGGTGTTGGCAATACCCATTTCACCGATACTGATGATGTTGCACCCTTTCTCTACACAGCGGTCTACGAGCATCGCGCCGCAGTCAATGGCCCGATCAAGTTGTTCACAGCTCATGGCCGGTTCGTGGAGGAAGTTACGGGTGCCGCGGGCCACTTTGCAATTCAGAATGTCAGGGTAGGGTGTGAGGTCATAGTCCACTCCCATGTCAACGATGGTGAGGTCGAACCGGTGCTGTCGGCAAAACATGTTTACTCCTCCTCCGCCTCGACTGAAGTTGATCATCTGCTGCCACGTGACCTCACGGGGCGACACGCTCACGCTTTCGCGCTCAATGCCATGGTCGCCTCCCAGCAGCAGGTGGCAGGGGTGGCGGAGGGCAGGGGAGAGGGTTTGCTGGATGAGCCCAATCTGAAAGGCGAGTTCTTCAAGTCTGCCCAAAGAACCTTTGGGCTTGTTCAGATTGTCTATTTTCGCTTGCAGAGCTTCTGACAGATGTGGGGCGGGGCGTTGTATGTTGAAAATTCTCATGCGATTTTCTTGTAGTGTGAAAGGCAACGAATGATGGGTTTGTCGTAGGAGTGATCATCCTTTTATTTTTACGGGAATGCCCGACACCATCAAGATCACTTCGTCGGCGCGGGCAGCCACGTATTGATTTATCCAGCCTTCGAGGTCGGTGAAGCGTCGCTGAATAGGGTTGATGCTCACGCCGCCACAGCCTATCTCGTTGGTGACGAAGATAAATGTGGCATCTTGAGCGACAAAGCTGTCGAACTCTTGCCTGAGTTGCCTGAGCACCTCGTCGACATCGGGCGACTGCTGTTTGTCTGCATCGGGCGTGTAGAAGAAGTTGGTACACCACAGCGTGATACAGTCTATCACCGCCACCTTATTATATATAGACAGTCGCGAGAGATATTTCTCTTCCTCAATGTTGGTCCAGTTGCTGCCCCGACGCGCCCGATGTCGCTCCACCCGCTCCCTAAACTCCTCGTCCCAGATGTGGGCTGTGGCTATGTAGCAGGGGTTGGAGGACAGGCTGAGGGCGAGTTGCTCGGCGTAGGAACTTTTACCGGAACGTTGTCCGCCTGTGATCATGATGATTCTTTTCATACACGACAAAGGTACATCTTTTTGTGGATAAATGATGGTTGCTATTGTTCTAAATCACACCTACTATAATTGTTTTTATTCCTTTTATGTTGAAGAACATAAGATTTTATTAAAAATATTTGGAAGTTAGAAGTTTTTTTTATTACTTTGCACCCGAAACGAGAATAAGGTAATATCAATTCTATAAATAATAATAAATTTCAGAGAGACATGAAAAAGTTAGTTTTATTGTTTGCTGCCGCTTCTATGGCAGTATCCGTTTCGGCTCAGACCGTAAACGAAAGCAAGACTTTTGACAACTTCTACATTGGTGTCAATGGTGGTGTTGCGACAGTGACCACCGGTCACAGCTGGTTGCGTGACTTGAATCCCAATGCCGGTCTGCGCATCGGTCGTTGGTTCACTCCGGTTTTCGGTTTGGCTGCTGAGAGCAATGCTTATTTCTCCAACAAGCCCGGCGTGTCTACCGGTACTGCAGTGCGCTACCTCAACACCAGCTTGCTTGCTACTGTTAACTTGAGCAACTGGTTCGGTGGTTACAAAGGTGAACCCCGCGTGTTTGAAGTTATCCCCGTATTCGGTTATGGATGGCTGCACACTTTCAACAGCAAGGGTTTGAAGAATACCAACGCCCTGACTTCCAAGGCCGGTATCGACTTCGCTTTCAACCTTGGTTCCAGCAAGGCATGGCAGGTGTATGTTGAGCCTTCTATCCTTTGGGCTCTCAATGGTGCCGGTTACGATGGCGTTGCTTACAACCTCAACAATTCTCAGGTGCAGTTGAACGCCGGTGTCATCTACAAGTTCAAGAACTCCAACGGCACTCACAACTTCACCATTGCAAAGCTTCGTGACCAGGCCGAAATCGACGGTTTGAACTCTCAGATCAACAGCCTGCGCAACGACCTCAATGGTAAGGACGCACAGCTTGCTGCCAAGGATCGTCAGATTGCCGACCTCCAGAACGCTCTCGACGAGTGCAACAAGAAGCCTAAGTATGTGAAGCCCGCTACGGCTACTAACCTCCAGCCGACCGTTCTCTTCCGTCAGGGTAAGTCTGTTATCGATCCTGCCCAGTACGCTCCGATCGAGCTGATTGCCACTTATATGAAGAAGAATCCTACCGCTAAGGTTGAGATCAAGGGCTATGCTTCTCCCGAAGGTTCTGCCGAACTGAACCAGAAGTTGTCTGATGCTCGTGCCGAGGTAGTTAAGAATGCTCTCATCAAGAAGTATAAGATTGCTGCCGACCGCCTGACAACAAAGGGTATGGGTGCAACTGACAAGCTCTTCGAGCAGGTTGAGTTCAACCGCGTTGCTACTTTCAACGATAGCTCTAAAGGTGAATAATTAGTCATCTTACAAATATCAAAGTCCCGATACAGCCATGTGTCGGGACTTTTTGTATTCGGATGGTTTTAGATTGCAATGACCATGTTGTAATAAGTTACGATTTCGCTCTATATTTCAACTTTATAGTTGTATTTGTTGGTTATTCTCTAAAAACTATGTATCTTTGCACGAACTATTGATTTATATACAAAAATGATATGAAACATCAGTTGAGAAGTTCGGTATGTACAGAAGGCCGGCGTATGGCTGGGGCCAGAGCACTTTGGGTTGCCGGGGGAATGAAGCACGAGCAATTCGGCAAGCCTATTATAGCCATCGTCAATTCGTTCACGCAGTTTGTACCCGGACATACTCATTTGCACGAGATTGGCCAAATTGTGAAAAGCGAAATAGAGGCTATGGGGTGCTATGCCGCTGAATTTAATACGATAGCCATTGACGACGGCATTGCCATGGGGCACGACGGTATGTTGTATTCTTTACCTTCACGCGACATCATAGCCGACTCCGTCGAGTATATGGTAAATGCTCACAAGGCTGATGCGATGATTTGTATTTCTAATTGCGACAAAGTGACACCCGGCATGCTGATGGCCGCCATGCGCCTGAATATCCCCACGGTTTTCTGTTCGGGTGGTCCTATGGAGGCCGGTCGGTGGAGAGGGGAGAATGCCGATTTGATCACAGCGATGATCAATGGCGCCGACGAGAGCACGAGTGATGAGGATATGAAGAAGATAGAGCAGAGTGCGTGTCCGGGGTGTGGAAGCTGTTCGGGTATGTTCACTGCCAATTCCATGAATTCGCTTACCGAGGCTATTGGCTTGAGTCTGCCCGGAAATGGGACGATTCTGGCAACTCACGAGAATCGCATCCGACTTTTCCGCGATGCTGCCCGGCAGATCGTGAAGAATGCTTACGCCTATTATGAGAATGGAGATGAAAGCGTGTTGCCGCGTAATATTGCTACACGCAACGCCTTTCTGAATGCCATGACACTCGATATCGCTATGGGGGGAAGCACTAATACTGTATTGCATTTACTGGCTGTGGCACAAGAGGCCGAGGCAGACTTCCGCATGGAAGATATAGATCGTCTGAGTCGTAAGGTGCCTTGTCTGTGCAAGTTGTCTCCCAACACGCAGAAATATAGCGTGCAGGAGTGCAACCGTGCAGGAGGAATATTGGGCATTTTGAATGAACTCAACAAAGGGGGACTGATAGACGGCAGTGCGCGTCGGGTGGATGGAAAGACGCTTGACGAGCAAATGCCCAAATATGATATTACTGTTGCAGACATTGATCCGGAAGCCGGCCGCATCTATCATAGCGCACCGGGTAGAAGATTTTCTACCGTCATGGGAAGCCAGAATGCTCAATGGGAGAGTCTCGATACCGACCGCGAGAATGGATGTATCCGTGATTTGGAACATGCCTACACAAAAGATGGCGGACTTGCCGTGCTTTTTGGCAATATAGCTCAGAAAGGGTGTGTCGTGAAAACGGCTGGTGTGGATGAAAGCCTATGGCATTTTGAAGGCCCTGCCGTAGTGTTCGACAGTCAGGACGATGCCTGTGAGGGTATTCTTGGAGGTAAAGTCCATGCGGGCGACTGCGTTGTCATCACCCACGAAGGACCTAAAGGTGGCCCGGGGATGCAAGAGATGCTTTACCCCACGTCGTATATCAAGAGCCGACATTTGGGCAAGGAGTGTGCTTTGATTACGGATGGTCGTTTCTCGGGTGGGACATCCGGCTTGAGCATAGGGCATATTTCGCCGGAAGCCGCTGCCGGTGGCAACATAGGAAAGATAAAAGACGGTGACATCATCGTTATAGATATTCCCAATCGCTCAATCAATGTGAAGCTGTCCGATGAAGAGCTGGCAGCCCGTCCACAGCAACCTTTGAGGCGTAAGCGGGAGGTGAGCAAAGCCTTGAGAGCCTACGCGCAGAGTGTCAGTTCGGCTGACATGGGTGGAGTAAGAATTATAGACTAATAGATTATTTATGGCAAAAGAAGTTATTTCCGGTTCAGAAGCGTTGATGCGGGCCCTTCATCTGGAGGGCGTGAAAACCATTTTTGGTTATCCCGGTGGAGCTATCATGCCCGTGTTTGATGTTCTTTACGAATATACACGTGGAGAGAAAAAGATGTTCGACCACATTTTGGTGCGTCATGAACAGGCTGCTGCCCATGCAGCCCAAGGGTATGCCCGAGTCAGCGGAGAGGTGGGAGTGGCCTTGGTGACCAGCGGCCCTGGTGCCACCAACACTTTGACGGGAGTGGCTGATGCCATGATGGATTCGACACCTTTGGTGGTTATCGCCGGTCAGGTTGGCATCGGAGCTCTCGGTACGGATGCTTTTCAAGAGGTGGATCTTGTGGGTGTGGCACAGCCTATCACGAAATGGGCCTATCAAATACGCCGTCCTGAAGATGTGGCATGGGCTGTCAGCCGTGCTTTCTATATTGCTCGGAGTGGTCGCCCGGGTCCTGTGGTGCTCGATTTTCCCAAAAATGCCCAGACGCATGGTTGCGAATGGGAGCCCGTGAAGGTAGACCATATCCGTTCTTACAATCCTTATCCCAAGATAGACGCTGAAGCGGTGGCTCAAGCGGCAGAACTGATCAATGCTGCCGAACGCCCGTTCGCATTGGTGGGGCAAGGAGTAGAACTGGGAGGGGCGCACAATGAACTGCTTGAATTCTTGGAGAAAGCCGATATTCCCGCAGGACGCACGCTGTTGGGGCTCTCCGCATTGGCTTCCGATCACCCCTTGAATATGGGTATGTTGGGAATGCACGGCAGTTATGCCACCAATATGAAGACGCAGGAGTGTGACGTGCTCATTGCTATCGGTATGCGTTTTAGCGACCGTGTGACAGGTCTCCCATCCACCTACGCCAAGCAGGCAAAGGTGATCCATTTAGACATAGATCGCGCCGAGATTAACAAAAACATCAAGTCGGATGTTGCGGTGGTGGGCGATTGCAAGATGTCGTTGCCTGCCATCACCCGCTTGTTGAAAAAAAATGAGCATAAGGAATGGATTGCTTCTTTCGACCAGTATGCTCGAATGGAGAATGAAAAGGTTATAGAACGCGACATTCATCCTACAGACGGGCCGTTGCTGATGGGCGAAGTGACCAATGTCGTGGCAGAGGTGACTAATGGAGAAGGAGTGTTGGTTAACGATGTGGGGCAGAATCAGATGATTTCAAGCCGGTATTTTCGGTTTAGGAAAAAGCGTTCCATTGTTACCAGCGGTGGGTTTGGAACAATGGGCTTCGGTCTGCCGGCTGCTATTGGTGCTACGTTTGGTGCACCTGATCGTACCGTTTGCTGCTTCTTCGGCGATGGGGGATTCCAAATGAGTATTCAGGAGCTCGGCACCATAATGGAGCAACAGGCACCTGTGAAGATGATCCTTCTCAACAATAACTATCTGGGGAATGTGCGCCAATGGCAAGACCTGATGTATGAAGGGCGTTATTCTTTCACCAGAATGCTTAACCCCCACTACGATGATATAGCCAGAGGATACGGTATTCCGTATGATGCAGTGATTGATCGTAAAGACTTGCGCGCTAAGGTGGAGAAGATGATGAATACCCCCGGGCCCTATTTGCTTGAATGTGCCATCAAGGAAGATGAAGACATTGTGCCAATGACCTTACCTGGCAAGAGTGTTGACGAGATGTTGTTGGAACTTCATTATTGATACTCGGAATTTTATATAATGATAAGGTAACAGCCACGGTTACAGGTAGGTGGATACCATTTGTGCATGGTGTCTATTTATAGAGCAGGTGTGATTAAAAAACAAAGAAAATCAAGATGGACAACGAAAAGAAATTATATACCTTGCTGGTCTATTCGGAGAATATAGCCGGTATCTTAAACCAGATAACGGCCGTGTTTACCCGTAGGCAAGTAAATATCGAGAGTCTTAATGTTTCTGCGAGCAGCATTCAAAACATTCATAAATACACGATCACCGTTTGGAGTGATGCCGAGCAGATAGAAAAAATAAACAAGGCCATTGAGAATAAGATAGATGTGGTTAAGAGTGACTATTACACAGACGACCAATTATTCATTCATGAGGTTGCCTTGTATAAGATTTCAACTCCGTCACTGCTTGAGAATCCCGAAATCTCCCGTACCATCCGCAAGCATGATGCTCGTATGATGGAAGTAAATCCTACTTACAGTACGGTGCTACTTGCCGGTTTGACGGAAGACATTGTCGATTTGTTCGAACAGCTCAATGGGTTTGGGTGTGTGCTCCAGTACACTCGGAGTGGTAGGATTGCGGTGACGCGCTCTTTTGAAGAACCTGTGAGCGACTATCTTGACCAAGAGGGAAAGCAAGAAAATGGAATTACTGAGTAAAATAGGAAGTTACGATTTTTTGGCGGAGCCGTTTCATTGCGACTTCGCCAATCGCTTGTTTATGGGCCATTTGGGTAATCATCTGCTCAATGCGGCTGATTTCCACAGCAATGATCGGGGATATGGTATGCACTATCTCAACCCTAACCATAAAACGTGGGTGCTATCCCGGCTGGCTATCGAAATGAGCGAAATGCCCAACGCGTATGACCGTTTCACGGTAGACACATGGATAGACGGAGCTATGCGCTATTTCACAAGCCGTAATTTCGCCATAAGGGGACAGAATGGCAAGGTGTACGGATATGGACGCAGCATTTGGGCTATGATAGATACAGATTCTCGTCAGCCAACAGATATTTTAGCCATCCATGACGGACTTATTATGAGCTATGTCGATACCGAAAAACCATGTCCCATAGAGAAAAGTTCGAGGGTTAAAATGGATTCCGGTGCTGAGTTTATGCGTACCATTGACACCTATTACAGTGATGTGGATGTAAATGGACATATTAATTCGGTCAAGTACATCGAGCATATACTTGATTTGTTTGATATTGATTTTTATGGACAACACCACTTGAAACGTTTTGAGATAGCGTACGTTGCTGAAAGCCATCAAGGCGATCAGCTTAACTTCTATCGCCAAATGACAGGCGAAAGCGAGTATTGTGTCCGCATCACAAAAGGTATCAAAAATACAGATAACGAAGCGGAAGTTGTTAGAAGTAAGATGATATTCGTAAAAGATTAAAAGAAAATTTGGTTGTTACAATTAAAATTGTTATCTTTGCAGCCGTATTTAAAACAATGATTTCCCCTGCCGTCATTTTGGATAGGTGATGGATGGATCGACAAGAGGACTGCTTTTGGATAAGGTGGGCATGGTTCATAGGGATAGTATTAACTGCGCACTCTGACGGAGGCGTTATAAAATTTTTGTATTTATGGCAGAAATGAATTTTGGTGGCGTGATTGAGACTGTTGTCACCAGTAAGGAATTTTCATTGGAAAAGGCTCGTGAAGTGTTGAAAAACGAAACCATCGCCGTGATTGGTTATGGTATTCAGGGGCCCGGTCAGGCTTGCAATCTGCGTGATAACGGTTTCAATGTGATTGTGGGGCAGCGTGAAGGAAAAACCTACGAGAAATGTCTGAAAGACGGATGGGTTCCCGGTAAGACACTGTTCCCCATAGAAGAAGCTTGTAAGAAAGGAACCATTATCTGCATGCTGCTTTCTGATGCCGGTCAGATTGCCGTTTGGCCTAAGATCAAGCCATATCTTACAGCCGGTAAAACATTGTATTATTCGCATGGTTTCGCCATTAACTGGCAGGATCGCACGGGTGTCGTTCCCCCCAGTGACATAGATGTCATTATGGTTGCTCCTAAGGGTTCAGGCACCTCCTTGCGCACGATGTTCTGCGAAGGACGCGGGCTGAACTGTTCTTATGCCGTTTATCAAGATGCTTCCGGCAATGCAGAAGAGAAGACGATAGCCTTTGGTATCGGTATCGGTGCAGGCTACCTCTTTAAGACGACTTTCCAGCGCGAGGCCACTTCCGATTTGACTGGTGAGCGTGGCTCTTTGATGGGGGCCATTGAAGGGTTGTTTGAAGCCCAATATGATGTGCTCCGTGCTCATGGACACTCTCCTTCTGAAGCTTTCAACGAGACCGTGGAAGAGCTGACACAGAGTTTGATGCCGCTCTTCGGCGAAAAGGGTATGGATTGGATGTATGCCAACTGTTCCACGACAGCCCAGCGCGGTGCGCTTGATTGGGCTCCCCGCTTCCGTGAGGCCATCAAGCCGGTCATGGAGTGGCTCTACTTGAGTGTGAAGACCGGTAACGAAGCTCAAATTGCGATAGACAAGAACTCCCAGCCGGACTATCGTGATAAATTGAACAAGGAACTTGAAGACATGCGCAACAAGGAGATGTGGCAGGCCGGTGTGACGGTTCGCACGCTTCGTCCGGAAAACAACTGATAGTTTGACAACTAATTTTTCTCGTACATAATTAAAGGGCGTTTCTCGTTGAGAGAAGCGTCCTTTTTGATTATATGGTGGTCGTGGCATGAGATATAAAAGAGAAGCATAGGAAAGGATTAAATGCGTAAATTATCCATTGGCAAGGGTAAAAACGCCAAGTTTTTTGTCTTCAATGAAACAAGCCTCTGCCTCCGAGCGGTTTATAAAAAGAGGAAAGAAGCATCCACACGGACCGTCTCTTCATGTATGAGAAATCTCAGAGCCTCCTGAACTTGTACGGGCGGCAAGAGTATCTTGTTGATTTCTGTCACATGATGTCTTTTTCCATCATTGAGCAAATTCAGAATTTGGTCTTTAGCCTCTTTTAAATTAGCGTCACTTGTCAGGTCTTGTTGGTGCTCAATGCAGACATCACAGTGTCCGCAGTCTTGCGAGGTTTCTTCCCCGAAATAGAGCAATAGTTGACGCGACCGGCACACATGCTCTCCCTTGGCATATTGCAGAAAGGCCTCAATGCGATTGACATACTGCTCTTTTCTCGTCTCATAAACCTCTTTGGGGATAATCACATACTTCTCTTCTTCCCTGTCTTGCAAGTAAGTGATGTAGGGAGTCTTACTACGAGGGATGAAATGAATGACCTTACGGTGGCTGAGGTTTTTCAGAATCATATAAACCTGCTGTCTGTCAAGTCCGGCCTGTTGTGCCACCAGGCTCTCATCGATATAGACATATTCGGCGAATATTCCCGTGTAGAGCCGCATGAGACTGGTAAGTACGTTTTCTTCGTTTTTGGATAAATCTTCCAGATGGTCGAGCGTGTGCCTGCTCACAGTGAAGATAACCCGTGCATTGTCATTGGGATCACTCTCATAGTGTATATAGCCGGCATGTTCCAACAGGCGGAGGGCCGAATCTACATACGTGGGAAAATACTTGTAGGTAAAGCAGAATCTCCCTATGTCGAAAGCAAAAGTGCGTCCGCATCCGCTCCCCACACCAATCTGATAAAAATAGGCCAGATGCTCATAGACATCTCTGATATAATCTTTCTCGGGGAAATTTTCTGCTATCCGTTTATGGAATTTGTGTTCGTCGCTCCCGTCGTATATGAGTACGGCGTAGGCTTTCTTGCCATCTCGTCCCGCGCGCCCTGCCTCTTGGAAATAGGCTTCCAAGGAATCAGGGCAGTCGATGTGGACTACCACTCTGACATCGGGCTTGTCGATGCCCATGCCGAACGCATTGGTTGCTACAATAACCCTCACCCGATCGTCCGTCCATGCCCGTTGGCGCTCGTCTTTGACGGCTGTGTCGAGTCCCGCATGATAGAAAGTGGCGTTGATGCCGTTTTCCGTGAGTAGTGCGGCCATCTCCTTGGTTCGTTTCCGGCTCCTCACATAGACGATGGCCGAGCCCGCCACGGAGTTGAGTATGTGTATGAGTTGCGAGGGCTTGTCGGGTGTTTTCCTTACAATATAGGCCAAATTTCTCCGTTCAAAACTCATCCGGAAGACATTCTTCTCCTTGAAAGCCAACCGCTCCTGAATGTCATCCACCACGCGTGGAGTAGCCGTGGCAGTGAGAGCGAGCACAGGAACATCGGGCTTGATGTTGCGGATGGCTGCAATTTCCAGGTATGACGGGCGGAAATCATACCCCCATTGGCTGATGCAGTGGGCTTCATCTACAGTGATGAAGCTCACTTTCATGTGCCTGAATTTGATTTGGAACAGTTCAGAGGACAAGCGTTCGGGAGAGACATAAAGTATTTTTACCCCACCGAAGATGCTGTTTTCCAGCACCTGTATGATTTCGCTCCGCGAGCGTCCGGAGTAGATGGCATCGGCCTTGATACCCCGTTTACGCAGATTCAGCACCTGATCTTTCATCAAGGCTATCAAGGGGGTGACCACCACGCACACGCCGTCGGCCCCCATGGCGGGTACCTGAAACGTGAGCGATTTTCCACCGCCCGTGGGCATCAGTCCAAGCGTATCCCGCCCGGCTGCAACACTTTCGATGATGTCGCGCTGTATGCCTCTGAAGTCGGGGTAGCCCCAATACCGATGAAGTATGTTGGTAAATCTGTCTTCCACCAAAAGATCACTCCTTTTCCGGTCGAATATCTTCTATTTGTAGTTGCACTTGGTTGTGCTTGAACACGTTGTCCTCTATTGTATATACAATGTCAAAGCTTCGTTTGCTTTTGATGTAGCGGGCCGAAGCACTCTGGCCGAAGGCGATGCCGTTGACCACATTGCTCGACTTGGAGTCTACCAGTTCGAGTTTGATGTGCTCTTGTTCGCGGCCCACCACCTTGCTCGTGCCGTAATCGTACACGCCACAAGTGCAGAAAAGCGGTTTCGAGTTGCCCGGCCCGAAGGGTGCAAACCTTTTCAAGTCGGTGTGCAGACGCTTGTTGATGTCCTTGAAGTCGATCATGGCATCGATGTTGAGCGTGGCCTCCGTCTGTTCTGGTTCTATGTGCTCCTCTACGAATTTTTGGAAACGGTCTCTGAATTCCTTGACATGTTCCCACTTCATCGTGAGGCCGGCCGCGTATGTGTGTCCGCCGAAGTTGATGAGGATGTCCCTGCAACTTTTGATGGCCGAATATACATCAAAGCCCGTCACGCTGCGTGCCGATCCCGTGGCCATGTCACCGTCGCGGGTGAGCACCACCGTGGGCCGGAAATAGATTTCCGTGAGGCGGGAGGCCACGATGCCGATAACTCCTTTCTTCCAGTTTTCGTCGTAGAGCACGATGCTTGACCTATGGCGCTGGCTCTCCAGTCGGGAGACTATCTGGTTGGCCTCCTCTGTCATTTGTTTGTCGATGTCCTTGCGCTGTTCGTTGTATTCGTTGATGTGTGTGGCCATGCGCAAGGCTACGGGAAACTCCCGTTCCACCAGCAAGTCTACACTCTCCCTGCCATTTTCCATGCGTCCCGAGGCATTGATGCGCGGTCCTATCTTGAACACGATGTCACTCATCGAGATTTCCCGGCCGTTGAGGCCGCAGATGTCAATGATGGATTTCAGTCCGATACTCGGATTTTGGTTGAGTTGTTTCAGTCCGTGGAATGCAAGAATGCGGTTCTCGTCCATCACCGGCACGATGTCAGCGGCAATGGCCACGGTGCAAAAGTCGAGTAGGGGAATGAGCCGGGAAAAGGCTATGTCATTGTTTTTGGCAAAACCTTGCATGAACTTGAATCCCACGCCGCATCCGCACAGATGTTTGAAGGGGTAAGAGTCGTCGGGCCTTTTGGGATTGAGGATTGCCACGGCCGGTGGCATCACCTCGTCGGGCACATGATGGTCACAGATGATGAAGTCTATGCCAAGGCTTTTGGCATACGTGATTTCTTCGACGGCTTTGATGCCACAGTCAAGAATGATAATTAGTTTTACACCCGTTTCTTTCGCGTAGTCTATTCCTTTCTTGCTCACACCGTACCCCTCGTCGTAGCGATCGGGGATGTAATAGCCTATATTGGAGTAGAACTGTTGCAGAAACTTGTACACCAGTGCCACAGCGGTACATCCGTCCACATCATAATCGCCATAGACCAAGATGCGCTCTTTCCTGCCCATGGCATCATTGAGTCTGTCCACAGCTACATCCATATCCTTCATGAGGAATGGATTGATGAGGTCGGCCAGTTGGGGACGGAAAAAGCGCTTGGCGGCCGATTCGGTGGTGATACCTCGCCTGATGAGCAGTTGTGCAAGCGTGGGGCTCATATTCAGCTTTTCCCCCAACTCGTCAGCTGCCTGTCTTTCGTCCGGTGTAGGTGTTTGGTAATTCCATTTGAAATGCATTTATATTGTTTTTATTTTCTCAAGTGTTAGATGCTTTACGTGGCGACACCGCTGTGATGGTCGCCCGATATAGCTTTGCCGAATTTGGGATTTTCGGCGAGACATCTGCAATCTTCTTTGATGCGCTCCTTTCTCTCTGCTTGTTTGCTTGAAAAGGACTGCAGTCGCTGCGTTTTGCCGGTTTTTCACCGAAATGGCATAAGTAGGTGCAATAGGAGTCTGTTTGGAAACAGCCGAGTGCAGACTATCTTTTGCAAAGATAGTAATTATTTCTGAATCATGGTATACGAAGATAATTAAAAAAGGTTGTCAACGGTAATATGTGAGTGGTTTCATGAAAAGTCATTCGGAGCGTTGCTTGAATCGGAACTGCTTGAAATAGTACGATAGACGAATGCGGACATATCGGCCAGTCTACGGTATTCAGTTGTGCGCATTATGCCACCACGATGTGGAATTTGGTGGAAGCGCCTTGTTTCCGTTCGAAGCCTTTGAACGCTTTGTGCAAGACTGTCGAACAGCTTGCGCATGGCCTATGCGCGAGTGGTGCGAACGTCTTGCACAAAGATGAAGACGGAACGATGCTGCCCGAACTTGTTTTTTGAGACTATCTGAAAACACAACGGGGATGTGCCTGTTTTGACACCCCCCCTTTTATGTTTTGGTTTTGACAATTATCTATCCGGAAATCTCCCTGCTTAATATCGGACGGCTTGTGATTATTGCTTATTGCTCCGCAACCGGTAGGATGGCATTCCCGATGCAGGCGTTGGGCTGTTGGATATGCAGCATTTGACACACCGTAGGCGCAATGTCAACGATGCGGGTGGGCAGCGCAGTAGCCCCGTGCTTGATGTTCCATCCCATAAAAACCAATGGTATATGAGCGTCGTATGGGTAGGGTTGTCCATGCATGGTGCCCCGATAGTTTGGTGAGTCTGTTGCACCGAAAAATCCCGGACGCGTCACCACTGTTATCTCGCCACTTCGTTGTCGGTTATAGCCGTTGGTCAATCGCTCTTTGAGCATGGAAGGCATCGTTTCATTGGCCAAATTCTCGTTATCCACGATGTAGAGATACTCCTTCGTGTTCTGTTTCAACCATTTGATGGCATCACCGACAACCTTTTTCTTTTCCAGTCCCTTGGCTTGGATGGTGCTGTCGTTGAAATAGAATTGGTAGTTGTCTTCTCCCATCACCGGTGCGATGCCCAAACGGCTTTCAAGATATTTGTTCAGTTCGGCAGTGGCTTTCTTGTAATTCCATGCCCCCGCAGGGATGCGATGGTTTTTCATTAAGTTGTAGTTGTGGGCTGCTCCGTGGTCGGCAGTGAGAAATAGCAGGTAGTTGCCTTTTCCCACTTCCCTGTCGAGGGCGTCGAGGAACGTTGTCAAGTCTTTGTCCAACTGCATGTAGACATCGTGATTTTCTTTGCCACGTGTCCCGTATTCGTGCCCGATGGCATCTGTCGACGATACGCTCACGGTGAGCATATCCGTATCGGCATGTTTGCCCAACTGCTCATTTATCAAGGCCGCTTCTGCCATTTGAAATGTCAGTGTGACCCCGATATTGGCCGTCTTGACATTGGTACCGGGTTTTTGCCGGTGTGTCTTGTTAAACGCCGTCACCCAATCGGGAAGCTTGTCCATGTAAAAGGTCGATGTGATAAACTGTCCGGCCGATGTGTCCCACCAATAGGCACCGTCGGCACTGTGTCCGGCCGGAAGAATGGAGGCACGGTCTTTCAGTGCTACACCAATCACCTTTGAGCGAAAGTCGGTGGCAATTTTCAGTTGGTCGCCAATGGTGGTCGCCAACATGCGGTGAGGGCTCATCTTGCCTTCGGGCGAATTGCTGCCCACACCGGCCACTTGGTTGTCACCACAGCAGTAGACACCGGCATCGTCTTGATAGAAATAGTTGCCCGCAATGCCGTGAAGGGCTGGTACGGTTCCCGTATACACACTCGCATGGCCAATGGCCGTCACGGTCGGTGCATAGTTGATCATCGTGTTTTCACAGCTGAATCCCTCGTTGATCACTCGTTTCAGCCCTCCCTCTCCATACTCGTTTTGATAGTAGTAGAGGTAGTCCCACCGCATCTGGTCGACTACCACTCCAACCACCAGTTTCGGTCTGGGCACTTGTGCGGAGGCTGTCAGCGTGGCGATGCACAGGAGCAGCCATACAAAGTTCTTTCTCGTCATAATTGTATTTTTATTATAGTGAAGGTGCTTGGAATATCCGTTTGATTCTCATACTTTCATCAAGAAGTCTTTGAAATCATTAAAGTCTTTGGACATCTCTATACTCTGCTTCCTGCCACGCATGAAGTTGGCCAGCCGTTCAGGTATTTGGATGTTTCCATTGAGAATGGCATCCACCTTTTCTTTGAACTTTGCCGGGTGGGCAGTTTCGAGGAACACTCCCGTCTCTCCAGGTTGGAGGAGTTCTTTCAAGGCTCTGTATCCGCACGCACCGTGAGGATCCAGCGTGTAGCCCGTATCTTTGTGGCACTGTCTCATGGTTTCCATGATTTGGGCGTCCGTATAGGTAGCCCCACTGATGCGGCTCGTAATCCTCTCGTGAGAACCGCCAAACAAGTCATAGATGCGGGCGAAATTGCTCGGGTTTCCTACATCCATAGCGTTGGCTATGGTCTGTTTGGAAGGCTTTGGCTCATATTTTCCGCTTTTGAGATATTGATAGAAGATGTCGTTGGCATTATTGGCCGCAATAAAACGCTTGACGGGCAATCCCATTTCGTTGCCGAAGATGCCGGCCGTGATGTTGCCGAAGTTGCCTGACGGCACACATATCACGACTTCATGCTGCCTGCCAAGTTTTTTCAGTTGTGCGTAGGCATAGAAATAGTAGAATGCCTGGGGCAGGAAACGTGCCACGTTAATGGAGTTGGCCGAAGTCAGTTTAATATGCCTGTTCAGTTCTTCATCCATGAAGGCCGATTTTACCAGAGCCTGACAGTCGTCGAATACGCCGTCGATTTCTATGGCTGTAATATTCTGTCCGAGCGTGGTAAACTGGCATTCTTGAATCTTGCTCACCTTCCCTTTGGGGTAGAGCACATATACATGGATTCCATCGACACCCAGGAATCCGTTGGCTACGGCCGATCCAGTGTCTCCGGAAGTCGCTACAAGTACATTAACCGTTTGTCCGCCGGCTTCTTTCTTGATGAAATGCTGAAGCAAACGGGCCATGAAGCGGGCTCCCACGTCTTTGAATGCCAATGTCGGGCCATGAAAAAGTTCAAGACTATAGATGTTGTCTTCCACCTTCACGACCGGAGCATCAAAAGCCAGCGTGTCATATACGATTTGTTTTAGCGCATCGGGCTCCACATCGTCTCCAAAGAAAGCATCGGCCACCCGATAGGCTATTTCTTGAAATGAGAGCGTCTCTATATGGTCGAAAAAGTCTTTCGGCAGTTGCTTGATTATCTCGGGCATATAAAGTCCCTTGTCAGGGGCCAGCCCTCTCACGACCGCTTCTTCCAAAGTGGCGTGTGGCGCCACTTGATTGGTACTGTAATATTTCATCTTTTTGTTAGTATTTCATGAATGTTTGCATAAACTCTTGCAGGTGAAGCATGCCGTAACTGCCACTTACACAACTCACCTCGTCATATTGTTTCACCTCGTCGGCGACGATCCCCGGATACCATATCAAGAATGGAACCGGCTCTTTCACATGGGTGCGGATTTCCACGGGAGTGGGGTGGTCGGGCAGTACGGCTATGCACACCGGTTCTTCCCACTTGCTCACCTCTTCGTAGATGGGCTTCACCACCCGCCGGTCAAGATTTTCTATGGTCTTGATTTTCAGTTCCAAATCTCCATCGTGTCCCGCTTCGTCGCTGGCTTCCACGTGAAGGAATACAAAATCTTTTTTTTTCAGTTCCTCGAGGGCAGCTTGGGTCTTGCCCTCGTAGTTGGTGTCGGCGAGTCCGGTGGCTCCGGGAACGATGATGACTTCCAGTCCGGCATATCGTCCTATGCCGCGTATGAGGTCTACGGCCGATATGACACTTCCGCTTTTGACCTTCGGATAAAGCTGCATCAGTGTTTCCATGGAAGGGCGGTAGCCACCGCTCCACGGCCAGATACTGTTAGCCGGCCGTTCGCCACAGGCTGTTTTTGCCTTGTTGAACGGGTGCTCTGCCAGCAGCTTTTGGCTTTTTATAATCAGGTCGTTTATCAAATCGGCCGTCTCTTTGGGTGTCATTCGCCCCTTTTCTGCCGGATCGTTGCTCCAGTCCCCCTCTTCGGGTTTCACGAGCAGGGGGTGCCATTCTTCATTCGGGTGGTCGTGTGGGGGGGCGCAGACAATATGCTTGCTGGCATTTTTGATGACCAGTAGATGCCGGTATTGGATGCCCGTGATGAATCTCACTTGTTCGTTACCCAACTTGTCGTTCAGATAGTTGATCAGTATATCGGCATTCTCTGTTGAAAGGTTACCGCCATTGTGTGTGATGATTTTTCCATCATCCAAGGTGATAAGATTGCAGCGCATGGCCATGTCTTCCGAAGCCATGTCATATCCTATACTGGCTGCTTCCAGCGGTCCCCTGCCTTCATACACCTTGTTGAGGTCGTAGCCGAGGATGGCTGTATTGGCCACTTCGCTTCCGGGTAGGAAACCGTCAGGCACGGTCATCAGTCGTCCGGTTTTTCCCTGTTTGGCCAACAAGTCCATGTAGGGCGTATTGGCATACTGCAAAAGCGTCTTGCCCCCCAGACGCTCCACGGCGTGATCGGCCATACCGTCGCCTAATATGATAATGTGTTTCATCTTGTGTCTCTTTATTTGGTGATTGGGTTATATGTTTGCTATGCTCATGATATTGGCAAAAACACCGGCAGCCGTCACGCCGGCCCCGGCTCCATAGCCTTGTATTTGCATCGGATAGGCCTTGTAGCGGTCGGTGGTGAGCAACACGATGTTGTTGCTTCCTTCCAAATTGTAGAAAGGATGGTTGCGATCTACAGCTTTCAGGGCTACATTGGTCTTTCCGCCCTCCATTGTTGCCACGAAACGCCAGCGTTTGCCTTCCGCTTCGAGTTGCTTGCGGCGCTTTTCAAAGTCGGCATTGAGTCGGGGCAACCGCTCCCAAAAATCCTCCAAACTGCCTTCAAAGTATTCGTCGGGCACGAAAAGATGCTTCTCCACGTCGGCTTGTTCCACCTTGTAGCCGGCCTCGCGGGAGAGAATCACCAGTTTGCGGACAACATCCGTACCACTGAGGTCGATGCGCGGATCGGGTTCCGAATATCCTTGCTCTTTGGCTCTGCGTACCGTTTCTGAGAAAGGAACATCGGCACTGATTTCATTGAAGATAAAGTTGAGTGTACCACTCAGCACCGCTTCTATTTTCAGTATTTTGTCTCCCGAGTTGCGCAGGTCGTTGATGGTGCCGATGATGGGGAGCCCTGCCCCCACATTGGTTTCAAAACGGAATTTCACCCCTCGTGCCAGAGCCGTGGTCTTGAGTCTCAAATAACTGTCGTAGTCGCTCGAAGCGGCTATCTTGTTGGCTGCAACCACAGAGATGTTGTGCTCCAGAAACGATTGGTAGAGCATGGCTATGTCTTTACTGGCTGTGCAGTCTACGAACACCGAGTTGAATATGTTCATGTTGATGACGGCATCACGCAGCCGTTCGGGTGTACTGGGTTCGCTCCGTTTCAGTTCGTCATGAAAATTCTCCAGATCGAGTCCGTCGCGGTTAAAGATGGCGTTTCTTGAACTTGCGATGCCCACCACATTGAGTTTTAGGCGGTTGCGCTCTTTCAGTTCTTCGTATTGCTTCTTGATTTGTTCGATGAGTTTGCCCCCCACGGTGCCCACGCCGCAGATGAAAAGGTTGAGCACCTTGTATTCAGAGAGAAAGAAAGAGTCGTGAAGCACGTTGAGGCTCTTGCGTAGAAACTCTGCCTTCACGACAAACGAGATGTTGGTTTCCGATGCTCCCTGTGCGCAGGCTATTACGCTGATGCCCGAGCGACCGAGTGTGCCGAACAGTTTGCCGGCAATGCCGGCAGCGTGTTTCATGTTCTCACCGACAATGGCGATGGTGGCCAGTCCACATTCGGCATGCATGGGAAACATGGCGCCGTCTTCTATTTCAGCGGCAAACTCATCGTTGAGCACCTCCACGGCAGCAGCAACATCCTGCTCGCGCACACCGATGGAGGTCGAATTTTCCGAAGAAGCCTGACTCACCATAAACACGGAGATACCGTGTGCCGCCAGTTTGGAGAATATGCGGCGGTTCACGCCTATCACTCCCACCATCGAAAGGCCTGTCACCGTGATGAGGGCCGTACCTCCGATAGACGATATACCCTTGATAGGCTTCCGGTTGTCTTCCACCTCCTGCTTGATGATGGTGCCCGGATTTTCAGGATTGAACGTGTTTTTTACCCTGATGGGGATATTCTTGATGCATACGGGATAGATGGTCGGAGGATAGATGACCTTGGCACCGAAGTTACAAAGTTCCATGGCTTCGATGTAACTCAACTCGTTGATGGTGTAGGCCGTCTTGATAATGCGAGGATCGGCAGTCATGAATCCATCCACGTCGGTCCATATTTCCAGCACCTCGGCATCAAGCACAGCTGCCAGTATGGCTGCCGTGTAGTCACTGCCGCCCCTTCCTAGATTGGTAGTCTCATCTGTGTCACGGTCGCGGCTGATGAAGCCCGGCACGAGCGACACCCGCGGCAGATTGTCGAAAGTGTCTAAAACTAACTTGTTGGTCAGCTCGTTGTCGAGAACGTGCTTGCCATTTTTGCGTTCTGTCTTGATGAAGTTGCGGGCGTCATACCATTTGGCTCCGCCGATGAGTGTGGCCACGATGTTGCTTGAAAGTCTCTCGCCATAACTCACGATGGCATCTTGGGTCTTCTCGCTCAGGTCATGTATGAGGTACACACCGAAGTAGATGCTCCTCAACTGTTCGAAAAGGGCATCGACGGTGTTGAACAAGTTTTCTCGTTTCTTGGTGTCGGTGATGATGGTGTCTATCATTTTATGGTGTCTGTCCACCATATCGTCAAACTCCGTTTTCCACCCATCATCGTGTTTTAGGGCTAACTTTGAGGTGGCTATCAGCTTGTCGGTAATACCCCCAAGGGCACTTACTACGACTACAACCGGCTGATGCTTGGCCTCGTTTTCTACGATCTTCTTTAAGCTGAGAATGCTTTTGACGGAACCAACAGATGTTCCGCCGAATTTTAAGACTTTCATTTGCAATAATGTTTAGTAATGCAATGCTCCCCCCGGAACAAACGGGGCTGAAGCAAAACTTGGTTGCAAATTTACAATAATTACATCAAATCCGCAATAAATCCGATGATATTTTGTAGATTTTTCCACGGTATTGTTATTCGGGCGAAGTGTAGCTGCATCTTGACTTCACTTAATTTTCGGGAAAAATATCCCGTTTATTTTTGCTGTTTCTATAAATTCTTCCTACTTTTGCAGTAATTTACATATAGTTACAAATAATCGTATCATTTGTTATGGTAAAAATCACATTTCCGGATGGCTCTGTCCGTGAGTACGAACAGGGAGTGACCGGACTTCAAATCGCCGAGAGCATTTCGCCGGCTCTCGCTCGCAACGTTGTATCTTGCGGTGTCAATGGCGAAACAGTAGAGCTGAACCGTCCTATCAACGGCGATGCAACCATTGCGCTCTACAAATTTGAGGATGAAGAAGGGAAGCACACTTTCTGGCATACATCCGCCCACTTGTTGGCTGAAGCCCTGAAAGAGCTTTATCCCGGCATTCAGTTCGGATTCGGTCCGGCCATAGAGAATGGTTTCTTCTATGACGTGATGCCGGCCAGCGGGCAGACTATTTCCGAAAACGACTTCCCCAAGATAGAGGCCAAGATGCTTGAATTGGCCAAAAAAGACGAACCGGTGGTGCGGCGTGAAGTGCCCAAGGCCGAAGCTCTGGAAGAATTTAAGGCCGACGGGCAGACTTATAAGTGTGAGCACATCGATTTGGATCTCGAAGACGGAAGTATTTCCACCTACACTCAAGGCAATTTTACCGACCTTTGCCGTGGCCCGCACCTTATGTCTACCGGTGCCATCAAGGCCCTCAAGATAACAAGTGTCGCCGGTGCTTTTTGGCGCGGTGATGCCAAGCGCGAACAAATGACCCGTATCTACGGCATCAGCTTCCCCAAGAAGAAAATGCTTGATGAGTATCTTGTGATGCTTGAAGAGGCCAAAAAGCGTGATCATCGCAAGATAGGCAAGGAGATGGAGCTCTTCATGTTCTCGGAGCGGGTGGGCAAGGGGTTACCCATTTGGCTGCCCAAAGGCACCGAACTTCGTCTTCGCCTGCAAGAGCTGCTGCGCAGTATGTTGCGCCCTTACAACTATCAGGAGGTCATCACGCCGGGCATAGGCGGTAAGAGTCTTTATGTCACTTCCGGCCACTATGCACATTATGGCAAAGACGCTTTCCAGCCCATTCATACACCGGAAGAGGACGAGGAATACATGCTCAAGCCGATGAACTGCCCTCATCATTGTGAGGTGTTCGCCCGCAAGCCCCGTTCCTACAAAGATTTGCCTTTGCGCATCGCCGAGTTTGGCACGGTGTTCCGCTACGAGAAGAGTGGCGAACTGCATGGTCTCACCCGGGTGCGCACGTTCACACAAGACGATGCGCATATCTTCGTGCGTCCGGATCAGGTGAAGGCAGAGTTTGAGACCAATATCGACATCATCCTGAAGGTATTCAACATCTTCGGTTTCGACAACTATGAGGCCCAGATTTCCCTCCGTGATCCTAACGATAAGGAGAAGTATATCGGCTCCGACGAGGTGTGGGAGGAGAGTGAGACGGCTATTAAGGAAGCCTGCGCCGAGAAGGGACTCAAGGCCCGTGTTGAGCTTGGTGAGGCAGCCTTCTATGGTCCTAAGCTCGACTTTATGGTCAAAGACGCTATTGGTCGCCGTTGGCAGTTGGGCACGATTCAGGTTGATTACAATCTCCCGAACCGCTTCAAGCTTGAATACACTGCCGAGGATAACTCAAAGAAGACACCTGTCATGATTCACCGTGCGCCGTTTGGCTCACTGGAGCGTTTCACCGCCGTGCTCATCGAGCACACTGCCGGTCACTTCCCCTTGTGGCTGACACCCGATCAGGTGGCCATCCTGCCCATTTCTGAAAAGTACAATGACTATGCCAAGAGCGTGGCACGCTATTTCGACTCTGTGGGGGTGCGTGCCATCATTGATGAACGCAACGAGAAGGTTGGCCGTAAAATTCGCGACAACGAGTTGAAACGTGTGCCTTACATGGTCATCGTCGGTGAGAAAGAGAGTGCCGAAGGCCTTGTAAGTATGCGTAAGCAGGGGGGGGGCGAGCAGGCTACCATGACGATGGAAGAGTTTGCCGGTCGCATCAACAGTGAAGTGGCCGACATGCTTTCGACCGTGAAAGAATAAGAATAACTCCCAAGAAAGCCTGTCTTTCTGATTTTTTGGAGTGGACGGGTATTGGGTTTTCAAAATAACGAAACGGGTGACAAATAGCTTCATCAAACTATTTGCCACCCGTATTTTTTTCTTCTTGTTGTGTAGTATAGCCATTTCGGCTTACCGAGCTTCTTTACTTCAAGTGTCACAAATGCCACCTTTACTTTGGTGCGAAGCCCTTGAACCATCTGTGCGGAGGCTTTGCACCATCTGTTCGGCAGCCTTGCACAGTATGTGCAACAGCCATGCACAGTCTCTGTGGCAGGACTTTTGGGTTGGCACTTGGTTGGTTGGCATATACAAAGGAGTCCTGATACGCTTGCATGGAGTTATTTTGCTTTCTGCAAGCAGATTGCGTTAATCTTCCAAATTCTTTCGGTTTTTACGGCGAATTTTCGTAAGTTTGCAGGTGCTTAGAAAAAGGATTTGGATGAAATCAAACAAGAATAAGTTTCTTCTCGGTTTTTCTGTTGTTGTGGTGGTGCTGGCCATCATACGCTGTGTGTTTCCCCGTATCGCCGCACCAAGGGGCAGTGGTGTGGTTGCAATGGATTCTCTCTCGACCGATTCTGTGGCTTATGCCCTAAGTGACAGTGTGGACAAGGTGCCGCTGAAGGAGAAAAACAAGGAAACAGTGCCCGCTAATGATTCCGATTTTCGGGTGGCGGCGACTTCACCTTTTTTCAATGAGGACGGAACATTGACTAAACATCGTATATTCAGTGTTCCCAATTTTGCACAGACATTTCCCGACCAAAACGATGTACAGTTGGAATCGGCCAACAAGTGGGGAGTGCAGCCGGTGGCTAATCGTTCAGAAGCTGAAGGTAAGAAGGCCGAACTTGTGTATGTGGGTAGTAATCCTTATTTTTATATCGACGAGCTCCGTTCCAGTATTCCCTATCTTGTGCCGCGGGCTTCGGAACTGTTGCAGGACATAGGGCGCAATTTTTTCGATTCGTTGCAAGTGAAAGGAGTACCCTTGCACAAGCTTATTGTTACGAGTGTGATGCGGAGTAAGGAAGATGTGCAGAAACTTAGAAGTCATAACGGCAATGCCACTCAAAACTCCTGTCACATGTATGGGACAACTTTTGATATTTGCTACAACCGGTATAAGACAGTTGAAAGTCCCGGCGAGAAGCGTCGAGCAGTGCGTAACGATACGTTGAAATGGGTGCTCAGTGAAGTGTTGCGCGACCTTCGGCAGCAGGAACGTTGCTGGATCAAGTATGAGGTGCATCAAGGCTGCTTCCATATCACTACGCGTTGATGCTGATTGTGTATATAATTCTGCTTGGGCAGTAAATGGGGAAATGTGGGAAAAGTCGTATAGGCCAGCTATTTTGAAATCAGCATTTGATAGCTAAGAAAACAAAAAAGTAAGGGAATTAAAGAATAGAATCATGTTGAAGCATGAAACGATATTCTTTAATTCCCTTATTTTTGTGATTATTTTGCGATGCACGCAAACTTTGATTCAAAAATGCGGAATGTCAGAAGTGGCTTTTGTTAGTATTTTGACCAGTCTATGTTGCGTATCACACCGAGAGCTTTTTCCCAATCGCAGTCCAAGCAAAACTGTAAGGGATAGTCATCGCGGTCGTAATAGGCATTTACAAGTTCTTTATCTTCATCATTGAAGAGCGGACTGTCAATGGTGGCACGCTTGAAGAAGAACATCACCTTATCACGATTTTTCTTCTTACATTCGTCCAAACGTTTGAAATAAAGTTGGAGATACTGGTGCATGGCATAACTCAACTCGTTGAGTTGTTTGATTTTGGCATTGAGCGTATCTACATTCATGTTGCCGGAAAGCATATCGGCTGCCGGAAGGATTTTGCCGCGAATGTAAGTGAGTTCGTCATATTTGAAGATGGCCACTTTCCTTTCGAACAAGCTCTTGGTTGTGTCATTGACCGTTTCCAATGCGTTGTGCATCATGTAGTTGAGCACATCTTGCGCTTTTGTTGGAGTGCATAGCAGCATGGTGAAAAACACCAAAGATAATAGTTTCTTCATATTTTCTAATCGTTTTTAAATGTTATTTTTTTGTTCTTTTTGTGTATGTCGGGTGAGAAAAAGTTGATGATCGATACATGTGGGAAGTTCTTCCTGATAGTGTGTGACCATGATCAGTGTCTTGTCTTGTCGCCGGCAAAAAATGTCTATGATGTCTTTTACTTTACTTCTGTTTGGATTGTCAAGTCCGTGAAGAGGTTCGTCGAGAATCAACAATTCCGGATCTTTCACGAAAGCACGGGCCAATAACACCAGTCTTTGCTCGCCACTGGAAATTTTGAGGAATGTCCGTTCGGCCAACGCTTCAATGCCGAAAATGCGCATCCAGAAGCGACACCGGGCATAGTCTTCCTCTTGCGGCTTGGCATAGAGCCCTATGGAGTCTGTCAGTCCGCTGGCTACAATTCGGATGCAGGGCAGGTCGCGCCGATATGCACGGTGCATTTCAGGAGATACATAGCCTATGCGTTTTTTGATTTCCCAGATGGTTTCTCCGCTTCCTCTGGCTTTTCCGAACAAGGAGATGTCGCAAGCATAGCTTTGCGGATTGTCGGCACACACTAAACTAAGTAGGGTAGACTTTCCCGAACCGTTCTCTCCACTTAATGCCCATCTTTCTCCCTTTCTCACAGTCCAATTGAGACTCTCTAAAATGGGACGTTCCCCATATCGGATATTCACTTTATTCATCCTGACCACCTCTTCTGATGGGGCGGCTACGTGGATGTAAGGGAGGGAGAGGATGGCTTCTCGACAGTCTTGGGAGAGCGTGGCGGAAAGCCATTCGTGCCGGCGGGCAATATAATCTGTACGCTTTTCCTTGGCACTCACCCGAAGATTGTTGATTTCCACCACGTGAGTGATGAATTCGGGAATCTCATCGCATTTGCTCAACACGAGGATTATTTGTAGGGTCTGTCGGGCAGATAATTCTCCGAGCAAGTCTTTCAGTTGCTTACGGGTGCCGGCATCCAGCCCTATGAACGGATTGTCAATGATGAGCACCCTTGGGGAAGATAAGAGCGTGGAAAGGAGTTTGAGTTTGCGCAATTCGCCGCTTGAGAGGAGAATGATATACTTATCAAGCAAAGTCTCCATGTGGAAGAGCCGACAAAGGTGTTCTTTGAATCTGTGACGTTCGGGAGAGTCCTCGCCGGACATACGATAGGCTTCTTCCAACCATTGGTCTGCGGTGGGCGTATTCTCATCTATTTCCTGCTGGTTCCAGCGTTGTTGTAAGAAATAAGTACGGTCGTTGTCACTGCCATAGGAGTCGTGGAAAGTGATATACTTGATGTTGTCACTCACCAACGGTTTGGTACTTGGAGAAAAATCATAATGGGGAGGATGTGTCAGCAAGGAGTGCCGGCCTGTCAGCATATTCACCAACATGGATTTGCCACCGCCATTCGGCCCGACGATGGCGATGTGTTCACCATCGGCAAGCTCGAAATCAACGGGCTCGGCCAGTCGCCATTCGGGCATTCCTGCCACTCCTTTTTCTATATGTATGATCTTTTGCATCCCCGTTAACGAGTTGTTGTGGGCTGTTTACACCGGTTGTTCACGACATCTTGCCTATTTGCCGCTATTTCACTCTGTCCATGTTCTTGGCCACAAAGTCTTTCCAACTTCCATAGTGTCTGGCTCCCGATTGTGGACGGCCCATTTGGAGGTAGTGGCAATAGGCGGCCCCGAGCGCATCGGTGGCATCCATAAACTTAGGCATGTCTCCATCGCTGATGTTCAGTATGCGCCTCAACATCTCCGCCACTTGTTCTTTGGAGGCCTTTCCTTGTCCTGTGATGGATAGCTTGATTTTCAGCGGTGCGTATTCATGAATAGGAATGTCGTGGTGAATGGCGGCGGCGATGGCTACCCCCTGTGCCCTTCCGAGCTTGAGCATTGACTGCACGTTTTTCCCGAAAAAGGGTGCTTCGATGGCCATTTCATCGGGCAGATATTCGTCGATGACACCCGTCACGCGGTCGAAAATCTTGCCCAACCTGAGATAAGGGTCTCGCTCCTTGCGCATGTCAATGATGCCCATGACAACGAGTGATGCCTTGTTGTCCACCACTCTCAACACGCCATAGCCCATAACGTTGGTTCCGGGGTCGATGCCTAAAATGATTTTCTCCGCCTTCATCTATCCATATAAGGGTTGTGGGCCAGTTCATTCCCGATGGTGGTCGTGGGACCGTGGCCGGGATAGACGACTGTCGAGTCGGGCAACTGGGCCAACAAACGGAGGCTCTGGATGATTTGGAACATGGAGCCACCTTCGAAATCGGTGCGTCCGATGGAACCGGAAAATAAGGTGTCGCCGGTAAAAGCCACTTGTTCTTTCGCAGAATAGAATGTCACAGAGCCACATGAGTGCCCGGGCGTCTCAATAATGGTAAACTCGGTATGGCCAAACTTGATACTTTCCCCTTCTTCAAAATAATGACCTACAGGGGGGAAGTTTTGCTCCAAGTCTATGTGAAAGAGGTTGTTACCTTGTTCCTTGAGCTTGTCCATCAGATATTTGTCCTTGGCACTCACTTCCGGCTTCAGTCCGAAAGTGTCGTAGATAAAGCGGTTGCCAAAGTTGTGGTCTAAGTGTCCGTGTGTCAAGAGTAAATGGCGGGGAGTCAGTTTGTTTCCGCGAATATAATCTTCAATGGCATTGTTCTCCTCTTCGTAGAAGGCACCACAATCTATGATTACACATTCCTTGGTTTCATCGCTTACTATGTAGCAGTTTTCCATGAGCATGTTGCATGGAAACTTTCTTATTTCTAACATTGTTTGAATCGTCTTTTTATGGGTTTTCAAATGGGCAGATAAATAAGTTTCTTGTCTTCCTTGAACCAGTCTTCTTCGAAAAACGTGTCGAGTGAGGTCACTTCCACGATATTGGAGAAAGGTTTAAGTTCATCTTCCAAATTGCCACCTTTCAGACATAAAACTCCGTTGGGGAGGGCATTGGAAGAAGTTTTTCGAATATTCCTTTTGACAATCTTCACCAAGTCGGGGAGAGGCATCACGGCTCGGCTCACTACGAAGTCGAATTTGCCTTTTTCCTCTTCGCCACGTTGATGGACTGCCGTGACATTCTTTAGTTCCAAGGCCTGTGCCACCTCGTTGACCACTCGTATTTTTTTGCCCGTTCCGTCAATCATGCGAAATTTTACTTCAGGAAACATGATGGCTAGCGGGATGCCGGGAAACCCTCCACCGGTGCCGAAATCGAGCACTTCGGTGCCCGGTCTGAAATGTATGTTGCATGCTATGGCCAATGAGTGGAGTACATGACGCTCATAAAGATTGTCCATATCCTTACGTGAAATGACATTGATTTTCGCATTCCACTCCCGATAAAGTTGGTCGAGCTGTGCATATTGTTCTTCCTGAATCTTTGAGAGATTAGGAAAATATTTCTTGATAAGGCTTATCATTTTTATTTCTTGAGTATATCTTTGATGTCGCTGCGATCTATCTCGACGCGTATTTCCCCCTCTGCGTGAGGTGCCACTTCATCTTCACAATAGATGAAAGTAATCGTGTCGTCTGTGGGGATGAAGTTGTCGGGGGCATAGAGTTTGCCGTCCGCAAAGAAATATCGGTCACTCAACGCTTTCCAATCGTCCACTTTGTATTGCTTCATGAGCTTACTTTTGAGGACTTCGTTTAGCCTGTATTCATAACCTTTTACGAACAAGTCATTTATGGTGATGAGTTTCCCCGTCTTCACATTGAAGTTTTTCACGATGGTCTGGTGGCTTGTATGGGCTCCACCTCCGTAGTAAGCTATCCGGGCGATGTAGGTAAGTATGCCCTCGGCCCCACTTGTAGTGCTGGTGTTCACCTTGTAGAAAGTGTTGAACGATGATGCATGTTCGGCATCTTGGCGGTAGATTTCCTTATAATCGGCTACATATCCATTCAGATATTCAGCAGCAAAAGAGTCTACACATTGCTTCACGTTCAGGTTGGTTTGCCCATCAAGTGAGAAATAGTCGGGGGTGAGAATGTCCGACCTAAGTAGCTCGTTGTTGATGATTTCTGCCAATTTTCCCCCTCGTGCGTATTGCATCGAGATGCTAACCTCGCATTTGGGCGAGTTGGGGTCGGCGGTGATGTGTGCAGCCGTGTCTATCACCACACTGTCGAATGCCAGGCCTTCGATTTGAGCAGTGCGTCCTCCTCCCTTGCCCCCGCATCCGGCAATGGCCAGCACGGCAAGTCCAATCATCAGAATGTTTTTTGTTTTAATCATTGTTTCCTCTCTGTGTCCCCATTCCCAATTAAGGAATCAGTTTTCCTCCTTGCATCAAACTTTTGGTGGCAAAGTTAGTGTAATTCAAAGATAAATCAAAATAAAACATGAATATTTTAGGTTTGTTCACGTGATAATCCTTGAGAAGTATGCGGATATGAATTAAAAATGGTAACTTTGCAGACCGAATAAAGTATTGAGGATTGCAAAATGATAAAAGTAGCGCTTTTCGATCTTGATGGTGTGGTTTTTGATACGGAGCCGCAGTACACCATTTTCTGGGGTGACATTTGCAGGGAGTTCCGCCCTGATTTGCCCGGACTTGAACACCAGATTAAAGGTCAAACACTGATACAGATATACGATAAGTATTTCAGCGGACTCAAAGATATGCAGACCGTTATCACGCGTCGCCTTAATGAGTATGAGAAACGGATGGAATACAGGTATATAGCCGGATTGGAAGATTTCTTGAAAGACCTCAAGCATAATGGGGTGCATACCGCAGTGGTGACGAGCAGCAATCTTGAGAAGATGGAATGTGTCTATGCGCAGCATCCCGAGTTTTCCGCCCTTTTCGACCGTATCCTTACTGCGGAAGACTTCTCCAAGAGCAAGCCCGATCCCGATTGCTACCTGAAAGGTGCCCGGGCTTTTGACGAAGAGGTGGTCCATTGCGTGGGATTCGAAGACAGTTTCAATGGTCTGAAAGCCGTCAGAGCTGCCGGCATGTTCACTGTTGGGCTTTCCACCACCAACTCGGCCGAAGATATCGCTTCTTATGCCGATTATGTGATGTCCGACTACACGGATATGGATTATTCGAAATTAGTGGAACTCGCACATCTGTCTTGATGAAACTACTACTTCTACAAGCAAATATTGAAAACAAATTATGGGATATCTATCAACTGACAAGAAAAAAATAACGACCAAAACCTTTGCCGAGATGAAACAGGCCGCGGAAAAGGTGACGATGCTTACGGCATACGACTACACAACGGCCGGTATCATTGATTCGGCGGGAATAGACAGCATCCTCATTGGCGATTCGGCTTCGAATGTCATGGCCGGCAATGCGGATACACTCCCCATCACTGTCGATCAGATGATTTACCATGCCCGCTCGGTGGTTCGTGCTGTCAACCATGCTTTGGTGATATGTGACATGCCTTTTGGCAGCTACCAAGTGAGTCGTGAAGAGGCCCTCCGTAATGCATGCCGCATGATGAAAGAGAGCGGGGTGGATGCCCTAAAACTTGAAGGTGGTGTGGAGATTGTCGACACGATAAGCGGACTTATTGCCGCCGGTATCCCTGTTTGCGGTCATTTAGGTCTCACTCCGCAAAGCATACACAAGTTTGGCGGCTATGGTCTTAGAGCCAAAGAAGAAGCTGAGGCGGCTAAACTTGTAAGCGATGCCAAGGCATTGGACGAGGTGGGATGTTTTGCCATCGTGCTTGAGAAAGTGCCGGCTGCCATAGCATCGGAAGTGGCACGGCAGGTGAAGGCCGTTACCATAGGTATTGGAGCCGGAAACGGCTGTGACGGACAAGTACTGGTTTATGCTGATGCACTTGGCATGACGAGTGGTTTCAAGCCCAAGTTTCTTCGTCATTTTGCCCAAGTGGCCCAATGTATGGCAGCCGGGGTGGAAGAATATGTGAAGTGTGTGAAGGAAGGTTCTTTCCCCGGTGAAGCCGAGAGCTATTGATTCTTGTGGCGTTTGCAATGTGCCGGAACGTTTTGTATCTTTGCACAAGCCTATTTTAATATTCCTCTAAAATAAGACCTGTGGATACCCAGAATACTCCTATTCATATCAAATTATGGCATCGTGACTTTTGGCTGATGAGCATGGCCGGTCTGTTGGTCACCATGAGCGTTTATATGCTTGTGCCGGCTTTGCCTCCCCACTTGTTGATGAGTGGATTCAAGGGATGGCAGGTTGGACTGGTTATGGGCGTTTTGGGACTTGGAATCTATATGTTTGGGCCCTTTTGTTCTTACTTGTTGCAACGTTATCGCCGCAACCGGGTGTGCATATCTTCCATGATTGGGATGGTGGTTTGCATGGTGGGATTGTATTATGCTGACCTTTTGCCAACAGACAGAGGTAGATTTGAAGTTTTGGTTGCGTTGCGTTTTTTGCTGGGTGCTTGCTTCGGTTTGGCTCAGATGAGTTTGTACAGTACGCTCATCATCGACAGTTGCGAATCATTCCTTCGCACCGAGGCCAATCATTCTTCCGTTTGGTTTTCGCGTTTTGCCCTTTCGCTCGGTCCGGTAGGTGCTCTGCTGGTTTCAAGACTTTTAGGCTATCGGGCTGTTTTGGTCTTTGCCGGTTGCCTCTCTGTGGTGTCATTCTTGCTGATAGGCATGGTCAGATTTCCCTTTAAGGCACCTGACGAACACATGCGCAAGGTCTCTCTCGATCGCTTCTTTCTTCCTTCAGCCTTTCCACTCTTTGTTGGGTTGGCCGTTTTCACCTCAATAGTTGGCCTGCTCTTCTCCCTGCCCCATGTTGAGGAATTTTACGGTATGTTGATGTTTGGATTTTTCATCGCTCTTTTGGCTGAAAAATATGCTTTTGCCGATGCCAACCTCAAGAGCGAAATCGTGGCCGGACTGATAGCTTTGGGGGCCGCCGTACTCATTACCTTTACTGGTGAGGCAACGGCTCTCCATTGGATAAGACCGGTGTTGGTTGGTTTTGCCGTAGGCATTGTGGGCAGTCGTTATCTTTTATTTTTCATCAAATTGGCCCGTCACTGCCAGCGTGGGACGAGTCAAAGCACATTTTTCCTTTCGTGGGAGACCGGTATGAGCCTTGGACTCTTTGCCGGTTGCACACTTGCCGACCGACATGTCGATATGCTGGCCTTGATCTTGGTGGTGTTAAGCCTGATTGCCTATAACTTTTTGCTTCACCCTTGGTATATAAAACATAAGAATAGGTGATGTTGGCCGTCACCTAATATAAAAGGCCCGTTCATTGTTTGATATTCAATGAACGGGCCTTTTGTTTGTTTTGGATGGCAAAAGACATGCACGGGTATCGCATCAGAACGGCTGTCAGTCGATGTAGTCCACTTTGATGACGATCACACGAATATCTTGATTGCCCGAATCATTGTTGACCTTGGCGATGTGCCAATCACCGGGAAAGAAAATGAAAAACCGGTCGGGGGTGCTGTCGTAGAATTGGGTACGCCCTTTGTCATAACTGTAATGTATAACATCTTTTCGGGCATCATACTTGCAATCGGGTGTGCTGGTGTAATGGTCTATGAGTCCGAAACGCTCGGTTCCTTTCACGACATATTGAAAGTCGATGTGATGACTGTGGCTTTCACTCCGTCGTTTCTCAAGCGGTTCGTTGTGGGAGTCTTCCACGCTGGCCGTGAGCGTGGTACCCCCAATGGGATGCCTACCCTTTGGGATGTTGACGAGGTCGGTTGTGGCAAGCCATTTGAAGAGTGCCTCCCACTGTGTCGGATTCTTTTGATATTGCCGGTAAAACTCCGTGAGGTTGACACTCCTGTGAGGTGATGCGCCGGTGAAGCCCTGTCGCCATTGGTCGGTGGCGCACCACTCCGCAGCCTGCTTTTTCAAGGACTTGTCGGAGTAATAGCGGGTGTAGTAGCCTTTGTCTTGCGCCTCTACGGACAAGGTGAAATACAAGGTCGGCAAGACAAGTATGAGGGGCTTTAGAGTGTGGCAGAACAGCCACGTGTGGATGAATCGTGTCATGGTTGTTTGGAAACTTGGATGTTGGTGATGAGAATAAAATAAATGGTGAGTGGGGGGAGTGGAGAGAATGTGAATGGGGCGCCCCCTCTTCAGGAATCGCCCCACACACTATTGTCTTTTTATTCTCCGGCGGATGTTGATCTTCTTGTTGGGGCTTTAAGGGCCCTTGTCAAGAATCTCTCCAAAGCTTAGAGGATGGTCTTTACGGCTTCAAGCATGCCCTTTTCCTGTATGAGGTCGAGGTCTTTCTTCACCAGTTCGGCCAAGCCTTTCACGCTATGGAGGTCTTCACCCCAGATTGATTCTGCCGCGAGCACACCGTCGGTCACCTTCTGAGTGTCGCCCGTTGCCCAAAGGTTCTTGAGCAGATCCATGATGTCTTGTGCGTCATTGGGCACAATCTCGGTGCCGTCTTCGCGTTTTCCACCTTTATAATAAGTGATGATGGCCGCCAAGCCGAATACGAGTCCTTGCGGCAGCTCGCCCTTGCGCTCAAGATAGGTCTTCACGCCGGGCAGGTCGCGGGCACAGAACTTGGGGAAAGAGTTGAGCATTATGCTTGTCACCTGGTGGTCGACATACGGATTGTCGAAGCGTTCGAGAACATCGGCAGCAAACTGGCGAAGCTCATCCATCGGCAGATTAAGCGTCTGCATGAGTTCGTCAAACTGCACCTTGTGGATATATTTGCCGATGACCTCGTGGTTGCAGGCATCGCGTACAATGTTGACACCGCTCAAGAATGCCACAGGCGAGAGCACCGTGTGGGGGCCGTTGAGCAGTGTCACCTTACGCTCGTGGTAGGGTTTCTCGCTCTCGGCGATGAGCACATGGAGCCCGGCTTTCTCGGCAGGGAACTCTTTGCGGAGAGCTTCAATGCTCATGTTTTCCGGCTTTTCGATGACCCACAGATGGAATGTTTCGGCCTGCACCACAAGGTTGTCCTTGTAGCACACCTTTTCCTGAATCTCCTTAATGGTGTTGCGGGGGAATCCCGGCACGATGCGGTCCACGAGGGTGGCGCAAACATAGCAGTGGTTGGTAAACCAATCCTTGAAAGCGGCATAGTCAGCACCGAAGTCGTCTTTCCACAGTTCGATGTACTGATAGATGCACTCTTTCAGATGGTGCCCGTTGAGGAAGATGAGCTCGCAAGGCATGATGATGAGGCCCTTGGAAGCATCGCCGTTGAAGAACTTGAACCGATGGAAGAGCAGCTGCACCAGTTTGCCCGGATAGGAAGAGGCCGGAGCGTCGGCAAACTTGCAAGTATCATCAAAAGCAATACCTGCCTCGGTGGTGTTGGAAATCACGAAACGAATCTCGGGTTGCTCGGCAAGTGCCATGAAGGCCTGATTCTGCGTGTAGGGGTTGAGGGCACGGCTGATGACATCAATGCGTGTGAGTGTGTTTACAGGCTGACCGTTCTCCCGGCCTTGCAGGTTGACATGGTAGAGGCCGTCTTGTCCGTTAAGCCAGTCTACCATGCCGCGTTCGATGGGCTGCACCACGACCACGGAGCTGTTGAAGTCGGTCTTCTGGTTCATGTTGTAGATGATCCAATCTACAAAAGCACGGAGAAAGTTTCCCTCGCCAAACTGGATGATGCGTTCAGGCATGACACCCTTGGGGGCGGTGCGCTTGTTCAAAGATTTTAATTCTGACATAGTTTGTTTTATGATTTGATTTTTAGATTTCGTTTGTGTAGTGCAAAGGTATAAAATATTGGAATAGGGAGTGCCGAATTTCTCCGAAAACGTTGCGTAAACCTTTGCGTAAATGGGATTCACCCCTCCCGCCTTTAGTTGCCGGGTGGGAGAGGTGGAAAGAGGATGGGCTACATGGCGAAGCAGTTGAACCCTCCGTCGACCACGGCCACGGTGCCTGTGACAAATTTGGCGGCATCGGACATCAGATAGTGGATGGTTCCACATAGTTCTTCGGGATCGCCCATGCGCCCGAACGGTGTCTGGCGTATCACGTCCTGTCCCCGTTGGGTGTAGCTGCCATCGGGATTGGTGAGCAAACTGCGATTTTGCTCGGTGATGAAAAATCCCGGGGCAATGGCATTGACACGGATGCCTTCGCCAAACTTCTTGGCACACTCGGTGGCCATGTAGGCCGTGAAGTTGGAGATGCCGGCCTTGGCGGCTGCATAACCGCACACGCGTGTCATGGGGCGGAAGGCGGCCATCGATGAGAAGTTGATGATGCTTCCCTTGCCGGCCTTCACCATAGGTTTGAGAAACACCTGCGTGGGAATCACTGTGCCTGTGAGATTGAGGTTGAGCACTTTCTGAAACTGTGCAGCATCAAGGTCAAAAAAGGTTTGGTCGGGGGTGATTGTCGCTCCCGGCTGGTTGCCTCCGGCTGCATTGAGTAGCGTGTCGATGCGCCCATAGCGGTCGAGGATGTCTTGGCAGTTTTGTTCAACCACGGTCTGATCCATGACATCGGTCTTGTAAAACGAGGCTTCGCCTCCGGCCTTGCAGATGTCGTCAACAATGGTGTGGCCAACATCCTCCTTGCGGCCCATGATGGCCACTTTGGCCCCTTCGAGGGCGAGATATTTGGCAATGGCACGGCCCAGCACTCCTGTGCCGCCGGTGATGACTACCACGTAGTCTTTGATATTGAAAAGTGAGTTCATTGTATTTGTTGTGTTTGTGATGTCTTGTTGCTTAAAAGATAGCTTTGCGGAGTTTCCGCCCGTGCACCGCACATTCAGTCGAAGAAGCCCGGTTGCCTGTAGTCGATGCCCAATTCCCGGTCTACGGTGGCGAGAATGCCCTGCACTTGTCCCATGGCAAACATGCGGCCGAGGAAGCTGTAACCGGCATTGTAGCCTCGCGAATCGTCGCCGAGCATGGTCATGCCGTGGTCTACGCGCATGGGTAGCTGTGGATTTTGCTTCTCGAAGATGCGTGCCAGTTCGATGATGTCGGCCCGGCCGCCCAGATGGCTGGCTTCGGTGAAGTCACCGTTGGGGAATATGTGGCACGAGCGCAGATGCACGAACCATGAACGGGAAGCATATTTGCGGGCCAAAGCCACCACATCGTTGTGGGCTCCGGCCGAGAGACTTCCGGCACAGAAGGTAAGTCCGTTGTGAGGATTGTCCACGGTCGAGAGCAGCCACTCGATATCTTCGTCGCAAGTCACGATGCGGGGGAGTCCGAGGATAGGGAATGGCGGGTCGTCGGGGTGTACGCACATATACATGCCACACTCTTCACAAGTGGGCATGATGGCTTCAAGGAAGTAGCGCATGTTCTCGCGCAGCTGTTCTTTGGTGATGCCTTTATACAAGTCGAGCAACTGGCGGAAAAGTTCAATGGGGTGTTCATCGTCTTCCTTGATGTTGCCGCTCACGAATCCTTGTGTTTTCACAATGATGTTATCCACGAGTTTGTGCTCCCTTCCGGGTGTCATGTCGCTTTTCAGCTTTTTCACCTCACCCATGATGTCGCGCCCCATGTCGTGGCCCATTTTTTCCCAATCGGCTGCAGCATTCTGCCTGCCGAGGATGTAGATGTCAAAATAGGCAAATTCGGAAAAGCTGAAATAGAGATTGGTGGAGCCGTTGGGATTGGGATGGGTGAGGTCAGTGCGGGCCCAATCGAGCACGGGCATGAAGTTATAGCAAATGGTGTGTATGCCTTCAGCAGAAAGGTTGCGCAGCGACTGCTTGTAGTTGTCGATGAGCCGGTCGCGGTCGGGCCCGGCATATTTGATGCTCTCCGACACAGGCAGGCTTTCCACTACGCTCCAACGCATACCGAATTGCTCGATGTAGGTCTTGAGCTCATTGATTCTTTCACGTGTCCACACCTCTCCGTTGGGCACATCGTGCAGGGCGGTCACAATGCCCTCCACACCGATTTGTTTTAGCATGGCAAGCGTAATCTTATCGTTTTTGCCAAACCATCTCCAGGTTCTTTCCATAGTTTTTGTTGATACTTTTTCTTGTCTTGACAGGGGTAGATATTCTACATGCAAAGATAATGATTCTTTTTGGAATGGCAAAGAAACGGGATTATTTGTTCAGAGGATTTTTACAGGCTGTGAAATCGTCTCTATAGTCGGATGTCGTATGTTTCATACCGTCTTCTTGGGCTTTATCGGGAGGATGGCATAGGTTATAGAGAGAAGTATATTGATATTTCGAAAAAGTTTTATACGTCTGTCAGTAGGTTTTCTTGCATGTAACAAAATGAGGGATATAAGAAGTCAAAAAAGAAGAAAAAATGACGCGGTCAAGCCATGGTCATGAGATGAAAGGGCCACAGTGGGGATGCAATTTGGCCGTAGTGAGAAAGCCAAATGGGCCCTTTTGCACAGTTGTTTGGGTCTGATTGCAAGGGAAATTGGGAGAAAACAAAAAAGGGAAACATCAATGTGCTTCCCTTGCTGATGCAAAGATACAACATTTTATCGCCTTTTGCAAACGTGATGGGAGAAATGTTGACGAAAAGAGGTGGGTAAGTGTAGGGGATAAGAAATCTGGCAGATGGAGTCGGGGAGGTGCTTTTGGAATATTGAGAGAGTAGGGGGAGGAAATGACATTTTACCAATAGGGTGTGAAAAGGTGACAGTTAGGGTGAGGATATAAAAAGAGGAGGCCTATTTCTTTTACGAAATAAACCTCCTGATAGGTATTCATGATCTCCTTAAAAGGAAAAAGCAATACATGGTGAGTGTCAGTCGATTAAGCCTCAGTCTCATTACTCCAGTCCTCCTGCGACTTGCGCACATAGCTCTTATAACGGAGCTTGGCCATGTCTTCGCAGGCTTTGAACAAGTCATTGGCTTCTCCGGGGAACGCTTTCTTCACGGAGAGGAAGCGCACCTCGCTGTCCAAGAAGTCTTGGAACTTGGACCAGTCGGGAGCTTTTGAGTCGAGCGAGAATGGATTCTTGCCTTCCTCTGCCAGTTGTGGGTTATAGCGCCAAAGGTGCCAGTAGCCACACTCAACGGCGTTGGCTTCCTGTGCCTGGCTGCGTCCCATACCACCCTTAATCTTCAGGCCGTGGTTGATACACGGTGAGTAAGCAATGATGAGCGACGGACCGGGATAGGCCTCTGCCTCGCGAATGGCTTTGAGCGTCTGGTTGTTGTCGGCACCCATTGCAATCTGGGCTACATATACATAGCCATAAGTGGTGGCCATGAGGCCGAGGTCCTTCTTGCGCACACGCTTGCCTTTGGCGGCAAACTGGGCAATGGCACCGAGCGGAGTGGACTTGGAACTCTGGCCACCGGTATTGGAATATACCTCGGTGTCAAGTACAAGGATGTTGACGTCTTCGCCGGAAGCAATCACATGGTCGAGACCACCGTAACCGATATCGTAGGAAGCACCGTCACCACCGATGATCCACTGGCTGCGTTTCACAAGATAGTGGTCGAGGGTCTTCAGCTCTGTGCAGACGGGGCATCCGTGTTCGGCACCGGCAGCGATGAGCGGTTTGAGTTTGGCGGCAGCTACTTTTGATGCATCGGCATCATTCTGGCCGTCAATCCAGTCCTGTGCGGCTTCCTTGAAGTCGGCAGGAGTGTCTTCACGCCCTATCAGGTCGGTGAGCAGCACGGTGATACGTTCTTTCATCTTCTTGTTACCCATAGCCATACCCATGCCAAACTCGCAGAAGTCTTCAAACAGAGAGTTGTTGAAGGCCGGGCCCTGACCTTGTTCGTTGGTGGTGTAAGGTGTGGAAGGCACAGAAGCTGAATAGATAGATGAGCAACCGGTGGCATTGGCAATCATTTCACGGTCGCCGAAGAGCTGGGAGACGAGCTTCACATAAGGTGTCTCACCGCAACCGGCGCAAGCTCCGGAGAACTCGAAGAGCGGAGTGGCAAACTGCGTGTTCTTGGGATTGGTGCGGATGTCAATGAGGTGCTGCTTGGTTTTCACGTTCTTCACGAGATAATCCCAGTCGGCTGCGCGTCTGGTAGCCTCTTCCTCACCGGCAACGAATTGGTTCATTACCAGAGCCTTCTCGCCCTTCTTGCCCGGGCATACATCGGCGCAGTTGCCGCAACCTGTGCAGTCGAGGACAGAAACTTCGATGCGGAATTGCATGCCTTTAAGCTGCTTCGGAGCGAGCACGTCAAGCGTAGGCTCGTTAAAGCCGGCTTTCTCGTTCTCGTCAAGAACAAATGGACGAATGCAAGCGTGAGGACAAACGTAAGAGCACTTGTTGCACTGGATGCAATTCTCAGAAGCCCATGTGGGAACAAAAGCGGCTACACCGCGCTTGTCGTAAGCGGCTGTGCCCACACTCCATGTGCCGTCGACCGTGCCATGTTTCACAAAGTCGGAGACCTTGAGCAGGTCGCCCACCTGTGCGTTCATCGGGCGCACCAGCTCTTTAACGAATGCGGGCGCGTCGTCTGCCACCTCTGCATCGTCTGCTAAATTGGCCCAAGCGGGATCAACATCAAGTTTCTTGTATTCGTCACCACGGTCAACAGCAGCGTAGTTTTTGTCTACCACGTCCTGACCCTTCTTGCCGTAGCTCTTTACGATGAACTTCTTCATTTGTTCCACGGCCAAGTCGATGGGAATAACCTCCGTGATGCGGAAGAATGCCGACTGGAGGATGGTGTTGGTACGGTTGCCCAACCCTATCTCCTGAGCAATCTTGGTGGCGTTGATATAATATACGGTGATGTTGTTCTTGGCGAAATAACGCTTCACCTTGTTGGGAATAAAGTCTACCAACTCCTGTCCCTCGAAGATGGTATTGAGCAGGAACGTACCGTTCTTGCGGAGACCACGGGTCACATCATACATGTGAAGATAGGCCTGTACGTGGCAAGCCACGAAGTTGGGCGTATTCACCTGATAGGTGGAGTGAATGTCTGAATCACCGAAGCGCAGGTGCGAGCAGGTGAAACCTCCCGACTTCTTGGAGTCGTAGGAGAAGTAGGCTTGACAGTGCTTGTCGGTGTTGTCGCCGATGATCTTCACCGAGTTCTTGTTGGCACCAACGGTTCCGTCGGCTCCCAGACCATAGAACTTAGCTTCGAAAAGGCCTTCACCGCCGAGCGGAATCTCTTCCACCTCGGGCAGAGAGGTAAAGGTTACATCATCTACGATGCCCACTGTGAAATGGTTTTTGGGCTCGGGAAGTTCCAGATTGTTATACACAGCGATGATCTTGGCAGGAGTAGTGTCCGAAGAACCGAGACCATAACGGCCACCCACGATAAGCGGCTTGTTCTCAACATCATAGAAAGCACTCTTCACATCAAGATAGAGCGGCTCTCCCTCGGCTCCGGGCTCCTTGGTGCGGTCGAGCACGGCGATGCGCTTCACTGTCTTGGGAACGGCGGCAAGCAGGTGCTTCACGGAGAACGGACGATAAAGGTGAACGGAAATCATACCCACCTTCTTGCCCTGTTTGAGCAGATAGTCGATGGCTTCGCGGGCAGCTTCGGTGGCGGAGCCCATGAGAATGATGATGTTCTCGGCATCCTTGGCACCGTAGTAGGAGAAGAGATGGTACTCACGACCCGTAATCTTGGAGACTTCGCCCATGTAGTGTTCTACTACTTCGGCAACATCTTCGTAGGCTGAGTTGCTGGCCTCACGATGGGTGAAGAAAGTCTCCGGGTTCTCTGCTGTACCGCGAACTACCGGATGCTCCGGAGTCATGGCCCGGTCACGGAAACGCTTGATGTCGGCCTCGTCAACCAATGGGCGGATATCGTCCTCGCTCATGCACTCAATCTTGTGATATTCATGAGATGTGCGGAAACCGTCGAAGAAGTTGATGAAAGGCACGCTGGTCTTCAAGGTGGCCAGATGGGGTACTGCCGAAAGATCCATCACCTCCTGTACCGAGCCGGAACAGAACATGGCGAAGCCTGTCTGGCGACAAGCCATAACATCTTGATGATCACCGAAAATGCAGAGAGAGTGCGAAGCGAGTGTACGGGCCGAAACGTTGAACACGCATGGCAGCAATTCACCGGCAATCTTGTACATGTTAGGTATCATGAGCAGCAAGCCCTGGGAGGCTGTGAATGTAGTGGTCAGGGCACCGGACTGCAACGAACCGTGAACGGCACCGGCCGCACCACCCTCGGATTGCATTTCCTGAACGCTGACAGTCTGGCCCCAAAGGTTCTTACGCCCACGGGCAGACCACTCGTCAACATGCTCCGCCATGGGAGATGACGGAGTGATGGGGTAGATGGCGGCCACTTCGCTAAACATGTAGCTGATGTGTGCGGCGGCCTCGTTACCATCGCAAGTGATAAACTTTTTTTCTTTAGCCATAATCAATATAGATAAATGTTGTTTGTATAATTTAATGTTCTATAAAAGAAGTTCCACATTTTCGATTCACCGGCTGGTCGGTGAAAAACAGAAATAATGTTTTTGTTGTCATTGTGTTGTAGGCCGCATCGGGGCCGTTGTTCCCTCTTTTAATAGAGGAATCCCAAGAGCCAAAGCGGTATGCGGTTATCCTTGCCCACCTCGGTGTTATAGCGCGCATAGATGGTGTCGGGATTGTATCTTATCTTGCTGGGTGCCTGGGCATCACACACTCTGAACTTTCTGTCGCCGTCTACCATGAAGAAGTGGTCTTTGCCGGCTTGGTTCACCAAGTGGTCTTTCCACAAGGAGTTGACAAAGAAAGTCTCCATGAGATCCTGTTCTTCCACAGTGATGGGATAAATGGCATACATCAAGTTAGAATTATGCATCATGATCTTGCCGGGCTTCTTGGGAAACTCTTGTCCTATGGGGTAAATCATGTTTATCAAGCGAGCGTCGGCCAGATACTTGATATAGTTCATCACTGTAGCACGGCTGGTCTCTATGGATTTGGCCAACTCACTGATGTTGGGTGCCTTGGAACCGTCAACGGCGAGCAGATAGAAGAGTTTCTTGATTTTTGTGAGGTATTTCAGCTCTATTTGTTTGATGAGCAGGATGTCTACTTCAGTCATCATATTCATCGTTTTCAGGAGATTTTCCGAGAAGTTGCGATGTTCAAGAAAGAAAGGGTAGAAACCGTGGTGGATGTAATCATGGAAATACCTCATCGGACTCACCTTGGGCAGGATCTGTTTGATGATATGTTCATGGTTTTTCAGTATGTCTTCAAGTTCGTAGGGAGGGAAGTCGTTGCCTGTTTGCAAATTCAGATATTCTCTGAATGAGAATCCGCGTAGGTTGTAGCTTTTCGCAATGCCGTTGAGTTCGGGATTCTCTTCTTTGAGACGCATCACGCTACTGCCCGTGAATACAATCTTGAGGTCGGGATAGAGATCGTGACATTTCCGCAACTCTTGACTCCAATCGGGCTGCTTGAAAACTTGGTCAATGAGCAACACGCGCCCTCCGTGGCGCACGAAGTCACCGGCAAAATCGGCTATGCCACGTCCTTGGAAGTAGAAATTGTTCATGTTCACATACAGACATTGGCGGTCACCGGGGCCGAATTTTTCCTTGGCATACTGGAGGAGAAAGGTTGTCTTGCCCACGCCACGTGTACCCTTGATGCCTATCATGCGCTCGTTCCAATCGATCTCGTCCATGAGGTTGCGTCGAACGGTGGCGTTTGTATGTTCAAGGAGGTACGCGTGAGTGTGAAAGAAAGCCTCTTCCATGTTTGTTTTTTAGCTTTTATTGTTTTTAATTTACGTTGCAAAGATAACACTTATTTTCATATTTGCAAACTCAAGTTGGCAAAATCTTGCTTTTTTTTCATTATTTAGCACTAATCTAAATGCGTACTCTTGGACGATTTGTGCGTTTTTCTTATCTTTGTAGCATGATTCTACATGTATTCAATCCTGAGCATGACATGGCACTTGCTGCCGGTCGTGTGCCATTTACGGCACCACACACCGGTAGACAGTTGCGCAACGACCTCGACTTCATGCCGGCTTTATGGGCGAAACGTGGCGATGTGGTGTTGGTGAATGATGTGGACAATGCCTTTGACAAGCTCCGGCATTTAGGTATGCAAGTACCCGAAGTCGATTTTGTGACGCTTCAGGGGCTCGGACTGCTTCGCCATAAGATCTCCGGAGTGAGTCCGTGGGGATGGGATATTTCTATCAAGCACCAGTTGACCCATGCCGGTGTGGAGGGAGGGGTTATGCCTTCTGATGGGCAACTTGAGGCTATCCGGCGGTTGAGTAGCCGTGAGTGGGCTGCCGCGCACCTGCAAGGACAGGCCGTTTTTGTTGCTAATCTTACTGAACTTGAACACGTTATAGACGATTGGAGGGCGTGTGTACTCAAGTCTCCATGGAGCTGCAGTGGCCGTGGGGTAAGGTATGTTGGCGGGAAACTCGATACTTCTACGGCAAAGTGGGTTGCCAATATTATCGCCCGACAGGGTGGAATAGCCATTGAACCTTATTACAATAAGGTGATAGATTTTGGAATGGAATTTGAAGCGGGGGCTGACGGTACAATAACCTATTGTGGTTTGTCGCTCTTCCATACTGTAAAGGGAGCTTATGTTGGCAACTTGCTCGTATCGGAACAAGAAAAAGAAGATTTTTTAGCCCGGTATATTTCACGGGAAACACTTCGAAAAGCCAGAGAAAAAGCTATTAAGGTGATTTCTCCGGCTATACGTAATCTATATCAAGGGCCCTTTGGAATAGACATGATGCTCTATCGCCCTAAGGAAGTTAACGAGACAGAAGGAGCGTCGGACACCCCCCAACCGCTCAAGCTCAATGCGTGTGTTGAGCTTAATCTCCGGCGAACGATGGGGCATGTGGCTTTGGTACTCAGGGCTTTGGGGAATAAGTATGAACGCCGTCTGATGCGTATTGAATATGATGGGAACCGTTATCACTTGCGCGTCAACAGAATATCCGCCTCTCAGGAGGAACGAGACATTCTTTTATGACGGCATGGAGATGCTGGAAAGGCTCTCTTTCACTCACCATAAGAAGAATAACAGACAAATCAATCTAATAACTCTTAATCAATGAAACGTCTACTAAATCTCTGCTGTGCCATCTCCTTTGCGTTGGCGGTCGGCGCACAAGTGCCTTATGTTTCGCAAGTGTGGAACCCTGATTTGGGCAATGGCATGTACAAGAATCCGGTTATCAATGCCGATTATAGCGACCCCGATGTTATCGCTGTCGGCAATGATTATTACCTCACGGCCAGTTCGTTTGAAAGCATGCCGGGCCTGCCCATTCTCCATTCCACTGACTTGGTGAATTGGGAAATTGTCGGTCATGCCCTTCGCGAGCCCTACAATGTTCCCGGTGAGCGTCTTGGTCATGGCAATGGAGTCTGGGCTCCCTGCATCCGTTTTCATCAAGGCGAGTTCTATATTTATTGGGGCGACCCGGACACGGGAGTCTTCATGGTAAAAACCAAAGACCCGCGAGGGGAATGGGAGAAGCCGGTGTGTGTGATTCCCGGCAAAGGCATGATTGACACGACACCTCTTTGGGACGATGACGGGCGATGTTATCTGGTCAACGGATGGGCCAATAGCCGGGCCGGTTTTGCGAGTGTCCTCACGGTGCGCGAACTTAATGCCGAAGGGACTAAGGCTATAGGCGACCCCGTGATAGTTTTTGACGGCAACGGAACCGAGAACCGCACTTGTGAGGGACCGAAGTTCTACAAGCGTGAGGGCTGGTATTGGATTATGTGCCCGGCTGGAGGCGTGCCTACGGGCTTTCAGTTGGCCATGCGGTCGAAGAGCCCTTACGGTCCGTACGAGGTCAAGAAGGTGCTTGAACAAGGAAGCACAGCTGTCAATGGCCCTCATCAAGGAGGATGGGTGCACACGGCTCAAGGTGAAGACTGGTTCATGCACTTTCAAGACAAAGGGGCTTATGGTAGGGTTGTACATCTGCAGCCGGTGACATGGAAGGATAACTGGCCCGTTATGGGAAAAGTTCCCACAAAAGGATATTGCGGCCAACCGGTGATGACTTTCCGTAAACCGAAAACGGTCAAGCCCTCGGTCAATGTCAATCCGCAGGAAAGCGACGAGTTCAACACCACCATTCTCGGCAGACAATGGCAGTGGGAAGGCTATTATGACCAAAAGTTTGGTATGCCCACTCCTTGGGGATACTACCGCCTCTATACGCACAAACTGAAGGCTTCCACCCCCACGATGCCCAAGGGGAAAGCCGGAGTGCCCTCTCTTTGGGATGCTCCCAATCTCTTGTTGCAAAAGACGCCGGCCGATTGTTTTACAGCCACAGCCAAATTGCGCTTTACCTCTAAAGCCGAACAGCAATATGCCGGTATCGTGGTTATGGGGCTCGACTACTCTGCCCTTGTTGTGAGAAGAGTAGGAGAGAACTTTGTGCTTCAGCGTTCCACTTGCATCAAAGCCGACAAAGGGGCTGCGCCTACATGGGAGGATATTGCCACTCTGGCTCCTACCGCTAAGGACCAAATAGACTACCAGCCGGGTATTCACCTTGACATTTATCTTCGCATGGTAATCAATGACGGCAAGGCCGATTTCTTTTTCAGTTCGGATGGAAGGAAGTTTAAGAAAGCAGGTAACACGTTTGCCATGAAAGAAGGAAAGTGGATAGGTGCCAAGATAGGACTTCTGGCCGAAGAACCCGACATGAAAGGCGGTCGTGGCTGGCTTGATGTCGATTGGTTTAGAATCACCAAATAAAGTTTGAATCCATTTCTATAGCCTTTTATCTGTATCATGAGCGTAGCCGATCACATTCGTCTCAATCCATTTGTGGGGATAGCCTTGCCCTTTGTGTGCGGGTTGCTTCTTGGAGACAGTGTGACCGGCTACCCGTTTCTTTGGACATTTGTTGTGGCTGCCACTACGTGTGTCGCCCTCTCTTTTTTCCTTACCTTTCCCCCTAAACTCCCTAATTTTCTTTCCCGTTTTTCATTTTTCCATTCTTCCCGAATGTTGGAGTCTCGCATGCTCCACGGGATATTGATCTATCTTGCCGTTTTTTTCGTTGGTGCGTGGTATGGATTGTTAGTCAACCGGCCCCTGCCGCTTCCCCGTCCTCAGAGTTATGAAGCCGTGGTCACGAGCACTCCTATGGTTCATGGTAAGGTTGTCATGTTCGATCTTGTTATATCCGATGGGCCAAATGCAGGGGCCAAAATCAAGGCAAGTCTTCTTCGGGACACGCTGACCCATCGTTGGGAGCAACTCCGTGTGGGAGATGGACTGAGGGCTTTCTCCACCTTTTCAAAACCGTGGAGCCGTCCGACCGAAGGACATTTCGATTATGCAAGGTGGATGCGGATTCATGACTATGCCGGTACGACTTTTATTCTTCCCGACAACTGGCAGAAGGCCAAAATAAGCCTTCTGCGTTTGTCTTCTGTGGAGCGTTCATTCATAGCCGCCCTCCGTTTTCGCAGCCGGCTGTTAAGCGGATTGTCTGCCAATGGACAGAGTGGGGCTGTGCTTGCCGCCATGACCTTAGGAGACAAGGCCGGACTCTCCAAAGCCACCAAAAACGATTTTACCGTTTCCGGAGCGTCACATATTTTGGCTTTGAGCGGGCTCCATGTGGGCATCATCTATATGTTTTTCATGTTCGTTTGTTCCCCTTTTCAGCGTAAGTTGTCCATGTTGTTCACACTGGTGACCATTTGGGCATACGTCTTCGTCGTGGGCATGTCGCCCTCCGTGGTGAGAGCTGCTACGATGCTCACACTCTGTTCGGTGGCTTCGCTGTTGGGAGGTTCGCGCATGTCCCTTAACGTTCTGGCCTTGGCCGCAGTGATTATGCTCGCGTTCAATCCCAACAATCTTTTTGATGTAGGCTTCCAGCTGTCGTTTGTGGCCGTACTCGGCATCAAGCTGTTTTATCTTCCCTTTGCCCATTCTTTCCACTTCCGTTGGTGGTTGCCCGACCGGTTTTTGCGACTATGTGCTATTTCCATATCCGCTCAGTTGGCCACAATGCCATTGACCCTCTACTATTTTGGGCGTTTTTCGTCTTATTTTCTGTTGACCAATGTCGTTGTGATACCTTTGGCCACTCTCCTCATCTACGGAGTGGTGCTCCTGATGTTTCTATCTCCCTTTCCACCGGTCTTCCAAGTCGTTCGCGAAGCCTTGCTGCTTTTGGCCGAGAAGATGGTCGGTGCTGTAAGTTGGATAGCATCGTTGCCGGGAGCATCTATCGGAGATATCCATTTCAATAGGGTGCAAGTGGTATTGCTCTATGTAGCCATGCTTTCGTTGTTGCTGGCTATTGGCAGAATAAGGCGGGTGAGTGTACGCACTTGGGAATGCTAAACAGGGCCCTCCGGTCTCCCTTGGACAGCTATTTGGAACCGAAGTAGAGGAAGAGCATACCCAAGAGCACGAGCAAGAGATCGACAAACTTGCTCTTGAGATTCTTCTCGTGGAAAACCGCTGCTCCGAAAAGAAAACTGACGATGACACTGCCCCTCCTGACCATCGACACGATGGAAATCATAGCTCCGGGCAGGCTCAAAGAGTAAAAATATACAAAGTCGGCTGCACTCAGGAAAATACTGATAAAGATAATTGACCAATGCCAATGGAAAACGGTGGTGTGACGGCGTGTTGGCCACCATACAACCATCAGTATGGCCAGCATCAAACCGCACTGATAGATGTTGTACCAACTTTGCACGATCATCCGGTCGAGTCCCACACCGCCATCGGCAGGCGATGCCATGAGGTATTTGTCATAAAGTCCGCTGACAGCTCCGAGCACGGCTGCCAGTACAATGCACAATATCCATCTGTTGTGTTTAAAATCAATGCCCTCTTTCTTTCCGCTGCGACTTAGCATTAAAAATGAAAACACAGCCAGCAGCACACCTATCCACTGATAAAGGTTGAGATGCTCGCCAAAGACGAGCAAGGCCCCCACAAGCACCATCACCGGGCGTGTGGCATTGATAGGGCCGACAATGGTCAGGGGTAGATGCTTCATGCCGAAATAGCCGAATATCCACGAGGAGAGCACGATAAAGCTCTTGAGCAGAATGTATTTATGCACCTCCCAGCCACCGGAAGCCACATGAAAGATGGAACCGTTGAGCCAATCTGTCTGTGCGCTGAGCAGGATAAACGGGAGAAAGATGAGCGACGAGAATAAGGTGTTGCAAAACAACACGGGGATGACTGCGTTGCCCGACAATGCTTCTTTCTTGAAAGCGTCATAAAATCCTAAAAGAGTGGCCGAAAGAAAGGCCAAAACTAACCACATGGCTGTTATCCGTATTTAAAATTTGTTGTTATCCGATGTATATGTTGCAAGTTGCTCTGCCGGCTCTTGCCTATTCCGGCAGGACTCATGCCAATTATCAGTTGTTCGTGTCATTGGTGAAAGGATATTCCACCCGTTCCAGAAAGAGGGCGTGTCCGGGCATACTCTCACCGGCATCACTGCGCCTGCCTGCCTCCACAATATGCCTGAACTGGTCGAGTGTGATTTTGTGCCGCCCCAAATCGACCAGTGTGCCTACGACTGCCCTCACCATGTTGCGGAGAAAACGGTTGGCCGTGATTTCAAAATACCAAGTTCCCGGCGATGTTTTCACCCACCGTGCTTCTGTCACCGTACAGCATGTTGACTTGTTGTCGGCTCCGGCTTTGCAAAATGCGGCAAAGTCTGTTTGTCTCTTCAGCAATTCGCATCCCTCCCGCATGGCATCGAAGTCGAGCGCATAAGGCATTTGATAGGAGTAGTGCCGCTCAAAAGGCATCTTGCCCGTGTGTATGTAATAGTGATAGGTGCGTGCCACGGCACTGAATCGGGCATGCATGTCCTGTGCTACGGGAATGATTTTCCGGATACTGATGTCCCTTGGTAAGAGCCGGTTGAGCTTATAGCAGAGCTGGGGGCAGTCGATGTCTTTTGCCGTTTGCCCCTCCGTTGTGGTTCCCACCTCATAGTCGAAATGGGCCACCATCAAGCGTGCATGCACCCCCGCATCGGTGCGACCGGCTCCCACTATCTCCGTCTTTGTCCTCAACAGAAGCGACAGGGCTTTTTCCAGTTCCTCTTGCACGGAATTGCCGTTGGGCTGAATCTGCCATCCGTGGTAGTTGGTGCCGTCGTAACTTAAATAAATGAAGTATCTTTGCATTGCGGATGCAAAATTACAAAAAAGTTTAGAGACCCGTTCGTTGCATCGGTATATTTTTTTGATACACATTCAATTCCGAAAGAATTCCGGGGAATTATTTTGCAAATTGGTGATATTATTGTAAATTTGCGAACGATTTCTTTTGTAAGATTATGGCACAGAATATTTTCAGAGGCTTGGGCATAGCCCTCATAACTCCTTTCAATAGTGATGGTTCGGTAGACTATGTGTCTTTGAAGCGTCTTGTGGAATATCAGATAGGCAATGGCGCAGACTTTCTCTGCATCCTTGCGACGACCGGTGAGGCCCCGTGCCTTTCCCATGCCGAGAAGGAGGAGATCACCGACTTCATCAAGGAGATTGTCAAGGGGCGGGTGCGCATCTTGAAATATTGCGGTGGAAATAACACCGCTGCCGTGGTGGAAGAGATCAAGTCGACCGACTGGAGTGGCATAGATGGCATTCTGAGCATTTGTCCTTACTATAACAAACCCTCCCAAGAGGGACTTTATCAGCACTTCAAGGCCATTGCCCAAGCCAGTCCGTTGCCCATTGTGCTCTATAATGTGCCCGGGCGGACAGGCATCAACATGAAGGCGGAAACAACCGTCCGGTTGGCCAAGGACTTTCCCAATATCGTTGGCATCAAGGAGGCCAGTGGCAGTTTGGAGCAAGTGGATGAAATCATCAAGAACAAGCCTGACAATTTTGATGTCATCAGTGGCGACGATGCCTTGACTTTCCCGATGATAGCAAGTGGTGCCGCCGGTGTCATATCCGTTATCGGCAATGCCCTCCCCAAGGAGTTTAGCCGCATGATTCGCCTTGAGTTCAGGGGCGAATATGAACCGGCCCGCAAGATTCATCATAAGTTTACCGAACTTTACAGCCTGCTTTTTGTCGAGGGCAACCCGGCCGGTGTGAAGGCTCTGCTCAGCGACATGGGGATGATTGAGAACAAGCTCCGTCTTCCTTTGGTGCCTACAACGATCAAGACCAAACAGAAAATGGCCGAAATACTGAAGGCCATCAAACTATAAACAGCAACCGTATGGGGGAATCGAGACGCGTCATACACGAGATCACACCTTTGATGGGTAGGGATGTGCTGTACATTGCAGACCGCCACAAAAAGGAGTTTACTTACCCGATACACAATCACGAGGTTTATGAGTTGAACTATGTAGAGCATGCGTCGGGGGTGCGCCGCATTGTGGGCGACTCACAGGAGGTAATCGGGGAGTACGACCTTTGCCTGATCACCTCGCCCGACTTGGAGCACGTGTGGGAGCAATATCAGTGTACAAGCGACGATATACGTGAAATCACCATCCAGTTTGATTTCTCATTGGGAGAAAACACACTTTTCGGTCGGAATCCGTTTGCAAGCATCACGCGCATGATGAATGAGGCGCGCAAGGGGCTTTGTTTCCCGTTGAGTGCCATTATGAAAGTCTACGGCCTGCTTGACAGCTTGAGCGTGGTGACCGATGGGTTTTACGCTGTCACCCAGTTTCTCACGATTCTCTATGAACTTTCCCAATGTGAAGGTGCGCGCACACTGGCCACAACCAGTTATGCCAAAGTGGCGGTGGAAGACGACAGCAGGCGCATCCTCAAGGTGAAAGACTTCATCTCCAAAAACTATATGGACGATCTCCGCCTGCCGGCTTTGGCCGATATGGCCGGAATGAGTCCGAGTGCGTTCAGTCGCTTCTTCAAGATGCATACAAGTCGCAATCTGAGCGATTACATTATCGACATACGCTTGGGCTATGCAAGCCGCATGTTGGTCGACACGGTGAAGAGCATCAGCGAGATATGCTATGATTGCGGGTTCAACAATCTAAGCAACTTCAATCGCATCTTCAAGAAGAAAAAGGGCTGCAGTCCCAGTGATTTCCGCGAAAACTATCACAAGACGAGAATCATCATCTGATGCCCGGTGCCGTCATGGGACGGTAAATAGGTGGTAAACGACTGTCAGCGTATTCTGCGTAGGTCTTCATTTGTTAAGATTATTCGCGTATGATTTGCATTTTGAGCGATTATTTGTTATTTTTGCATTAGCAAGGGGAGCATGTTTGTGCTTCCCTTTTTTAGATCCCCGATCCCCTTAAGGGGGGCTTTGCAAGCATTGTCCGGCCCAAATGGCTTTGTAAAAGGGCCTCTTTGAGTTTATCGTTCGGCCCGAGTCACCTTCCCACTGTGCCCCTTTCGCTCATTCGTTTGGCCCGGCCGGGGGTGAAAAGCCACTTTTCCCGACTTTCAGAAAGGTCCGTTGCGTCCTGCTATACTTTTGGGTGCGCTTGCTGTGTAATGCTTTTTCATTTTTCGAATAGGTTTCATGCTATACTTGTCCCGATCTTAGACTACGCTTGAAAATCTAGAAATCGAAGGATAATGTGCTTGGACCGGCTGCGCGTTTTCAACCTTATTTTTTGTCCGATTCAAAAACATTTCGTATCTTTGCCACATTATTATAAGAGGAAATCTGATGATAGAAGTTAGAATCTCGGACAGTAAGTTGCAGGGGGCGGCATCGGCCGGTGTCGATGCTTTTCTTGAAGCAGTCATATCCGCCATTAAAGATGCTATTGGTGGTCAGCTGACCGGGGAAAATATCACACAACTCACGAGTGACCAAATCACGCTGTTGGCTTGGGATATCTTGCACGACGAAGTGATGGATGGCGGTTTCGTACAGCTCATCCATAACGGATATGGTGCTTTTATTTATAAAAATCCCACAGCCAAAGCTTTTCGCGAGTGGGGACTTAGAGATTTGTATAAGTTGATAGACAAGAGTCGTCGCTATTACAACATGTATCATGACGAGATAGAGCAAGATTGTACGGACGAGGAATTTATGGCTATGTTCGAGCGTTTTGCCAAGTTTGACGACTTTGATGACGATTTTGTCGAGAACGAGGAGGAATGGAGTAACCAAATAGCGGTTTATGTAGATGACCACTTGAGTGACTTTGTGACGGTCGAAAATTGATCTTTTTGTTGAACTAAACAGGAGAACAAGTTGAATAAGAATGAATTGGAGCTCCGAAAAAAGAGTCCTATACAGATAAGAAACAAGAAAGCGTCTTTTGAATATGCTTTCTTGGATACCTATACGGCCGGCATAGTGCTGACAGGTACGGAGATTAAATCCATCAGGCAAGGCAGAGCCTCGTTGGTGGACACTTTCTGCTTTATCCATAATGGCGAGATGTGGCTGAAAGGAATGAACATTTCCCCCTATTTCTATGGTTCCTTTTCCAACCACGAAGCCAAGCGCGATCGCAAGTTGTTGCTCAACAAGCGGGAAATCCACAAGCTGCAAGAGGCCACCAAGCAGGTGGGCTTTACGATAGTGCCCACCTTGGTCTTCATTGACGACCACGGGCGGGCCAAAGTGGATATTGCCTTGGCAAGAGGTAAAAAGGAGTTTGACAAACGACAGACTATAAGAGAAAAAGAGGACAAGCGGGAAATGGAGCGGGCTATAAAGCGTTTTTGACAGATCGGCGTTTGTTCTGGTGGGAGGATGCCGAAGGCCCCTCGGCCGTTTGTATAAATGCAATGTCAAGTGGTGAATGATTAAAAAGTGAGCGATGGAAACAATTCAGGAGCTGGTTAAAGAGCGAATCCTTATCCTTGACGGAGCGATGGGAACGATGATCCAAAACTATCATCTGACAGAAGAAGATTTTAGGGGAGAGTTGTTCAGACGGCAGCCGGGGGTGATGAAGGGAAACAATGACATGCTCAATATAACCCGGCCGGGTGTGGTGAAAGACATATTTCGCCAATACATTGAGGCCGGCGCTGACATCATCACTACCAACACGTTCTCCTCCCAGCGCATCTCGCAAGCCGATTATCTGCTTGAAGATTATGCAGGGGAAATGGCCCTGCAAGGGGCAAGGATTGCCCGTGAAGTGGCAGACGAGTATGCTTCCGAAAAGCATCCTTGTTTCGTGGCCGGTTCGGTGGGCCCCACCAACAAGACTTGTTCCATGTCTCCCGATGTCAGTAATCCGGCAGCACGCAATCTTACCTACGACCAACTGTTTGATGCCTATTGTGAGCAGATAGACGGATTGGTGGAAGGCGGTGTAGACGTGATTCTCATTGAAACGATTTTCGACACCCTCAATGCCAAAGTGGCTATAGATGCCGCTCTGACCATCATGGCGAGAAGAGAGGTGGAATTGCCTATCATGCTCAGTCTCACCATTGCCGATTTGGCCGGTCGTACATTGAGTGGCCAGACTATCGAAGCCTTTCTGGCAAGCGTTTCAAGCTACCCGATCTTTTCTGTAGGGCTGAATTGCTCTTTCGGAGCTCCTCAGATGAAGCCTTTTCTCGAACAAATGGCAAAGGTGGCCCCTTATTATGTGAGTGTCTATCCCAATGCGGGCATTCCCAACGAGTTGGGGCTTTATGACGAGACGGCCGGGACAATGGCTCCGCAGATTGGTGATTTTGTCAACGAAGGGCTGGTCAACTTTGTCGGGGGCTGTTGTGGGACGACTCCCGAGTTTATTGCAGCCTATCGCCCTTTTGTAGAAGGGAAAACGCCCCGCCGTGTGCCGTCTCCCACAAGGCGGATGTGCTTGTCCGGACTGGATGTGTTGGTTCCATTAGACAATATTCCCGGGGAAGACGAACAAGCCGCAATCAGTGGTTTCACGAATATAGGGGAACGGTGTAATGTGGCTGGCAGTAGGAAGTTTTTGAGACTGATTAAAGAAAAACAATATGAGGAGGCCGTGGCCATAGCACGCAAACAAGTGGACGATGGGGCGCTCATTCTCGACATCAATATGGATGACGGGCTACTTGATGCCAAGGCCGAGATGGTGAATTTCCTCAACATGATAGCTTCCGATCCCGATATAGCACGTGTCCCTGTGATGATAGACTCCTCCAAATGGGAAGTTATTGTAGCCGGTCTGAAGTGCGTGCAGGGAAAGTCTATTGTAAATTCGATATCCCTCAAAGAGGGCGAAGAACAGTTTTTGGCCCATGCCCGCGACATTAAACGCTATGGGGCCGCCTGCGTGGTCATGTGTTTTGACGAGCAGGGGCAGGCAACAACCTTTGACCGACGAATAGAGATAGCACAACGGGCATACGATTTGTTGACCCGAAAAGTCGGCATACAGCCACAAGACATCATTTTCGATCCCAATGTGTTGGCCATTGCCACAGGGATGGAAGAGCACGATGATTATGCAATGGATTTTATTCGTGCCACCCGGTGGATTAAAGAACATCTTCCCGGTGCTCATGTGAGTGGCGGGGTGAGTAATTTGTCGTTTTCTTTTCGGGGCAACAATTATATTCGTGAGGCCATGCACGCCGTCTTTCTCTATCATGCGATAAGCAACGGGATGGATTTCGGTATTGTAAATCCTTCGGCGAAAATTACTTATGCCGATATACCACAAGCGGAACTTGAGGTGATGGAAGACGTTGTTCTTAATCGCCGCCGTGGTGCAGGTGAAGACCTGATAGCCCTCGCCCAAAGGATATTGGATGTGAAGACTGTTGCCACAGAAGGGCTGCAGAAAGGAAGTGACACGTCAGGCACAAACGGCACGCCCGAATGGCGTTCGACCCCATTGGACGAACGATTGGAATACGCTCTTCGCAAGGGTGTTGCCGATTTTTTGGAGGAAGACCTCCGGGAAGCCATGGATGAATATCCGAAGGCTGTAGACATTATCGAAGGTCCCTTGATGCATGGTATGAATGTTGTCGGTGAACTTTTCGGTGCCGGCAAAATGTTTCTTCCCCAAGTGGTGAAGACGGCCCGAACGATGAAGCGTGCGGTGGCCATCCTCCAACCGGCCATTGAGGCTGAGCGTAGGGAGGGAGCAACAAAGGCCGGTAAGGTGCTTTTGGCTACGGTAAAGGGAGATGTACACGATATTGGGAAAAATATTGTTTCTGTAGTCATGTCGTGTAACAATTATGAGGTGATAGACATGGGAGTCATGGTGCCGGCCGACCAAATCGTGAAAAAGGCTGTTGCCGAACACGTGGATATTATCGGATTGAGCGGTCTGGTGACACCGAGTTTGGACGAAATGGTCAATGTTGCTACCGAACTTCACAAGGCGGGGCTGCATGTTCCGATCATGATAGGTGGGGCGACTACCTCCAAACTGCATGTGGCCTTGAAAATAGCACCGGTATATTCCGGTCCTGTCATTTGGATGAAGGATGCCAGCCAGAATCCAATAGTGGCATCCAAATTGTTGAATAAGACCGAAAAGAAGTCTTTTGCGCAAAAGCTCAATGCCGACTACGAGAAATTGCGAGAGGGCTATCATCAAGAACAAGACAAGTTGGCATCTATAGAAGATGCACGCAAGAATAAGTTGAATTTATTTGATAGTTAGATGATTAGGAATATCATTTTCGATTTGGGAGGTGTGATTTTGACGCTTGAAGAGACGCAAGCCGTCAAACGGTTTAAAGCACTCGGTTTGAAGGATGCCGGTCAACGGCTTGATCCCTATGAACAAACAGGAATATTCGGAGATTTGGAAGAAGGCAAGATAGATGCCGAAAGGTTTAGAACAGAATTGAGCCTGCTTGTTGGGCATGAGGTTTCTCATGAAGAGTGCGCCGATGCCTGGCAGGGCTATATTAAGGAGATACCTGAAAGAAACCTTGAAACTTTATTGAAACTCCGCCAAGAAGGGTATAGACTTATCCTTTTGTCAAATACCAATCCGTTTATGATGGAATTTGTTGAGAGTGATCGGTTCGACGGAAAAGGGCATCCTTTAGCCTATTATTTTGATGCAGAGTATAAAAGCTTTGAGGTGAAGTTGATGAAGCCTGATGAACATTTCTACCGATATGTGCTCTCAAGAGAAAAAATCCTTCCCGAAGAGACGCTCTATGTGGATGACGGCCCCCGCAATGTAGCGGCGGCAAGTGAACTTGGTCTTCGCACTCTCTGCCCCAAAAACGGTGAAGACTGGACGGGCAGGATTTATGATTGTCTTCAGGCCAAGTAGGGCGGTCGATATATTTACCGGCAACTTATAGATATTCCGGACGACACAATAATGGTTGAACATATTAAAGAACAGAGAATTATGAAAAGATGTTTATTACTCTTGTCTATCATAACCTTGATGGTTGTGTCAGCATCGGCACAAAGGTTTTCATACGATGTCATAGCTTCTGTCTCGTTTGATGCGCAAACCCAGCAGTATGGCAAAATACAACCCCTGAACATGAGAATAGTGAAAGATGGCAATACGGCAATTTTCATTGGGGCCGATCGCTACGATTTGCTTCAGGTGAATGCCGAAGTAGATGAGGAGAAAACGAAATATATCGAATATACGGCCATCAATGGCAACAATGAGGAGTTTACCATTAAAGTGGTGCATGACGGAAATGCCGAGCATCCGGTGATGCGTGATTTTGTGCTTCTCATCAACAATAGCCATATTTATGACTGGACTTATTATTATACCAATGCTCCCGTGAAGGCTGAATAATATCTGATATATAGATGCATTTTCAAGACTTTTATGCCCGTTTCTTGGTATTTTGCAGTAACTTTGCGGGCGTTATATACAAATAGTCAATGATGTTTAACAAAAAGAAAAGATGGCATTGCCTTCCCGGACAACCTCTTACGGAGCTGGACAAGAAGGTGATGTATTGGGAAAGCAAAGGCAAGGAGGTGCCTACACGCCAGCTCATTAAAACGCCGGAACAGATAGAGGGCATCCGCCGGAGCGGAGTCGTCAACACAGGTTGTCTTGATGAAGTGGCCCGCCAGATACACGTAGGTATGAACACTCAGGAGATAGATGATATCTGTATGCAATATTGCAAGGAACATCATGCCATTCCGGCATGTCTCAACTATGAGGGGTATCCGAAGAGCGTTTGTACGAGTATCAATGAAGTGGTGTGTCATGGCATTCCCAAGAAAGAAGATGTTTTACAGGAAGGCGATATTGTAAACGTGGACATGACTACAATCCTTGACGGATATTATGCCGATGCCAGCCGGATGTTTATTGTAGGAGGGAAAACCACTCCCGAGAAAGAACAGTTGGTGAGGGTAGCCAAGGAATGTTTGGAAATAGGCATGGAGGCAGCACAGCCTTACTCGTTTGTGGGTGATATCGGTCATGCCATTGAAAAGCATGCAAAGAAATATGGTTATGGCATTGTGCGCGACCTCTGCGGTCATGGCGTGGGGCTTGATTTTCACGAAGAGCCGGATGTGACCCATTACGGTCGCAAGGGTACAGGCATGCTTTTGGTTCCCGGTATGGTGTTTACCATTGAACCGATGGTTAACATGGGTACATGGCGTGTGTTTATCGATGCAGATGACCCATTTGGCTGGGAAGTGATCACTGAAGACGAAAAGCCTTCTGCACAATGGGAGCATACGCTCGTAATGACCGAACATGGGGTGGAAGTGCTTACGTATTAATGCCAAGATAAAGAAGACTTTTCTGTAGATAACATAAATTAGACAGGCTGTCATGGACAATGATATATATATATTAGGTATTGAGAGCAGTTGCGACGACACATCGGCCGCAGTGCTGAAGAATGGTGTCTTGTTGAGTAACATTACAGCCTCTCAAGACGTTCATCGCGCTTATGGCGGGGTTGTGCCCGAATTGGCTTCGAGAGCGCATCAGCAAAATGTTTTGCCCGTTGTGGATCAGGCTATCCGGAGGGCCGGTATCTCTAAGAACCAGTTGTCGGCCATCGCATTCACCCGGGGGCCCGGACTCATGGGGTCGCTGTTGGTAGGTGTCAGTTTTGCTAAAGGTTTGGCTTGTTCACTCGGCATTCCACTGATAGATGTCAACCACTTGCAGGGGCATGTTATGGCGCATTTTATTAAAGACGCGGATGGTGACAACCATATACCTCCTTTTCCTTTTATTTGTCTGTTGGTCAGTGGTGGCAATTCCCAAATTGTCAAGGTCAACGCCTACAATGATATAGAAGTGTTGGGGCAGACCATTGACGATGCTGCCGGTGAGGCTATTGACAAATGCTCAAAGGTGATGGGTTTGGGCTATCCCGGTGGCCCCATCATCGACAAATTGGCACGGCAGGGAAATCCCCATGCTTATAAGTTCTCGGAACCGAATATTCCCGGTATGGACTATTCTTTCTCCGGACTCAAAACCTCTTTCCTTTACAACCTTCAAAAATGGGTAAAAGAAGAACCTGAATTTATCGAACAGCATAAAGAAGATTTGGCTGCCAGCCTCGAGTTTACCATTGTCGACATATTGATGAAGAAACTTCGATTGGCTGTCAAACAGACTAATATAAAGCATGTGGCGGTAGCAGGCGGTGTATCTGCAAACAACGGTTTGCGAAATGCTTTCCGTGAACATGCTGAAAAATACGGATGGACGATTTACATTCCTAAATTCAGCTACACTACAGACAATGCAGCTATGATTGGTTGTGTGGGAACCTTTAAGTATAAAGACAAGGACTTTGCTACGATCGATATGCCTGCTTTCTCAAAAGTAACTTTCATGTAAGCTAATTTTAACCTCAAAAGATATATTCAACGTGGATTTAGAGACAAAAATACTTAGTAAGAGCCTACAAGAACTCTTATATAACAGTGATAAGAAGATTGGTACGGCTGAAAGCTGTACGGGTGGTCGCTTGGCTGAAGCCCTTATTGCCGTACCCGGTTCGAGTAATTATTTCAATGGAAGCATCATTGCGTATACCAATGAAGTGAAAGAAAATCTGCTTGAAGTAGACCACCAAGTGCTTGAAGAACAGACGGCTGTCAGTGAGGAGGTTGCCCGCCAAATGGTGCTTGGAGCAATTAAGACTCTTCGTGTGGACTTTGCCGTGGCAGTGACCGGTGTGGCAGGACCTGCCGGAGGAACGCCTGAGAATCCGGTAGGGACGATTTGGATTGGATATGGCTGCAATACAGATGTGCGAACATGGAAACTCTCCGAAGATTTTGGGCGTGACATCAATCTTTCCATCGCTACAAGTAAGGCTCTCCAACTGATGGTCGAATTTCTCAAAGAGCATGAGCCCGATTTGAAGAAATAATCAATAAATGTCTCAAAGAGAGATATTTATGGGCTACTGTGCATGAGAGTACAATTATAAGTTGAAAAAATCCTTAAAATAAAACTTTCTTTTTAGAATAATTTTGTTATTCGCAAAAAAGTTTGTAATTTTGCACCCTGTTTGGAATAGGTATCAATTAACGAATTAGAAAATTTTAGATAGCAATGTCGAAAGTTTGTCAGATCACAGGAAAGAAGGCACAAATAGGTTGTAATGTGTCTCACTCAAAGCACCGCACAAAGAGAAGCTTTGATGTAAACCTTTTCAGCAAGAAGTTCTTCTGGGTGGAAGAAAGCTGCTGGATTACCCTTAAGATCAGTGCTGCTGGTCTTCGTCTTATTAATAAAATCGGTCTTGACGCTGCTATTAAGCAGGCTGTTGCCAAGGGATACCTGAGTGAAATCAAGGTTATAGCCGAAGCTAACAGTGCTAAAGTGGCAGAGGCATAAACTATAAAGAAGCAAATATCATGGCAAAGAAAGCAAAAGGCAATAGGGTACAGGTTATACTCGAATGCACAGAAATGAAAAATAGTGGACTGCCGGGAACAAGCCGTTACGTGACAACCAAGAATCGTAAGAACACTCCTGAGCGTCTTGAGTTGATGAAATATAATCCCATCTTGAAGAAGATGACTCTTCACAAGGAGATTAAGTAAGCGAAGTTGTAGAACAGACTTTTAATTATAATTAAGCGTTATGGCAAAGAAAGCGGTCGCTACCCTCCACGAAGGTTCAACGGATGGTCGCGCTTATACAAAGGTGATTAAAATGGTTAAGAGCCCTAAGACCGGTGCTTATATTTTTGATGAGCAGATGGTTCCCAATGAGGCTGTTAAAGATTTCTTTAAGGACTAAGTTTCCTTAGATATATAATATAAAAAGGTCGTATCCGGCAGGGATGCGACCTTTATCATTCTAAATGATAGAGAAGTAACTTATGCTTAAGATGTATGTAATGGGGATTTGTGAACAGGTGCTATTTTGGGTGGGGCAATATAATTAAATATTAATTGAGGTCTAAGCGGTCAAAGTGGGCATCGCCGGATTATTAAGGTAGAGATTGTATTGTCATTCTTCACCAAAAATGAAACGTAAATAAGTGCGGTCGTCAAAACCATGATAACCGGGCTTAATACCCTTTGTGGCCAAAAAGTGCTTGATGTTCTGAGGGTCGGAAGCAGCTTGCTTTTGTATGGCCTGCTCGGAAGCTTCCAATGTGGATTTTAGAAAAGGATAGCCATCAGAAGCCAACACAATTTGGAAAGGGAAAGTGGTTGCCCATTCTCTAAGCTTGATGATTGCAACTCCTGCATAATAGATGGGGAAACCGTCTATCACGGCGTAGTTTTTGTTCTGCCCTTCATGCATGGCTGTAATGAGATCGTGTTCTATACATCTTCGGGCTTCGTCAGGACGCATCCCGCCAATGATTAGCCGGGCACGCTTGCGGGCGATGGTTGCTTCGTGTGGTTTTGGGTTCTCAAACAGCTGCCCGTTTATCATGCATTGGCAATCGCCGATGAGCCAGACTTCTTGCCGGCATCGTGAAAAAACTACCACACTGGCAGTAGGACGCAGTTCCGGATGTATGGTGAGGGCATCTATATCCACATTCCGAACTAAATATTCCTGCTGAAAATGCTCCGTCAATCCCTCGCACAGTTCTTTGCAGGAAAGATGAGGGGCCGATGAGTCTACGGATTGCAGATAATCACGAATCAAGATGGCGGCAAGCTGACCGTTGGTGATATCGGGTTGCACCCTGTACTTGGTTTTACTCGTACTGCCGTCCACTACAGCCAAGAAGTTATTTGTCTTTACGATAGCGTCCTCGTTGTGTGCCGGCAGCCCTTTGGCCATTGTGCTTTCTTCTATTATGGTTATCATAAGTAAAGTTCGGATTAAATGATTTCCGCTCTGTCCTTTTGCCTGTAGTGTGATGTTGCTTTTCTATGCTGACAGAATCAGAAAGACTGCCTACAGGCCGGTTGCTGTACACTGTCTCTCGCTTGAATCGAGAACCAACAACACTCTTTCCCTCATATAGTTGTGGGATAAGATCCGCACGGCCTATTCTCCTCAATTCGCGTTCAATATTGTGCCGTTCCTCCGGTTTATACCAAAAGAAAAACTGCCGTTGTGCAAGTTTCTCACGGGGAGTTTTCGCACTGAACACCGGTTCCAGCGTATAAGGGTTGTAGCCGGTGTACCAGGTTTCGGTGGAAATGGTCATAGGGGTAGGAGTGAAGTCTTGAACCTGCTCAAGGTGGAAGTCGAGTTTTTTTGTCTTTACGGCCAATTCAGCCATGTCTTCCTCTTTGCATCCCGGATGACTACTGATGAAGTAGGGGATGATTTGTTGGCGAAGGTTTTCTTCTTTGTTGATGCGGTCAAAGATCTGTTTGAAGGCTCCAAACTGTTCAAATGGAGGTTTACGCATCAAATTGAGTACTGCGCCACTGGTATGCTCGGGAGCCACTTTGAGACGTCCGCTCACATGGCGGGTAATCAGTTCTCGGGTATATTCGCGAGCCGATGCGTTGGCATGTTCGTCTTTTCCTTTATAAAGTAACAGGTCATATCTCACACCGCTGCCTATGAAACTTTTCTTGATGCCCGGCAATCGGTCTACAGCACGATAGATGTCAAGCAAAGCCGTATGGTCGGTATCCAGATTGGGGCATATCTGTGGATTGATGCACGACGGGCGTTTGCAATGTTCACATGCCTTACGATTACGTCCCGCCATGCCATACATATTGGCCGAAGGCCCTCCGAGGTCGGACAGATAGCCTTTGAAATCTGGCATGTGGATGACTTTCTCCACCTCTTTGACAATACTTTCCTTACTTCGGCAAGTGACAAACTTTCCCTGATGAGCGGAAATGGTGCAGAAAGCACATCCGCCGAAACAACCTTGATGGATGTTGACAGAGAACTTGATCATCTCGTAGGCCGGTATTGTTTTGCCCCGATATTTGGGATGTGGCAGCCGGGTGTAAGGGAGGTCGAAAGTGGCATCGAGTTCTTCTGTAGAAAGTGTGGGGTAGGGAGGATTCACCACGGCATACTTCCCATCGACCGCTTGAAGAAGCCGTTGGGCATGGATTTTATTCGATTCCTCTTCGATATGGCGATAGTTTTCCGCTTCCGCTTTTTTATTGTGCAGGCACTCTTCGTGAGAATGGAGCACAATGTCATCAGCAGTTATACCGCCCGGAATGTCTTCCTCGCGGCTAAGAAATACGGTTTGTGGAATATGGTGTAAGGTTTCGATGCTTGCCCCATTTTCAATACCCTGTGCAACCTCAAGCAGCGATTTTGCCCCCATGCCATAGAGTATCATGTCGGCTCCACTATCACATAGAATGCACTTGCGCAAGCGGTCTTGCCAATAGTCATAATGGGTGAGGCGACGCATCGAGGCTTCAATGCCGCCAAGCAAGACAGGTACATCGGGATAGAGCTGCTTAAGTATCTTGGTATAGACAATGGAGGGATATTCTGGACGACAGTCGTGACGCCCGTCAGGACTGTATTCATCCATAGAACGCAAGCGCCGGTTGGCTGTGTATTTGTTCACCATCGAATCCATGCATCCGGGAGACACGCCAAAGAAAAGGCGGGGACGCCCCAATTTCTTGAAATCGCGGAAATCACCATGCCAGTCTGGTTGAGGCACGATGGCGACACGATAGCCTGCCGCCTCCAAAGAACGACCAATTACGGCTGCTCCAAATGAGGGATGATCAATATAGGCGTCTCCTGAGAAGAGGATAATGTCCAATTTATCCCAACCCCGTAGTTCACACTCTTTTTTGGTGGTGGGAAGAAAATCCGTCAGCTGAGGAGCCCTATACTGCATAGGGGATACTGTTTTGCCTTTACTGCCAATCAATCGCTTACCTCCTGCTCGTCAATTTCTACTTGTTCATGGTGCTTTTCTTTCCATTTGGCAAAAAGCTCGGCCAAATTGTGAAGACCGAAGGCTTTCATATTAGCATTGTAGATAACATCAAGGCACAAGTCAAGTAGATACTTGTCCCCTTTGCCTGATTCTGATTCGAGGAGCGAGCGCACATTCCATTTGAGGCGGTCAAGCACTTCTTCGTCAACAAAACCGTTGCTGTCAAAGAGGTTACGCAGCAGCTGGTACTTTTCTATAGTCTGCAAATGGGCATCAGAGACTTCTATGCTCCGTGTACCCGATTGGTTGGCTTGAATTTTATACATAAAGTCGGATGTTTAAGAGATTATCTGATATGTCTTAAATATTTTTATTTTCTTTTTGATACATGTGCCATTTGTCTTGCGAAGGCAACTAATCAAATAGGTAGGCCATAATGCCACTCATGATGCGTGCTCGCACTGTGGGCTCTTTGATACATTCAAAAGGGAATCCCATCGTGAAGCATCTATAATCTTTGCCCTTGTAGCCGACTGCAGCAGTAGAGCTATTGGAATATTGCATCGCACTTATCGCTACACCCACGGGCCAAAAACTATCCGGATGCGTGGCAGCGTAGTGCCGGCTGTTGAGGGTGTGATAAAAGTCGAAGTCCAAGCCTAACCCGATAATGCGGTCATTTGTTGGGATCGTATTTGTAGGTGCGTATTCAAGATGGAGTACTTCGCGGAGGAATCGTTGTTCATCGGGTTGCTTCATGTCGGTGCCGATGTAGCTGCCACTGACCAGCAGCCGTCCGCCCCTGCGGGTATAAGCTGTGAGCAACCGTTGCATGGTGGGAGTGAAAGTCTTATAGGATTGGGATGAGTAACCGTCGTACCGTTCAAGTCCGAGAATGAGATCTACGCCGTCGTAGTTGTCTAATTTCACTTTTCCGCTTATGACAACATCTGCCGAACAGCTCGCAACATTGTACCTGCCCGAGGCCGCCAAAGCAGCGGTGTGAGCCACAGGGTAGTTAAAATCATTGCCGGCAATGAACTGTCCCGCCAATTCATCTCCTCCATATCCCAATCCGCCGGGACCTTCGATCCCCATCTTGCGCCTGTCAAAACACTGTTGGCGACCATTCCAACCGGCTGTCAGTCCATAACTCACGCCCGGGTCGGCATCGAAATCAAATCCTTGAAGCGAGTCATTATCTATAACCTGCGGGGCGGCAAGGCGATGGAACCCATTGACTACGAGTATATTGTGGGTAGCCCGTGGCTGGTATATGGCTGAAAGCGTTTCCGTGGGAAAACTCTCGCCACCGCGATTGCACGCTGTGACATAAAAGTTGTATTGCACTCCCGGTTCAAGTGTGAGGTCATACGTTTGTGTACGAATATTCTTACCATTGTCAAATCCGCTTGTTCCAGTAGCCATATACACATTATAAGATTGGGGGGCAGCCCCCGGTTCTTGTGTGTCGAGTTGGGCAGACCATGAGAGACGTGCTTTCCCTTGCCCTTTCATTTCGATGCTGAAGTTGGTTGGCGGGAGCGGTTGCACCGTATAGCGTGCCCCATGGTTGGAGGACACGTATCTTAGTATGGTCTTATAGAGCGAACGTGCGATGGTGAATTTCACATTAGGGTCTTGTGCCATTTTCACATCGGGAAAATTCTGATGGGAGAGTGTTTCGATGATGGCCGACGGAATCTCCGGTACGCGCGTCTCGCTGTAGTTGCGATCCCAAAGATGGCGGTAGGTCCAGCGGCGATACTTGGCACGCATGTCTTGCGTGAGATTTTCAAGCAAGGCAGAGGCAAAATCCTTGGAAGTTAGCCGGCTTATGCCTGCATTGAGCATCCCGTCGTTGAAGTCGGTCGTGCAAATGGCCAATGAACCGTATATGGACCTTCCGTCTTCTGCATATCCTGCGTCGCTATGCACAGCCAAAGACAGTTCAAGTGGCACATTCCCCCCTCTGCGCGTCGGTGCATAAACACTTCCCCCTGCAAGCCAGTTGGTCATGAAAGAGCGTGTGTTGATGTCGTCTGCATAATCGTTTTTTCCTTTTCGTCCGCCATATATTTCATAAGGAGCACCGGCCCATTGTGCTGCATAGCGTGCACCTTCCAGACACCGCGGCAGTCCGCTGAGGCTTCCCCCACGTTCTATGTTGCCCATTCCGCCGCCAAAACGCACAGCATCGGTGGTGACCACTCCCCGGCGTGAAGCATGGTTGGTGACAATAACCCGATTGTAGATGTTGCATCCCTTGTCGAAATCGAAAGTCCCCAAGTACACCCACGTACCTCCTCCCATGCGTTGGTTGACTGTAAATTCAGTTGCCTGCCCCTTATGCCACACAATGTATTTGGCATCGGGGACACTTTTGTGAAGAGTTTGATAGCTCACATAGACAGCATATCGTCCTGCCTCCAGCAAATTGGGTTGGTAAGACACCTCACTGGTATGTTTCTTCTTACTGGCTTTGGCTTTTCGTGCAGTACCGTTTTTGAAGGGATTTTCACCATCATGATATGTCCCGGTGTGAAAGGCAAAGCCGGCAGAATCTGTTGTTTCCCACTTTTTTCTGTCGACAAATTCTATGTAATAGGGAGCTTTTTGCCTGTCGTCGTTGTCCACTATCACCTCATGTGTCTGCCAGTCTCTTTCGCGAGGGGTAAAGACCGTGGCACTGGCATTCTCAAGCATGGGAATGAGGTAAGGCACAACGATAGTTTGTGTGAAGAGGTCTTCTGTTGTCCCAAAAAGGTTTGGACGCTGCCACACCCACTTACCTTTGTCCGCATCGTAATATCGTCCGTGGCTTGCCCATAAAGCGATGTGTCTGTTGAGCAGCCCTTCTGTAATATTGTTCGGCCGGGAGACGCGATAGACCCACGGATCGTCTTTATACTCTATGCTTCCCCATGCACGAGTGTTACCGTCTTGATATTGAGCGGTAAGATGCCCTGCAACTGTGAGGGTGATAATCGTTGTTAAAAGCCTGACTTTCAATCTTATATCTTTTATTTTGATAGGTGAAAATGCAACAGGATGTGGGATGCACATTTATGAATATAGACACCTCAAAGTTTCCCTGAAATTTTGCCTCAGCCATTATAATCCTGTACTGAATTTCTCCGGATATTTTCCTTTAAAATTCTTGAAGTAAAGTTTGATTTCCGCCATTTCTTTATCTATATCCCCTGTTGGAACGAAGCTCCGGGTGCATTGTATGAGTTTCCGCTCATAGTCCACACCGTAAAGCAAGATTGGTATTTGCGCTTTTAGCGCGATGTAATAGAAGCCTTTTTTCCAATCAGGGTTTAGCGAACGCGTGCCTTCGGGCGTGATGCACAATCCGAACATCTTGGCTCTGGCAGCCGTCTCTGCGAGATTGTCCGTCATGCTCGAGTGTTTGGAGCGCCACACCGGTATTCCTCCCATTTTCCGAAAGATGGGGCCTAAGGGCCAAAAGAACCATTCTTTCTTCATGAGAAAATTACTTTTAATGCCTTCTGCGTGGGCATAAAGTTGTCCTAATACCAGATCCCAATTACTGGTATGTGGTGCCAGGCAGATAATATACTTGTCGGGATGGTTCACGGAAATATCCTTGTGCCATCCCCATTGTTTATATAATATCCAAGAGCAAAGTTGTTGAAGCATGAAAAAACTTGTTAGAAATGATAGATGAAAAGCAAATGAAGCATTTGGGACATCTATTGCAAATTGCCTATCTGGTCGATGATTTCACCCACCTGCTTGTTAAATTCATCAATAAGTGCTCTATAATATTTTTTGGCCGGCATACCAGGTTCGGGATGCGACACGCGATTGATGAAGTCATTATGCACCACAAGAATGGAAGTGAGCAACGACTCCACATTCTCCTTGTTAGGTGAACCGCCATACAACGAGGCAGCCACGCATTCTGCGAAAAGGTCGCTGCAAATATAATTGATTGAACGCTTTAAATCTCTTTTGTTGGTTGTCATAATCCTACTTCGTTTTTAAATTAAAGTTCTATTATCGTTCAAAGATAAGAAAAATATTGGAAAAGCAAAAATTTATGCGAAAAAAACTTTCAGTGGATTCAATTTCGCCCAAAATCTTTCCTTATTTCGCAGAAAAAAAGTAAATTTGCAATGTTTTTGAAGTTTCAACTTACAACATTTATAAATAGATTATGAAAAAAAGTCGCTTGCAGCGTGAAAGGGCAGAATATCGTCCCAAGCTGCCAAAAGGTCTTCAGGGTGCCGTCAAGGTGAAAGAAGGTGAACCGACGCAGAGCGTTGGCGATCAGGAAGAAATCAAGAAGTTGTTCCCCAACACTTATGGAATGCCGCTGGTGGAGTTTGTTCCCGGCGACAAGGCCAACTCCGGCAAGATGAATGTCGGAGTGATTTTGAGTGGCGGCCAGGCTCCCGGCGGCCACAATGTGATTTGCGGTCTTTTCGATGCCATCAAGCGCTTGAATCCCGACAATCGCCTTTATGGTTTCCTCATGGGGCCTGGCGGACTTGTTGACCACGACTACACAGAGCTTACTGCCGACATCATTGACGAATACCGTAACACAGGCGGTTTTGACATGATCGGTTCCGGACGTACCAAACTGGAGAAGGAGGAGCAGTTTGAAAAGGGACTCGAAGTGATTCGCCAGCTCGACATCAAGGCCATTGTCATTATCGGTGGCGATGACTCCAATACCAATGCTTGTGTGTTGGCCGAGTATTATGCTGCCAAGAACTATGGCGTGCAGGTGATCGGTTGCCCCAAGACCATCGATGGTGACTTGAAGAATGATCAGATAGAAACTTCTTTCGGTTTTGATACGGCTACCAAAACATACGGCGAACTGATTGGCAATATCGAGCGTGACTGCAATTCGGCCCGTAAATATTGGCATTTTGTGAAACTGATGGGCCGTTCGGCTTCTCACATTGCCTTAGAGTGTGCGCTCCAGTGCCAGCCCAACATTTGCATCATCTCCGAGGAGGTGGAGGCAAAGGATATGACCCTCAACCAGATCATCGAGCAGGTGGCTTCTGCCGTAGCTTATCGTGCAGAGCAAGGCAAGAACTTTGGTGTGGTGCTCATCCCTGAGGGCCTCATCGAGTTTATTCCTGCCATCGGCCGTCTTATTGATGAACTCAACGACTTGCTTGCCGCCCACGGTGCTGAGTATAAAGATCTTGAGGCTGACGCACAGCGCGAATACATCTTGGCTCACCTCTCTGCAGCCAATGCCGAGACCTTTGCCACCCTGCCCGAAGGCGTTGCCCGTCAGCTGTCGCTTGATCGTGACCCCCACGGCAACGTGCAGGTGTCACTCATCGAGACCGAGAAACTGGTTTCCGATATGGTGGAAGCCAAGCTTGCCGAATGGGCCAAGGAGGGTAAATATGTAGGCAAGTTTGCCGCTATTCACCATTTCTTCGGTTATGAGGGCCGCTGTGCTGCTCCTTCCAATTTCGATGCTGACTATTGTTACGCCCTGGGTACGAGTGCCGCTCAGCTCATCGCCAATGGCAAGACCGGCTACATGGCTGTTGTGAAAAACACTACGGCCACGACGGACGAGTGGAAGGCCGGCGGTGTGCCCATCACGATGATGATGAACATGGAGCGCCGCAATGGTGAAATGAAGCCTGTGATACGCAAGGCGTTGGTTGAACTGGATGGCAAGCCTTTCAAGAAGTTCGTCGAGAAACGCGACGAGTGGGCTAAGGAGACCTGCTTTGTTTATCCCGGCCCGATTCAGTATTGGGGCCCGTCGTCTGTCTGCGACCGCACAACGAGGACCTTGGCCCTTGAGCAGGAGTAAGCGGAAAGGCCAAACCCAATAGACAAATAGAGGTGACAGTTGTCGGCAATTCTTTTTAAGTTTGCCAGTGCTTGTCACCTCTCTTTATTAGTAACACCATGTCCGCTGAGTCCGGTGATAGGGGAGGACGAATGTCGGTCTCTTCCGGTTCTTGGGAGAAAAGGGGGGCGGAATACCTGTATAAGGGTATTTCATTCATATCATATTTATAATAGAAACCGTATGACAAAAACGAAGAGAAAGACAAAAGGGAAAATCTCACCGGCGACTCGGCGGCGAAGGAAGGCCCCAATGCTTCCTCATCCGCACTTGCCCCGTTTCCTAAGTCGCTTGCCTCGTTGGGCATGGTGGTTGGGGGCAGGGGGCGTCATCGTGTTGTACGTTTGGCTTTTCTATTATTTCTTTGTCGGCCCAATGGGCTTCAGATGGCGTGCTCTCTATGGCGATGCCAACTATCCAGACGGTTACGAGATTCGTGGCATCGACATCTCTCACTATCAAGGGGAGATTGACTGGGAGCAACTGCGCAATGCCATGATCAAGGGATGTCCCGTGCGCTTCATCATCATTAAGTCTACGGAGGGGGCATCGCGCATGGACGAGAACTTTCGGAGCAATTTCTATAATGCCCGCGAATATGGTTTTATTCGCGGAGCCTATCATTTTTGGAGTAATAAGTCTACAGCCCGTCAGCAGGCTTATTATTTTCTTGACAAAGTGCATCTCACTGATGGTGACCTGCCACCTGTACTCGACATAGAACATAAACCCAAGGATGTGACGGTCGAAGACTTTCAGCGGGATGTGCTGGCATGGCTTCACATCGTGGAAGACCACTATCATGTGAAGCCGATTATTTATACCTATCACAAATTTAAGGAAAACTACCTGAGTGCCCCTGTCTTTGAGGACTATCCTTATTGGATAGCCCACTATTATGTTGATAAAGTGGAGTATAAAGGGCCTTGGAAGTTTTGGCAACACACGGATGCCGGCAAGCTGCCGGGCATCAAGGGATATGTGGACTTCAACATCTACAACGGCAGCTACTACGACCTCAGAAAACTGTGTATCGGTGCCCATGAGGATATCGTCTCCGAAGAGGATGATTCTTGACAGCAGACTGTCCCCTGTTTGAGTTTCTCATTGCTGTTTTCCATTTTGGTTGTAGTGCCTTTCACCCTTTCTTTGTAATAGAAGTTCTTTTCTGTGTTTTCATTTTTGTTCGAGGGCTTTGCACCATCCGTGCAGAGGCTTTGCTCAAAGTGTGCAAGAGCCATGCACGCATCGTGCATGGCTCCCGCACATTCCCTATGGCGAAGAAATACCTTCGTGTTCTATGCCAGTGTCAGGCATCGCCATTCCCCTTCGGCCTTGCGTTCGGTCTCTTTCAGTCCCAGCCGGGCCGCCTTTTCCACAATGGGGAGTATGTCCTGTTCATAGAATCCGGAAAGGATGAGCACGCCTCCGTGTGACAACACGCTCTTGAAAGTCTCCATGTCTTGGAGCAGTGTGTTGCGGTTAATGTTGGCCAAGACCACATCGAAGAGGCCGTTCACATGGTTCAGCACATGGGCATCGCCATGATAGACTTCAAGACTCTCCACATGGTTGAGTTCTGCATTATGCCGCGTGTTCTCCACGCTCCACTCGTCGATGTCATAGCCCACCACCTCTCGGGCCCCCATCTTGGCGGCAGCTATGCCCAAGATGCCTGTTCCGCATCCACAATCGAGTATTCTTTTTCCGTCGAGATCCATATTGAGCAAAGTGGAAACCATCATTCGGGTTGTCTCATGTGTGCCCGTTCCGAATGCCTGCACGGCATCGATGCCGATTTCGATATGGTCTTCCGACTGGCCGGGATGGAGATCTGAAGCATGCTTCGCGTCGTAGATAATCACCGTATCATCCACTACGATGGGGTCAAATCCGGTAGCTTCCCATGTTTCATTCCAGTTTTTATCCTCCATCTCTTCTGTTTTATATTCGATTTCTGCGGAGGGCAGGGGGAAGTTGGCAAGCCTCTCGTTGAGCGTTTCTTGGTCAAAAAGGTCACGTTGTACATAACCGTCAAGTCCTTCTTCCGTCTCTTCGAAAGACTCAAAACCCGCACCGGCTGCCTCATCGGCCAACAGGTCGCGTGCCGTTTGCAGCTCTTCACCGGCGCACCTGATCTTAAAATGTGCTACAAGATATTTCATACTGATTGTTAAATTTATATTGCAAATATATAAAAAATAGGGAAAAACCTATCATCGTTTAGGGTTTTTCCTTATTTTTGCATCAAAAGAATAAATATTTTTGCATATACAAAGGTGGTTAATAGATAAACAAGATACGCAATATGAAGAAAAAACTATTTCTACTCATAGTCCTGTTGGGAGCCATGCCATGGACGCTCATGGCCCAGGACGACGATCTCTACTTTGTACCAAAGAAAGCGGTCGAGAGAAACCATGACTCGCAGCAGCGCGCAGACATGGGCCCTGTGTATCACAGTGGGAGCAATCGCAATGTAGATGAATATAATCGCTATGGACGCTTGAGAAGCACCTATCAAAAGATAGGGACCGACTCGCTCGGCGATGATATCATCATGTTTCAAACCGGACGGGGCATCTATCCCGATTCTTCCTATGTGGACACGCTCTTTGCCGAACGCTATGCACGCAACGATGAGGATTTCGGCTATACGCGTTCCATGAGCCGGTGGGATGACTTCTACGATCCTTGGGTGTATGCCCGTTTCGGCTGGGGGCCATATTGGCGTTACGGCTGGGGTTGGCATAGCGCGTGGAGTCCCTATTACTACTCGAGCTATTGGTATGACCCGTGGTATGATCCGTGGTTTTATGGCTATGGCTGGGGCTACCCTTACTATCGCTACGGCTGGTATTCGCCCTATTATGGCTATGGCTGGGGCTATCCCTATTACGGTTATCCCTATTATGGCGGTGGTTATGTAGCTTACAACGGGCGTGCCCGCACCTCCTATTCTTCTCCCATAAGGTCGGACGGCAGCAGCCGTTTTGTTCAAGGGGGAGACCGTGCCAACACCTACACATCCCGGAGCAGAAGCAACAGGGCTTTTGGCAGTCGTTCCGGTTATGCTGACCCCACTCAGAGTTCAAACTTCCCACGCCAGAGCATTCCTTCCTCTACCCGTTCTTTTGGCAATGGCGGCTCTTCAAGCTATGGCGGGATGCGTGGCAGCGGATTTGGAGGCAGCCACTCGGGAGGCTTCGGAGGTGGCGGAAGCCGTCCAAGTGGCTTTGGCGGTCATCGGTAAGACCGTATAAATGATAGTGGTAACTATAATAAGTAAAAGATGAAAACAAAATATATTTATTTGGCAGCTGCTGCGCTTGTTGCAGTGCCGGCTTTTGCTCAAGAGACTTATCTTGACACGAAACTCGTAGAGAACGACTTGAACGGCACTGCCCGCTATGTGGGAATGGGCGGTGCCATGGAAGCTCTTGGAGCGGATATATCCACCATTTCGACCAATCCTGCGGGCTTGGGACTCTTCCGCAAGTCGCAAGTGACCCTTTCCGGAGGTCTGCTGATGCAGACCGGTGCCAAGAAGAGGTTTGAATATGATGGAGTGACTGGAAATATCGGAGGAAAAAAAGACAATCTTAGTTTTGATCAGGTGGGACTGGTTTGGGCCATTAAAATGGAAAATCATTCCATGCTCAATCTTGCTTTCCAATACAGGAAGAGCCGTAACTTCGACCAGCTCTTGAATGCTTTCGGCAATCTGGGAGGAGCCTCCCAAAGCAAGTTGGCCGCCTTGAAGTATGCCGAAGTGCAGGATCTGAAGAAGCGTGGTTACGCTTCCGATGCCAAGTATATTTGGAATGCAATTGACGAAAACTTCGCCTCAGCCTTGGGAACAGGAGCTCAGGGATTGAACTATCTTGATGGAAAGAGCTATCTGTTCGGTCAATACCAGAAAGGATATATCGGTGAGTATGATTTCAGTGCAAGCGGTAATATCAACGATAGGGTGTATTTGGGATTGACCGTAGGCATCCATGATGTCAACTATCGCAGCAATAGCTATTACACGGAGAATTACCAACAAGGCTCTTATGGAGAGAGTTGGGAGGAGCTTCGCATGGACGGTACGGGGTATGATGTGAAGTTGGGTGTGATCGTTCGCCCCATAGAGGCATCGCCTTTCCGCATCGGTGGTTATGTGAACAGTCCGATATTCTATGATTTGGATACCCGTGGAACGGCCGACTTGCGCATTACGGATCCCGCGTCCTCTGCCGCTCCTAACTATGTGGACAAAAGCAACGGTGCCACCAACGATTTTCGGGTGAATACACCTTGGAAGTTTGGTTTGAGTCTGGGACATACAGTTGGCAATTTCCTGGCTTTTGGGGCCACTTACGAGTTTGCTGATTATAGCCGCATCGACAATCGCTATAAGACCGGGGAAGGCTGGGATTACTACGATGGCTATTACGAGACAAGTGCCAGTGACAAGTTGATGAATGAGCACACCAGACAGACCTTAAAGGGTGTGAGCACCTTGAAGTTGGGACTGGAGTTTAAGCCGGTGAGCGCTTTCGCACTGCGCGTGGGCTACAACTATGTGTCTCCGATGTTTGAGACGAGTGGTTTCCGTGATGCAGCTGTTGCTTCCGATGGTTCACGCACGGCGACATCTACCGACTATACCAACTGGAAGGCTACCAATCGTTTGACTCTAGGCATGGGATATAGCTTCAAGAGTTTCTTTGCCGACTTGGCTTATCAGTATAGTTCGACCAAGGGTGATTTCTATCCTGTCGGCAATCAATATCTTTCTAAAGCCTATAATAATACGGTCACCACCCCTGCGGCAACGAATGTCAAGAATGATCGGCACCAACTTCTCATGACATTAGGATATAGGTTCTAATTATTATAAATACTCATTCGTCTGCCTATATTCGTTCGGACGGATATAGGCAGACGATAATACAATGCTTCTACATTGCTCATGCTGATAAACATTCAAGATAGAAGTGCAATTTCTTAATGGGTGTTTGTAAGAGTTGACCT